>Ga0075428_100002355_pt1 | contig 20511 bp, 17 predicted proteins | sample RhiMetdeltSRZDD2_FD_75291 | JGI IMG/M metagenome (GOLD analysis project Ga0075428, IMG submission 75291) | Populus rhizosphere microbial communities from Tennessee, USA - Rhizosphere MetaG P. deltoides SRZDD2 | ecosystem: Host-associated > Plants > Roots > Rhizosphere > Soil | place: USA... | reverse complement strand
ATGTCGTAGACCTGCGCGTCGGTGACGCGCTCGAGACGCTGAAGGATCTGCCGAGCGACGTGTCGCTCGTGTTTCTCGACGGCTGGAAGAACCTGTACCTGCCGTGCTTGAAGCTGCTCGAGCCGAAGCTCAAGCCCGGCGCGTTCGTCATCGCCGACGACATCGATCTCTTCCCCGATCCGCTGCGCGCCTACCTCGACTACGTACGCGCCGCGAGCGGTGGCTACGTGTCGGTCAAGATCCCCATCGGCGACGCCATGGAGCTTTCGACGCGCGTGTGACGGCGCCCGCTGGGGCGCAACGTGTTGGCCGAACGGCCAATGGATCGGCCGCGCGCGGCGGCCGATCGTTGAGCTATCTCACACGGAGGTCGAGCCATGAACACGCAGTCCTGGGATTCCCGTCGTCCACGTTCGTCGGCGTTTTCGCGTCTTACCGAGCTTGCCGCGTTTGGCTGTGCCGCCGCGCTTGCGCAAGCGTTCGCGCAGCAGCCCGCAGCCGAGAAACCCCCATCCTTCCTGGCCGAGCAGCTCGCCGAGGCGACGGCGACCGTTACCGCGCTCGACCCGACGAAGCGCCTGGTTTCGCTCAAGGCCGACAATGGCCGTGAGTTCACCGTCGAAGCCGGCGAGGAGGTGCGCAACTTCGCGCAGATCAAGGTTGGCGACGAAGTGAACGTGCAGTACTACCAAGCGCTGGCCGCGGACGTCACGAAGGCGGAGGCGAGCAACCAGCCTGGTGCGGTGCTGCTAGGAGCGCGGGCGGCGGAAGGCGCCAGGCCGGCGGGCGGGCTCGGGACGGTCTATACCGCGATCGTGACGATCGACTCGGTCGACACCGCCAAAGACACGGTCAGCTTCACCGGCCCCGAAGGGAAGAAGCACGAGACGAAAGTCGAACGCGACGAGGGTCGCGAGTTCATCTCGCAGCTGAAGCCCGGGGATCGAGTGCAGCTGACGTACGGCGAAGCGTGGGCGATCGCCGTTGCGCCCGCGGGCGAGGACCGCGCCCTGCGCTAGAGGGCGCGCCAACGCCGGGACAGGACTAGCCGCAGCTTTCGTTGCTCGTTTTCCGATAGCGCGCCGCGGCTGACTCCGAGCTCGTGGTCGATGGCTTCCAGCTCGGCCGCGACCGCGGCTTCGTCCAATCGCCGCTTCAGGTCGTAGAACAACGCGGAGTATTCGCCGCGCAGCTCGCGGATGAACGTGAACGAGGTGCGGTGAATCGCGCACGGGCCGAGCCGGCGGATCGCGTCCTGATGCTCGGGCGTGCAGTAGCCCTTGTGCCGGTCGAAGCCGTAGTCGGGATGCTCGCGCGCGAGGTCGTCCATCAGCGCGTCGCGATGCACCTTCGCGACGATCGACGCGGCCGCGATCGAGAAGTCGAGGCCGTCGCCTTTGTCGAAACAGTTCTGCGGCACGTCGACGCCCGGGATGCTGCGCGCGTCGACGAGCACGTGCTGCGGCCGCATCGGCAGTGCCTCCACGGCGCGGCGCATCGCGAGCAGCCCGGCGTGGTAGATGTTGATGGTGTCGATCTCGGCGACCTCGGCTCGGCCGATGCCGATGCCGCTCGCGGCTTCGCGAATGCGGCGCTCGGCGTCCACGCGCTGCTCGACGTCGAGCTTCTTCGAATCATCGATACCGTGCAGCTCGGTGTGCGGCGGAAAAACTACCGCCGCCGCGATCACGGGACCGGCGAGAGGGCCCATGCCGACCTCGTCGACGCCGGCGATGTGCTGCACGCCGGCGCGCCACAACACGCGCTCGAAATTCAGCATCGCGTCGAGCCGCGTGCGCTCGGCGCTGTCGCGCTGATAGCGTTTCTTCAGCGCCTCGTAGATCACGCGCACGCCTTGCCGCGGGTCGCGCTTGAGCTTGCTCAGCGTTTGCGCGCTGACGGGCTCGTCCGCGCGCGCGTAACGCTCGCGGATTTCATCGACCGATAGTTTCGACAGTCTCGACGGCACGGTAAGGGATCCAGGGCTTCCGAATCCCGCAACTTAGCCAACGCGGCGACGAGCCACAAGGTTTGCTGTCGGGTGACGCGAAACGTCGGTGGCGCTACTGGGTTTCGTCGAAGGCCGCTGACAGCGGCCGCGCGACGGTCTCGAGCGGCTTGCGCTCCGCATCGACGCCGAGCCACGCGGCGGTGATGGCGGCACCCGCCATGAGCAGCCCTGCGACCGCGTAGCCGAAAAACACCGCATCGCGGCTGCCGGTCCCGATCAGCGTGCCGTACAACGCGGGCCCAATAAAGCCGCCGACGCCCGTTCCAATGGCGTAGAAAAGCGAGATCGCCACCGCGCGCATCTCGAGCGGAAAGATTTCGCTGACCGTGAGGTAAGCCGAGCTCGCGGCCGCCGACGCGAAGAAGAACAACGCCGACCAGCACCACGTCATCGTCGTCGCATCGAGCCAATCATTCGAGAACGCGTAGCCGGAGACGAGCAACCCAACTCCGGCGATTCCGTACGTGGCCGCGATCATCTTGCGGCGGCCCATCGAGTCGAACAGCCGCCCGAGCAGCAACGGCCCCAAGAAGTTGCCGAGCGCGAACGGAAAGATGTAGTAGCCGACGTCGCTCGTCGCGACGCCGAAGAAGCTCGTGAGCACGAGGGCGTACGTGAAGAAGATCGCGTTATAGAAGAATGCTTGCGAGCCCATCAGCACGAAGCCGAGCACGGCGCGGCGCCGGTAGCGCGTGATGAGCAGCGTGAAGATCTCGCGCCAGGTCACGTGCTCGCGCAGCCGGATCCCAAATGCGTTGCGGCATTCGGAGCAGGGGCCGTGCTCGCGCTCGACTTCCGCTTCGATGCGCGCGACGACATCTTCCGCCTCCGCGAGGCGGCCGCGCGTCATGAGCCATCTAGGGCTTTCGGGCAGGTGCCTGCGCACGAGCAAGATCGCGACGGTCAGCACGGCGCCGAACGCGAACGCGACGCGCCAGCCGACGTCGGCGGGCAGGCGGCCGGGCACGAGCAGCACGATGCTCAAGCCGGCGCCGGCCGCGGCGCCGAGCCAGAAGCTGCCGTTGATCGCGAGGTCGACGAGGCCGCGCACGCGCGCAGGGATCAGCTCATCGATGGCGGAGTTGATCGCGGCATACTCGCCGCCGATGCCGAAGCCAGTCAGGAAGCGGCAGAACGCGAACGACCAGAAGTCCCAGGTGCCCGCGGTCAGCAGCGTCGCGACGAGATAGACCGACAACGTCGTCAGGAACAGCGGCTTGCGCCCGACCTTGTCGGCGAGCCGGCCGAAGAACAACGCGCCGAGCACGGCGCCGGCGACGTACGCAGATCCGGCCCAGCCGACCTCGGCCGCCGAGAGCCCGAGCGTGCCGTCCTGCTGCAACGTCGGCCCAAGCGAGCCGACGACCGTGACTTCGAGCCCGTCGAGGATCCAAGTAATGCCGAGCGCCGTCACGACGCGCCAGTGCCAGCGCGACCATGGGAGCCCGTCGAGCCGCGCGGGCAGCGTGCTCGTCAAGGTCTCGGCGACTTCGCGATCCATCGCCGCGCTGCTGCAAGCTCCGTTCCAGCCGGGAGGCCGCTGCTGCTGAGCCGCCGGTTAGCAGCGCACCATTTGAGCTCGGAAACCCGAGACACCGTGAAGCTGGCGCTCGGGCTCGTAACCACGCTCGCGGCCTTGCTACTCGGCTTGCTCGTGAGCTCAGCGAAGGAGTCATTCGACGAAGAGCGCCAGCAGGTGAACGCGCTCGCAGCGATCTCACCTTCGACCCGCAGCGCGGCGAAGCGATCTTCCGCTCGATTGCGCAGCTTCAGCCCACGAGTCCATTGCAGACTGATCTCAAGGAGCGGGCGACGAGCCTCGCGTTCGAGCTCATCGAGGGCCGCTCGATGATCGTGGCGTTGGCGGCGGGCGGTGTCCCCGTGCCCGTGCTGACGCTCGTGATCGGTTGGCTCGTCGTGATCCTATTCGGCTTCAGCATCCTGGCGCCGCGCAACGCGATGACGGTCACCGCGTTGATCGTCGCCGCCGTGGCCGTGTGCGGCGCCGTGTTACTGCTGCTCGAGTTCTACCAGCCGTTCGACGGGCTGCTCCAAATCTCGAGTGAGCCGTTGCTGACTGCGCTCGGCCGACCGACGGAGTGATCCGCTTCACGCCCTGCTAGAGAATCACGGGTGGAATGGGTTTACACTGACATCTCCGACGTTGATGATCCTAGGTTCCAAGAGGTCGAGTGAGAGCCATTTGGCGGAAATAGGTTAAGACCCGATTCATGACCCGAGTTTTTTGGTATATCTAGTACTCGCACGAAACCGGAAAGTTACATAAGTGAGAACAGTCGGCGCTATTCTGCTCGTCGTTGCGGCCATCGCGCTGCCGTCGATCGGTAGCGCGCAGAAAATCCTCAAGTGGAAGGACGAGAACGGCGTCACCCGGTACGGTGACACGATCCCGCCCCAGTACGCGAACCGCGACCGCGACCTGCTCAACAATGATGGCGTGCGCGTCGGCTCCGTCGAAGGCGAGGTCACTGACGAAGAAGCCGATGAGAGGAAAGCAGCCGAGAGCGCGGCCGAGGCGGACAAGAGCGCCAGGGACGAGATCGCGCGCCACGATAAAATGCTGCTCGCGACGTATACCTCCGTCGCCGACATCGAGCACCTGCGCGATCAACGGCTCGAGCAGAGCGAGTCACAGATCAAGCTGACCGAGCTCAATCTCAGCCACTTGCGCCAGCGCATCGTTGGTCTGCAAAACGACGCGGACCACTTCAAGCCTTACACGGCTCGACCGGACGCGCTGGAGATCCCAGTGGCTCTGGCTCTAGACCTTTCGCAAACGACACGGTCGATCTCCAACTACGAGCAGGATCTCGCGAGCAAGCGCGCCAGTCACGCCGCTCTGAACAAGACGTTCGCCGACGACATTGCTCGTTTCATCGAGTTGACAGGCGGGCAGCGATAAAGCGGCTACCACCCGCCCGAGCGCAGCTCGAACGGCAGGATCTTCATGAACGCTTCGACGGCGTGGATCTGACCGTCGTAGACCTTGAAGCTCTCCCACACCGTTAGCTGCTCGCCGCCTTCTTGCCGCACGCCCCACGCCATGCGTAGCCAGACGATGCCCATACGCTCGTCGACGCCGATGACGCGCGTTTGCACGTCGCCGAGCCGCTCGAAGATCTGCAGCGACTGCGTCGAGATGTTTTGGCAGCCGGGCGCGAACGTGCAGTCCGGGCCGGCCATGACTTGGCCGTTCTCGTAGCGATAGGCGTCCGGCGCGAACGGCGCGTTCACGGCTGCGAAGGTTTTCGCTTCGTTGAGGCCGGTCGGGTAGTGCATCGCGGCGGCGATGGCGTCTTCGCGCGACGCGAGCTGTTCCGGTCGCGGCGCGTAGTTCATGACCTCGCTGGGCGCGCTCAAGCCGTCGATGTTGAAGATGAGCCCGTCGGTGCGGCTCCGCGTCGCGACGGTTTCGATCTCCGTGATCTTGCGGTCGACGACCTTGAGTCGCACGACGAGCATCACCGGCGCTCCGACTTCTTCGACCATGACGTCCGCTCCGGCCATGCCGGCGCGCTCATCGAGGATGTCTTGGCGGAATCCGCGCAGACGCGTGACGGTGGTCAGGAGCCCCATCTTGTCGAGCGGCTTTTCGACGCCGTCCTCGGTGACGCGCACGGAGGCGGCGACAGGTACCTTTTTCGGATCGTGCTCGAGCAGGGCGTAGAGGAACGTCGTCATCGTGCTGCGCAGGCACTCGCGATCGCAGCTCGCCGCGGCCCCGGCGACCTCACCGCGGTCGACTGCTTGCCGGCGTGATTGCGCGGCCGCGGACTGATGGACGGTGGCGGCCGCAACAGAGCAGGCCGCAAGAAGCACTAGAGCTGGCGCCTTCATTCTTTCCCCCGAATTGAGTCGCGCGTGCCGAGACGTCGCAGCGCGGAGTCTAGATCTATTGTTTTCGCACGGCCACGTCTCGGCCCTCGACCCCGATTACCATGAGGCGCGTGATCGCGCCGCCGTCGTCGGCCAAGAACCGTATTATCGTGCCGGCCATCGAGAAGTCAGTGTCCGACAGCGGCAGGAGGTGCGCAGGTCCGCCTTCGTTGTAGTCGATGAACAGTGCGCCGCCCGATGTCGAGATGGCGATGGGTGTGACTTCGTCTCCCGGAACCTCATATGCGCCCACGTACTTCGCCAGCGTTTCGGGCGCGACGGTGACGGGATCGGTCGCGGGCCCGTCGGCACTACTCGTCATATGGACCGTGCTCTTTTCGTTCTCGTCGCAGACGAACTCGAGCATCTCCGTGTCGGGGAAGAGCTCGAGCGGCACCGAGACAGTCCACGGCCTGTTGTATGCACCAGGGTCTTCGAACGTGACTTCGAGATCGAGGTGGCCGACGTCGCGGCGTCGATAGCGCTCGACGATGCGTAGAGCTTCGGTATGGGGATGGCCCTCGTAGTCGAGCCATGACCGATCGGTGAAGCCGCTGCTCTCGACGACGAGCGTGTCGCCTTCCCAATGGCCCACGGAGTATCCCATCCAACTCGGATTCGGATCCTTCGGCAATTCTCGACCGTCGAGGTGGATCTGCCGATAGGTCAGATCGTCGAGCAGCACGACGATCAGCGTCGGCGTCTGCACGATCTTGAAGTCGGCATACGGTGTCGTCGTCGTGACGGGGCCGAGCGGCAAGCACCGCACCTCCATGCTGTCTTTGCCGAAGTCGGGTCTGCGTTGCTGATACATGGTCTCGGCCCAAGGCTGGACGTCCCCAGGCTTTAGATCGGCGGCGACGTTGTCGTAGTAGCGCCCCGTCGCGCGGTGCCAGATACCGGAAAGATTGGAGCTGCCGTCCGGCAACAGCGGCACCGGCGCCGTGAGATCGGGCTTTCCGTCGGCGGTTCGAGGAAGACCGGGCGTCGTAAGCTCGAACCACTGCCCGAGCGCGGGCAGCGTGATCGACGCGGTGACGATCGCGAAGGAAGCAATGGTCGCTCGTCTCATTCTTGTTCTCTCCCCGGGGCGGTGGTTCGAGTTTCGCCATCCCCTGACGCATTGCCGAGCCGCACCAGCGTAGCTCAGTCAGCCGAATCCCGCCGCCTAGGCGCGGACGCCGGGCTCGTGCCGTTTTTCCGCAAGTTTTCGCGCAAATTCCATGCGCTTTTCATGCAACGACGGCCAGCGCCGTCTACGTTACCGCTCCCACGAAAACTCTCGACCGCTTCAACTCAACCAAGGAAAACAAAATGAAAGACCTCATGATCAAGTGCACGGCGGCGCTGCCGCTGTTGCTGTGCGTGCCGGGGTTCGCTGCTGCCGATCCGAAGTGCAAGACGGAGTTCCTATCGGGCCGGTACGTATTCACGGCTACCGGGTTCACGCGGGCCGCCAACAGCCAGCCCGGCACCCCCTGGGTGCCAAAGGCCATACTCGAGGTCCTGCAGTTCAACGGCGACGGCACGTTGAGCACGCCGGGGCTCACGATCGCAAATCCGGTTGGCGACACCGGACTCGTCCTTTCGCCTGCGGCAGGGGGCGCCGCCGGAACCTACACGGTCAACGACGATTGCAGCGGGTCCGTGCAGTTTCTCGACGCTGGCAGCGTGGCGTTCAAGATCCAGCTCGATGGCCCGCAGGGCGACACGGTTTGGATGATACAGACGAACCCCGCCAACAACGTGTTCCAGGGCACCGCCCAGCGCGTGCGGTAAGGTCGTCCGGCATGGCGGCGCCGCACCCCCCAAGCGGCGCCGCCGTGAGGCTGACAACCAAAGGAGGATCGAGGAGAATTATCCGAGAACAAGAACACCGATCGCCTCGGAAATCGGGGGGAACGTGGATTCCGTCTCGGGCGTGGCGGGCTCGAACTTTTCCCGGCGTTACCGATTCGCCGACCTCACGATCGACGTGGGTCAGCGCCGGCTCTTGCGCGCCGGAGAAGAAATCGCACTCAGCAAGCTCAGCTACGAGCTCATGCGCGTGCTCGTCGAAGCTGCGCCAAACTTAGTCACGCACGAACAGCTTGCCGCGAAGGTGTGGGGGCCGCGGCGCATTGTCACGCCGGAGAATCTCGCCAAGCGCGTGATGATGCTGCGGCAAGCGTTGGGCGATCACGCCGACGCTCCGCGCTACATCGAAGGTGTTCGCGGACAAGGCTATCGCCTGGTCCCCGAAGTTGAAGTCGTCGACTCGATGCCGCGAACGGAACCCCCTTCGGAGCCACGGAGCCGAAGGAGGCTAAGCTATGTTCTCGGCGCGCTTGCAGTCGTCGCGCTCGGGCTCGTCGCCTTCGAGCGATACGGTGCGTCGCGTGACACAGTGCCGCGTCCGTCGATCGCCCTTTTGCCCTGCGAGAACCGCAGCGCCGGCCAAGAGGACACCGCGTTCGTTGCCGCCGGCTTGCGCAACGAGCTCCTTGGCCAGCTTGCCAAGGCTGGCGGAATCAAGGTCGTCGAGAGTCTCTCCACCGAACCGCGCACCTCGCGGGAGATCGGTCGTGAGCACGGCGTTGCGTCGATCCTGACCTGCACCATCATGAGAGCCGGTGACGCAGTGCACGTCAGTGTCCTGCTCGTCGACGCGGAGACGGAACAGCAAGGCTGGATGGACGGTTGGCGCCGTGAGCTCACTGCTGAAAACACCTTCGACGTTCCGCGCGAGATAGCGACGTCGATCGCATCGGTCCTACGAGTCGTGCTAATGGGGGCCGAGCCATTCCGGAAGAAGCCGACTGAAAACCAAGAAGCCTTGGATCTGTACTCGGCAGCGAGGAGCCGGCGCGTCGCGAACGCCGAGGACGCGAGGCTCGCTATCGAGCGGCTCGATAAAGCGGTTCGGCTCGATCCCGAGTTCGCGGAAGCATGGGTCTCGAAGGGCGTCATGGAAGCGAGCTATCTCGCGTTCGCATCGCCAGAGGAAGTGCCGCAGCTCCGGACGGCCGCGCTCAAGGACGTGAAGCGTGCGGTTGATCTTCGCCCACGAATCTCCTTCGTCCGCATGAACAGTGCGATCGCTATTAGCGCGCTCGGCGATTTGAAGGCTGCGGAACACGAGTTCCGTATTGCGTTCGCGCTCGGCGCCCCCCGGGGCGTTCAACCGTACGCTCAAGACAACCTAGCGGTCGGGTATTTCGACGACGCGCTCAACAACGTCGAAGCGCAGTACAAGAACAACCGGATCGCCCCGGATGTGATGGCGTATCTACTGGCGGCGTATGGCTTGCTTGGCGAGACCGAGCTAGAGGAAGAGGTCTTCGCCAAAGGCAAGGCCTTGCACGACAACGAATGGTTCGGCGGGCTACACGAATTCTATTTGCGGCTCGGGCGGACACATGACGTCGACGGCTCGTTGCCCAAGTGGCCGGAGGGGCACGACCTCAGCGTCTATCTCGACTCTCCCGCTGCCGGGGTGAAGGAAGTAGTGAGGATCGTCGACACAGAAGAAGTCGACAGCGCCCACCAAATCCACTTCGCTTTGTGGGCAGCGGCTTTCGGTGACGACGAGCTCGCGTTGCGGCTTCTCACGCGCGCGTTCGAGCACACGCGCATGAATACCTGGTTCATCTGGATGCCGCTGTTCAAGCAGACGCGCCAACAGCCCGGCTTCGAGACCCTGGTGCGTGACCTCGGTCTCGTCGATTACTGGGAAGAGTTCGGCTGGCCGGACATCTGTCAGCGCGTCGACGGCGACCGTATCCACTGCGAGTGAGTCGCTGCGGGCTGCGCGCTAAGGCGCGAGCAGCGGGATATTGGCCACAGGGGGCGGCGCAGGCTGACTCGCGAGATACGCACGAACGTCAGCGAGGTCGGCTTCGCTGATAACGCTGACCGGAAACGCCGGCATTCCGCTCGCGACGGTCCAACCCGGCGTGCCGTTGCGTACCCAAGTCGTGAAGCCCGCTAGCGGGAGAGTATTTGGCGCGAGCCGCGGCGCGGCGCCGCCGTGGCCGACAGTGCCGTGGCACGTGAAGCAGCCGACGCGCATGAAAGCACTCTGGCCATTCGCGATTGCGGTGCGATCGGTGCGTGCAGATTGAGCAGCCGCGATCGAAGCGAAGCAGAGCAGGGCGGACGCGATGAGAAGCTTCTTCACGCGTCGTCCTCTAACGCGGTTGCGTCACGACGTCGATCAAGTAAGGCTCACCGCGTTTCACGACGTCGATGCCGCGGCGAATCGCGGCGGCGAGCTCCTTCGGATCCGAGATCGGCCCCGACGAGCCTACGCCCAAGCTCGCGGCCAGCTTTGCGAAGTCGATGTTGGGATTGCCGAGGCCGAAGCCTTCTTGCGTAAGCTCGACACTGCGCTTGCGCATCAGCGCCGCGCGCTGGAACCACATGACTTCTTGGTGATAGGCGCGGTTGTTCTGCATGACGATCAGGATCGGCACTTGATACTTCGCCGCGGTCCACAGCGCGCCCGGCGCGACCATCAAGTCGCCGTCGGGTTGGATCGAGACGCTGATGCGACCGTGCTTCTTGTTCGCGAGCGCGGCACCGACCGACGCCGGCGCATAGTAGCCGACGCCTTCGGCGCCGGCGCGGCCGATGTATTGATGATGCTGCGTGAAATCCCAGAGCCGCAGCGGCCAGTTGACCCAGCCAGTCACGTACGACCAGTCCTCGCTCTTGAGCTGCGCCCACAGCTCCATCGACAAGCGCGCCGTGCTGACTGGGCTCGCGTCCCAGCCGTACGACGCGTCGACGCGCGCTTGCTCGAAAGCGCGCTGATTCGCTTCGGCAACGCGCACGCCGCGTTGCCGGAAGACTTCGCGCCGTGCATCCGTCGTCAACCGCCGGATCTCCTCGATCAACGCAGGCAACGACGCTTCGGCGTCGGCGGCGACGGCCATGTCCACTTCGGCGTAACGCTGGAAGTCTTGGTAGTTGCTGCGCTGAAAGAGATGCTGCGCCGTGATGCTGATGACTTTCGCGTCGCGTTGGCGCGCCTGCCGCGCGACGTTGGCGATGTCGGGCTGTTCGAGCGCGAGCACGACGTCGGCCTGCGCGGCGGAGCCGCCGTTCAGCGGATGGCGTGTCGGGAAATTCAGGCGCCGGCGGGAGTCGATGACGCCGGCCTGCAGCGCCTCGGCGAGCTCGACCATGAGCTTCAATCCCGCCGGCGTGCGCGCCGCGCGGCTCGCGACGATCACCGGGTTCTCGGCCGCGACGAGCAGCTTCGCGACCTCCGCGATCGCGCCCGAGTCGGCGGCCGGCGGCGTCGGAACGTTGAGCTTTGGGATGCGCGCATCGGCCGGCGCGTGCTCTTCTTGCAGCTTCTCGTCCGCTACGATCGCGACGGGCCCCATCGGCGGCGTCATCGCGATCTTGTAGGCGCGCACGGACGACTCGGCGAAATGCGTGAGTGAAGAGGGGTTGTCGTCCCACTTCGTGAACTCGCGCACGAGCGCGCAGGGATCCTGCGCGCTGTGCAGCCAGAACACTTCGCCTTGCCGATCGGCAGCGTCGTTCGTGTTGCCGAGCACGAGGTAGATCGGCACGCGATCGGCCCATGCATCGTAAAGGGCCATCGTCGCGTGCTGCGCGCCGACGGTGGCGTGCGCGCAGACGAGCACGGGCTTGCCCTCGATCTTCGCGTAGCCGTTGGCCATCGCGACGGAGATCTCTTCGTGCGTGCAGGTGATCGACTGCGGGTTCTTGTTGCCGGCGTAGTTCAGCACCGACTCGTGGATGCCCATGAAGCTCGATGCGCACATCGAGAACATGTACTCCATGTCGAGCGACTTGAAGATGTCGACCATGAAGTCCGACGCGGGCTTTGCCGTCTCGCCGCCTTGCACGCTCGGCTCGGCCGTCGTCTGCGCGCTCGCGACCGAGGTTTGTTGCGCGATGAGCGCGGCAGCAGCGCCGGTAGCGGCGCCCGTCAGAAAGCTACGGCGATCGACGCCAGTTTTTTTCGGCTCGTCCATGTGCCGGTATCCGACCACCGGTACGCGGCCATGTCAATTTGTCGGCAAGCTGCGCAAGCGCACCGCGCGGTTCGGCACTATTGGGGAGAGGCGATTACCGCAGGCGCTCCGCCCGCATGCTCGGCGATCGAAGGGGGAGATGACGCGAATGTGCCCAAGGATCGCCGGCTCGCGTCGATCGTGCGGGTTTCGCCGATGTTCATGACCCACACGTTCTCGGGCGCGACGCCGTGCTCGATTGCCGCCTCCGCAAATCGTGCCGGCAGCTCCTGCGGCGGCCCCTCGCCAAGATAGATCGTGCCCCAGTGCAGCGGCACGAAGGCTCGCGCGCCGACGTCGAGGCCCAAGCGCACGCAGTTCTCGGGCGCGCAGTGCACGCCGTCATTGTGGAACCCGCCGATCGACAGCAGCGCCAAGTCGAAGCCGCCGAAGCGCCGGCCGATGTCCGCATGAATGGGTCCGTAATCGGAGTCGCCGCCGAAGTAGACGCGCGCACCGTCGGCGCTCTCGAGCGCGTACGCCGCCCACAGCGTGTCGTTGGTGTGGAACAGCGAGCGCTTCGACCAGTGAATGGCGGGTAAGGCGGTGACGCGCAGCCCGTGAAGATCGGCGGTCTCGTCCCACGCGAGCTCGATTACGTGGCCGTAGCCACGTTCGCGGAAGAAATGCCCGACGCCGAGCGGAACGACGGCCGTGATGTGCTCGCGATTCGGCAGCGCGCCGATCGCGTCGAGGTCGAGGTGATCGCGGTGGCTGTGCGACACGAGCACGACGTCGATCGGCGGCAGCTCCGCGAGCGCCAGCGCCGGCGGCGCGTAGCGGTGCGGCCCGATGCCTTTGACCGGGCTCGCGTAGCGGCTAAACCACGGGTCCGTGAGGACCGTGACTCCGCCGAGTCGCAGCAAGACGGTCATGTGCCCGATCCACGTCACGGTGTCGCCGCCATTCGGTGCGGCAAGCGATCGTGCGGCCGTGCCGGCGGGCAAGATGTGGCTGCGGTCGCGCGTGACCGGGGCGAACCCGTGGCGGATGAAGCGGGCCAGCATCGTCGGCAACCGCGTGACGATGCTCGTTCGCGGCGCGCTGCCCGGCGGATTCGCGTACCGCGCGGGCTCGCTCGGCGTTGTTCCGGGCTCGCGGATGGTCGCGACGACGGGCGTCGGCCTCGGACCGACGGGCTCCACGAGTGCGAGCGATGGTGCGGCGGGCAGGGGCGTGCTGTGAGGTGCGCTGCTGCACCCCGCGATGAGGACGATTGCCAGCATCGCCCACCCTCGACGAGGCGGATGGATCGCCTTCAGCCCGCGCGAACGCAGGTCTCGTGATTCGCGCATGACGGCCTCCCCGCGAGACAGGCGCGAGCATAGAGACAGGTTTTCCTACCGAGGAGTATGCAACCTTTCGGCGCGAGACGCTCGCGCCGACGTCAGGTCATATCCCGCGTAGTTCGCGCGGCGTTGTACTCAAAAGCGCCACGAGGCGTTGAGCCACCAGGCGTCGGAATCGTCGAACTGCTTGATATCGAGCATCTCGTACTCGAGTTGCAGGTTGAGGCGGTGGACGAACGTGAAGCCGACGCCGGCCGAGTACACGTAACTGTTGTCGCTCTCGTCGATTCTGTCGCTGAAGTTGGGCGTCGTGACCTCGAGGTCATAGAAAAGGACTCCGGCGCGCGCGAACAGCTCGACGAATCCGACCGGCAGCGTGCCGACGACGCTCGCGCCGTACGCTTCGGTCTTCGACGAAATGGGCTGCCCCCTAAGAGTCGTCGCGGAGTCGCCGATGTCGTAGAGGTCGCCTTGAATGGAAAGGAACCGGTTGAACCGATAACCGAAGAAGTACTTCAAGGAACCTTCGTCCGTGTCGAAGTCCGAAACCGCGTCGGCGACATCGTCAACGTTGTCGATCGTCACCGAGAAATCGCCGAACCCCCCGCCGAGATAGAAGCCTTCTTTGTTGTCATTGTCCTGTGCGAGCGCGCTGCCGGACGCCAGCATCAACGCTGCAAAGATCATGGCGCGAAACGTGTTCATGGAACGCTCCTTGTCATGTGGGGGCGGAGCCACACCTTTGGCTGCCCATGGAGCAAGCAAAAAGGAAACGCGTACGGCGGGGAATAGGCCAAAGGTCTCACCGCCTTAGCTGCGCGTTCACGCCGGCCTGAAATTTGCAGCTTGCTGGGGGCGGGACTGTCGCAACGCCACAGATCGTTGCAAGCGCGGGCGCACTGCACGGCTCGCCAGCGCAGTTATTCGCTCTGGGTTCAGGCGTGGCGCGGGCGACCGCGAAAAGCGGCCATGCGCGAGCACCAAGTGCCGCGGTGTGAGGGTTGGGAGGTTCGAATGAACGCCAAAGGGATTTGCGGTGTCGTTCCACTTCTTGTTTCACTCTGGTGCCCTGTCGGCAGCGCTCAGGAAACGCTGCTCACCGACGTTTTCGCTCGCGCCGACAGCGCAACCGTCGGCAACGGTTGGGTGGAGACCGAGGCGACGGGTGCCGCGGCCGCTATCAGTAACGGCCAACTGGTTTTCGTCGACACGTCGGATGTCGTTCGCCGGCCGATGGTCGTGCGCGCATTTTCCAACACCACTTCGGGTCTCGTGGTGTGGGAGTTCCAGCTCAACTGGAGTCGCACCGGCGGCGAGAGCGTGTATGCCGTCTACATGCAGCTCGGCGACGGTTCGCAGATGACCGTAGACTCGATCGACGCTGGCGTTGCGGTGAATCTCGTTTGGACGCGCATCGGCGGCGTCGATCAGCAGCTCGGTTTTCGCCGCGGCGGCGCCGTCACGGCGCTCCGGGCGGTGAACGGCGCCGCGACCGTGCGCGTAACGGCGAGCCTCGCGCAAGCGACCTACGACGTCGCGATTGATGGTGCGGTCGTTCGCTCGCAGGTGCCGTTCGACTCGACGGTCCCGTTGAATTCGGTCCGGCTGTTCACCGACGCGCTGAACGAGGTGAACTTCGCGGGGCGCTCGTTCGATTCGCTCAGCATCACGCGTGAGGCCGCCGGCGGCGGCAACGTCGCGCCCGTCGCCGCCAACGACGACTACAGCGTCGCGCAGGACAACGTGCTGTCGATCGCGGCGCCCGGCGTGCTCGGCAATGACGTCGATGCCGACGGTGACGCGTTGACGGCGCGGCTCGTCAGCAATGTCTCGCGCGGCTCGCTGTCGCTCTCACCGGGTGGATCGTTCAGCTACTCGCCGGATGTCGGGTTCACGGGCACGGATGCGTTCACGTACGTGGCGAGCGACGGCACGCACGAGAGCGCCGTCGCGACCGTTTCAATCGAAGTGGGGCAGCAGCCGGTGCTGTTCACGGACTCGTTCGCGCGTGCGAATGGCGCGACGGTCGGCAATGGCTGGGTCGAGGTCGAGGCCGCGGGCGCCGCAACCGTGCTCGACGCCGGGCGGCTCACGTTCGCCGACACGTCGGACGTCGCGCTACGGCCGCTGGTCCGGCACAGTTTCTCGGAAGTGACATCAGGTTCCATGACGTGGGAGTTCGAGGTCGACTGGACGAGAGTCGGCAGCGAGAGCGCCTACGCCGTCTACATGCAGCTCGGCGATGGCGCGCAGATGAGCAACGACGTCCGCAACGCCGGCGTCGGCGTCAATCTCGCGTGGACGCGCATCGGCACGCAGGATCAGATGCTCGGGTTCAGTCGATCCGGCACGACTACGGCGCTGCGACAAGTCGTGGGGCACGCAACGATCCGCGTGAACGTCGATGTCGATGCGAACGCGTACGACGTGTTCGTCGACGGGACTCCCGTGCGCTCCGGTATCCCGTTCGACGTGAACGTCGCCCTCAACACCGTGCGCTTCTTCACCGATGGATTGAACGAGGTCAACTTCTCCGGCCGCGCATTCGACAACGTCTCAGTCAGAGGGCGGTCGTCGGGAGGGGGCGGCAATACCGTTCCAACGGCGCGCGCCCAATCCCTTCGCGTTGCCGACGGTGTCGCAAGGACGATCACCCTTACCTATACCGACGGCGACGGGCCGGGTCCCTACACGTTCGACGTCGTCGATCTGCCGCGCCACGGCACGCTCGGCGACGACGACGGCGACGCAACGGTCGTGTACACGGCGAGCTCCGGGTTCATCGGCGCCGACAGCTTTACGTTCCGCGTCAACGACGGCCTCGCCACCTCGAGCCTCGCGACGGTGTCCCTGTCCGTGCAGCACTACCCGGGCGCGACCTGGGAGACGCGGACACCGGCGCAAGTGGGCCTCGACGCCGCGCGACTCGATCAATTCGTCGCGAGCGTTGGCGGCGTCGGCAGCATCGTAAGGAACGGGTACATGGTGCGGACCTGGGGAGACCAGACGTTGAAGGACGACTGGGCCTCGGCCTCGAAGCCGCTGATCAACACGTTGTTGTTCTTCGCGGTGCAGGAGAATCGGATCGACCGCGTCGAAGACCCGGTCAGAGATTTGGTGCTCCCCGCAACGGGGGGGACGCTGCGGCCGGCCGACCAGTCGATGACGTTCTTCCAGCTCATGAACATGACGAGCGGTTACGCACGAATCGAAAACCCCGGTGCCGCGTGGGCGTACAACGACGTCGCCGTGCAGCTCAAGAACCTATTGGTCGGCGAAGTTTTCGGCGAGCTTCCCGATGCGCCGATTCGCGCGCGGCTCGCGCCGCTGCAGCTCCAAGACGGCAGCCTATTCACGACGCGTGGCGGCTACGGCCTTTCGACGACTGCGCGGGACTTCGCTCGCATCGCGTGGTTCTGGATGAATCGCGGCAGCTGGCGCGGCCAACAAGTCCTCGACCAGCAGTTCTTTGACGACTACATGAAGGTGTTGGTGCCTTTCAGCTTGCCACGCACGACCGGAGCCGACGTCGACTATCTGAATGTGGGCACGGCCGGTGGCGGCACCGATCAAACGCCGTACGGTCCGGGGCAGTTCGGCATGAACTGGTGGTTCAATCAGCCCGTCGGCTCGCTCGGGCGACCGTGGCCGGCTGCGCCCGCCGACATGATTCAGACGCACGGCCACTTCAATCGCGAGATGGTCATCATGATCCCGAGCCTGAACTTGGTCATCACGAACCGAGGTGGCTGGGGCACCTTCGTTCCGTTTGACGCTAACTCGGGCATCAATCAGCGGTTGATGCTGTTGATGCTCGCCGTCACGTCCTGACGCCCTTTTCGCGCTCGCGAGCGCACCACGCGGTTCGGCGAGCGCAACGCTCGCCGCCCGGCATAGAATCCGAGGGCTCGCCTCGAACGGCGAGCTCGGAGATGTGTATGGCGAAATCAGATGCACGTGTGGATCGCCGCAAGTTCCTGCGCGGGGCCGCCGCCGCGGCGTTGACGGCTCCCGCGCTGCCGGCGGCCGCGCAGCCGCCCGCGAGCGGTTCGGGCGCTGCGGGGCCGTTGTCGCCGTCGCAAGCCGCGCAAGCGTTGGCGGCCGAGACGGCTCCGCTCGTCGCCGATGGCGACTCGTTGACCGTTGACAATCCCGGCTCGGACTTCATGGTCGACGTGCTGAAGACGCTCGGGTTCGAGTACATCGTCGCGAACCCCGCGTCGAGCTTCCGCGGCTTGCACGAGTCGTTCATCAACTACGGGCACAACACGGCGCCCGAGTGGCTCACGTGCACGCACGAGCAGGCGGCCGTCAACATCGCGAACGGTTACTACGCAGTCGCCGGCAAGCCAATGGCAGTCGTGACGTTCGCGCCGTCCGGTTTGCAGCACGCGGCGATGGGCATCTTCGGCGCGTTCTCGGGCCGAACACCGACGTATCTCTTGTGCGCGAACATTCCGGGCGGCGAGGATCGCCGGCCGCTGTTCGACTGGGGGCCGCACGCGATGACGGACCCGGCCGCGATGGTGCGCGACATGTTGAAGTGGGACGACACGCCGACGTCGTTGCAGCACTTCGCGGAGTCGGCCGTGCGCGCCTACCGCATGGCGATGACGCCACCGCGCGGTCCCGTGATGCTCGTCGTCGATGCGGCGCTGCAAGAGGAGTCGATGCGCGACCGCGCCGCGCTGAAGATTCCGAAGCTCGCGCTCGCAACCCCACCGGCCGGCGACGCGGCGACCGTGGCCGAGGTCGCGAAGCTGCTCGTGGCGGCCGCGAACCCACTCGTGCTCGCCGGCGACGTCGCGCGCGACGAGGAGGGCATGCGGCTGCTCGTCGAGCTTGCCGAAACGCTGCAAGTTCCCGTGCAAGGCGGCGGCCGCGGCATGCCGAATCAGCATCCGCTCGCGGGCGGCGGCAGCGTGCCGAACGCCGACGTGATCCTCGCGCTCAACGAGGACGCACTCTACGGCCGCCTCAATCGCTATCGCGACCAGCAAGTGCGCAGCTCGATCCCGCTCACGAAACCCGACACGAAGGTGATGAGCATCTCGAGCTACGACCTGAACGTGCGCAGCAATTACCAGAACGTCGAGCGTTTTCAGGAAGTCGCGCTCGCGATTGCGGCCGATCCGCAGGCGACGCTGCCGGCCCTCATCGAAGCGTGCAAGAAGCTCATCACGCCCGCGCGTCGGCGCGCGCTAGACGAACGCGGCAAGGGCCTCGCGTCGGCGTCGGCGCAAGCGCTCGAGCGTGCGCGCGTCGAGGCGACCTACGGCTGGGACTCGAGCCCGATCACGCTGCAACGCCTCGCGGCTGAAGTTTGGGACGTGATCAAGAGCAAGGATTGGGCGTCAGTCGGCGCGAGCGGCGGCCGGTTGTGGGACGTCGACAAGTTCTACAGGACGATGGGTGCAGTCAACGGCGGCGGTATCGGCGGCTCGCTGCCAATCGCGATCGGCGCCGCGCTCGCACACAAAGCGCACGGACGCCTCTGCGTGCGGTTCCAGCCCGACGGCGACTTGCTGTACATGGCTACGTCGCTGTGGACGGCCACGCATCACCGCATCCCGATGCTGATCGTGATGCACAACAATCGCGCCTATCACCAAGAGGTCATGCACTTGCAGCGCATGGCGAACCGGCGGCAACGCGGCGTCGAGCTCGCGGCGCACGGCTTGCCGGGTGCGACGATCAGCGATCCCGACATCGACTTCGCGCAGCTCGCACGCAGCATGGGCGCGCATGCCGAGGGGCCGATCGCGAATCCCAATGAGCTGCGCCCGGCGCTGTTGCGCGCCGTGGCGCGTGTAGAGCAGGGCGAGGTCGCGTTGCTCGACACGCGGACGCAGGCGCGATGAGCAACGGAATCGTGCGATTCGTTTTGACGCTGGCTCTGGCGGTCGCGATCGCGCATCGGGCCGCCGCGCAACCGCCGGCCGAGCCGCGCGGCGACACGGCGAGCGGCGCGAAGCTGTTCGTCGATCGCGCCTGCTGGCAGTGTCACGGGCTCGCGGCGCAAGGCGGCGGAATTGCCGGGCCGCGGCTCGCGGGCCGCGTTCAAGTGTGGGCAGCATTTTCCGCATACGTGCGCCGGCCGACCGAGGAAATGATTCCGTACACGCCCAAGGTGCTATCGGACGCCGAGCTCGCCGACATTTTCGCTTGGCTTCGAGCCTTGCCGCCGCCGCCGGCCGTCGACAGCTTGCCCGTGCTCTCACGCGAGCGCTAACGGCGGCGCACCCTTCGGCTTCCACGTATTGTCGTGGGCTCACGCCGGCGCAGTATTGCGTCTCGATGGCGCGACAAAGTGCGTCGACACCGGGGTGATCTCGATGGAGCGAATCTCAATCGTAGCGGCGTTAGCTGCGGTCAGCGCGATCGTGACACTGTCGGCGCAGACACCGCCTCAGCCGACGATTCCTACGAAGCAACTCATGGAAACGACGATCACGGACGCATCCAACGCGATCTGGAACGCATTCGATCCACCGAAGAGCGACGAGGAGTGGGCCGCGCTCGAAAAAGCTGCACTGACGCTCATCGACGCGACGAAGCTCAACGCCGTCGGCGGCACGGGGCCCATGGACAAGGAGTGGGCCGCGCAGCCGGCTTGGAAGCCGTTCAATGAAGCAATGCTGCAAGCGAGCCAAGGCGCGCTGAAGGCGATTCGCGCGAAGAATCACGAGGCGCTGCTCGCGGCGAGCGACCAGCTATACCCGCCCTGCGAGGGTTGTCACATGCTCTTCAACCCCGGCGTCGTGAATCAGAACTGACCGCGGCGCAGGGGCGACCATGCGCGGAGGGAGTACCTTTGTCTTCCTGGCGCTGGGCCTTCTGGCAAGCGGACGGGTAGTGGCGCAGGGCCCGGCGCAGGAACCGTCGTCCACGCCGAAGGAAGTCGCAGCCGAGCCGCCCGCGGTCGAATCGTCGCGAGAGCCCGCGGCGGACCCGGCGGCAGCACGCATCGCGCGCCGCTGCAATCTCTGTCACGCGGACAAGTTCCAATCACTGGCGCGCAACCCGCACGGTGTGCTCGACAACGCGGACTGGCAAGCGCTGACAGGAGAGGCACTCGTCTGCCGCAACTGTCACGGCGACGTCGAACAACACCTGCAGCAGGCCGGACGTGCGCCGATATTCGCGTTTCGCGACGAGCCCGTCACCGAACGAAACGGCCGTTGCCTCGCTTGTCACGAAGCCTCACACCCGGCGTTCGATCGCAGCCCGCATGCGCAGGCCGGATTGGCCTGCACGAGTTGCCACACGCAGCACGGCGAGC
>Ga0075428_100002353_pt1 | contig 20530 bp, 16 predicted proteins | sample RhiMetdeltSRZDD2_FD_75291 | JGI IMG/M metagenome (GOLD analysis project Ga0075428, IMG submission 75291) | Populus rhizosphere microbial communities from Tennessee, USA - Rhizosphere MetaG P. deltoides SRZDD2 | ecosystem: Host-associated > Plants > Roots > Rhizosphere > Soil | place: USA... | reverse complement strand
CACCGGCACTTTGAATATCATCATCGACCGCGCCGTGCCGTGACCGCCTTTCAGACCTGATGCCAGCCACGACCCAGAGCTCCCCGACCCGGATTTCCTTCGGCAGCCTGCCCTCCATGGTGCCGGCCTATGTGCGAGTGCTCCTCAGCAGGAAGCCGTACGTTGCTCCGCCCGAAATCGTCATCGAGCCGGTGGAGCTCGAGGCGCGGCGCGTCATGCTGTCGCCCGCGCACTTGCAGCGCTATCGTGACGTGTGCTCCGTCCCCGACGGTGCGGAGCTGCCGCCGGCGTACCTGCATCTCGTTGCGATGCCGATGCACATGCAACTGTTCATCTGTCGCAACTTCCCGGTGAAAGTGCTCGGCCTGATTCACCTGCGCAACACCATTCGTGTACTGCACCCGGTCGATGTGCGCGCACCGCTGCGCCTGACGGTGCATTTCGACACGATGCGACTCACGGACTTCGGCCAGGAGTACGACTTCGTGACGCGTTACGAGCAGAACGGCGTCGTCGTCTGGGAGGAAGTGAGCACGATGTTCGCGCGCGGCAACGCGCCACCGAAAGAGGGCGCGAAGCGCGCGGGGATCGAGCGCGCGAATCCGCCGGAGAGCGGCGTGTCGACCGAGACGCTCGACGTGCGGGACAACACAGGCTGGCGCTACGCGCGGGTCTCCGGCGACTTCAATCCGATTCATCTCACCACGCGCACAGCGCAGATGTTCGGATTCAAGCAGGTGGTCGCACACGGTATGTGGTCGCTCGGCCGCTGCCTCGCGGCGGCAGCCCCGCACTTGCCGAAAGGACGGATGCAGGTCGACACGCAGTTCAAGCTGCCGGTCTACATTCCATCGCAGGCGCTGTCGCGCACGTGGAACGTCAGCGAGACCGTGGAGATCGCGATGTGCACGATGCGCGGCGATCGATTGCATCTCGCGATGCAGGTTCGCCCGCTATGAGCGCGACGATCGTCGACCTGCTGAGCGCCATCGAATCGCGCGCCAGCGCACTGAAGCTCATGGAGCCCGGTCCGACGCGGAGCCATCTCGAACAAATCATGCGCGCTGGCGTGCGCGCACCGGACCACGGACGCTTGCGCCCCTGGCGCTTCGTGGTGCTCGAAGGCGCCGCACGCGACAAGCTCGGCGACGAGATGGCGCGGTTGTCGCTGGCAAAGTTTCCTCAGTCCACGCCAGAGCAGCTGGACGCCGCACGCCGCAAGGCGCTGCGCGCGCCGACGATCGTCGTCGTGGCCGCCAGGGTCACGCCAGGGAAGATTCCTGAAGTGGAACAGATCAGCGCCGTCGCAGCCGGCGTCGAGAACATGGTGCTCGTGGCCCAGGCACTGGGCTATGGCGTGATGTGGAAAACCGGCGCGCCGGCCTACGATGCGCAAACGAAGGCGATGCTCGGTCTCAGCGCGCAGGATCACATCGTCGCATTTCTGTATCTCGGCACGACTGCGCTCGCGGGAACCGCGGCGCCCGCTTCCCTCGAAGGCGCGGTCAGCTGGATGGAGTGAGCGCCGGCGAGCCTGCGTTGCGAGAGCGCAGGGCGCACCGGCGTCGTATCGCTGCTGCGGACGCGACGATCTGCGGCAACTCAGAAGGATCGTAGGGCTTCGAAATCATGGCGACTGCTATGTCGGAGTGGGCGCGCGCCACTGCCATTTGTCCCGTGGTGAAGACCACCGCCGTTCCGTAAAGCGTCCGCAGCTGACGCGCCAACCCGATTCCAGCGCTGGGAAATTCCAGATCGACGTCGATGAGCGCGACTTCCGGTGCCCGCTTGCTTGCCAACTCAAGTGCATCTCGTGCGGTGTGCACCGGCCCGAGCACAGTGTGCCCTGCATCCTCGAGCATCGCGGCCGAACAGTAGGCAACGATGACTTCGTCTTCGACCACCAATACGACTATCACACGATCACTCTGATTAACCCTGTATAAAGACAAGGAACCAGCGCCGCCGCGAGTTCCGATCGCGGCGGCGTGTGAGACATTGCCGATGGTCGAGTCGCGGATCGTCTACTTGCCGAGTTTCGCCTCCGTCGCGAACGCGCGCAGCAGAATGCGCTCCCGTGCCTCCGCCGGCAGCGGAACGCGAGCCGCATCGTTCTTTGCGACGGAATCAGCGTTGCCGTGTCCGTGCTCGTCGACTGGGAACACCCACACCGGAATCTGTTCGCCCGTGCCCGCCTTCAGAGCGTAGCCAGTGATCTGTCCGTTGTTGTTGATGTCGTTCGCCGTGTACACGTGGTCGGCGTAGTCGTCCTGCACGAGCTCGTTCAGATCCATCATTACGCCGTGGTCGTAGAAGAACGCACGACAGCTCGCGAAGCCCGCAGTGCACGAGATGCCGACGATCTGACCCTTGTCGTTGATACCGAGCGCCTGGCTCAGGCTGTCGCCCGGCAGCACGCCGAGATTTTCGATACCGCGGCCGCGCGTCCAGCGGAATGCCTGCGCATTGAAGTTCACGCCATCTGCGGCCGAGACGTTGGAGAAGCCGACGATGTCGCCATGCTCGTTGATTGCCATCGGCGTATTCCACGCGACGCCGCCGAGTGTGCCGAGGGAAATAGTCTTGCCCTGGTCCCACAGCACCATGTGCTCGGCGCTGACACCGCCCACGGCTGTGCCGCACGCGCCGGAAATACCGACCGCCTGACCTTTGTTGTTGATGGCCGTGGCGGCGCTGGTGCGGTCATTGCCCAGCGGCGGCAACTCGCGCATCTCGTCCTTTCCCGGACCCCAGAGCGCCGCGCGGAACTGGAGCTTCTGCGGCGCCACGCACGAGGAGTCTTCCACCGTGTTCTCCGCCCAGCCGACGACCTGGCGCAGATTGTTCGCGCCGGTTGCGAAGCCGTTGTCGCCGCCGAAAGTGGGCAGCGCGCGGATCTTGCCTTCTTCCCACACGACACCGAGGCACGTGGCGGCGGTACGCGTCGGCGCCGCGAAGAACTGACGACAGCTCCACCGCTCGCCGCGCGGTTGCGGCGTCGTCGTCTGCGCGATGCCGGCGACGAGTCCATTGGTGTTCTTCACCGGCCACGCGATGGCGCTGTTCGGGCCGCCGAGCGTGCCGAGATCGAAGCGAAAACCGTAGAGCCACAGCATGGCGTGGCGGCTGTTGTTGTCGGCGAGATTTGCGTAGCCGCCGACCAGGTTGAGGTCATTGATGCTGTTGCCGACGTTCTCGGCGCCACCGAGCGTGGAAAGATTCACGACACGATAGTCAGGCCGCCGGTGGCGGAGACTGTTCGTGTCATCGGCGAGCGTGGCGCCGACAGTGAGGGTGGCGGCCGCAGCGAGCGTCCACCGCGCGATCGAAGTGTTCATAGCAGGATCTCCCGGGCTGTTGACGCTTCGATGTAACTGCCGGGCAGGACACGCTACTCGCCACTTTCGGACGCAACTAGCGCGCGTACTTCGCGCCTAGCCGCATCGGCCGGAATTCATAGGATCGGACAGCCGCGCCGTACTCGCGCGCAGCAGGAAAGGACTACGCAATGCCGAACAGTCGCGCGAAGTTCTCCGAGTAGAAGTGCGTCTGCGCAGACGCGCTGCAACTCGCGAGCGAGCTGCCGAAGCGTTCGAGCGGATGACGTCCGCCTTCGGCGTGCGGATAGTCGCTCGAGAACAGATAGAGGCGGCTGTCGGACTGTCGGATGAGGTCGCCGACGTCCTCGTACACGTACGGCGTGAACGCCATGTGCTCGATGATTTGCTGCGACGGCCGGCGCGTCAGCGACTTCAGCTGCGGATCCGATTTGCTCCAGATGTCCGCGATCCAGTCGAGCCGCTTGATCATCGCAGGCACCCAGCCGGCGCCGAGCTCGATCACGCCGCCGCGCAGAGTGCGATGCCGCTCGAACGCGCCGTCGAGCACGAGAGCGCCAACGAACGTCTCGGCGGGCTGATGCAGCGAAGTCATGTCTTTGCCGCGGACGTTCTCGCCGGTGCCGAGCCAGTCGGTCGGCACGGGCCGACCCGTGTTCATCCACGCGGCATCGATCTGCAACGGCACCCCGGCGACGTGCAGGACGAATGGCACGCCCGCCTCGGCGAGCCGCGCCCAGATCGGATCCAGATCGCTATGGCCGGGCGAGCGGCCGCCGCACGGCCGATGCGGCACCCAGACTGCAGCGAGGTTGAGCCGCAGAATGTGTTCCAGCTCGACGAGCGAGGTCTGCGGATCGTCGAGCGGCAGCAACGCTACTCCCATCAGTCGCGGATCCTTGCCGCAGAACTCCGCCATGGCGCGATTGTGAGCGCGCGCCGCGGCGTAACGCTCTTCGAGCGGGCGCTCCAGCGAGAAGGCCAGGCTTTCGGAGAATGTCGCGAACACGAGCTGGCGCGCGAACCCCAGCAGGTCGAGCGCCTGCGCGCGCTCGTCACGATTGAATGCGCCGAGCGCCATGTAGCCCTTCGGTCCGCTGATGAGCGCATCGCCGAGCGCGAGCAGCTCGGCCACCTCGCGCTCGCCATGTCGGCGAGTACGTGCAGCTTCCTCAACGAGGTTCGCCAGCCGGCCGACGCGCGGCAGCCTGAGCGGAGGCAGTCGATCCTTCATGTCCGGATCGATGTACTCGGCGAGAAAATCCGGCAGCTCCATGATGTGACTGTCGGCATCGTAGAACGTGCGACCTTGCGCGTACGTCATGAGCGGATCCCCGAGCGGCGCGAACCGCTCGGACGTTACCGCAGCGCGCAGGCAAACGCGACTCTAAAACGCGTACTGCGTTCGCAATGCGTAGATGTCGAGGTCCTGGCCGATCTGCACACCGAGCGGCGGCGTTGCCGGCGCCGGCCCGAACGGCGTCAGATTGCCGACGCCTGCGGGATTCAACCGATCGACGTCGACGTGCAGCCAGTTGAGCATCAGCTTCACGTTGGAGTCGATGTACCAGTTCACGCCGAGCGTCAGGATGTCCTGCGTGCCGCCGCGAATCGCATCTGCGGTTGCGGCAGTGCCGTCGAGACCGGCATGAAAATCCAGGTCCAGGTGCGAATAGCGCAGCCCTAGTTCCCATGCGCCGAGCCCGCCGCTCGACGTGAAGGGAATGAAGGGGCGCGGCGACTGGAACGCGCCGCTTGCGGGATCGTAGCGGCGTGTCTCGCCGGTGAGGATCCAGCTGCCCTGCACATAGTAGCCATCGAAAGTCGGATCGGGCAGCGTTGCGGTTGTGGCAGTCCGCTCGATGCCGAAGCGGAAGCTCTCGCCTTGCAGGTACCAGTTCTTCCAGTTCGCACCGGCCTCGATGCCGTACACGTATGCCGAATCGGTATCGATCGAACCGGTGTCGACCAGCCGTGTACTGTCGACGCGAATCTCCGGGCGATCGCGCAAGCGCAGGACGTGTCGCTGCGCGGTCGCGGCACTCGATCCTTGATCGGGCGGCTGGAACACATACGTGCCCGACAATCCCGCGTGGATGTTGTAGTCGGAGGAGGTGGCGATCACGCCGCCGAGCCGTCCCACGGCCGCGAGCTGTGAATCGAACACTTCGGCATCGTTGACGGTCCGGCTCGTCAGCGTGAGCGAGCTCATCCAGCGCGCGCCGCTGCCGCGCACACCGAGACCTATGCGGCCATCTGCGCCGCCAAGCGAGCGTGACAACTCCGCGGGGGAGGCACGCTCGATGAAGAGCGTGCTTTCGACGCTCGTGCCGTCGTCCATGTTCGCCGGCGGCGAGAAGGCGCCGACCTGGATCGTGAACGGCGCGAAGCCGCTGTAACCGAGCCAGAAGTCGTTGATGCGTGCCGGGCCTTCGGTGCCGGAACCGCCGAGCTCTGCCAGCACGCGATAGCTGAAGTCGCGACTGAAATTGCCTTCGAAGCCGAAACGCGCGCGACGGAAGTAGGCGCCGTCGGAGAAGTCGCGGGCTGCGGCAGTCTCGCGATTCGCAGTCGCGCCGACCGAGCCGCGACGGAAGTCGGTGGCGATCCCGCCATCTGGATCCTCGCCGTGGTGGGCGGCGTCGAGCTGCACGACGCTGCGCAAAGATATGGACGAGTGACCGTCGGCGCTGGTGATCGCCGGTCGAGCGTTGATGATCGCCACACGCGGGGCATCTTGGGCAGCCAGCTTGGCTTGTTGCATGTCGCTGGCGAGCTGCTCGACCGTGGCACCGGCACCGGACGACGAGGTCGCGAGTTGCTGGCGCAGACGCTCGATCTCCTGCTGCTGTTGTGCGAGTTGCTCCTGCTGCTTGGCCAGCGCCTGCTGCAGGACGTTCAGTTGCTGCTCGATCGCGGCCGGGTCGGATGCGGCGAATACCGGCGATGCAACGAGCGCAGCGACCAGTGCCGCATGCGAGATGCGGAAGGACGAATCGGACATCGGTCAGCTCCTCAACGCTGCGGGGTCGTCGTGAACCCGTATTTCTTGAAGATTTCTTGCGCGGGCGCGCTTTGCAGGAATTCCACGAACTGACGCGCGGCCGGTCGCGCGCTGGAGGTCACCGCGACCGGATAGACGATCGGCGAGTGTGAGTCGGCGGGGAAGAAGTCGACGACCCGGACGCGTTTTTCGACGCGCGCGTCCGTTTCGTAGACGATGCCGAGCGGCGTTTCGCCGCGGGCGATGAACGCAAGTGCGGAGCGCACGTTGTCGGCGCGCACCAGCCGGTCCGCGATGTCGTTCCAGACGCCGAGCGATGTCAGTGCCGAGCGTGCGTACTTGCCCGCGGGGACGGAATCCGGATCTCCGGTAGCAAGCCGGCCGTTGCTGCCGAGCGCCGCAGCGAGATCGAATCCGGGCGCGATCTTCAGGTCGATCTTGCTGTCGGCCGGCGCTACCAGCACCAGGCGATTGCTGAGCACATTGCGTCGCGTGGTGCGGTCGACGAGGTTGCGTGCCTGGACGTAATCCATCCATTCGAGATCCGCCGAGAAGAAAACGTCGGCGCGCGCACCCGACTCGAGCTGCCGCGCGAGCGCCGAGCTGGCTGCGAAGGAGAACTTCACCGGCTGCTGCGTTTGCTGTGTGTAGGCTTTGCCGATCTCGTCCAGGGCGTTCGTCAGCGATGCCGCTGCGAAGACCAGCAGAGCCTCGTCCTTCGATTCGGCAGCGCCTGCTGGCGCGCCAAACGTGCCGAGCAAGACCGCGCCAAGGCTGAGCGAAACGGCGCGCCACTTGCGAAGTCCAAGACGAAACATGCGGGTGCTGCTCCTTCGTCGGTTCGTTATATCTGAGCGGACATAACGATACGGACCGCTGACCGGGCGCGCAAGCGCCGGTGCCCGTTTGGCAGTAACATTGACCGTATGAGCAAGGCGCACACGCCGACGATCCGTCTGCGGATCGACCTGAGCCCCGACAGCGCAATCGGCCCCGGCAAGATCGCGCTGCTCGAGCACATCGAGGCCACCGGCTCGCTGTCGCAGGCGGCGCGCGAGCTCGGCATGAGCTACCGCCGCGCCTGGCTGTTGCTGAACGACGTCAACCGGATGTTCTCCGACCCAGCTACGACAGCCAGCGTCGGCGGCAGCGGCGGCGGCGGCGCGCAGCTGACTGAACTCGGTCGCGCTATCGTCAAGGCGTATCGCGAGATCGAAGATGCAGCCGAGAAAGCTGCCGGCACCCGTATCGCATGGCTCGCGAGCTGCCGGCGCAAGTCCGGCCGGCGCAGCGCATCGGTTCGACGGCCCCTGACACCCTCGGCACGCAAAGCACATGCCGCACGCAAGTAGCGTCCTCGTGTTGTTGGCTACCGTTTGCAGTACGGCACCGGCCTGCGCCGAGTCCGTTGCAGCGAGCTACCACCCGCCACGAACGCTCGACGGCCACCCGAGCTTCGAAGGCAACTGGACCAACGCCACGATCACCTCGCTGCAACGACCGGCGCGCTATACGTCGCTGGTCATTCCGCCTGGCGAGGTCGCTGCCCAGACGGCGTCGCATCCACAGGTCGTGCGTCAACGCACGGACGACGACCTCGACGAGAGCAAGCCGCTGAACGGCTCCGACCTGAAGGGCGGACGCGGCTACAACGCCTTCTGGATTGCTCCCGGCACGACGTTCGCGCGTGTGCGGGGCGAGTACCGCACGTCGTGGATCGTCGATCCGGCCGACGGCCAGATCCCGTTTCGGGAGGGCGTGCGCGAGCGCCTGGACGAGGCGCGCGGCGGCTTCGACGGCCCGGAGGCCCGCCCGCTCGGCGAGCGCTGCATCATCAACAGCAACAGCGCCGGTCCGCCGATGCTGAACTACTTGTACAACAACAATTACGAATGGGTTCAGACGGCCGACGCGCTCGTCATTCGCGCGGAGATGAACAACTACGCGCGTATCGTGCGCATCGGCGGCCATCATCCGCCGGCGCCTGTTGTCGCTCTGCACGGCGACTCGATCGGGCACTGGGAAGGAGACACGCTGGTTGCCGAGACGTCCAGCTTCCATCCTCTGCACGCCACAGGCGTCGTGCCGCTCACCGAAGGGGCAAAGGTAATCGAGCGCTTCACGCGAGTTTCACCCAGCGAAATTCTCTACGAGTTCACGGTCGAGGATCCCGCCCTCTACGCGCGTGCCTGGCGCGGTGAGATGACTTTCAACGCGACCCGCGAACGCGTTTTCGAATACGCCTGCCACGAAGGCAACTACGCGCTGCCCGGAATTCTGGCGGGGGCGCGCGAAGAAGAGCGGCGCGGAGTTATGCCGTAGCCTTCGCGGTACGCGCAGGGTAGTCTGTGCGCACCGCTTTCATGGGGAGACCGTCGTGAAGAGAGCGATCCTGGCGCTGGCGCTGTTGACTGTTGGCATAGCCGCGATGGCGGGTACCGATGCGAAGCGCGTCGGCGATTTCTCCCTGCTGGATCAGCAGGGCTACTTCCACCAGATGAGCTACTACGATGACCACAAGGCGATCGCCCTGCTGGTTCAGAGCAGCGGCCGGCCGGTGAGCGACAAGGACCTCGCAGCCTTCAGCGAGGCGCGCGCGAAGTACCAGGACAAGATCAAGTTCTTCATGATCGACCCGGTCGCGAACGAAACGCGTGCTTCGGTCCAGCAGGAGCTGGATAAGCACAGCCTAGACATTCCAGTGCTGATGGATGAGACGCAACTGGTCGCCGAAGGGCTCGGCATCAGCAAGGTCGGCGAGGTGTTCCTGATTCAGTCGGGCACGACCGACGTGCTGTATCGCGGCCCGGTCGACAAGTATTTCGTGCGCGCGATCGACGACGTGCTCGCCGGCCGTGAAGTGAAGAAGGCCAAGGTCAGAGCGCGCGGCGCTGCCGTCACGTATGTCGCCGCGGCCGATCGCGGCCATCGCAAGAGCTCGATCTCGTACTCGAAAGACGTCGCGCCCATCCTCGCCGAGAACTGCGCGCGCTGCCATCGCGAAGGCGGCATCGCGCCATTTGCCATGAACAGCCACGCGGTCGTTCAGGGCTTCGCACCGATGATTCGCGAGGTCGTGCTGACCAAGCGGATGCCGCCGGGGCAGATCGATCCGCATGTCGGCGACTTCAAGGAAACGTTCGCGCTGACGCCGCAGGAGCAGCAGACGCTGATCCACTGGATCGAATCGGGCGCACAGAAGGACGAGGCGGTGGATCCGCTCACTCAGCTGAAGTGGCCGGCGACCAAGTGGGCGTACGGCGAGCCGGATCTGGTCATCCGCATTCCGGCGCAGGACGTGCCGGCGAGCGGCGTGCTCGACTATCGCTATATCAAAGTGCCGATCGAAGGGCTGGAACGCGACCGCTGGGTACGCGCGAGCCAGTACATCGCAGGCGACCGGACGGTGCTGCACCACACGCTCAATCAACTGATTCCGCCGGATGCGCCGAAAGATCAGCGCATCGACTTCGGCCGCGCCGATCCGAACGCAGCGCGCATCACTGCGTACATTCCGGGCGCACAGCCGCAGCAGGAACCGCCGAACACCGGCGGACTGCTGAAGAAGGGCTCGACGCTGGCGCTGCAGCTGCACTACACCACGAACGGCAAGGCGACTGTCGACGCAGGCGAGATCGGCCTGTGGTTCTACAAGGATGACGAGGTGCCGACCGAGCGCATGATTCCGGACTGCGCCTGCATCTTCACGCAGGGCTGGGATCCGATCCCGCCGTTCGATCCCGATCACGAGATGCGGCAGACGATCACGATCAAGAAGGACGCACACCTGTACAGCATGCTGCCGCACATGCACTTCCGTGGTAAGCGCATGCGCTTCTACGCCGAGTATCCGGACGGACGCAAAGAGGAATTGCTCAACATCGCGAAGTACAACTACAACTGGCAGCTGGACTACGAGCTGAAAGAGCCGAAGTTCATGCCGGCCGGCACCAAGGTCACCGCGGTCGCGGCGTTCGACAACTCGACGCAGAACAAGGCGAACCCGGACCCGGCGCGCAAGGTGCCGTGGGGCCAGCAGAGCTGGGACGAGATGTTCTTCGGCGCGGTGACGTACAAGTTTGTCGATCAGGGCGGCACGCGCGTCGCGCAGGATCAGAAGAACTGACGCAGTTAACAGAAGAACTGCAGCAGCTCCTCGGCGGTCTCCGCTGAGTTCTGCTCGGGAAAGAAATGGCCGCCCGCGATCGGGCAGCCTTTGACTTCATCGGCCCAGTTGCGCCAGACAGTCAGCGGCCCGCCGATGTCCTGATACCAAGTGTCGAGCGCGCTGCCGGCGCTCCACAGCACCAGCAGTGGACACTGGATCCGCCGTCCGGCGACGCGATCTTCCTTGTCCTGCTCGATGTCCAGCGTGGCAGCGGCGCGGTACTCCTCGCAGATCGCATGGATCGACTCGCGATCGCTCAGTGCCGCGACATAGGCGGCGCGGACATCATCCGGAAACGCAGCTGCATCCGAGCCCCAGCCGCTCAGAGCATCGTCGATCACGGCCTGCGGCGCGCCGGCGATCAGCGATTCCGGCAGCGGTGACGGTTGCGCGAGCAACGACCAGGGCCAGAACCCCAATGCAAAGCGTGCATCGGCGCGTGCGAATGCGTCGCTCGTGGGAATGATGTCGAGGACGGCAAGGCGTTCGACCTGCTTGCCGTGATCCAGCGCCAATCGATACGCGACGCGTGCTCCGCGATCGTGACCGGCAACGCCGAAGCGATCGAAGCCGAGCTTCTGCATCATGCGCACCATGTCGAGGGCCATCGTGCGTTTCGAGTAGGGCGAGTGATCCGGCTGCGATTTCGGTTTGCCGCTTGCGCCATAGCCACGCAGATCGGCGCAGACAACTGTGAAGTTCTCCGCGAGCTCGAGCGCCACGCGATGCCACATCACGTGCGTCTCGGGAAACCCGTGAAGCAATAAGAGCGGTGCGCCGCTACCGCCGCGGCGAATGAAAATCGCGGTGTCTTCTGTCTCGACCGTCGCCGATTCGAATCCTTCGAACATACGAGAGCTCCGTCAGTGCCTTCGATGCAATTCAACGCACCGGAAGGGGAGGCGGTGTCGTCGATCTCTTCAGGCCACGGGAAAGCTGTTGCAAACAAGAATGATTCGCATTACAGTTTTCAGGTCTCTGCGGGATAAGCCCAAGAACAGGGAGAACGGTGGTGCTGCTCGAGAACGATCCTTCACGAATCGCCCAGTCGCGGGGCCCGCTCGCCGCAGCGATCAGCGTCATTCTTGGAGCTGCGAGCCCGTCGATCCTGCATGCACAGGAGACGTCGTCGTCGGGTGATCCGGCCGTGGTACTCGCTGCGGCCGCAGAAGGAGACTCATCAGAACGCGCCTCTCGATCGGGCCGGCGGCGCAGTCCGACGCTCGAAGAAGTCACGGTCGAGGGCCAGAAGTACCGCAGCGAAGTGTCCTCGCCGAAATACACGGCCGAGCTCGTGAACATGCCGCAAACGGTGGTGGTGATTCCGAAGACCGTGTTTCGCGAGCAAGCCGCGATCACGCTCTCTGACGTCCTTCGTAACACGCCGGGCATCACGATGCTGGCGGGCGAGGGCGGCGGCGCTTCCAACACCGCCGGCGACAGCTTCTTCATGCGCGGCTTCGATGCAACCAACAGCATTTTCATCGACGGCGTGCGCGACCAGGCTGCTTACAGCCGCGATGTATTCAATCTCGATCAGGTCGAAGTGTCGAAAGGCCCGTCGGGCTCGTACACGGGACGCGGTAACGCCGCGGGCTCCGTGAACCTCGTGACCAAGACGCCGACCGAGCAACCGCTGCGGCTGATGGGCGTCACATACGGCACGAACGATCACGTGCGCGGCACGGCTGATTTCAATCAGCCGCTGTCGGAATCGTTCCTCGGTGGCACGGCAGTGCGTCTCAATGCCATGTGGCAGGACGGCGGCGTCGCCGGCCGCGACGAAGTCCAGCACGATGCCTGGGGCATCGCGCCGTCGATCGCATTCGGTCTCGACGCCGATACGCGACTTGCGTTAGCGGCTCAGATCCTGCGGCAGGAGAACACGCCGGACTACGGGCTGCCAGCCGCTGCACTGCCAGGCCTCGCTCCCAGCACGCCGCCCGTCGGGCACGTCGACCAGAGCAACTTCTACGGCATTGCCGACATCGACTTCGACGATGTCGACTCCGACAGCTACATGGCGCGCTTCGAGCACGATTTCGCACCGGGCGTGACGCTGCGCAATCTCACGCGTTACAGCGACAATCATCGCTTCGCGGTGATCACGACCATCCAGAACGCCGATGCCTTCGATCCCGCCAGCGGTCTCGTGACGCGCGCGCGGCAGATCAACGAGCGCATCAATCGCAACTTCACGAATCAGACGAATATGAATTTCGGGTTCCAGACCGGCGGTCTGGAGCACGCAATGAGCGCCGGTGTCGAGTACGCCGACGAGACGCAGATCAGCCCGGGCCGCACCGGCGCGGGCACGGCGCCGCCGACCGACATCTATCATCCGAATCCCCACGATCCAGTCACGGATTACGCGCCGGCACGCACTGGCGCGTTCACAGAAGGCGAAACGGAAACCTTCGCCGCGTATGGCTTCGACACGATCGAGTTGAGCCGCCAATGGCAGGTGTCCGCGGGGATGCGCGTCGAGCGCTACGACACCGACTTCCTCAGCGTCGCAGTCCCCGGATCGGGCACGCCCGACATCAAGCTGGATGTGTCGGACACGTTGACCAGCTGGAATGCCGGCCTGGTGTTCAAGCCGCTAGACAACGGCAGCGTCTACGTCTCCGCCGCAACGACTCAGACGCCGCCGGGCGGCCTCAATTTCACGCTGTCGCCGACGTCGACGAACGCCAACAACCCGGCGCTAGAGCCGCAGAAGTCGACGAACTACGAGCTCGGCACGAAGTGGCAGGTGCTCGAAGGCCGCCTGTCGACGACCGCAGCAGTTTTCCACACCGTCAACACCAACGTGATCACGAGCGAGACGATCGGCGGCACGGTCGTGGCAGTGAGCTTCGACAGCGAGCAGCAGGTGGACGGCGTCGAGTTGACCCTGAGCGGGCTGATCACACCGCAGTGGCAGGTGTTCGCGGGATACACGTACCTCGACAGCGAATTCACCAAGTCGGTCGCGCCGGGTCAGCAGGATGCCACCTTGCAATGGACGCCGAGGAATTCCGGCAATCTGTGGACGACCTACCAGCTGCCGTTCGGCTTCTCGGTCGGCGGAGGCGTGCGCTACATGGATACGGTCGCACGCAGTTCGACCAGCACACCGACCGGTACTGGAGCGGCGAGTACGCCCGATTACTGGGTCTACAGCGCGACGGCCGCGTGGCAGGCGAACGATCGGGTCACGTTGCGACTCAACGTCAACAACCTCACCGACGAGGTTTACGTGCTCGGCCTGAACAACAACGGTGGGCGCTACAACCCCGGTCCGGAGCGCTCGTATCTGCTGAGCGCGGACTTCGCGTTCTAGTCCGCTGCGAGACACGCGCTTGCTGTTGCAAATTCCAGGTGTGCTCGCGGCGCAGGAACTGGCTCACTCGCAGCGACTGCTCGAGCACGCCGAGTGGATCGACGGCCGCGTGACCGCGGGTCACCAGTCCGTGCAGGTCAAGCACAATAGCCAGCTGGCGGAAGACTCCGAGGCGGCGCGCGAGCTCGGCAAGGTCGTGCTCGGTGCGGTATCACGCAGCTCGCTGTTCATTTCCGCGGCGCTGCCGAACCGGATCTTCCCGCCGCTCTTCAATTGCTATGAAATCGGCGATGGCTTCGGCACTCACGTCGACAATGCGATTCGCATCGCGGGTCCCAGCGGCGTGCGGGTGCGTACGGACGTGTCGGCGACACTCTTCTTGTCGGACCCGGCGGACTACGACGGCGGCGAGCTCATCGTCGAGGACACCTACGGCACGCACAGCGTGAAACTGCCGGCCGGCAGTCTCGTTCTCTATCCGGCGAGCAGCCTGCACCACGTGAGGCCGATTACGCGCGGCAGGCGCATCGCCTCCTTCTTCTGGATCCAGAGCATGGTGCGAGACGACGGTCAGCGCGCGTTGCTGTTCGACCTGGACAATGCGATTCGCCGCCTGGGCGCGGACCATCCGTCGCATCCGTCACTGGTCCAGCTGACCGGTGTCTACCACAACCTCCTGCGCAGCTGGGCTGAAGTCTGATGACGCCTCGCAAGGTTCTGTTCCAGCTGCATTGGATCGTCGGCATCACAGTCGGCATCGTGCTGGGCATCGTCGGCGCGACCGGCGCGCTGCTGTCGTTCGAGCAGGAGATCGTGGCCTCGCTCGCTCGCGACGGCAGAGAAGTCGAAGCCGCCGGCCGGGCAGCGTTGACAGCTCCGGAGCTGCTGACGCGCGTCGCGGCTCAGCAGCAGGACAAACGCATCGTCGGACTGAATATCGCCCACGAGCCTGCCGAGACCGCGCGCGTGACGTTCGCGCCGCGCGAGCAAAGTTACGTCGATCCCTACACCGGCGTGTTGCTCACACCGACGGCGAGCGGCGCCGAGACTTTCCTCCGCAACGTCCGCCAGCTGCATCGCTGGCTGATGCTCGGCGACCTCGGCGACCGAGACATCGGCCGGCAGATTGTCGGCGCCTGCACGATGCTGCTGATCTTCATGGCGTTCACCGGTCTCTACCTGCGCTGGCCGCGCGGCCCGGCGGCGCGCCGCTGGAAGACCTGGCTGGTTCCGGATTTCGGCCTGCGTGGTCGCGCATTCCTCTGGAACCTTCACTCGGTCGTGGGCACGTGGGTGCTGCCGGTGTACCTGGTGATCGCACTCACAGGACTGCAGTGGTCGTACGAGTGGTATCGAGATGGGCTGTACAGCATTGCGGGCGTCGAGCGGCCGTCGGGACCCGAAGGGTCGCGTGAGTCGCGCGGTCCCGGGCAGTCCGAACGCGGCGGCGGCCCGGACGTCGCTGCCTTCGCGCGTGCGTGGGACATCTTCGCGCAAGAAACGCGCGGCAGGTTTGCGTCGATGAACGTCAACCTGGCGGCGCGGCCGGGCAAGCCAATGGAGTTCCGCTACCTCGAGGAGCATCCGCGCCACGATCGCGCCTTCAATACACTCGCGATCGACAGCGAGGGCAGAGTGGTGAAACACGAGCGTTACGCGGACAAGCCGCTCGCAGCGCGGCTCGTGTCGAGCATCTTCCCGCTGCATTCGGGCAGCTACTTCGGCCTCGCCGGCGTCATCATGTTCATGATCGCGAGCCTCGCGATGCCGGTGTTCGCGGTGACCGGCTGGATCATGTACCTGCAGCGCCGCGCACCTCGTGCGCGGCGTGCATCGCTCGCTGCCGCCACCGAAGAAGCTGGTTAGACGCTCGTCTCGATCTGATCGCGTATCCGGCGCCAGCCCTCGGTGCGCGCGAGGTGATACTGCGATGGGGAATGCGCCTTCGCGCCGAGCATATCCGCCGCGCGCCAGCCCCATCGAGGATCGTCGAGAAAAGCTCGCGCCAGTGCCACCATGTCGGCCGAGCCGGCCGCGAGAACGTTTTCTGCCTGGCGCGGATCGGTGATGAGCCCGACCGCCCGAGTCGGAACGCCGGTAGCCTTCCGCACCTCGTGTGCGAGCGGAACCTGGTAGCCGGGCGCTGCCGGTACAGTGACCTTCGCACGAATACCGCCACTCGATACGCACACGTAGGCGATCCCGAGCGCTTTCGCAGCCTGCACGTAGGCGATCGATTGCGCGACGTCCCAGCCGCCCTCGACCCAATCTGTCGCCGAGATTCGCAAGCCGATGGCGACATTCGCCGGCGCTGCGGCACGCACCGCACGGATCACGGCCAACGGCATGCGCAGGCGATTCTCGAGCGATCCGCCGAAATCATCGGTTCGTGCATTGACGAGCGGCGACAGGAACTCGTGCAGCAGATAGCCGTGTGCGCTGTGAATCTCGATCACGTCGAAGCCGAGGCGCACGGCGCGTCGTGCTGAGTGCGCGAAGTCTGCAACGGTTGCGTCGATCTCATCGCGCGTCAATGCACGAGGAACATGCCAACCTTCGCCGAATGCCGTAGCGCTGGACGATACGGTCTGCCAGGGATCCTCGGCAGGACCGAGCGGCGCGCCGCCGTCCCACGGGCGATGCGTCGAAGCCTTGCGCCCGGCATGCGCCAGTTGGAGACCGAACCGCGTCGGTCCGCCGAGCCGTCGTGCGGCGTGCAGTGCTCTCTCTAGCGCCGCCTCGTTGTCATCGCTGTAGAGGCCGAGACAGCTGTGCGTGATCCGACCGCGACGCTCGACCGCTGTGGCCTCGACCATCACGAGGCCGGCACCGGAGTAGGCGAGTTGCGACAGATGCTGCAGGTGCCAGTCGGTCGCCGAGCCGTCGCTGGCGCTGTACTGGCACATCGGCGCGACCACGAGACGATTCGGCAACTCGACCTCGCCGATTGCAATCGGCTCGAACAGACGGCTCGCCATGTACTCTCCCACTACTGTCGGTCAGCACCGAGGCGAGTATGATCGTTCGCCGCCATCGCGCCAACGAACCTGCGAAGGAGCGAGAATTGGCAAGCCGACCTCTGCCAATACTTCGAGCGCTGCTTGCAATCCTCGCATTGCATCGCCTTGCGCTGGGCATCACCGCAGCCCTGATCGTCGTCTATGCGCTCGTCGGTTTCCTGTGGCTTCCGCACCTGCTGCGCGTCAACGCCGAGAGATACGTGAGCGAGGAGCTGGGCCGGGGTCTCGTGCTCGGTGAGGTTGCCTTCAATCCATTCACGTTCCGGCTGAGCATTCGCGACGCCGCCCTGACCGAGAAATCGGGCGACACGATTGCGACGTTCGCAAGCCTGGTCGTCAACGCCGAGCTCGCTTCCATCTGGCAGCGCGCCGTCGTGTTGAAGGAAGTACAGCTGGATGCGCCGGACGTGAACCTCATCGTCGAGCGCGACGGCACGGTCAATGTGACTCATCTGGCAAGTGCCAGCTCGAAGGCTGCATCAGCCGCCGCTCAAACCGAAACGCCGCTGCCGCGCGTCCGCATCGGGCGGCTGGCCGTGAACGATGGACGCGTCGACTTCGAGGATCGCACGCGCCCCGAGCCGTTCACCGCGACGCTGGCGCCGATCCGCTTCGCGCTGACCGACTTCCGAACGGACCTCAATCACGAGAATGCATACAACTTCGCGGCGAGCTCGTCGGACGGCGAGACCTTGAACTGGTCGGGGCGGTTCACGGCCCAGCCGCTCGGTTCCGACGGCCGCTTCGCCATCGGACAATTGCGAGCGCAGACGATCGACAGCTACCTGCAAGGTCAGCTGCCGACGCGGCTCACTGCAGGCACACTCTCATTTGCGGGCACGTATCGGCTGTCGCTGCATCCGACGTTATTGCTCGACGTCGCCTTGCCCGAGATCGCTCTCGACAACTTCGCGGTCGCGGAACGAGCAGCAGCGGATTCGCAGCCGGTCGCCGTCGTGCCGAAGGTTCGCGTCCTCGGCACGCAGTTCGCGCTCGGCACTCGCTCGCTCCGTGTCGACAAAGTGGAGGTTGAGGGTGCACACGTTCGAGCGAGTCGCGACGCGGATGGATCATTGAGCGTCGATCGGCTGACGAAGAGCAGCGAAGCGCCGGCGCCGACTGACCCGGGCCCCGCTGAGAGCGGGACTCCGCAAACATCGACGCAATGGAACTGGGCAGTGGGCGAGGTTCGCATCGCCAACGCCACGGCCGATCTCGAGGATCGCGCCGTGGCGCCCGCTGTGCAGCTCAGCGTTACGCCGATCGCGATCAGCATCGGCGGGCTGAGCAGCGAGCAGGGCGCCAAGGTGAATGTAGCTGCCGACCTTGGACTCGGCGGCAAGCCGCTCTTCAAGACCACCGGTGAGATGCAACTCGAGCCGCTCACGGCGGCGCTCGCGCTCGACTTGAATGCATTCGACCTGTCGATCCTGCAACCGTACGTAGCCGAGGCCACCGAGCTGACTTTGCGATCCGGCCGCTTGAGTCTGAAGGGCGATTTGTCAGCCGCGATGGAGGAGGGCGCATCGCCCAGGATGCAATTTCGCGGCGACATGCAGGTGGCCGATCTGCACACGATCACCGGCCCTGCGAACGATGATCTCCTCAAGTGGCGGCAGCTGGCAGTGACGGGGATCGACGTGTCGCACAATCCTGACCGCCTCACGATCGATCGCATCGTCGCGCGTCAACCGTACGCGCGAGTGATCATTCGAAAGGACCGTACGCTCAATGTCACGGCCGCGCTCCAGCGCGGCGGGAGCGATGCGACTGTAGCTCACGAAGCTGCTCCGGAGGCGCAGCCCGCAGCAGCGCAGTCGCCACCGACTCCGATGCGCATCAAGTCCATCGCGATCAGCGGCGGCTCCGCGTTGTTCGCTGATTATTCGATCACGCCGTCGTTCTCCGCCGGCATTCTCGACCTGGAGGGCACTGTCACCGGGCTCTCCTCGCAGCCCGACTCGCGAGCGAAGGTGAAACTCGCAGGCAAGGTCGATCGTTACGCGCCGGTCGACATCACCGGCGAGGTCAACCTGCTCGCGGCCGCGAAGTACTCCGACGTCGCGCTGAACTTCCGCAACATGGAGCTGACGACGTTCAACCCGTATTCCGGCAAGTTCGCGGGCTACAACATCAGCAAGGGCAAGCTGTCCACCGAGCTGCGTTACCGGGTCGAGAATCGCCAGCTCGACGCGCAGCATCACATCGTCGTCGACAACCTGGAGTTCGGCGACAAGACGGATTCGAAGGATGCCGCGCCGATTCCGATGAAGCTGGCGGTCGCGCTGCTCAAAGATGGCAATGGCGTGATCGATCTGCAGGTACCGGTCACCGGCAGTCTCGACGATCCGAAATTCCGCCTCGGGCCGATCATCTGGAAGGCAGTGCTCGGGTTGTTGACGAAGATCGTGACTGCGCCGTTCGCCGCGCTCGGCGCGCTGTTCGGCGGCGGCGAGGAGATGCAGTACATCGACTTTGCTGCGGGCTCGACCGAGCTGCAGCCGCCGCAGGTGGAGCAGCTCAACAAGCTATCGCAGGCGCTCGCGCAGCGACCGCAGTTGAAGCTCGACGTGCCCGTGACACTGATCGCGGAGCAGGACGGCAAGGCAATCGCCGAGTCGGCGCTGTACGGACGCGTGCCGCAGCTCCCGCCTGCGTCGGACGAGGCGGCGATCCGCAAGCGACTGACGCAGCTCGAAGCGCTCTACAAGCAAACGGCCAAGGATGCGCCGGCGTATCCGGAAGAAACCAAGACCGAGAACGGCGTCGATTGGAATGCACGGACCAGCTGGATCGAAGCGCGTTTGCTGGAGACCTTGCAACCGGATCAGCCGACGCTCGACGCGCTCGCCAGGCAGCGCGCGCAGGTCGTGCAAGGCGCCGTTCTGGCGAACACGGCAGTTGCGCCGGAACGTTTGTTCATTACCACCGACCGCAGCGCCTCGCTGACGAACGACGGCAGGGTGCGCATGGAGCTGAAACTGGAGTAGGGCGCATGATCACCGGAGCACACGCGATCATTTACAGCTCGAAGCCCGAAGCCGATCGCGCATTCCTGCGCGACGTGCTCGCGTTCCCGCACGTCGACGTCGGTCACGGCTGGCTCATTTTCAGCTTGCCCCCTGCCGAGGTGGCCGTTCACCCGGGCAGCAGGAACGACGTGCACGAGCTCTACCTGATGTGCGACGACGTCGAGGCATTCATAAAGCAGATGGCCGAGCACGGCGTCGCGTGCTCGGCCGTGCAGAGCATGAGCTGGGGCTTGCTGACGCAAGTCGTCCTGCCGGGCGGCGGCAAGCTGGGCGTCTATCAGCCGCGTCACGCGCGACCGTAGTCGTTCCTCTACTGCGACGGCGGCGTGGCAGTCCGCGGACCTGACGGTGCGTGTTGCGGCAATGCCGGCAACGCACCGACCATTCCATTCGGCAACGCTTTCGCGCGCATCCGCTGATACGCCGGCCGCGCTTCGATCTTCACCTTCCACGCTGCGACGTTCGGAAACTGCTGAGCGTCGACGACATTGAGCGAGGTCGCGAAGTCGAGCGGGAATTTCATCATGATATCGGCTGCGGAGAACTCGCCCCCGCCGAACCAGGCGTGCTTGCCGAGGTAGTCTTCGGCGAACTGCACGACCTGCTCGGAATCCACCAGCGGCCAGCGCTCCTTCGGCGGCTG
>Ga0075428_100002349_pt1 | contig 20539 bp, 24 predicted proteins | sample RhiMetdeltSRZDD2_FD_75291 | JGI IMG/M metagenome (GOLD analysis project Ga0075428, IMG submission 75291) | Populus rhizosphere microbial communities from Tennessee, USA - Rhizosphere MetaG P. deltoides SRZDD2 | ecosystem: Host-associated > Plants > Roots > Rhizosphere > Soil | place: USA... | reverse complement strand
TTTCTATGTAACTATGTGGTTCAAATTATTTCAAACTGCGACACTACTGATTTCTGAGGAAAATGCGCATCGAACCAGAAGTTCTGTATATTTAGCGTTGCCCTCTTTGGACTGTCCTATCTCTTCATTACCTAAAACAAATTGTTATGAAAAAAATTACTATTTGCACCATGCTGCTTATCATTACGGTAACTACTTTTTGTCAGCAGACAGAACCGCGGGCACCATTAACCCGGGAAGACTATCTTAAAAAAAGTAAAAGTCAAAAAATAGCGGGGTTTATTTTTCTTGGGGCTGGTGCCATTATTTTCGCGAGCCTAAGCGGTGGTAATACTGATTTTGACACACTGGGGGCTCTTGTTGTGTTAGGAGGAATATCCACCTTAGCCAGTATCCCATTATTCATTGCTTCCGGAAGGAATAAAAGAAAAGCAAGGGATGCTTCTGCCTCTTTAAACTTTGAAAAAATTCAAACGATTCAGCAGGTTGGAATGAGTTTCCATTCTTCCCCGGCAATATCAATAAAACTGAATTTGTAATGATGCTTTTATATTATCAGGTAAGAGATAAATATTTAAAGCGATCAGGTGCCGCAATACTTACAAATTAGAACTAGGAAGTTTGAATTTTGTCCAAAAGATTCCTTGGGAGAAATTTTTGCTTTAAGGTTGGCGGCATTTGCACCACTATTTGTTCAAGATTATTCTTCATTTATATTAAAATTACATTGCGGCTTGCAATTCTTTGAATTTACTCGCAGGTAATGATCTTATCAAACGGAATGAACAGTATTATTTTTTAGCGTTTTCTAAAACATGATCTTAAGGCGAGCATCACTGTACTCTTTGTTGCGTTGCCTCTCTTTGTCTCGGTATATCTTTAGCTTCAGGCTTTAATTTTCGTATAAAATCTTTATAATGAATTTATCGCCTTTCCCTTTTCAGACCCTCGACTGGTCATCAATTCCAAAAGAAGAAGATAAAGGTGAAACCGGTATTGTATACCGGCAGGTGTTTATGATGGGTGATATAAGAATCAGAAAAGTTGAATATTCTCCCGGTTATAAAGCCGATCATTGGTGCAGCAAAGGACATATCATTCTTTGCCTGGAAGGAGAAATGGATACTGAATTGGATGATGGTCGGATCATGAAACTTACGGCAGGTATGACCTATTTCGTTGGTGATGGAAGTGAAGCTCATCGGTCGTCAACGAAAAATGGTTGTATGCTCTTTATCGTTGATTAAATAGAAAATAATTCGACGGTATATTCGTTTTACAACCATGAAAAACCTCATTCTTCTTATCTCAATCTTATCCTTAACCTTACCCTCTTCCGCTCAGAACCCCTGGGAGCTTGGCCTTGAATACATGCGGCCAATGGGTAAGGGATATAAAAGCAATATCGCCGCGCTTCGCTATGAAAACTTCAGCAATAAAACCAGCTTTAGTGTCGGCTTCACTTATCATTTTTCACCGAGAGACGCCTACGGTGGATTTAAAGGCTACGGGATATTTGCAGGATTCAGAAATAGTTTTGGAAATAACGTAAATGGCAGCAATCCTTTTATTGGATTGCGGGTAATATTTGCATTTGAAAATTTCGAAGGAAAAACGAACCTCGGTAGCCTGATGTTTACACCGATAGGCGAAGCTGGTTATCATTTTGTTTTTGGCAAACATATTTTTACAACTCCATCCATCGGTTATGGCTATCAGCTCAAGATCACTAAAGAACATAATTCCCGCGAGGATGATGAAGGCGGAAGAATTATACCTGCACTTTCGGCAGGCTACAGATTTTGATTATCAACCTGTGACTTCTTCCTGTTAAACCAATACCACATCGGTACACCAGTAAGCATTAAAATCAAACCAAAACCAGCCTCTCTTGGTTTTGTTGCAATTGTATTAACAAATAAGCCCGCGGCAATAAGAATCACTATAGCGGGAACAACTGGATAACCCCAGACCTTATAGGGACGAGGTGCATTAGGCATTTTTTTTCTTAATATAAAAACACCAAGCGCTGTGGACCCATAAAAGAGAAACATAACGAAGATGATCATATCGGTAAGCTGATCAAATGTTCCTGATAAGACAAGTAGGCATGCCCATACACATTGCATCAAAAGCGAATTACCAGGAACAGCATACTTATTCAATTCACCTGCTTTTCTAAAAAACAAACCTTCTTTGGCCATTGCGTAGTATACACGGCAACTGGTGATCACCGTCGCATGATTGCAACCAAGTGTTGTGATAAGTATCAGGATGGCAATAAACATTTCACCATTCCTGCCCCAGAAAATTTTTACCGCCTCAATAGCTGCGATTTTATTACCTGACGCTGTCACTTGCTCAAGACTTTCTATTGGAAGCAAAGAGAGATAAGCAGTGTTTACCAGCAAATACATACAGATAATAATAAAAACGCCGATCGCAATACCACGAGGAATATTTTTATTTGCATTTTTTGCCTCACCGCCTATAAAGCCAACAGATGCCCAGCCCTGGTAAGCCCAAAATGCAGAGAGCATGGCAGTAAACATAGCGCTGAATGTTACCGGTTTGTTATCGGTTGTTTCCATTTTAAATGCCATTGCCAAATTTGACTCATGACTGGTAAGACCAAAAAAGATAATGGTGAATAAGCCGGCGAACACTAATAGTAAAATAGCAGTTCCAAGCCAGGCCCCGGTTTTTAATCCTTTACTATTGATCCATGTAAGGATTAAGATCAATAGAATGGCTGTAAACTTTACATTAAAGTTTTTAAAGGGATAAAACACTTCGCCAATATTATATCCTGAAACCGATTCAAGCATCGGCGGTAAATGAACGATGCTGTTTAGCGATTCAGCAAACACATAAGCCAGAGATGAAATAGCTGCGGTCTGCATAACAGTAAACGTGGACCAACCAAACTGGAATGCAAAAAATCTATTGTATATCCTTTTATAGTATGCATAATCACCACCTGTATCAGCAAGCAGACCGGCAACTTCTGCATAGCTTAATGCCCCAAACAGGCTAATAATTCCGGCAATCATCCATGCAATCAATACCCAGCCGGATGAATGTAATGAATCAGCCATCGGAGCTACTTTTTTGTAAACGCCGGAGCCAATTACATTGGCTATGACAAATACAATTACCAGTCGTATGCCGAGGGAACGGTTGAGTTGTTGTGATGGCATGTTACTAGTTGAGATAACAAAATGAATTTACATTTTTTCATCCGCACTTGGCCCATACATTCCGGGAACGGGAACATCAAGCAATCGTAAATAAACCGATAGCTGACCGCGATGATGGATCATGTGATTGAGTGCCCAGCCTCGAATGGCAATTTTCTTTGGTGTATCAAACATAACCTGTTCTCCCCTTCTTACAATCCATTTTTTTGAAAAGTCATCGTCCTTCATGCCTGACAGATCAGCAATAGCCTTATCGAGATTGGCTTGGAAAATTTCCAGTAATTCTTCAGTTGAGGAAGGCATGCGCGGATTGAAATTGAAATTTTTCGCAAAATCATAATCATCGATATGAATAATATCGGATACCCAATGACTGATCTCAGCCACATGTGTTGCCAGCCGGCCCAATGTCATTGATTTTTCATGCGGTTTCCATTCTTTCTTATCCAGTGGAACTCTTTCAAGCATTTTTTTGGTCAATGCGAATTCATATTTCAGTTCGCCGATAAAGGCGTCTTTAATAGCCATAAGATCATTTTAAAAGTTTATGCTGATCCGGGTGTCCTTTTTTTTCATCATGTTCTTCCATTCTTTTTTCTAATCCATGCGTTATTTCTTCGGGGTGCTCGATCTTATGCGCCGTATCTTGTTTCTTCATCATTCTCCAAATTTGAATCAGTGCAGTTATCGAAAAGATGGCACCAATTACCCAGCTAATGATATGACCGCTGTTTTGCAATTTATCCGCAATAAGCTGACCACCAAAAATAAAAACGCAATTACCGATCATTGTACCTAACCCGATCCCCAGGATATAAAGATTATAATGATTGTTCATGGGCAGCAGGATTTTTTTTGAAAGAAGCACTGTGCTCCATCCAAACCAGAATGGGATCTGTGCCGGGCTTACAGCACTCATCACGAATCCCAGCAGAATTTTCGGAAGTGAGCTGCTCAATACAATATTTTCCTCTTCTGTCGGGCTCATCGCCGCATGAAAACTTGATATGGCAAGGATCACTACAATAGCGAGCGTGATCCATTCGAGCATTTTAAAAAGAAATTCTTTTTTCCGAACCCAATCCATGGCCACCAGCGAAAGACGAACATAGATCATTTCTGCAAGTAATGACCCAAATGAGAATTGCAATGCCGCAATCACCCCTTCAGAAATACTTATTTGCATTGAGGCAATATTCAACGTACCCAGCGGAAGTGAGCCGAGAAAACTAATGAGCATGCCAATAAAAAGTATTCTTGCTAATCGCACCGTGCGAATGTACAAACTAACGGGTAAGATAACGTGAAAGAGGCCGGGGGAAAAATGGAAGCTTAAAAGGAAGAGACCCTTAATTTTTCTTTGCAAATATGGAAAGTTCAACTGTAAGGTCATCGGCCATTGAAAAACTTTTTCCTCCAACACCAAAATCCCTCCGGTTCAATTTGAATTCTCCTTCGAAAAGAATCCCCCCGTCCTTACTCGTTTGTTTAAATGGAAAACTTATTTCTTTGGAAACATTTTTGATAGTAATAACGCCAAACATAAATAAATAACCTTCTTTATTTGTGGTGGTGATTTTTGTGGACTTGAAGCTAAGCTTAGGATATTTTTCTACATCAAAGAATTCTGCTTTTCTTAAGTGATTATCTCTTGCTTCCATATCGGTATCTACTGTTTTTGCATCTACACTTACATTAAAACTGGCTGTCGCAAGCGCTGCGGGATCAAACGTGATGTTTCCGCTTAAACCATCAAAAGTTCCGCCGGTATTGATACCGAAATTTTTTATTACAAATCTAACCTTGGAGCCTTCATCGGTAGGGGTATAGCTTTGACTAAACACTAAAAAGGTGCTGAACAAGGCTATGGTTGTGAATATTCTTTTAAGCATATAAATCGTTTGTCCCTTACGTTATTTTAGAACGTTTTTTCGTTAAAAACCGTTGCTTAGAAAAATAATATTTTAAAGTTTAACAAATTCCGAAGGCTGTTTGGGGAATCTTTACCACTAATCATACTTTTCTAAAAATCTGAAATGCCGTTTCGCTTCTTTTAAAAAATCACGACCCTTTTTATAAGGCCAGTACGGAGTTCCATGTTCATGATTGTATTTGCTTATTTCATACAACACTTTCCAATGTTTTAGTATTTCACGATAAGCTTGCCAGATCGAAAGCCCGGCATCATAGATGTGATTGGGTTCGGCACCGCAACCATTAAACTCCAATATGGAATAATTTTTTCCTTCTTTCAGATCGTCAAGAGATGTACACTTTATATCATAACGACCATAATAGAATTTATCGGTGTAATGACTTATCTCATCAAAAACTTTTAATAGCTTTTCATCCGCAAGATGATGAAGATCGATAAATCTTGCGCCGCGATTATGATTGCCTGCATATGAAAGATAAAAATGTTTGTCTTTGGGTAGCACTCTTTGCAACCTGTGTTCATGACGATGCTTCATTTCTTCAAGACGATATTTTGCACGAGGATGTTGTAATATCAATTCCCATAAAGTCGATTTGCCATCTCCATAAACTTCAAGTAATTCCTTCTGAATTAAACCGCTGATCGTTCCTTTTTGTTCAGTTGGATGACGATAATAAAACACACTGAGCTCAACTGGCATGTCAATTAATTCCTGTACAATATATTCGACGGGCATCTTTTCATGATATTTCCGTAGTTGTTCATCACTATCAATTCTTCTGAAAAGTATTCCTTTCATTCCAACATCTGGTTTCACAATAAATGGATAGGTAAACCCATTTTCAAGGACCTTCTTTTTCACTTCCTCAAATGGAAGATCATGCAGGATATAAATAGTTCTTGGATAAGAAGCAGGTGGCAACTGATCATACATTTCTTTTTTGCTTTCACCTTCAAAGCCACCAAACGTTATTGTTGGATTTGAGGAACTAAAAAACCAAAGCGATCTTGCTTTCAAACAATACCAGGCCCAGACAAACCCAATTGGAAAATACAGCACATAAAATGGCCACAGTTCCCAATTAGTAACTCGGGAAAAAAAATTATTTGCCTTCATGCAGTTGACAAAAATATGGCTTGAAAGGCAGTATCTTGTTTTTGTACAATGGTAATTTCAGGTTATTTTTAAAAGATCAAAAATCAATTTTAATGAGAAAATTTATACTGTCTTTCCTCGTCCTGGTCATTTTTTCTTCGTTCACTGTTAAGCCTGCTGCTGTTGTTTTACCCATAAATAATCTTGAAGCAGCAGCCAGGCCTGCTGTAAATATCACCCTTTCGTTAGAGCAAATAGCTACTATGAAAATTAAGGAAGTGGAAAAAATATTTGGCAGGAAATTAAGTCTAAAAGAAAAGATCGTTTTCAAAATTGCTCAACACAGAATAAAGAAAGCATTAAAAGGGCAAAGGAATACTCCGCCATCAAAAGGACAAACTGCATTTATAATCTCTTTGATCGGACTTTGTCTACTGGTAGTCCCTTATGCAGGTATTGCTTCCCTGCCATTGGCTATTGTCGGATTGGTAATGGGAGCAAATGCTAAAAAAGAAAACCCGGATGACAGGAAAGCACAAACGGCCATTATACTAAGCATTGTGACGCTTGGCCTGATTGTGCTTGCCATTTTATTTGTCATTGCCATACTGGCTTCTGGTGGATTTTGGATTTATTGATGGTATCAATATCATTTTCGTTTCTTTGCGGGACATAACTTTTTTTTACAACTGATTATGAAGGTTCCTGTACTTGCTGAACTCTTTGCTGAAGGTAAACAGCCGGAAATTTTATTTTGGGTGGGATGTGCCGGAAGTTTTGATCAACGGGCACAAAAAATCACAAAAGCATTTGCCACTATCCTGGATAAAGTTGGAATTAATTATGCTATTCTTGGTAAAGAAGAAATGTGTACCGGTGATCCTGTACGCAGGGCGGGTAATGAGTTTATGTTTCAAATGATGGCTTACCAGAATATCCAAACACTAAATAACTACGGTATAAAAAAAATTGTAACGGCCTGTCCGCATTGCTTTAATATTATTAAAAATGAATATCCTGCTTTAGGCGGTAATTATGAAGTGATCCATCACGCCGTTTTTTTACAGCAACTGATCGATGAAGGAAAAATAAAACTGAAAGAGGGCGGTTCATTCAAAGGACAAAAGATCACCTATCATGACAGCTGTTATCTCGGAAGGGCAAATAACATTTACGAAGCACCGCGAAAGGTGCTTGAAACTCTCGATGCCGAATTACTAGAAATGAAACGCTGTAAATCAAAAGGCCTTTGTTGCGGCGCCGGGGGCGCTCAAATGTTTAAAGAGGAAGAAAAAGGGGACATAAGAGTTAATTTCGAACGAACCAATGAGGCTATTGGAACAGGAGCCGGAATAATTGCCGCGGCCTGCCCTTTTTGCAATACAATGCTCACCGATGGAGTTAAAAATGCAGAAAAAGAAAATGATGTAAAGGTGATGGATGTGGCGGAGTTGATCGCAATCTCTATCCAATAAAAAAAACCCGGACTCGCCGGGCTTTAAAAAATTGGTCAATTTTGGGGCGGTGACTGTTGTTCGGCTTTCTTACGGCTACCGATCACGTACATAATTACTCCCAATGCTATTATTCCGATCTTCAGAACCCATGCAGTTCCGTCGCCCCATTGATAAATCCATTGCAAAAGAGTTGGTACGCGATCCATAAAGCCAAAGACAATGGCTAGAACGCCAAGAATAACGAGCAACGATCCGAATCCTTTCATAATTTTTGGTTTTGGTGAAATAACAAGATATAAAAAATCTTCTTTTTCGGAAATGGTTATTTCAAATATTAATTGGCAGAATCCAGGTCTGTAAAAAAGAAGTTAATTTAGCAGTATGGTTTTTGAATTCAAACATTTGCTGGATCAAACATTTTCGCCTGATTCAAGAATTTGGATTTATCAGAGTAATCGCCTGTTTACTATAAGTGAAGCTTTAGAAGTCGAAGATATGCTGAAGGCGTTCACCAATTCCTGGATCAGTCATGGTGTATCGGTAAAAGGTGCAGGATATTTATTTTTTGGTCAATTTGTTATTTTAATGGCTGATGAGAGAGCTACGGGAGTCAGTGGATGCAGCACTGATAGTTCAGTACGTTTGATCAAAGAAATGGAACAGCATTTTAGTGTAAATATGTTTGACAGAACGACGCTGGCATTTGTGGTGAAAGATAAAGTAGAACTTCTCCCTTTGTCGCAACTACAATATGCTTTTGGTAATGGATTTATTAATTCTGACACATTATATTTTAATAATCTTGTAGAGACAAAAGAAGAGCTGGAAAATCATTGGATTGTCCCGATCAAAAATAGCTGGCTAAATAGTCGTTTAGAATTGAAGATAGAAGGTTGAAATTTGTTTTGTAAATTAGTCCCGATAGTTATTGGGATCCAAAAGCGGCAGTAGCTCAGTTGGTAGAGCATTAGCTTCCCAAGCTAAGGGCCGAGGGTTCGAACCCCTTTTGCCGCTCAACTCGTAGTCCGCCATAGGCCGATTTGGGTTCTATAAACACATGGCTCCTACGGAGCATAATTCTTCCTTAACCTGAACTTTAGTGCTGAAAAATTACAATTTACTTCTTTTTGGGACTCTTTGTAAAATTATACGCCAGCGTCAATCTGTAATTCTTTGTTTGCGTTGTGCTGGATGAATTCACAATAAAATTTGTTCCGTAAGTATTCGTTGTCGTTACCTGGTTCCGGAAAGGATCAATAAAATTTAAAGTAACTATAAACTTCTTATTAAAGAATTTCTTTTGTACACCAACATTCATACTCAGGTTCCAGTTTACAGAACCTTGTGGATTTGCAAATCGATTACTTGTAAAATTTCCGGTAAAATTCCATATATCTTTTATTGAATAATTTCCATTGACCGTTGTTGTAAATGAACCACCATCACGATACTTTCTAAACACCTTATCATAATCGCTGTATTGATTGTACGTATAGCTCGCACTCAGGTTCACTCTCAATTTTTTGTTTATTGTAAATCCATTCCAAGTACTTATTTCGTATTCTTTTCGATGACTGATATTTTCCCATGTGATCTGTGTTTTGCCATCACTTAACAATGTTCTTATTTGAGCAAAGATGTCTTCCACTTTATTATACCCCAATCCAAAATTTAAAAAATACTTTGGTTTTGTTTTCCCGATTACAAGATCGAGATTGTGTGCCAATGAAGGATTCAATTGATAATTGCCAAAACGAATATTATAAGGGTCGGCAAACTCAATTGTCGGGTTTAGTTCGTTTATTCCAGGGCGACGAATTGTTTTGCGGTATGATAATGTTATGTTCAGATCATTTTTCCAGATCTTATTGATATTGGCAAATGGCAAAAAATTCCAATAATCGTTTCCAACTTCCTTTCCTTCTTTGATCAGGTCAAAATTGATCGATGTGTGTTCACCTGTGACACCCGCGGTTATGCTGAATTTTTCACCTAACACTTGTCTTAAAGATGCACGGAGATTGCTTACGTCCTGGTGAAATTTAAAATGGTTACTCAGCAGTTCCAATGGCATAAAAACTTTTTCGGGCTTCTTCAGGTAAGATGCATCAACTGAAATATGACTATTGCTACTCGTATAAGCTGCACCCACTGAAAGAAAAGTTTTCTTTTCAACAAGGGGTTTGTCATAATTTATACGAATGTGATAACCGTTGTTTTTGCTATCATTGAGTTGTTCCTGTGTGGAATCTGCTCCATTTGGCGTATGATCAGGATTAAAGAACTGCTGGTAAAAAAGCCTGTCACTTTTGTTTAATGAAAAATTGATACCACCGATGATCCTGAATTGTTCACCCGCTTTTTTACCTTTTTTTGTATACGTTAAATTTAACGCTGGATTATAGTTATCACCTTCGCTTCGTATCGTTCTTTCACTTAGCCTGTAAATAGTATTGAAGCGATTCAGATTTGTGTATTCAGTTGTATTTCGGTTATTAAAATCATTTTGATTATACGTTGCTGTGAAATTGAGAATCTGGGTTTTTGAAATATCGTAATCAATATTTACTCTTAGGTTCGGCCGGATACTTTTATTCAGAAAATCATTTTGGGTAAGAAAATAATTACTGGAGTCAGCATACATATTTTTTCTTTCAGAATTACCAAAACCATTAAAACGATTAAACCCGGCACCGGCAATAATATTTATCGCAAATTTGTTTTTGCGATAATTGAAAGTTGAATTGAGGCTTCCCTCTCCCCTTGTTCCGAGTGAAATACTCAATCTTCCGCCTATTCCCACTTTACCTTTTCTTGTAACGATATTTATTATTCCGCCTTGTTCATTTGCATATTGTGGTGGGGGATTTGTCATCACTTCGATTTTTTCTATCGAACTTCCTGGTAATGATTCTAAAAGATCCTGTAATTGCTGAAGATTTAATTCAACCGGCTTATCATCGATAAGTATCTTAGGTTCCTTTCCCCGAACCATGATTTTTCCATTTGGATCTTTTGAAACAAGTGGAACATTATTGAGTAATTCACCGGCATTACTTCCGGCCGCAACCGCTGATTCACTTGCATTAAATGTTATATTACCATCTTTTGATTCGATCAATGGTTTTTCGGCATATACTACTACTGTTTCCAGTTCTTTTGATTTTGTAGATAACCTTATATCAGCAAGATTAAAATCAGATCGTTCAGCACGAACATGAATACTATCGATTCGCAAAGAAGAAAAACCGACGAATGAAATATTGAGGCTGTAATAACCGAATGAAATATCGGTAAATGAAAATTCGCCATCTTTACCGGTAACCGTTGTGATCTTTTTATTTGAACCAAGTAAACTTAATTGAACAGAGGCACCCACTATCGCCTTTTGGCTTGCCGAATCGATAAGGTTCCCCCCAATAATACCAATTTCCTTTTTTAAGTCCTGGGTAAAGGCAGCAGATACCAAAATCAGAAAAATTGCCAGAATTCCTAAACTCCTCATAACGCAAATTTAGACGACTGAACGACTGAAAACCTGCTTTTTGTGGAAGCGGTAGCAATTGTTTATTATTAGGTCATGTCATCCTGTCACCAACTCAATTGATTTACTTAAATTTGCTGTCCAAATTAAATTAATGCTTGATTATATAACAGATAAGGTGCAGGATGAGAGCCGCCAGGGCGAAGCATTTTCTCCATTTTCTGAAGATCCAAATCTATACAGAAAACTATTCTATATCGAAAGCTATGGTTGCCAGATGAATTTTTCGGATAGCGAGATCGTTGCTTCGATCCTGAATAAAGAAGGTTTTGGCGCTACGCGTAATTACCGGGATGCCGATCTTGTTTTATTGAATACCTGTTCGATTCGCGAAAAGGCGGAGCAAACAGTAAGAAAAAGACTCACTGAATTTAAAAAGATAAAAGATGCGAAGCCGGGAATGCTTATCGGCATGCTTGGTTGTATGGCTGAAAGATTAAAATCAAAATTACTTGAAGAAGAAAAACTGGTTGATATAGTCGTAGGCCCTGATGCCTATCGCACTTTACCCGGATTGATTTCAGAAGCCGAAAGCGGTCAGAAAGCAGTAAATGTATTATTAAGCCGTGAAGAGACTTATGCAGATATTTCACCCATAAGACTTGATAGCAATGGGGTGACTGCATTTGTAAGCATTATGCGTGGTTGCAATAACATGTGCAGTTTTTGTGTGGTACCATTTACAAGAGGCCGTGAAAGAAGTCGTGATGCCGTGTCAATAGTAAATGAATGTACAGATCTGTTTGAAAGAGGTTTTAGGGAAGTAACATTGCTTGGACAGAATGTTGATAGTTATTATTATACCCCCCAATCCACTACCGGCGGAGTTGTTGAAGAACCGATCACATTTGCAAACCTCTTGGAGATGGTTGCAAATATTTCGCCTAAACTCCGGGTTCGTTTTTCTACTTCGCATCCAAAAGATATTACAGATGAGGTGTTGCATACAATGGCGAAGTATGAGAACATTTGTAAATACATTCATCTGCCGGTACAAAGCGGAAGCACAAGGATACTACAATTGATGAATCGCACATATACAAGAGAATGGTATATGGCTAAGGTTGATCGCATCAGGGAAATAATGCCAGATTGCGGAGTCTCTTCCGATATCATTGCCGGATTTTGCACGGAGGAAGAAGCTGATCATAAAGACACCCTGAATATTATGCAATACAGCCGCTATGATATGAGCTATATGTTCTTTTATAGCGAAAGACCGGGAACACTTGCAGAAAGAAGATACAAAGACGATGTTCCTGAAGAGGTGAAAAAGAAAAGACTGCAGGAAATTGTTGAGGTGCAGAACAAATTGTCATTGGCAAGCAATAAAAAAGATATTGGAAAAACATTTGCTGTGCTAATTGAAGGGGTCAGTAAGCGAAGCGATAAGGATTGGATGGGAAGAAGCTCACAAAATAAAGTGATCGTATTCCCGAAGGAAGATCACCAATTGAAAAAGGGAGATTATGTAAATGTCGCAGTCAATGACTGTACACAAGCAACTCTACTTGGAAAGATTATTAAGTAACAAATCTAAGTTCCCCTTTAGGGGGACAGGGGGTAAAATGGAAATTCAAAGTATAAAAAACAGGTTTGGAATAATTGGTAACTCTCCTGCATTGAATTATGCTTTGCAGGTAGCTGTGCAGGTAGCTAATACCGATCTAACCGTACTTATTATGGGAGAAAGTGGTGTGGGTAAAGAAGTTTTTTCCCAGATCATTCACTCACTCAGTGCGAGAAAACATAATCCTTTTATTGCAGTGAACTGTGGCGCTATACCCGAAGGAACGATTGACTCAGAATTGTTCGGTCATGAAAAAGGTTCTTTTACCGGCGCTGTTGATTCACGCAAAGGATACTTTGAAACAGTGAATGGAGGTACAATTTTCTTAGATGAGATTAGCGAGTTGCCATTTGGCACACAGGCCCGTTTATTAAGAGTATTGGAAGCCGGCGAATTCATTCGTGTAGGTTCTTCTAAAGTGCTTAAAACAGATGTACGTGTAATTGCAGCTACGAATAAGGACCTGTTGGAGCAAGTTCACAACAATAAGTTCAGAGAAGATCTTTATTATCGCCTCAGCACGGTTCCTATTCGTGTACCGGCGTTGCATGATAGAAAAGAAGATATAACATTGCTCTTTAGAAAATTTGCAGTTGACTTTGCTGAGAAATATAAAACAGCTCCTGTTCAGTTGGATGAGGACGCAAAAAACATGTTAATTAACTATCCGTGGCCGGGCAATGTGAGGGAATTGAAGAATATTGCGGAACAAGTTTCAGTTCTTTCAGAAGATAAACAAGTTTCGTCGCAGGAATTAGGAAGATTTTTGAAACCCTATTCGGCAAATCGTTTACCTGTTCTTGCACATATAAACGGAGGAGGTGGCGAAAATTTTGCGAATGAAAGAGAAATTCTTTACAAGCTTTTCTTTGACATGAAGAAAGATGTAACGGAATTAAAGAAAATGTTTTTTGAAGTATTGCAAAACCCCAATGCAATACAAAATCCAGCTCTTATAAATGAATTAAAAGAATTGAAGGCCCCTGAAGTAATGCAGCCTGTATATGGGCAGCCAAACGTGCAACAGCCAACCCAACCGGTATTAATGAATGGAGATATACAGGAACATGTGGAAGTAGAAGAAAGTCTCAACATAATGGATAAGGAAAAAGAATTGATCATTAAAGCGCTGAAAAAACATCGTGGTAAGAGAAAGGATGCCGCACTTGATCTTGGCATCAGCGAAAGAACTCTTTACAGAAAACTAAAAGAATACAATATTGAAGAATAAGACAATAATAAGGCACAAGGCACAAGGCCCAGGTCTCTTAAAGCCGGGTATTAAGAACCTCTTTCTTCTTGTACCTTGTACCTTGTTCCTTGTGACTTTCCTTACAGGTTGTTTTTATAAATTCAACGATGTTTCAATACCGGCAGACATTAAGACAATAAGAATTCAAACCATTGAAAATACGGCGCGGTATAAAAACGTAAGGCTAAGTCCTCAGATAGCAGATAAGCTTAGACAAAAAATAATGAGCCAGACAAAACTTACGCCAGTAAATGAAAATGCCGATTGGGATGTTGCCTGCACTATAAGTCAATATGATGTTACAACTTCTGCAATTTCAGACCAGCAGGTCGCTACCAATCGTCTTATAGTTGGCATCAACATTACTAAAACTGATCGTAAAACCGGTACGGAACAAAAAAATTATTCCATAAGCCGCAGCTTCGATTTTTCAGCCACATTAACTTTGACCCAAGCCGAACAAAGGTTGAATGATGATATGGTCCGTAACCTGACGGACGAGATCTTCAACAGGATTTTTTCTGAATGGTAATCTTTTTATCCTCGCATTATGCATGAATTGATAAACAAACTGGCTTTCTCTTTATTTAAAAAAAATGGGTTGGAAGAATGCAGTGTTGAAGAGATCGAAAACCTTGCAAAACAATATCCCTATTTTTCTTCAGCACAGCTCTTGCTTGCCGCAAAACATAAGCAAACAAATCATCAGGATTTTGAGAAATATCTGACAACGGCTTCCATTCATATCAGTAATCCACTTTGGTTAGATCATCTTTTGGCGAACAAACCAATAGTAAAAGAGAAAGTCGTTATTAAGGAAAAAAGCCAGGAAAATGAAGTGGATGAGGAACCTAATAATGATGAACTAGTTTTAGAAAAATCCCATCATCAATTTGTAGGTGCATCAAAACAAGAAGAACAAATACCAGTTGCATCACCTTCACTCCCAACCGTTATCAAAACGGTAGAACCCGGCGAACAGCCTTATGCATTCGAGCCTTATTATACTGTTGACTATTTCGCATCACAGGGAATTAAAAATATAATTGAGGAGAAACCCAAAGACCGTTTTAGCCAACAATTAAAGAGTTTTACAGACTGGCTAAAGACGATCAGGCAAATGCCACCGCAACAAATTGCAGCTATGGGTGATAGCGGTTCAGAAGAGAAAGTTGTTCAACTTGCCACCGATTCTCTTGATGAAAAAGCGGTGGAAACGGAAGCCATGGCCGAGGTTTGGATAAAGCAGGGCAATCCTGAAAAAGCGGCTGAGATTTATAGAAAACTAAGTTTGCTCAATCCCTCCAAAAGCAGTTATTTTGCAGTCCTTATTGAAAAATTAAAGACCTCTTGATATGACAGTTATTTTTGTAATACTTGTGATCCTTGCCAGTGTGATTCTTGGTTTGATCGTACTCGTTCAAAACCCAAAGGGAGGTGGTCTTGCCGGCAATATTGCCGGGTTCAGCAACCAGTTCATGGGTGTAAAACAAACCACCGATGTTCTTGAAAAAGGCACATGGATATTTGCGGCGGTGATCGGCGTTTTATGTCTTGTTTCTACCGTGTTTATTTCCGGTACTTCTTCACGTAGAGGTGGAGCCTCTGAAAAGGTTGGTACTTCAACAACACCCGTTCAACAAGCCCCGACCAACCCAAACATTTTAACTCAACCACAACCAACATCGGCACAAGCCACGACATCACAAAAACCATAGCAAATTTTAATAAAAGATATTTTCGAACCCTGTCAGAAAGACGGGGTTTTTTATTTATTTTGTTAGTCGGCTTTCTTATGTCCAATAATTCCCTGCCTGCCGGCAGGCAGGTGTTCAGCTAATTAGAACGCTATGAAAAAGACCTTTCGATTTGTTTTGATTCTTGTCCTCATTCTCGTTCTCTTCTCAGCATGGAAAGTTTTCGGTCCATCTGTTACTGTTCCGCAGGATAAATTTCTTTATATAAAGACTGGCGAAACATTCGATGGTATGCGGGATGAACTTGTTTCTAGAAAGATCATTTCATCTCCCCGTTGGTTTGACTGGGTTTCAAGTGCAATGGGTTTTACTATTGCAAAAGCTGGCAAATATGAGATCGCAAAAAGCATGAGCTTGTTTGAACTAATCCGAATGCTCAGAAACGGTAAGCAGACCCCTGTTAAACTCACCATTACCAAAGTAAGATTGAAAGAAGACCTTGCCCGCAAAATGGGACAGCTATTTGAATTCGATTCAACAGCAGCAATAAAATTTTTATCCAATAATGATTCATTAAGAAATTTCGGTCTTGATTCAAATACTGTGATGGCGGCCGTGATGCCCGATACGTATTCTTTTTTCTGGAACACCGAACCTAAAAAGGTTTATGAAAAACTATTTGAGCATTGGAAAAAGTACTGGAACGATGAAAGAAAAAAGAAAGCGGAAGCAATTCAACTGGATCCTGTCGAAGTGTCGATACTTGCATCAATAGTTGATGAAGAGGTTAATCTTAAAACTGAAAAAGAAAAAATATCAAGTGTTTATTTGAACAGGCTCCACAAAAAAATGAATATGCAGGCATGCCCCACTGTAAAGTTCGCATTAAGGGATTTTGGTCTTAAAAGAATTTATGAAAAACATTTGCAGGTTCAATCTCCATACAATACATACATAAATGAAGGTTTACCTCCGGGACCGGTGTGCACACCCCAACCTGAAACGATCGATATCGTTTTAAATGCACCTCAAACAGATTATCTTTATTTTGTAGCCAACAGTGATTTTTCAGGTACGCATATTTACACAAGTAACTATGCTGATCATTTAAAGTTTGCAAAAAAGTTCGCAGAGGCTCAGGACCGGCAGGATTCGATCAGAAAAGGAAACCGATAATAGTAAATGCATTTGCTTACCCAGATAAGACGGAGATTCATAACATCTTTTCCGGTAAAATTTCTTATCCGTAAAAGCAAGCAAATTATCCTCCCAGGCTTTAGCGGCATCCCTCTTTTTGATGTCATAAGATTCTTCTTTCAGCAAATTCAGAAAACGAGCCTGACCGAACGGGCGGCCTCTATTGCCTTTAATTTATTACTCGCTATTCCCCCTGCTTGTATTTTTATTTTTACCCTGATTCCCTATTTGCCGATAAAAGAGTTTATGGATCAATTGAAAGAACTAATACGTGATATGATACCCGGCAAGCAAAATCATGATCCGATAATAAATTTCATAAATGACTTTAGTTCGAATGAGCGTGGCGGTCTTCTGTCTTTTGGTTTTATACTCGCACTCTATTTTTCTTCCAATGCGATGATCGGTATCATGATGTCTTTCAATAAAATGAACTATATCGGTTTTTCGCGGCGGCATTATGTACACGACCGCTGGGTAGCCATCAAGCTTACCCTCATTTTATTCCTGATAATTCTTTTATCAATTGTCGCCCTTGTTTCCCGTGGCGCTGTACTTACATGGCTTGGCATTGAAGACCCGGCAATTCGGGCAATTATTCTTAATGTTCGATGGATAGTAATTATCCTGCTCTTCTTCCTTACTATTTCATTTATTTACAGGCATGCGCCGGCAGTGCATAAGAAGTGGAAACTTGTTAATCCCGGCTCCATTCTTGCTACTTTCATGATGATCGCTTTTACAATGGGCTTTTCATATTATGTTCTCAACTTTGGCAATTATAATAAATTATACGGTTCTATTAGCACTATACTGATCGTTATGTTGTTGATCTATTTTAATTCACTCGTGTTACTGATCGGCTTTGAGTTGAACGTAAGTATTTCCTCGCTGCGAAAGTTGGCTGACCAAAGGAAAAATCCTGTGTCAGGCGGCCAATAGAATTTGAAAAAAAATCTGAACTTTATACTGTTAAACATTAAAATATGAAAAGAATATTTTTTGCTGCCACAGCTATTGCGGCCATTTCAATTGCATTTACAAAATTCAGTGACCCATTGCCATTAGGTTCTGGCATCCCTAAGGCTGATTTGAAAATGAAGGATATTTCCGGGAAAGAAGTATCATTAAAAGACGCCAAAAAGAAAAATGGATTGCTTGTGATGTTTAGTTGTAATACCTGTCCGTGGGTGATAAAAAACCAATCCAGGACAAAAGAGATCGCTAATTACGCTCTTTCAAAAGAAATTGGAGTCATTCTCCTTAACTCCAATGAAGGTCAACGTGATGATGCCGATTCTTATTCTGAAATGAAACAATATGCAACAAACCAGGGCTACAAATGGTATTATGCAGTGGATGCTAATAATGTACTCGCTGATGAGTTCGGTGCTAATCGTACCCCGGAAGTTTTCTTGTTCAATGCAGAAGGCAAACATGTTTACCATGGCGCTATTGATGATAACCCAGGCGATGCCTCAAGTGTTAACCGCAAACATTTACAAATGGCAATTGATGAATCAGTGTCCGGTAAAGATGTTTCAGTAAAAGAATCCCGTTCAATGGGCTGCCAGATCAAGAGAAAAGGTTAGGACATTGATAAATTATTTCAGCGTCCTCCCGATCCAACGGGAGGATTTTTTTATTCCCCGTATGGAATTTTTTGGAATGTGAATCTAAGCGGAAGAATCAGGCAACACACCAATTGTTAACCTCCCGACTTTGTCGGGGTCAAAAACCTCCGCTTATGAACTCCAGGACAATTATCAACCGTGCACTTGTTCTTTCCGTTTTTGTTATTGCCGGATATCTTCTGGCCCGCAGTTTTTATTATGGGAGTCTTATTGGAATCATATTAGCTCTTGTGGCAATAGGGGCATGGGCACTATTTCTGTACCAGCTTAATAAACTGCAGAATAAAAGAGATGATGATATTATTGAGGAACTACCGGAAGGTTATTAATTGAGAATTTTCTTTATCTCTTGTTCAAATTTCTCTTTGGGCATTTCTTCTTCAAAAAAGCTGCGATGCCCTTTTTTATTGTTAATGAAAAGTGTCGCCGGCATTACACCTGACCATTTACTATCTACTTTCGGACAGAAATAATCTGCATCGGTTTCGTCAAGCCATACGATAGGCGAAGTAAATTTTTTCTTATCAGCAAATTTTGAAATTTTTTCCGGAAATGATTCTTTGAAATCAAGACTTACTAGAAGAAGTTTCACTCCTTTGTCCCTATACTTGGCAACCACATCCTGGAAATGGGGAATCTCTTTTATGCAAGGCACGCAGTATGTTGCCCAGAAATTAACAATGACTGGAGTGTCGCTCTTAGCTATATATTTTTCCAGGTCTTCTATTTTCCATTTGGCAATAGTTTGGGAGCTTGTTTCCTTACATGAAATGAAAAAAACAAACACGATAAGAAGTCTTGAAAGTTTTACTATAGAATAATTATTAGCCATCACTGGTTGCAAATTGTTATTGCCTATTGCTCATTAGTATCCTCATAACCCCATTTATCCATTAACTCTTTTAAAACCTCTCCATTCAATTTTGTTTTAGTATAGTGCCCGGCTTTTGTTTTCTGCCGGTATGCTTCATATAAAGTTACGGCACAGGCTACACTTATATTCAGTGATCTTATGATCCCAACTTGCGGAATAATGAAATTCCCGTCAGCCAGGCTTCTTATTTCCTCCGAAACACCGCTATGCTCATTTCCAAATACAAGAGCAACCGGTTGTGCTAAATCTATATCATACAAGTTTAGGGCATTACTGCTTAAATGGGTAGTTAAAATCGTTGAATACTTTTTTCTCAGCGCCGAAAAACACTCATCTGCATTTTCAAACTGATGAATGGTTAGCCATTTTGCTGCACTTGAAGAACTTTTGGGCCCCCATTTTTTATGCCGAGGGATCTTTGTATTCAAGACATACAATTCCTGGAGACCAACCGCATCACAGGTTCTCATTACAGCTGATACGTTATGCGGGTCAAAAACATTTTCCAGAACAATAGTAATATCGTTTTGTCTTTTACTTAAAACAGATTCCAGTTTTGTTCGTCGTTCCGGCGTCATAGATACTCCTACATTTTCAACTTCGTAGTACGAGGTAAAAATAAAGAAACATGCTTGAGCCGCGTTACTTAACTTTGAAATTTTAAAGCAATCGAAGAAATATGCATCCCAATACTAAGGCTATAAGAACAAGAGTAAATCAAACTGATGAGATGGAGCACACCACGCCGATCTTTCTTACCAGCAGTTTTTGTTTTGATACATCTGAGGAAATGCGTGCAGCTTTCGCTGATGAAACGGATGATAATATATACAGTCGTTTTAGTAATCCGAATGTGCAGGAGTTTACTGATAAAGTATGTGCACTGGAAGGAGCCGAAGCCGGTTACGCAACTGCGTCAGGTATGAGTGCCGTGTTCGGTTCTTTTATGGCATTAATGAAAAGCGGTGATCATTTGCTTTCATGCCGTGCATTGTTTGGAAGCACGCATAACATCATTACAAAATATCTTTCAAGATTCGGAATTGAGTATAGCTATGTTGATGCGTCGGCAACTATTGATG
>Ga0075428_100002346_pt1 | contig 20548 bp, 19 predicted proteins | sample RhiMetdeltSRZDD2_FD_75291 | JGI IMG/M metagenome (GOLD analysis project Ga0075428, IMG submission 75291) | Populus rhizosphere microbial communities from Tennessee, USA - Rhizosphere MetaG P. deltoides SRZDD2 | ecosystem: Host-associated > Plants > Roots > Rhizosphere > Soil | place: USA... | reverse complement strand
TTTCAACTGCGCGATCTCCGATGCCGTAAGCAAGCCGTCGTCACCGTCCTGCGCCAATTCTGGCGGCGTCAGCATGAGCGCAGGCTCAGCTTTCGATGTAGCCAGGATTTCCGTCTCGCCGGCAAGAAGCCCATGCGTGGCAAAATGCACAATGCGAGCCTGGCCAAGAGCGCCGCTCTGCGAAAGCGCCTTAATGGTCGCCTCGCGTGCCCTGTCACCGAGGTAGATTGCGCTTTCACCGGCGCCCACTGACTTTGCCACCGCACATAGTTCGTCCGCCGTCTCCGGCAGCGGGTACTGCGCGCGTATTTCTTCTACATTGGCCAGGCCGCCTCGGAAGAACTTCGGGATCGCCGAGCGAATGCTGCGGCTGGCGACTTGCAGCGACCCGGTTGGTGTAGAGCAAGCCTGCCGATCCCAGGCTCGTCGATCATCTCCATCCGGTCCGAGCAACAAGGGATTGCCGAAGCCGATGAACGGCTGCGTCGCTTTGCTGGTCTTTGCAAACTGCCGCAGGAGCTTCAGGCCAGAAACCGAGGGCAGAACCGTCAGTGCATGTTTCTTTGCCAGCCAGGGTGCGCCGGCGAATGCGGAGACGTCCGAAGCGGGCATGCTCGGCGGCTCAGTGAGAAGCACATGCAGCGGCAACGCCGCCAGCGCTGACGATGGCACCAACAGGAGATGCTTGTCTTTTATGAGATCGGCAAATCCGCCGAACAACAGCGCATACAGCTCGTGAGCACGGTTTAGATCGAATTTCGGCTGCTTGCCGGCCGGCTCTGCACCGGCATTCTTCAGGAGTGCAGCACATCGTTGTCCCTCGTCACTCCAAGCCGCGGGATCGAGGCCACAGCGAAGGGCCTCGACGCTGGCAGCAAGCCAGCGCGGGCCGCGCTCGAGGCGCCGCCAGCGTGCGTCGGTTTTGGTGACCGCCCACACGAAGCTTTCTTCCTTGACCGGCCCCATGGCCGGAGCATCTAAGAACACCACCACCGCTTCGTCGGGGCGAAGTTGCGCTTGCGTCTCGGCAATCGTCAGCGGCTCGGGATTGGTGAGCCCCCGGTACTCGGGAAAATCCTTGGCCAGCAGGCTATCGATCTCACCGAGCCGCGCGTCGATCGCCGAAAGGCGACTGCGCTGCTCCTGTTCGGATTGCTGATGACGCTGATTGGCCGGCAGCGATGCTGCAGCAATCAACAATTTGTCGCGTGCTTGATATTCGGCGATCAGGTCTTGGCGCTCGCGGACTATGAGGGCCAGGCGCGAGTTTCCTCTTGCCTGTCGCGCCGACATCTGCGCCAGCGACATTGCGGTCTCCGATCCCTTCGCCCGTTGTGCGACGACATAGGCCTCTTGCACGTGTTGCAGCGATCGGGCGGGTGTCTGCTCAGCAAGCCGGAAGTGCGCCCTGGCTACGGCGGCAAAGTTGAAATTTGGCCGGGTCTCGGCGGCAACCCGGTCGGCCTGTGTCTCCGTCCCACCCTGCTGCCCCTGTCGCAACCGACGCACCGCTATGTTCTGTCCTCGCGTGAGAAAGTCGAGAGCCGTCTGCCATCTGCCTTGAAAATAGTGTAGCTCTCCAAGGTTGCTCAGCACCTTGGTCAGGGCGAGATGGTCGGGACCGAATATGCGTTCCCGCGCTGCCAAAGATTGCTTCAGCAGCGCTTCGGCTGCATCGCGTTTGCCCATGTCTACCGACAGAAGGGCCATGTCGTGAAGGGCGCTGGCAACGACCGGGTGGTTGGGACCGAGCGTGCGCTGGGCGTTCTCCAGATAGCGACGCATGAGTGGTTCGGCTTCCGCGGTGCGCCCACGCCTGCGCAAGAACTCGGCTTGATTCCCGAACGACATGATCACTTCGGGATGATTGGGCCCGAGGGTTTTCTCGAGGATCGCGTGCCCGCGCCTGTAAAGAGGTTCGCTCTCGGCATCACGATTCTGGTTAGAATAAACCATTCCCAGATTGGCGACGCTCTGGCCCACCAGAGGATGCTCTGCCCCCAGCGATTTTTCCCGGATCGCCAGTGCGCGTTTCTGCAGCGCTTCCGCCTCGGTGAACCTGCGCTGTTTTGAGTACAGGCCGCCAAGGTTGTTGAGAACGACGGCAATTGCGGGGTGCTCGGGAGACAGGTTCTTCTCGCGAATTGCCAGCGACCTCTTGAACAGAGCCTCTGCCTCGGCCTCGCGACCGGTTTCCTCATACAGCAGAGCAAGATTGTTGACGGGATAGGACACGTTCACGTGCTCGCGCCCGAGTGCTTCGACGCTGGCAAGTGCCCGCTTGAGAAATTGCTCTGCTTCTGCGAAACGGCCAACGGCTCGATAGAGTTGGGCCAGATTGTTCAGCGGAGCCCCGAGATCGGGGTGGGAAGCGCCGCGCATTTTTTCGACAATGGCGACGTTGCGCTTGTAGAGGGGCTCGGCTTCGACATATTGACCACGTGCCTTGTACACCAGCGCCAGTCCATTGAGCGCATCGGCGACAGCCAGGTGTTCGGTGCCGAATTGACTTTCGGCCAGCGCCAGGGCGCGCTGCGCTAGGGGAACAGCTTCCGCGAACTTGCCGGCTTGAAAGAGTTGATCGGCCTGACGTCTCAGCGCGGCAAGGTCCTCTTGCTGGGCCACCGTCGTCACGCTGCAAATCGAACAGGTCAGCACAATCAAAAAAAATTGGATGGCTCGCCGGAACATTGCAAAATCCCTTAGCAACAGTCGAATGCAGGGCAGCACGTGTTCCGGCCCATTATACGGCGTTCCCAGAACGCTGCATGGCAATTATTTGTTGTGCAGCGGCCCCCTATCGGACGGGAAGATCGTCACTACGCTGGGCTCACGTATCTGCTCCTCATGCGGGTAAATTGAAGCGCAGGTTCCGGTACCATTCGGCCGGGTACCATTGGACTGCAACCTCGGCACACTGGGCAGGATCCGCCGCTGATACCGAGCAGACCCGGCGCGCATGGCGAGAAAGCACGGCAAGCCGCGCGTGGGTTGCGGCCCTACGTTGGCAAGGCGATGACGGAAAAGCCGATGCAGACGCTGGTGCAGCCGTGATTGGCTTCCGGCTCCGCGCGATTTGGAAGAGTGACCGCGCATAGTCTGCGGCAGGCATGATCGAAAGCGATGGCCTGCCGTCGCATCACCCGCGCGCCTGGTCCGGTGTAAAAATATAGAACCCTTGTTCGGACGTAGCGGCGAGGGCTTCGGCGTATTGCGCGTCAAAGAGATCGGCGGCCTACAGGCATTGCCTTCAGGAGCCAGCCGTTCGCACATCCTGACTTCGGCAAGTTCAAGCCAGTCTTATCGACGGTGAACGCACAAAGATCACCGTCCTCGCATTGGAACAGGTACACCTCTGCAGGCGCATGCCGAACTGCTAGGTTCGCCGCACGAGACCGACGAGAAACAGCAAGATCAGGGCTCCCAGCAAAGCGGCGACGATATTGCCGCCAGTCGACTCTGTGTGGAGGCCGAGGCGGGGCGCAAGAAGACCCGCGATGCCGGCGCCTAGCACGCCAATGAGAATGTTGCCGATCAGGCCAAACCCATAGCCCTTGACGAGCAAGCCAGCGAGCCAGCCGGCGATGGCACCGATAACGATCCAGGCGAGAATGGATTCGGGAGCAAGCATGGGAGCCTCCGTGGGATGCGCCACAGGAACAACGCGAGCCCCGCGTAGGTTCCGCTCAAGCTCGTTGAAGAGACAAATATTGTGAAGAGCGAGCGTTGGCTTGCAGGTCGGGCATTCGCCACAGCATGTGAAGTTCAATTGATCTGGCAGCCGATGAAGGCTCGCCCAGCGGGTGTACCCCCGGGCCACACGTTTGCTCTTCGAACATGCGCTGTGCCCTTGCGGACTGCATCACGCGCCAGCGTGGGCATCATGTGTTCGTCGTTCTGTGCCGCCTTACGACAGGAAAGATTTTGTGGATCCGCATCTCGACCCTAGCGGCCACGCGACCTCAGCGGACGATGGTCGCTTTGCCGCTTAGTCCATCATGGCGCACCCAGTGGACGATCGCGCCTTCCTGGCGAAGGGTGAAGCAGTAGATCTTGCCGTCAAGCCAAGTCTGCCACCGCTGGCAAAGCTTCTCCGAGCTGACCCACCAGCGGCCGTTGTCGGCAGCAGAGCCTGTATAGGCTGACAGATCGCCGGCGGTGCCGGACATGGTGCCATTCATGCGAAAACGGATCGGCAGCGTTCCGAGCGGCGTGGCCAGATGGACGGTCTTGCCCGATACCGCCTTCTTGAGCGCATCTCCCTGCAGTTTGGAGCTGCCGGCATCACTGGCATGAGCACAGCTAATTCCAATTACCAGCGCACTGACGGCCGCAATGATAAATCGCATCTGATTTCCCCGCTAAGAACCCACCACCTCTCGTCGCGGCTGCTGTGAATACGGATTATGTGTCCATTTTGGGGAAGCTTTAGCGGCACGGGATTTCGCGAATGGCAGCGGCCAAGCAGCGACGCTTTGGCGTTTTGCTGCAGCCGACGACCTGTTGTAAGCGGCGCGCTCAGTGAGTAAGCGCGAGTCAACTTTGTGGGGAAGCATGACGGTCCGGGGGATGGTGTTCATTAGCGTATTGTGCGTGGGAATTTCGTGCTTGGCCAACGATGCAGCGCCACAGCAATCGACCGCGGCCGAAAGCGGCGCGCTGCACACCCTTAAGAGTTTGCCGCGCGAGTGGTCGCGCAGCTCCAGACGCGACTGCAGGACGTATGAGGACAAGAACATTGATGCCTTGTCGCCAGCGTTTGCCGCCTCAGCCGCGGCCTTCCTGTCCGCGTTCGTTGCAACGCATCTTCCTGTGACGATCACTTCGGCGCACAGAACGGCTGAGGAGCAGGCTTGCGTGTGTGATGGTGAAAGGGGCCTGTGCGCAGGGCGACCGCGCGTGGTCAAAGGCAAAAAAGGGCGGCGCTACGTCAAGCGCACCACATCACGCCATCAAGGCGGCATCGCCCTGGATGTACGCGCAGGCACGGGCAGCGATGCGGAATTTGCGTGCATGCACGAATTCGCGCAGCTCAATCCGCACTTTGGGGTGCATTTCCCGATGGGCCAACGCGATCGGCCGCACATGGAGCCGAGCCCCGGCAAGCGCATCGCGGTTCGCTTGGCTTCGCTCGGCTTCTTCCAAAGCACGGTCACGCCTTGCACCAAGCTGCCGGCGACGCTCACTGGCCAGATCGTGGATTAGGCACCCATGCATTTTCAGTGCGGGTTTTGGCTCGCGTCTGGCGATGTCCAATTGATTGGCGAGCGACAGGTCCAAGGGGCACGTGGCCAGGCGATCCCCAAAAACCTGAGGAAAACGGCGCCTTCACAAATCCAACGACGGAGTGGCGCAACCTAAATCATGAACTGGCCGCCGTTGACGTCGATGGTTTGCCCGGTCAGGTAGCCGCTCATCGCATTCGAGGAGAGGAACAGGTAGGCGCCCACGCAGTCTTCGGGAGTGCCGACGCGCCCCATGGGAACGTTGCGAGCCATCTCCTGCATATGCAGAGGCGAACTGTGGCGATCGTGAAAAGGGGTAGCGATAACCCCCGGGGCGACCGTGTTCACGCGGATACCGTTGCGAGCATACTCCTTGGCCACCCCCCGCGTGAAATTGTGCACGAACGCCTTCGCCCCTGCATACAATAGCGACCCCGCGCGCCCGCCGTGACGCGCCGCAATGGAACCGGTATTGACGATGACCCCGCCGTCGCCCTGCTTAAGAAACTGCCTGATGGCCGCCTGGCAGCCGATCACCACCGAGCGCGCGTTGAGATCGAGCACGCCATCATAGTCCGCATCGGACAATTGCAGGAGCGGGCGGCGGGCGACGAGGTCGCCCGCATTGTTGATCAGCACGTCGATGCGGCCAAAGTGCGCGACAAACTCGGCGATCAGCGCTTCAACATGGGACGATCGGGACAGGTCACCGGTGAACGTTGCCGCCTTGCCCCCCAGCGATCGGATATCCGACGCGACTGCTTCGGCTTTTGTACGGTTACTTCTGTAGTGCACGCCGACGCGAGCACCGTAGCGTCCCATTGCGCGGGCCACCGTCGCGCCGATGCCCGTGGACGCCCCGGTGATTAGGACAGCCTTGTCCTTCAGATCTTCCAGATACATGGGTCTCGCCTTCGCAAACGGGTTATTCTTGGGCCGACATTCGATGTCGAAGCCCACGATCGATTGCCAGAAGCAATCCGCTGGCTACCGCTGCCACCACGGTCAGAATAAACGTGATGACCATGATCAGATCGACGTTGTGCAGCCCCATTGCCCGCATCAGTAGATTTCCCAGCCCCCGCTGCGAGGCGAACATCTCGCCCAATAGCGTGCCGATCAGCGTCAGCGCAAAGCCAATGCGGATGCCCGTGAAGATTTCCGGCAGCGCCGCCGGGATGAGAATGCGCCAAGCCATTTCCAAGGCAGAGTAGTTCAGGACGCGACCTGTCTTGATCAGGATCGGCCGGATGTTGCGGATGGCGTTGATGGTGAAGAGGGAGATCGGAATAATACCGTGTATCGCACCGAAGGCGACTTTTGCGGACATTCCAAGTCCGAAGGTCAGAAGCAAGATTGGATAGAGTGTCAGCTTCGGTATGGAATAGACCGCAACGAGCATCGGCTCGAAGATCAAGCCCGCCAACCGGCTGAAACCCAGAGTCAGGCCGGTGGCGAGGCCAAGCGTCACCGAAAAGAAAATCGCGGCGGCGAAGGCGGTCATGGTTTCGCCAATGTGCGGCCAGAGCTGCGGGCCGGACAGGAGCCGGACCGTCAGTACCACCGTCTGCAACGGCGAGCGCAGAGCCATCTCGCCAGCGATCACGAAGAGTATCTGCCACGCGACGAGCAAGCCGGCCACCAGCAAAATCGGTCCGCGCCAGATTCTCCATCGCGCCGTCATCGGAGCCCCCGGCGGCCCAACATGCTGCGCTCCCAGATGCTGATCACCAGATTGAGGCCAATCGAGATGATGAGCACTAGGACGATTAAGGGATACATCGTGGCATTGTCGAAATTGTTGTAGGCGAAGGCGATCTCGAAGCCGATGCCGTCGGACGACATGATGAACTCGGAGCCGATGATGCCGATCAGCGAGTAGGCGACGGCAAACTTTACTCCGGTCAACACGTAAGGCATGGCGTACGGCAGCGTGACGCGCAGCGCGGCTTCTGCATGCGTCATTCGTACAATGCGGGCGGTTTTCAGCAGCACGCGAGGGACGCGGTCAAGGCCGTTCAGCGTGTTCACGATCACCGCAATGATGCTGAGCATGGTGGCGATGGCAATTTTTGGGGCATCGCCCACCCCGAAGAGAATGATGAGCAGCGGATAGAAGGCGATCACGGGAACGGCGTAGTAGGTGGCAAATAGCGGATCGAGTGCCTCCCGCACCAAAAGCAGGCGATGCACCAAAACGGCGATTAGGATGCCGCAGGCAATCGATATGCCGAGTGCTACTCCGGCATTGCTCATGGTCTTGGCAATGGCGGCGTTGTGCTTGCCCGAGATGAGCATGCTCCACAGGTCGGCCAGAATTTTCGATGGTGCCGGCATGGTGAAAGCATCGATCACACCTTTTCGGCACAGGACTTCGACTGCTGCAACGGCGAGGACAATCACAGCCAAGCGGAGCAACGCCAAGTGTTTCATGGCGAGGCCTTTGGGTGGCCGATCGCCTTCAGCGACTCCTGACGCAGCGCCTTCCAAAGCCTGGCGGTGATGCCGCCGAATTCCGGTCTTTCGACCACGCGGCTGTCGCGATCGCGCGGCCAGCCGGTCTCGATGGTCTCTATCAGCGTTCCCGGTCGCGCCGACATTACACCAATCCGGTCGGCCAGCATGGCCGCCTCGTCCAACGCGTGTGTGATAAGGAAGATCGTGGCTCTGGTCTCCCGCCACACGCGTAGCACCTCCTCTCCCATGAGCAGGCGGGTTTGCTGGTCGAGTGCACCAAACGGCTCGTCCAACAGAATCAGACGAGGAGCCATTACGAGCGTGCGGGCAATGCATACCCGCTGACGCATGCCTCCCGAGAGCTGCGCGGGGTAGCTGGCACGGAAATCTCGCAAGCCCATCAATTCAAGAGCCGCATCGACGCGCGAGGCACGCTCCTCACGGCTCATCGATGTCTTGCGCAAGCCGACTGCGATGTTGCTGGCAACATCGAGCCATGGGAAGCAAGCGTCTTCCTGGAAGACCACTCCAATGCCGTCCGACACGCGCCCACCGATTGCTTTGCCTTCAAAGGCAACCTCGCCCTCCGAGGGTCGAGTGATGCCCGCAATCAGCTCCAAGAGGGTGGACTTGCCGCATCCCGACGGGCCAACGACAGCGAAGAATTCTCCGGTCCGAAGGTCAAGGTCGATGGGGCCGAGGGCGTGCACCGCGCCGCCAGCCCCATGACGCTGGAACACCTTGCTGACATTCCTCAGACTGACATGCACATCCGTCACGGTGCGGGCCGCACGTTATTTAACGATCGCCTTGATATCGTCTGGCAGGAAACGCGTGTCGATGATGGCTTCGAGGTTGACGTCACCAGTAATCGCGCCGACCGATTTTTGCGCCTCGACCATGCGAGCCAATCCGGTGAGATGAACCTGCCCATTTCCCCAATAGGGTATGCCGTTGGTCCTGGAGTTGATCAGGTTGTGGACGGTGGCCTTCACGAACTCGGGCTCGATGGTGTTGTAGTGTTTAGCGATCATCGCACTGGCTTCGTCCGGGTTCTTTGCCATGAATTCCACCGCGGCTCTGCGCGCGCGGATGACCCCCCTGATAAAGTTGCCATGCTCGCCCATCATGCTCACCAGCGCGACGCCAACCACATTGTCGAGCGGAGGCAGGATTTCGCTGGCCACAGCTATGGTGCGGTACTTGGACTTGTACTTCGACCACAGCGGCTCGGTGATTGCGGCAATATCGATGGTGCCGACATCGAGTGCTGTGAGGCTCTCGCCGAAACCTCCGGTGCGCACCATCTGCACGTCGTCTTTCTTCAGTCCCGCATGGTCGAGGATCAAATGCAGCAACGCCACGCTGGTCGCGCGCGGATTGTTAAAGCCGACCTTCATGCCTTTCATGTCTTTGGGCGACATGATCTTGGAGTCAGGCCGCACAAACCATGCGAACTCGGCAACAGTCAGTGTGTTGTCCGAAACGATTTTTAGGTCGACGCCTGCCTGGATTGCGCCGATCGCGGCGCCCGGATTGATCTCGGCATAAGGTACCCCGGCCGCCATCATGTTGCGTAGCGTGGTACCGCCGCCCGCCGACGTGAGAATGCCTTTGACATCGATGCCTTCCGCCTTGAAGAGGCCCTTCTCAAGAGCGACTGCGAAAGGCATGCCGTTCGCCGAGACCCCAAAGTTGGTGACGACGATTTCGTATTGTGCGCGTGCCGGCGCCATACTTACCAACAACGCCAGCATGGGAGCCAACAGGAGGCTGAAAAGATGGCGGCGCGTGCATCGATAGTGCATGGCGTTTCTCCCCTGGTCCGCTTCTTCGTGCTGCGAAATTGCACGAGAAGCTGTCGCTTTGTCGTTCGCGCAAGGATACCCGCTCCGTACTGGGTTTAACAGACTGCACGGCGCCAGATGCTTGATAAATTTCATCTTGATCGATAGCATCGATGCAATCCATCGAAGGAAGGAATAGGCTCGCTGCTGCGAGTAGAATTTCGGCATCCCTGGCCGAGGTGGATCGCTAATGGAACTTCGACATCTGCGCTATTTCGTGGTGCTCGCTGATGAGCTCAGCTTCACGCGCGCGGCCCGCCGGATGAACGTCACGCAATCGACGCTATCGCATCAAATTAAACAGCTGGAAGATGAAATTGGGCACGCGCTGTTCGATCGTGTCGGCAAGCGCATCATCATCACTGAGGTCGGCGAAACGCTGCTGTTGAGCGCTACGCGCGCGCTGCGCGAAGTCGACGCCGGCTTGAGGGCCGTCAAGAAGCCGTCGGACCCGCTGACCGGCATGCTGCGTGTCGGCGCCACGCACACGTTCTACATGACCTTGTTGCCGGACTGCCTCGCCGCCTTTCTCGAGGTGCATCCGCGGATGAGCGTATCGGCCGAAGAGATGTTTTCGGCAGAAATCGAGGCGCAAGTGGAAGCCGGGACCATCGATGTGGGCGTAGCCTACGAGCCCCGCAACAACGGAAGTCTGGCCTACGAGCCGCTCTACATCGAGGAGATGGTGCTGGCGGTGTCGAGCGACCATCCGTTCGCCAACCGCAAGCGTGTACGATTGGCCGAGCTGCACAAGCAACCCCTAGTGCTCTCAACCAAGGCGTCATTAACTCGGCACATCGTCAATCATGCCTTGCAGTCCGTCGGAGCCGAACCTGTCGTTGCCGCCGAGATCAATTCGGTTTCAGGAATGCTCGCCATAATCAGGCGGACGCAACTGGGCGCGATCATGTCGCGGCTGGCGGCCGACGGAGCGGAGGGCATCCGAATCATTGCGCTGGAGAGCCCAACGCCTCTGCGCGCACCAGGGCTGCTCACCAAAGCCGCGCAAACACCGAGCGCCGCTGTACGCTCCTTCAGCGGTATCGTGCGTCGCACCGTTCTCGGACGCCGGCAGGTCGATGCCAGCTAGCGATCTCCGTCACATCCCGACGCGCATGCGATTGCCGACGATTTGCCCGGTCATGAATGACCCGGCGGTTTCGACCAAGAACAGGACGATCTCGGCTATCTCGGCCGGCTTGCTGTAGGTGCCGAGAACGTCCAGCGCCTGCTTTTCGTCCCACTTGGCGATTGCGGCCCGAGCCAGAGGCGTGTCGGTCATCCCCGGATTGAGGCCGTTCACTGTGATGCCGTCCTTTCCGAGAATCAAAGCCAAGCTCCTGGTGAGGGCGATCATGCCCCCTTTGGTCGCGGCGTAGTGCGAGTAGTCGACGCTGCCGTAGATTCCACGGTCGGACGTCACCAAAATCATGGTGCCCGACCTTTTCGGAACCATGACACGCGCCACGGCCTGCGTGACATAGAAAGTACCGTCCAGGTTGATGCGCATAACGTCTCGCCAGTCCTGGTCGGTCATGTCGAGAAACGGCTTGCGCGGACACACGCCCGCGCAGTGCACCAGGGCATCGATGCGGCCATGCTGCTTGGCGACGCTGTCAACGAAGGCGCGAACGGCAATGGGGTCACCGATGTCGACCTCAATCGCAACGGCGCTGCCGTCCTTGCTCGTGATTTGGCGTGCCGCGCTCTTGGCATGATCGCCGTCACGGTCGGCGATCACCACCTTGGCTCCTCGAGCGGCGAGCAACTGCGACGCGGCAAGCCCGATGCCGCTTGCTCCACCAGTGACAATCACGACCTTGTCCTTAACCGGCATTGCTCGATGCTCCCTGTCCAATACCACTGATAGTCGACGGTCATTCACGCTCGACGCCGGCCAGCGTAAGCATCTCAGTCCACTGCGCGATCTGCTGCTTCTGAAATGCCCCAAGTTCGGCGGGCGTTGTCGGGAATGGCAACATCCCAAGGCCTTGCATGTGGTCCACAACCTCCTTGGCGTTCAGGACGTCGACAAACGCCTTGTTCAGCTTGTCGACCACCTCTGCCGGCGTTTTGGCGGGGGCGAATACGGCGATCCAACCGATGACCTCGTAGTCCGGGATGGTATCGGCGACAGGTGGAACATTCGGCAGGGCCTGCAGGCGCGTCTTTGACGTGACGGCAAGAGCGCGCAACGTGCCGGCGGCCATGTGCTCGGAGATGTTGAAATAATCGACAGTCATGAAATCGATGCGCCCCGCCAGCAGATCGACCACCGCCTGCGGTTGCGAGCGGTAGTTGGCCCGCACCGCGTTGATGCCGGTGCGGGCCATCAAGAGCGAAGCGTTGGCGAGCGACCCTGAGTTACCTGTACCCCAGGACAGCTTGCCGTCGTTTGCTTTGGCATGACCGATAAACTGCTGCATGTCCTGCACAGGCAGGCCGGCCCGCACCACCACCAGGTGTGGGTTCTTTGTTAGCCCAGTGACCGGCACAAAATCCTGCACCGGATCATAGTTGAGCTCCTTGTACAGGTAGAGGTTGGCTGCATGCGCCGAGTTCGAGGAGACGATGATCGTGTGGCCATCTGGCTGTGCCCTCGCCACTTCGCGGGCGCCGATGCTGCCGTTGGCACCAGCCTTGTTCTCGATCACAAAGCTTGCTCCGAGACTCTTGCCGGCGCGCTCGGTGACAAGGCGGGCGACGCCGTCGGAAATGGCCCCCGCAGCAAACGGCACGATGACCTTGATCGGCTTGGATGGATAACCCTGGGCAAGCAAGCCGCCCGACAGCACCGTCAGGAACGTCGGGAGCAAAGTCAGTTTCAGTAAGGGCCTTATCATCGTTTCCTCCTTGGATTGTTTGTTTTGCGCAGAGCAGAACTAGCCTTCGCGAAACACTTCGGTGCGCCATTTACGGACGGCTGGTCCGACCACCATCGCCAGCATGGCGACTGAAGCCAGAAGCAGGGCGGCGCTGATCGGTTGGGTGATAAACACGCTCGGATCACCGCGCGACAGCACGAGCGCGCGGCGTAGATTTTCCTCAAGGCCCGGGCCGAGAATGAAGCCGAGCAGGAACGGCGCCGGCTCGCAGCCGAGTTTGAAGAGTAGATAGCCGGCCAATCCGAAAACGGCAGCGGCGTGCACGTCGAACACGCGGTTGTCGAGACTGGTCAGACCGATGCAGCAGAACACCAGGATGGCTGGATATAAAAGCCGATAAGGCACGGTCAGCAATCGGATCCATATTCCGATCAGAGGCAGGTTCAGGATGACCAGCATGGCATTGCCGATCCACATGCTGGCAATCATTCCCCAGAACAGATCCGGGCTCTTGGTCAGGACTTGCGGGCCAGGGTTGATGCCCTGCATCGTCATTGCGCCAAGCATCAGCGCCATGGTTGCGCTGGTCGGAATGCCAAGCGTCAACAGCGGGATGAAGGAGGTTTGCGCTCCGGCGTTGTTGGCCGCCTCGGGCGCCGCAACGCCTTCTATTGCGCCCTGGCCGAAGCGCGATGCATCGTCAGCGACTTTTTTCTCAACCGTGTAGGCTGCAAACGATGCCAGCAGGGGTCCACCGCCTGGCAACACCCCCAGCAATGATCCGATTGCGGTGCCGCGCAGGACGGGCGCTATTATGCGCTTCAGGTCTTCACGGCTCGGCAGCAGACCGCGTACGGCTTTGGTAAAGGTTTCGCGTTTTTCTCCATGCTCCAGGTTGGCGACGATCTCGGCGAAGGCGAACAAACCCATCGCCACTACGACCACATTGATGCCGTCGAACAAGTCCTCGATGCCGTATGTGAAGCGTAGCTTACCGGAGTTGATGTCAGGACCGACCAAGCCGACCGCCAATCCAAGCAGCACCATGCCCAGCGATCTGAGAAGTGATCCGCTGGCCAGCACCATCGCGCCCATCAAGCCGAATACCATCAGCGAAAAATATTCGGGCGCACCAAAGCTGAGGGCGACGCTCGACAGCGGCGGCGCGAAGAGAGCGACGACCAGCGTCGCCACCGACCCGGCGGCAAACGAGCCGATGGCGGCAACGCCGAGTGCCGCGCCCGCGCGGCCCCTGCGGGCCATCTGGTAGCCGTCAAGCGTGGTCACTACCGATGAGGCCTCGCCGGGCGTATTGATGAGGATAGCTGTCGTTGAGCCTCCATACTGCGAGCCGTAGTAGATACCGGCCAGCATTATGAGGGACGTGACCGGCGACAGGCTGAAGGTCATAGGCAAGAGCATGGCCAAGGTCGCGGCTGGTCCGATGCCGGGCAGCACTCCGATCAAGGTTCCGAGCGTAACCCCGAACAAACAATAAGTGAGATTGAGCGGAGTGACGGCGATGCTGAAGCCGTGCGCGAGATGCGTGACAAGGTCCATCGCCTTAGCCCCACGGCAGCAATGGCAGCGGTAAGCCGAGTGCGCGCACGAAAATGATCCAATTGAAGGGAATCAGCAGCGCGGACAGGATCAAGATGTCCAAAGGCCGGAAGCGGTCGGCGGCCATGACGCTGATCACAATCAGGGCAAACGTGGCCACGACCAGTCCGGCCGGGTGCAAGAGCAATGCAAACGCGATGACCGCAGCCAACGGCAGCATCGGCCGCAATGCAATGCGCGACACCGGCGCGCCGTGCACCAGGAACGAGCGGACGACACTCGCCGCGCCGACGGCGCAGAGCGCGTAACCGAGCAGCATCGGAACATAGCCATGCGACATCCGCGCGGCCGTGCCGGCCGGATAGCCCCAAGCCGAGATCGAAATGAACAGGCCGGCGCCCAGAAATGCCAGGCCAGACCAGAAATCTTGCGGCGCCTTGACCATCGCACTCACTCGACCTGCTCTCGACGCCGGCGTCTGGTTGGCCTTCGCCGGCGTTTCAGACCGAAAAACTAGCGCAGCGATTGCTGGTGCGGCAGAGGGGGACTTTCTCGATTGTCACACCAGCAATCCGCATGGGTCTGGTCGCGCTCATGCGTCGACAAACGTCGCTTCGGCAGACCCAAATCCCACGAAATCGGCGGTGATGGGCTCACCCACCGCCGCTTCGAAGAAGCCGGTGAAGGATCCCGTCACCACAATCTGCCCTGCGCGCAGGCCGCCGCGGTGACGCAGCTCGTTGGCCAGCACCACGCAGGGGAGGAACGGATCCACGAACGGGTGACCGCCGATTGATTCTACGAGCACCTGCTTTTTGCTACCCATTACGACGCGCATGGACGCGAAATCGAAGCTTTGCCAATCCGACCTGCCCGGACCGACGACGAACGCGCCGGTTGTAATGTGGTCGGCAAAGGCCTCCATCTTCGTTTTCCTGTCGTCGAGCATCTGACGAATGGAGCGGTGCGCGGTGTCAAAGCGCGTGTCGACGATCTCGAGCGACGGACAGGCAACCACGGCGGCGGCAACCTCCGCGGCGCTGTGGGCTTGCGCGCGCGCCGGCAAATCGCGGGTCAAACGAAAGCAGATTTCGGGCTCGATGCGCCGCGATGGCGTCAGCGCTATCGCAACTTGCGCCGGACTCTCAAAGACCCGCGACTTGAATAACGGGCAGAGAAAAGGCTTTTGCCGAGGCGCGTACAAGAACCCGATTTTCCAACCAACGATGGTTTCATCGAGTTTTTCAGTGACCGCATCGATGATGGCGTTGGCATCTGCGGCCGTCACGGGTTTGCAGGACTCCGGCAACTCGCGTAGCGGCTTGCCTGTCCGGCGCGCTTCAACAAACAGCTTTGCGGCCTCAGCAATGCGTGCCGGTTCCAATGCGGCCTCCCCGGGACATGTTGTTTGCGTCTTTGTCTATTCATAGTATCCGTACCGCGGTCGCAGAAAAGCGACGATTATCAATGCAATTAATCGACCGGATCGATGGATGAAGACCCACCGTGTTCCTTACGCAGCGCTGCTTGCATGGGTTGGAGATGTGTTCCAGCGATGCGGCATGAGCACGGAACTGGCGCGCCTGGGCGCCGAGACGCTGGTGCGAGCGGATGCGCGCGGCGTCGCCACGCACGGCGTTATCCGAGTGAAAACCTATTCCGACAAGCTGCGGGCCGGAAGCTTGCACCCGCAGCCGAACGTGCGCTTTGAAACCGTGCATGGCGTTCTGCACTGCCACGCCGACCGCGGACTAGGGCCAGCGGTGGGCCAACTGGTGGCCGATGCCATGATTGAGCGGGCGCGCCAAATCGGCGCGATCATCGCCGTGGTTCGCGACATCGGTCATATGGCGGCGCTGGGAATGTACGCCCTGCGCACGGCGGAGGCCGGCATGGTAAGCCTAGTCATGCAGGCGACGCCACGGGTGATGGGGCTGCCCGGGACCCGCATCGGCGCGATCGGCAACAATCCGTTCGCTTTCGCCTCGCCGGTACCCGGCAAGCCACCGCTGGTATTCGACATTGCCTCGGCAGCCGTGGCGCGCTCGCGCATCGCGCGAGCAGCGCGAGCCGGAGAAGCGATACCGGATGGCTGGGCCCTCGATGCCGAGGGACGCCCAACGACGGATGCCCGCGCCGCTATGGATGGTGCGCAATTGCCGATGGCGGGCCACAAGGGCATCGGCATTGCCATGCTCGTCGAATGCCTCGCCGGCAGCCTCAGCGGAATTCGCCCTCCGACCGCAGATTCACCCGAAGGCGTTGGGGCACCGGCCAGCACGGGTGTGTTCATGATGACCATCAATCCCCGGCTCGCAGCCGTTGCTGACTACGCAGCACATCTTGCCGAGTGGATTGAACTCTACAAGAGCGCCACGGGCGATGGCGCGCGCTACCCTGGCGAGCGTGCGGCCCTCCTGGAAGCGGAGAGCCTGGCGCAAGGAATTGCGCTGGCGGATGCAACGCGCAGCGACCTGATCCAGGTTGGCTACGACATCGGCGTCCCATTCAATCTCTAGCGCAGATCAAGCGTTCGCAGACACGAACGTCACCACGGCGGCGTTGAAGGCATTCTTATTGTTGCGGTGCGACATCTGCAAATGAGCAGGAGCCGTAGTCCGCTGATCGAGCCGTGAATGCGGAGCAGCGTCGATCCTCCTAACGCCTGACGGTTGCGCGAGAAAATATCCATCGCGACTGCAGGGGAGCCCGCTACAGGCTTAGGAGTTCGCAATCCAGCCACCATCGATTGTGATTGGCGTGCCGGTGATATCGCATGCATCGTCGCTGCACAGAAACGTGACCAGTCCGCCGATCCGGCTTGCTTCGACGAAGCGGCGCGACGGCTGGCGTGTCAGCAGGTAGTTGCGGACATTGTCCTCATCGCAATCGCCCGTCGCTGCCTTCCGCTGAGCCAGAATCTTGCGCATGTTCGGCGTCAGGGTGGCTCCGGGGCAGATGGCATTGCAGGTGATAAAATGCGGCATACCCTCGAGCGCTACCACCTTGGTAAGACCAACTATTCCGTGCTTGGTGCTGCAGTAATCGGCCCGGCGTGTGGTGCCGGCAAGACCATAGTTGGAGGCAATATTGATGTAGCGTCCCCAATTGCGGCGCTTCATGGCCGAGATGGTGAGGCGAATGATATGGAACGGGGCCGAGAGGTTGACCGCCAAGGCGTAGTCCCATTTGTCGACGGGCACGTCCTCGATAAAAGCGTAATGGCGTGTGACGGCATTGTTGACGACGATGTCGATGGAACCGAAGCGGCTTGCGGTGGTCGCCACCATGTCCTCGATCTGCGCAAGCTGCGAGAGGTCCGCCCCGTGATAGGCACCATCGACTCCATGCGCACCGAGCGACTTCACTCGTTCGGCGATGAAGGCCTCCTCGCCGAAGCCGTTGAGCATGACATTGCAACCCTTTTTCGCCAGCGCTTCGGCGATGGCCCAGCCGATCCCATCCAAGGATCCTGTGACCAAGGCGCTCCTGCCCTTTAGCATGGTCTACCTCGAGCAATTTCTTCCTCTACGGGGCACAGTAGAAGCACAGACCAATCTCGCGAAATGATTGTTGTCGATGGTCACCATCGAACGCAGCGATGAACAAGCTGGCTACCGGGGGGCTCGTCCATGAGGATCACCTTCGAGAGTGATGAAGCAGCGCGCGATCGACATACGCTGCCGCTGTCCGCCGGAGCATTCGCGCGGCCTTGCGCTTGGCAAGCTCCGTCAGGCTGACCCAAGTCCAGCGCGGCCAGCGCAGGGCGGTCGCTGTCTCGGCGCCGAAGCGATCGGATAGGCAGCCGGAACGATCCTCAAACACCGTCGCATGCGGGCGCTAGCATGGCTTCGGCGCCGGACGGTGCGTTCGACCGACGTGACCCGCATCATGGCCGAACGGCAAGCACCAGCCCCATCGCAACCAAGAGGATCAGCATGATGATCCGGAATGCAGCGACGGGAATGCGACGCCGGGCCCGGTTGCCCAGCTGAACCCCGACAAGTGCTGGGATGACCGCGCCGACGGAGAGACCAAACATTGGCCATGTCATCAGACCAGCCGCAAACAGGGCCGCTGCCAAGAACGTGGAGGCCAGTGTGACGGTCACGTTATTGGCTTGCACAAGACGGTCCGGATCGAGCCTCAGAGATAGCATGTAGGGCAGGAGTGGCATCATCTGCGAGCCCGTAAGGCCAGTGAAGAAGCCGTTCAGCAAACCAACCGGAACCTGCAACGGCCGCTCTAGTCTTGCGGGCAAGGCCAGCGATGGCCGCAGCAGGGCTAGGAAAGCATAGAGAACCGTGAGAATTCCCAGGACCCGCGTGGCGATTTGCTGATCGACCCACACCAGTAGCGCAGCCCCGATTGCGATGCCTGGCAGCGTGGCAGCGTACAGGCGCCAAAAGCGAAACAGGGTCTCGCGCAGGTGCCCGGTGTTGGACATCACCATCACGTTGCTCAACATGGCAGGGATCACCACCACAACGATGGCGGCTTTCAGACCGATCGCCGAAACCAGAAACGGCAACGCGCATGATGAGTAGCCAAGGCCGGTTGTGCCCTTGACGATGCCAGCCAAAAATAGGCCGAGAGCAGCCAGCGCGAGATAAGCCCAATCCATCTGGAAAATCCTACTCACTGACCTCAGTGCGCAACGGAGCAGCTTGGCGCCCAAGCGAGCTCTGTTAAGCATGCATGCGTCTAAGCAAGCGGACTGCGGATAATGCCACTACAGTGCATACAGCGGTCCGGCTGATCCCGGACCGACGATGCACGGTTTAGGAACATGCTCACTCGCCTCGGCAACGCCGGCTGCAGCAAACTCGCGATTGCGATCGTCCTTACAGCGATCTCAGGGACCGCAATTCTGGGCATGACATTGGAACTGCGACGCACAGTGGAAGTCGACACCACCATTCAGTCGGGTGTCGGCCAGGCTATCGTGGTTGGCGTTCTTCGCGCGCTATGAGCGGATAGGGATGAGCCCCAGATAGCGGGGAAGGCTCACATGCGCGCAACGTCTGCATCAACGTTTGAGCGCTAATTCTTTTCGTCGTCCCCGAATATGCTGTTCACCAAATCATCCTTGCTGCCGAATCTCTCCATCAATTTTTGCACCGTCGTCACGAGCAACTCTTGGGCACGGGGATTGGTTTTGGTGTACTCGAGCCACGCAGTTTTCTGTGCCAATTGCAACCAAGTCAGGAAGTTTTCAGATGTCATGCGATGAACGGTGCCCCCGGCGCGGGTAAGCGTTGCAACCATCCTGCGTTCGACATCACGCTGGATGGTCTCAAAGTATGCATCCGATATCGTGGCTGCTTCTTCAATTGCCCCCTTCTGTTCCGGGGACAGCTTGTTCCACGTCGTCAGCGACATCACGAGCGGCGTGAGGCTCATAAATAGAGTGGGGCCCAGGGTGGCAAATTTGGCCTGCTCGTAGAGGCGCAGGGATACAAAACCTTCGTAGCTCGTAAGGATGGCGTCGAGCGAACCAGCTTGCAAGGCCGCGTACACCTCCGTCGATGGAATGTTTGTTACTGATGCCCCCGCCTCCGTCAGCATTCGTTCGAACAGGGGGTCGGCGGCGCGCATCCTGAGGCCCTTGACCGACTGCGGATCGGATATTCCTTGGCTCTTGGCGAAGAACGCCCCGGGACTCCACCACCAGGTCACAATGCGAATGCCGTTGGCCTCGGCAATGGATTGCAGCATCGTGTAGATTTCGGTGTCCTTCAGTGCCCGCGCGGCCTCAAGATTGGGAACTAGTCCAGGCAGCCCAGCGAGCGAAAATTCGGGCACCGTAGCAACGGCATAAGTCAGGGGGTAAACGGCCATCTCCAAGGCGTTGTTTTGCAGTGCGCCCAGCAACTGGGGTGGCTTGATGTTGAGCGACGAGCTGGGATAGATGCGAAACTTCAAGCCCGCGGTGCGTGATTCCACCTCTTGGACGAACAGGCGGGTGGCGCGATCTCGACCGTCAACGCCCTCTGCCCATTGATGTGAGATCTTCAGTTCTTGTGCGAACGCATTGGTGCTTGCAGCTGCCAGAACGGCAAAAAGCAACAAGACACCGCTGTTGAGAACGCGCATCGTGGCCCTCCAGTCACCGGTCTCACGTCCCGCGAGCTGAGTTCGACACAACATCGTGTCTGGGTTGCGACGTGAAGAGCAGTCTCTTTGGTCGGAATTCATTCCAAAGAATTGTGCTGTGTGAGCACCAGATGCCAAGCCATTGGGATGCCGACGACTCAAGAGTGCACTGCGTGCTTCGCGTCTGGTACGGCAGACCATTCGGCGACGATCACTTCTTTTTGATGCTCCGCCGGCAAGTGTCGTCCACTGGCGTGGACGCTGGCTGTCGATCAGCTTGTCAGAGGTGCTCGCGTTCGCCCAGAAGCTCGGTTGGCGGGTGGTTCGCCGGCTAGTTCCCGGAGGCGACAGTTCGCATGCCCTTGGTTGTTACTGAGGTAACAGCAAGTTTCAAAACGCAGTGGTACCAGCAAGCGCCAACTGGGGAGGCCTGTGGGACAATGGCGCGATTGGCGATTTGGCTCGCAGTTGCGGCTTGGCTCGCGATCGTTGCGGCGGTCGCTCCAGCGCGTGCGCGCGGAGCGATCTCGACAAGCTC
>Ga0075428_100002344_pt1 | contig 20548 bp, 20 predicted proteins | sample RhiMetdeltSRZDD2_FD_75291 | JGI IMG/M metagenome (GOLD analysis project Ga0075428, IMG submission 75291) | Populus rhizosphere microbial communities from Tennessee, USA - Rhizosphere MetaG P. deltoides SRZDD2 | ecosystem: Host-associated > Plants > Roots > Rhizosphere > Soil | place: USA... | reverse complement strand
CGCGACGGTGACGAGTGGGTCATCAACGGCGCCAAACGCTGGATCGGGAACGCCACATTCGCCGACATCGTCGTGGTGTGGGCTCGCGATATCGAGACCAACCGGGTGCTGGGCTTCGTGGTGGAGAAAGGCACGCCAGGGTTCACCGCGACCAAGATCGAGAACAAGTTCGCGCTGCGGATCGTGCAGAACGCCGACATCGTGCTCGACGAGTGCCGGGTTCCTGAGGCAAACCGGCTGCAGAACGCGAACTCGTTCCGGGACACCGCCGAGATCCTGCGCCGGACACGTAGCGGTGTGGCGTGGCAGGCGGTAGGCGTCCAGTTCGCTGCATACGAACTCGCTCTGCAGTACGCCAAGGAACGCACCCAGTTCGGCCGACCCATCGGCAAGTTCCAGCTGGTTCAGGACCTACTGGTCAAGATGCTCGGCAACGCCACCGCATGCGCCGGCATGATGGTGCGCCTGGCCCAGCTGCAGCACGAGGGTGTTTACCGCGACGAGCAGTCCGCGCTGGCGAAGGCCTACTGCACGGTCCAGATGCGCGAGACCGTGCACTGGGCGCGGGAGTTGTTCGGCGGCAACGGCATTGTGCTCGACTACAACATCGGTCGCTTCGTGGCCGACTCCGAGGCCCTCTACTCCTATGAGGGCACCCGTGAGATGCAAACGCTGATCGTTGCCAAGTCGGTCACCGGCCTGAGCGCGTTCGTCTAAAGGATGATGAAAATGACCACACAGACAACGCAATCCGTGTTCGCCGGTTTGAAAGTCGTTGAGATAGCGAGCTTCATCGCCGCCCCGGCCGCTGCCACGATGCTGTCGGACTTCGGCGCCGACGTCATCAAGGTCGAACCACCAGGAATCGGTGACCCCCAGCGGTTGCTGAGCTCGGTGCCGCCGAGTCCGGCAGCGCCGGGAAATTACAGCTGGCACTTGGCCAATCGCAACAAGCGCGGGATGGCGATCGACCTGAAGTCGAAGGGCGGGACGGAGATCCTCAAGCGCCTCATCGAATGGGCCGATGTGTTTATCACCAACTTCCCGCACGGCACCCGCGAGGGCCTGCATCTGGGCTACGAAGAAGTGTCGGGCTGGAATCCACGGATCATCTACGCCGACATCACCGGGTTCGGAGATGCCGGACCGGATGCCAAGCTTCCAGGTTTCGACCTGACCGCGTTCTGGTCACGCAGCGGGCTGCTCGCCTCGACCCGCGACGCCGGTGCCGCACCGACGTCGCCGCCATGGGGCAGCGGCGATTACACCACCGCCACCGCGATTTACGCCGCGATCACGACCGCGCTGTACCACCGCGAACGCACGGGCCGGGGCGCCAACGTCGGCACGTCGCTGCTGGCGACGGGCGTATGGGCGACGGGCACCCTGGTGTCGGCGGCACTTGCCGGCGGCAAGCCCTACGAGCTGCATGACCGTACCGCACCGGTGAACGCGATGACCAATCCGTACCAGAGCGCGGACGGCCGCTGGTTCATGCTTGCCGCCAGGCAGTCGGCATGGCCGGCATTGGCCAACGCGATCGAGCGGTCCGACCTGTTGTCCGATCCACGCTTCGCCGACGCGACGGCCATCGGCCAGAACGCCTCACAATTGGCCGACTTGCTCGACGTGGAATTCAGGACGCAACCGTTGGCGCACTGGAAGAAAGCGCTCGACGAGGCCCGCATCCCCTACGGCGTCGTCCAGTCGGCCGCAGAGGCGGCCGAGGATCCTCAGCTGCGCGCGGCCAACATCGTCATGCCGATCGAAGGCGCCAGGGACCTCGAGTACACGGTCAACAACCCGATCACTCTTCGCGGGCTGGCCACGGTGCCAGCCAAGGGCGCTCCCGAGCACGGCGAGCACAACACCGAAATCCTCGCAGAACTGGGATTCAGCGCGGATGAAATCAATCAGCTACGGGAGCAGAAGGCCATTCCCGTTGCGCCAGAACAGGAGGAGAGATGACTTCGACCGAAGTATCGACGGAGTTGGTGCTCACCGAACGTCACGACGGTGTTCTGACGATCACCATCAACAGGCCGGCGCGGAAGAACGCCATCAGCCGCGAGGTCGCTGTGCAACTGGCGACCGCCCTCGATCTCCTCGACACAGACCCAACGCTGTCGGTGGGCGTGCTCACCGGCGCCGGCGGGACGTTCAGCGCAGGCATGGATCTCAAGGCATTCGCCAACGGACAGACTCCGATCCTCCCCGGTCGCGGATTCGGCGGCCTCACCCAAGCGGTGGTGCGCAAGCCGCTGATCGCGGCCGTCGAGGGATGGGCGCTCGGCGGCGGCTTCGAGATGGTGCTGGCATGCGATGTGATCGTCGCGGCCGAGGACGCCAAATTTGGTCTGCCGGAAGTGAAACGGGGGCTCATCGCCGGAGAGGGCGGTGTGATCCGTCTGCCGCGGCGAATCCCTTACCACGTCGCGCTCACGGTGTTGCTCACCGGCGAGCCGATGTCGGCCGCGCACGCCAAGCAGTACGGACTCGTCAGCGAGCTGACCGCATCGGGGTCCGCCTTGGCCGGGGCGCAGGCGCTTGCTCAGCGCATCGTCGCCAACGCACCGCTTGCGCTCGCACGAGTGAAGGAAGTCCTGCGAGAAACTCAGGGCCTCAACGACTCTGAGGCGTTCAAGCGGCAAGCCGATTCCGCATCGGACCTGCTAACCAGCGAGGACGCACACGAAGGCGCGCTGGCATTCGCCGAGAAGCGTGCACCCGCCTGGCGCGGGCGCTAACAACCAACCTGAATTGAAGGAGAAGCAATCATGACTATGCCAAAGTCGGTGCAGCGCATCGCAATTGTGGGTACGGGAACTATCGGCGCGAGTTGGGCGACACACTATCTCGCGCACGGATTCGATGTCACGGCCACCGATCCGGCACCGGGCGCCGAGGCCGCGCTGCGGTCCTACGTCGACGGCGCCTGGAAAGCCGTGACGACATTGAGTCTCGCGCCGGGGGCTTCCCCGGACCGCCTGAAGTTCACGTCGGACCTGCCGGCGGCCCTCGCCGACGCTGACTTCGTTCAGGAGAACGCGCCCGAGCGCCCTGACCTGAAAGTCAAACTGTTCGCCGACATCGACGAGGCGACGCCGCCCGACGCGATCATCGCGTCGAGTTCGTCGGGCATCACGATGAGCGTCATGCAGGCCGAGTGCCGGCGCCCGGAACGTACCGTCATCGGCCACCCCTTCAACCCACCACACATCATCCCCCTAGTGGAGGTCGTCGGCGGGACGAAAACCGACCCGGAGACGGTTTATGACGCGATGGACTTCTACGCCTCGATCGGAAAGAAGCCCATCCACCTGAAGAAGGAGCTGCCCGGCCACGTGGCCAACCGCATCCAGTCGGCGCTCTACCGGGAAGTGGTTTATCTGATCGGCCAGGGCGTGCTAGACGTCGCCGACGCCGATGATGCGGTGTCGTGGGGTCCCGGCCTGCGCTGGGGAGTGATGGGGCCCAATCTGCTGTGGCATCTCGGCGGCGGTCAGGGCGGAATCCAACATTTCATGGACACGCTGATGCCCCGCATGGCCGCCGGGTGGCCCGGACTTGGAAACCCGGATCTCACCCCGGAGCTTCAGCAGCAGATCGTCAAGGGCGTCCTCGAGGAAGCGGACGGCCAGTCGATCGACGAACTCGCCGCCCAACGAGACCAGATGCTGTTCGATCTGATCGCCACGCGCGCCAAACACGAACCAACCCGCGGTTAGGAGCAACCATGCTGAGCGTGATGTACGGCGTGTCATCAATGATGCCAACAACATTCGCCATCGCAGGTTACGTGCTGATGTCGCGTCACCAAGCGGCGCTGATCGCCGACATCACGCTCAGCTCGTCCCGTACACCGAATGCCTCGACACCAAGCTGTTTACAACGAAAAGGACCTAATGATGACTACCTTCAACCAAAAGGTGTTCGTGCTCGAAGCCAGCGGCGACGGACGCCTGTTTTCCATCAATCCCGACGGCTCCGGCAAGACGGTCATCGTCACGGGCTGCCCCGTCCCTGACGGTGTCGCAGTCGATGTGGATGCCGGCCATATCTACTGGACAAATATGGGGATGCCGCCGGCCAACGACGGCTCGATCGAACGTGTGGACCTCGACGGCGGCAACCGCACCACGATCGTTCCCATCGGGGGCACGTACACCCCCAAGCAGCTTCATCTCGACGCCGTGGGCCACAAGTTGTACTGGGGCGACCGGGAAGGCATGCGGGTGATGCGCTGCGACCTGGACGGGTCGAACGTGGAGACCTTGGTCCAGACCGGGCAGAGTGACGACGACCGCCGCGACGAGATGAACTGGTGTGTGGGCGTCACCGTCGACCACGTCGGCGGGCATCTGTACTGGACCCAGAAGGGTCCGAGCGACGCCGGACTAGGCCGGATCCTGCGCGCCGGAATCGATATTCCCGCAGGCGAATCCGCGGACCGTCGCAGCGATGTCGAGGTCGTGTTCAAAGAGCTGCCCGAGCCAATCGATCTCGAGATCGACCACACCGCAAGGATCCTGTACTGGACCGACCGTGGCGACGCGCCGGACGGCAACACCGTCAACCGTGCGCCGCTGGACGTCATCGGCCGCAGCGAACCGGAGATCGTGGCGACCCATCTGATGGAAGGTATCGGCATTGCGCTGGACCCAGCGCACAACCGGATGTTCATCACCGACCTGGGCGGCAACGTCTGGGTGGCCGCTCTGGACGGATCCGGACACCGACCCATCCGCGCATTGCAAGGCAACCTCACGGGCATTGCGTACGCCGAGGTACCCGATGGGACCTCAACGTGAGCACGCATCGCGTCGTCGTGATCGGTTCCGGCTTCGGTGGGCTCACGGCGACGCCTCACTATGGTTCGAACACCAGCAGCGGTTTACCCCCGTGTTCGGGTGCTTCGGCCAAATATGTCTCGCGAGCCCTGTTGAGAACGCCTGTGATCAGCGAGTCGAGTTCGTTGTAGCGCTCGAACGTGTGGATGGCGATATGCATGACTCAAGCGTATGAGCCCTGACACAGTACGATCAAAGAATTGTCATGCATACAAGGGATCACTCAGCACCTTCGAGCACTGTCAGCTCTTCGTCGACCAATGCGCTGGCGTAGCGGATCTTGTCTTTGACAGCCTTCCTGGCGTCGTCGACAACTTCCCGCCTCAATCCAAGCCGCTTGACAATCGCTTGCGCGACGTGGGTGGAGTGGTCTGCTACGTCCATCGCTCCACAGCCACAAGCGAGCCCCTCATCGCCCTGGCTATCACGCTTGGCGTGCTCGTCGATGATTTCGCGGATATGCGCGACTAGATCCGTCATATCTCCTACCCCCGCTGGACCGCGACGCCGTGGTTGACCGTGCGTGGGCCGATCGCGACCAGAACCCTTGCGGCGATCACACCGAAGACGAAACCGCCGACGTGGGCGAAGAACGCGACACCGCTGCCGCCGCTGCCGGTGGGATGAACCAGTGATCTATTGCCCTCGAAAAATTGGTAGAGAAACCAACCGCCGAGGTAAAGCCACGACGGGATTCTGACTGGGAACCACAAGACGAGCGTGAGGACACGTGACTTGGGATAGAGCACGAAATAGGCGCCGAGAACGGCCGCGATTGCGCCGCTGGCGCCGAGGGTCGGTATCTGTGCGTCGGACGCTGTGCCGAAGAGCAGAGTCATTCCAGACTGCATCATCGCCGCCGCGAATCCTCCGGCAAAGTAGAACAACAAGTAGCCGAGGCGCCCGAACGCATCTTCGACGTTTTTGCCAAAGATGGCCAGGAATAACATGTTTCCGAGGATGTGGTCCCAGCCGGCATGCATGAACATCGCCGTGATCCAGCCGAGTCCCCAAGGTAGGCCGCCCATGTGACAGGCGCTGCTGACATCGCAGGGATAGAACGCCGCCTGGCTGACCGCCGAATCGGGGTTCGGCAATTCGTAGAACAGGAAGACCGCGAAGTTGGCAGCGATCAGCGCAACGTTGACGATTGGAAAGCGCCGGGTCGCAATGCCATCGGACAAGGGGATCATGCGGCCTCCAGTACCTGCGGCTCGATATCGTTCGACACCATGGACATTGAGGGTATGGCGGCGATGCCGCTATGACGGTGTTCGCCGGAACACCGGTAGGGCGTCCGCGTTGTCGCCACGCCCATCGACATCGCAGTCTGGTGGTCCGATGATGGGGCAACCCGAGTCATCGACGTGGGAGTCGCAGTGACCAATCTGAGTGTGCATCTAGCCGAGTCCGCGGACAGATACCCCGATGCCAGTGCCCTGGTGCACGACGAAACGACGACGAGCTACTCGGCGCTAGCCAACGATATCGCGCGGTTCGCTGACTACCTCAGCTATGGCGGCCTGCAGCCGGGTGACCGGGTGGGCGTCATGCTGCCCAACGGGCCCGAGTTCGCGGTGGTGTTCTACGGCGTCCTGCATGCCGGCGGCGTAGTAGTACCGCTGAACTCGGCGCTGCACGCGCGTGTGGTGGAGTTCTATCTCACGATCGCCGGCGCGAGAATGGAGTTCGTCCCGCCGCGACACGCGATTGCCAGTACCGTCGCCGCGGTCACTGCCGGTACGCAACCCGTCGAGATCGGAAGACACGGGATCGCGTCATTGACAGCCGGATTCGCCGGTCGTGTCGAACCAGTGAGTCGTGCCGCGTGCGACGCAGCCGTCGTCTTACCTGTCGGCGAGACGAACGGTGCTCATACGGTTGAGCTGACCCACGGAGAGCTTGCCGACAGCCAGGCCGAGGCCGCAGGACTGCTACTGTCCCTCGGCCCAAACGACGTTGTCATGGGATGTCTACCGATGTCTGAGCGGTCGGGTATGACATGCGGCCTGCTGGCCACCATGTCCTCCGGCGCGGCGCTCGTGTTGCCCGCGATCGACCCTGCGATTGACCCAGGGACTGCACTGGAAACGATTGCTGCCGAACGCGTCACGGTGCTCGAAGGCGTGCCGGCGATGTATGTGGCATTGCTGGACGCGGCCCACCACTCCGACGAGGATTTCTCGTCACTGCGGGTCTGTGTATCGGCGGGCGGGCCTGTACCCGCGGACATCGTGCGCCGTATTGAAGACAGGTTCGAATGCGTCGTCGTGGACCCGGCCGAGTTGAATGCGCATGCGTGAGGCGATGTCTCGGGTAGCTGGCAAGGTCGTTGGGGCCGCTGTCGAGGGTGCAGTCAGTGGTGCTCAGGGAGCCGCCGATGGGATCCGCGACGGCTGGCACAAAGGCAGTCAGTCAGTTTCGGGTCGGCCGGGGATGGCGTGGGCCATGGGCGTCGCCGGCGGTATTCGGGGAACTGTTACGGGAATACGCGACGGGTGGAACACCGACAGTTAATCCCAACGGCGGCTTGGGCGATCCGCAGCGCTGCGGACCGCCCAAGCCAATTCAATTGTGTCTTCTCAGTGACGGTTGACTGTCACCGAATCAGCTTGCCTTCCTGTCTTCGTGAAAGTGTTGGCGCACCACGTCTCCAACCTCCCGGACGGTCTTGGAATCGTTGCGCATCACGAATCCCTGAACGATCTGGACGATCCCCATCACGACCAGCCAGATGCCGGCATAAAGAGTAAGCACAGCGATCGAGTCCCACGGCCACGCGAGCACCACACCGCCGGCGATCACCGACAAGACACCAAGTACCCCGTACCATCCGCGGGCCGGCAGCGCCTTGTAGCTGATCGCGACGGCCACGATCGAGAAGCCTTGGACAATAAAGCTGACACCGATCCAAATCGACAACAGCAAGACCGGATATGGGTTGCCGAAGTTGCGCAAGCACAAGACCGCCAGGATCACTGACAGCACACCGCTGATGAACAGCATTACCCGCATACCGGCGGACTCGGGCAATGTGAACGCCATTGCCACTCCGGCGAAGCCCGACACCAGCAGGTAGACGCCGAACAGCGTCGACGCCACGAGGATTGATGTGCCCGGCCATGCGAGGATCAGGCCGCCCAGGACAGCAGATAGCGCTCCCCATACCATCGCGAATTTCCAGAGTCTGCTTTCAAGTAAAGTTTCCATGACGCTCCTCACGTCTCGAATATGGAATGTCAGTAACGGCGCGGGTTTACGCCGGACCATTAAATGGTCAATCAGCGCTCTTGTGGTGTCGCTGTTGTTGCGGACAGCACATGACGGTCTCCGGTGTCACGGCGAACATCGCGGTCAACTGGCGTGCATCGGCCGGATGAGCGTGTGATGCACTTCCAACGCCAAACACAGCTCAGCTACATCTCTTGGCCGCGAAAGCGAACGGCCGGTGCGCTTCTCGATACGCCGTAACCGTTGGCGCACGGTGTTGGGATGGCAGAAAAGCACCTTCGCCGCGGTATCCGCCGATGCTTCGTTGTCCTGCCACGCCCGGAATGTCTCGAGGAGAACGTCCCGCTCCTCGTCTGTCAGATCGGCAAGACCATCGAGAACGGCGCGAGCCGACTTGACCATCACCGTTGGGGCGCTTACCGCTGCAGCGGCCAAGATGGAGCCGTCGAACAGCGCCACCGGTGAGTTCTGGTCGCGTCGGCTGCGCAGCATCACCTTCGCGAAATGCAACGCCTGTGGCGTATCACGCAAATCGTCGTAGCGGGCGCTCACGCCGACGGGCGCTACGGCCAATCGAGACACCAACGCCAAGACTTTGTCCAGTTGCTGCTGAGCGTGAATGTGCACGACGCCTACGTGCAGATCGGGCAGCAGCTGCCACGCCGAGTACACGTCAAGGCTGCGCAGTTTCGATTCGATGCCGGGCAGCGCTTCGCCGCCCACCGACGAAACCTCGGCGGCAACGACCACGAACGGGCCGCTGGTCGGTAGACGAAGTTGGTTGGCCACTTCCCATAAGGTCCACTCGTCAGCCACTCGCCCGTCCAGCAAGGTCTCGATCGAGAAGGGACTCGGTGACACGTCACCGACCGACTGCCCGTTCTGATGGTTGCGGTATCCGGCCACCACCGCCCTTGCGACAAGTTCGGCGAAGTGACTGATGCTGGCTTCGGTGGGGGCTGGGTTTGGACCGGCATCGTCGTGATTCCGAGTCCGCAGAGCGCGGTGTTCGAGCGGTCCAAGCAGCGGGATCACGCCAGATGGAAAAGGAGCACTCTTCTCCGCGTCGGCCCCGCCTCGTGCTAGCGCGTCGGGGTCGGTAATGCTGTTCGCCGATGCACTCAGCATTGTTTGCTCTTTCCTCGTGTACTCACTGGCGCGGTGGGTGCCGTGGCCCGGGCCGACGCTCGACGGAGAACGTGATTGGTGGACAACTAATACGGTCCATGCACGTGCAGCGCGGCACCATCGGTCGAGGATTGATGTTTAAAGCCACGTGGATGTAGCGCTAAGGACGGCCAGGATTTGACGGGCTGGCTATTAGTGCGGCCTTATGAGCTGTCGCAGGCCGCGACCTGCGGCTGGCCGCGCCGTGCGCGATCGGCGGGCTGCGATTCATGCCGTTTCGCGTGACGTGTTCCAGTCATCTCTATCGTCTACGACTCGAGGTAACTGGCGATGTGATCGGGCACACCAATGATTGCGCTGTGCTGTCCGTGGCGACATCGGCGGACCGCTTCGACGCCTTGAACCCTCGTGAGATGGCCATCCGAAGGAGTCGTGAGGGGAGCACCATGAAGGCTGTTGCTGGAAGACAACTGTTGCGGTCCAGCAGGAACGCAGGATGGACGTGCGGCGGCGCAGGCATGGGCGTTCGATGACCGTCCTCGAGACCTTGCCCTCGTCGCGGGGCGCCCCCTCGCCACTCATCGATCCGGCGATCTGGCCGTTGACCACGACCGTCAACGAGCTCGATCGGCTCTGTGTCGGCGGGATGTCCATGACCGAAGTCGCCGATGAATTCGGCGCTCAGACCTACGTGGGCACTCCGAGGTGCCCGCGACGTGCTTCTCTCGGAGACCTGACCTGTGGTGTCGGTGATGACATTTGGCGGCGCGCGATTCTGTCCGCAGTGACATCGACGCCCACGCGCACCCGGCCGACGATTGAATCGTCCGCCGCAAGGCCGCTCAAAGCGCTTGCAGCATGAGTGATTTGTTCGCAGAGATCGGAGCCAGCATGACCATGAATTCACAAGACACCGAGGGTGCGACCGCGCAAGTGTCACCGAGCGGTGCAACGTTCGCCGTGGGCGCGCTGCTCTTGACAAGCGCGATATTGACCTTTCTTGTCGGTGTCTTCGCGCTTATCACCCACGAATTGGTGGCTTCGGGACCCGGCTACCAGTACACGTTTCAAATGACGGGGTGGGGATGGGTGAACATTCTGACGGGACTGGTGCTCGCCGTAGTCGCACTTGTCGTCTTTCTCAATCCGGTGCAGGCACGGGTTGCGGCAATCGCAGCGACGTGCTTGGCCATTGCAGTCAGTTTCCTGTGGCTGCCGTATTACCCACCCGGCGCAATTGTCCTGATTGCCCTGGACATCGTGGTTATTTGGGGTGTCGCGACGTGGAACACGTCACGCGAAACGGCATGAGATATCGACCTTCAGCCACAACACCGGAAAAACGGTTAGGCGAGCCCCGATGACAAGTCACTGCGATGGTTGTCATCGGGGCTCTGCTTTTCTACAGAGACACAACAGAATCCGACAACCACTGTGGCGTGCTTGATACCCGTTCATGCACCGACCCGCTTGGTACTACATCCATACAGCCTTAAACATCAATCCGCGGGCGATGGTGCTGGGCTTGCCGCGTGGCCGATCGTAGTAATCGTCAACAAACAACGTTCTCACTCAGTGATGGCTCAGACAACCAAAACATCGCGTGCGTGAGTACACAGAAAAGGAGAAGAAAGTGAGTCAAACAGACAGTCCCGCTGCAAATTTCATGCATCGAATCTGGTCGTCAGCGGTCGTGTCCGGCCTACTGGCGGTGGTCCTCGGTGCGGTGATCCTGGCATGGCCGGGCCCGTCGATCCTGGTGACGTCGGGAGTGTTCGGCGCTTACCTTGTGGTGTCGGGCGTTGCGATGGTGGTATTGGGGTTCAGTATGCCTGTCGCCTCGGGGGCTAGTAGATTCTTGAGCGTCATCAGCGGTGTCGCGTCGGTCGTCCTCGGGATCTTGGCGTTCAAGCACTTCGGCGAAGGATATGCGGTGCTGCTCCTGGCGATCTGGATCGGTGTCGGATTCATTGTCCGAGGCGTGACGGTGCTGGCCACCGCGATTGCCGACAAGCAGTTCCCCGGCCGCGGGTGGGCGATCTTCTTCGGCATCGTGAGCGTTCTTGCCGGTTTTGTGGTGTTGGCATACCCATTCGACTCGATCGTGACGTTGGCGTTGGTCGCCGGCATTTGGCTGGTCGTGCTTGGCGTGGTCGAGGTCATCTCCGGCATCGGCATGCGCAGCGACGTCAAGAAAGTCCAGAAGGTCACGGGCGCTGGCCCGCAGCCGCACGCCGTTGCACAATGACCCGTTAGCGACGCCGTGTTCAATGCACGGATAGCTGGGCCATCGCGGGCCGGATCGTCACTGGCACATCTGCCAGGGCGACCCGGCCCGCGATCATGACGGTGAATCCTCAGACGCGCCTTCGCTCACCGGCGCACCGACGTACAAGGTAGCTGAGCGAGCCACTTGACTTGGGCAGGAAGGAATTACGATGACTACACAGGACGAAGACCGTCGGCGCCGCCCCCAACTGGTTCCACGCCGGCTATTGCGCAGCGGACAGGTCCACCATCCCGCGGTGGTCGACGAGGCGCGCAGACGAAGCCAAGACCTTCAGCTACGCCTTGCCGATCGGATCACCTCCTTTGCCGGTTCGATGAATTTCGTGTGGATCCACGCGGCGCTGTTTGCCGTCTGGATGCTGCTCCTGGAGCGAAGCCCGTGGCCGACCTTGACCCTGGTCGTGTCGCTGGAGGCGATCTTCTTGTCGACTTTTGTGATGATCGGCCAGAACCGGCAGGCGTCTTTCCAACAGGCCAAGGCCGACCATGACTTCGAGGCTCAGGAACTTGAGCTGAAGACCAACACCGAGCTCACTCGCCAAATCCACGTACTGACACAGGAATTGCACCGACGGATCATTGGGCCGCCGTCCGAGCGTCGCGACTCCAAGCATGAGCCATCGTAGATCGGACCAAACGGTCAGGGCCGAGAAATCGCACTAGCAGCGCTGCCTCCGTGCAGTTCGTCTGCGAGCTGCCTGACTACGTCGGGCAGGGCCGGCACTGTCAGTGGTTCGATCACACGGCGGGCCAAACCTCCGCGCACGTCCTCGACTCGGCGCGACCAGACCCCGCTGTAGCATCCGGCGGATTGGCCGACGACGGCGAGCGGCTTGTCATGCAGTGCGCCGGGCCGCCACTGACCTGTCAGCCAGTCGATTGCGTTATGCGCCATCGATGGAATTCGCCCGCGGTAACTCGTAACGAGGAGCACCGCATCTGCCTCAGCAGCGGCCAAAAGCAAGTCGACGACCGCGTCCGGCTTCCGCTCGGATTCAAAGGCATCGCGGTAGCGGGGCAGGCGCGCTAGATCGTCAAAAACATTCACCGTTACACCGTCGGGCGAGCTGTCGATCGCATGTCGGCTAAGTGTACGGTTGGCCGGACCCACGGGGAGACCGACCAAAACCAACACGTTGACGAAGTCCGTGAATGCACTCGGTGTTTGTGGAGCTGCCATCGTTTTGCTGCCTTTTCCGGATTCGATTTGGAACGTACTGGAGCAGAGCTATCAAACTTTGCGGTTTCCGCTGCCGCCGCCGTAAACGAGGCTCCGCAGATCGCGTTCCCAGCCCGACATGCGCCGACGGTCGAGGCCCGAGCGCGCCCACCAGACCAATCCGGTTACGGTGAGGACCACCGTTAGCCAGGCCGCGTAGGCTGCAGCGACCGCGTCCACGCCGGCCTGCGACGTCGGGGTGGGTGCATCGACGCGGTTGCCATCACGGTCGACCCAAATCGTCAACGGATCACCTGTTTTCACTAAACCATCGATAGTGAAACTGTCAGTATGTTTGGCGCCGTCGACTTGCCAACGGGCGTGTACGCGTGTCACCGCGTTGTCGCGGACGCCCAACGCGGTTGTGCTGTCCGCGATGGCCTTCGCGATCACGGTGTGCCGTGTCTGTGCTTCCGCGACGTACGCCTGGCTGCGAGCATCATGCACGGCCGTCCCCAGTGCGCCGGCAAATGCGGTGGCGGCCAGAGCGATCAGGACACCGAGCGCGATGATCAATAGTTCGATGCGGTCGCTCGTGCGTACCAGTCTATTGCGGCGGCCGCACGCACGCAGTAGCGACCACACATGGAAGGAGTCGACGCCTCGCATGACCATTCACCTACTCGTCACCGGCTCGGGACCGCTGAGCTGGACGCGGCGTCGTTATTGGTGACGCCGACGTGGTCGGTCAGCCCCTTGATGCGGGTGACGACGCGGCTCTTGGTGTGGATCTGGAAGCCCAGGGCAATGTCGCTGATGCCGCGCACCATCGCCGCGGCGGCCACCCATGCCACCAAGACGACAATGGAGGCGTTCCACGAGCCCGCGGCCCAGAATCCCAACCCCAGTTCGATGAATCCGCAAATCAACAGCACCCACCAGCCGGACATGACGTTCGCGGCGCAGGCCGTGACGACGTCGAAGCATCCGCGGAGGATGAAGTAGAAACTGATGATTGCGGTGAGGGTGTCGAACGTAGCGCCGAAGTTTGAGAAGGAGACCACTCCGGCCACGACCAGAAGCGCCGCAGCCAGGCCGTGCGCGATGCGCCAGCCGGTGGACGAGGACACCGCTCCGATCATGGTCTGAGTCGCGGCGGCGACCAGGCAATACACCCCGAACAGCACGGCCACCGCCGCGACCGTGGTGTAGTCGAACCGAAGAATCACGATGGACAGCGCAATCCAGGCGATGCCGGTGATCAGCAGCAGCCACCAGAACCGTGTCTTGGAGACGGCGTCTTCGAAGATCTCGCTCATTTGTACTCCCTGGATTGGTGACGGTAAGCCAAGGGTGCTCTCGGTCCTGAATGATTGCGATGTGTTGTGACACAACATCGCTGTCCCAACGCAGTGGCGACGAACATCGCCCGGGGTGTCAGGTCTGCGATCGCAGGACGACCAACGACCGCGGCCCGACGTTGACGGCCTCTGCGCCGGCACCGCCCCGTGAGGGGTCGAAGGTATCGCACACCAATTCCCAGCGACCGGCCGAGACGTCAACCGGTATTTGGAACTTCAACGGCTCCCACCATGCATTGACGAAGATGAGAAAGTCGTCGTCGGCTAATGCGGTGCCATCCGAATGGATATCGGGATCTGTTGAGCCATCAATGAATAACGCGATGCTGCGAGCCGATGGGTCAGCCCAGTTTTCGGCGGTCATCGCCGTTCCCGACGGAGTGAACCAACGCAGATCCGCAGCGTCCTTGCCGGTGAGATAGCGGCGCCTGCGGAACACCCGGTGAGCAAGGCGCAACTCGATGAGGTCCTGGGTGAACTGCAGTAACTCATGATCGACCGCCGACCAGTCGAACCATGTGATCTCGTTGTCCTGACAGTAGGCGTTGTTGTTGCCGCGCTGGGTGCGGCCAAACTCGTCGCCGCCGAGCAACAATGGAACGCCTGCCGAAAGAAGAAGTGTCGCAAGGAAGGCGCGCTTTTGCCGCGCCCGCAGGGCATTCACGCCGGCGTCGCCGGTCGGCCCCTCAGCCCCGCAGTTCCAGGACCGGTTGTCGTCGCTTCCGTCGCGGTTGTTTTCCGTGTTGGCCTCGTTGTGCTTGCCGTCGTAGGAGACAAGATCGTTGAGGGTGAACCCGTCGTGCACCGTGACGAAGTTGACCGACGCGCTCGGCCGGCGGCCTTCGTCGGGCCGGTCGTAGATGTCGGCAGATCCGCACACACGGGTCGCAAAGTCGGGCAACAGCCCGTCGCGGCTGCGCCACCAATCGCGCACGGTGTCGCGGAAGCGTCCGTTCCATTCACTCCACAGCGGCGGAAACCGGCCGACGTCGTAACTGTCCATGCGACCGACGTCCCACGGTTCGGCAATGAGCTTGACCTGTGACACAACGGGATCCTGGCCCACGACATCGAAGAAGGCCGAGAACGGGTCGAAGGCACCGTCTTCCCGGCCGAGGGTGGGCGCCAGATCAAACCGGAAGCCGTCGACGCCCATCTCTGTGACCCAATAGCGCAGTGAATCCATGATCATTCGCAGCGTTGACCCATCGGCGGTATTCAGAGAATTACCACACCCGGTCGTGTCGACGTATCGGCTCGGATCGTTCGGCTCGAGACGGTAGTACGCCGCGTTGTCCAATCCTCGGTGACACAGCGTGGGGCCGCCCGCGCCGCCCTCGGCGGTGTGGTTGAAGACAACATCGAGCACCACTTCCAAACCGGCGGCGTGCAACGTGGCCACCATGTTGCGGAACTCCTCGACCTGCCCTCCGCGTCGACCGGCCCGAACCGCCGCGGAGTACGACGCATGCGGTGCGAAGAAGCCGATCGTGTTGTAGCCCCAGTAGTTGGTCAGTCCCCGCTCGACGAGGAAGGACTCGGGCACGTTGTGGTGGATCGGCAGCAGTTCGACCGTGGTGACGCCAAGGTCGACGAGATGTTGCACCGCCGCCTCGTGCGCCAAGCCCGCGTACGTGCCGCGCAACTCCGGCGGTACGTTCGGATGTTGCGCGGTGAACCCTCGGACGTGCACCTCGTACAGGATCGTGTCGGCCAGAGCGTGTCCCGGACCGGGCGGTAGTGGTGTGGAGGCTGCGGCCGTCACCAGGCTGCGTGGCATCGCACCCGCGGAATCCACCGCGCTGGGTGCACCGGCGTTATCCATGGCGTAGTCGAGCAGTTCGGGTCCGAACCGAACGTCGCCGTCGATCGCTCGCGCATACGGGTCGAGGAGCAGTTTGGACGCGTTATACCGCAGCCCTCGCGGGCGATCGTACGGCCCGCTGACCCGATAACCGTAGGCCTGTCCCGGCGCCACACCGGGCACGAACCCGTGCCAGATGTCGCCGTCGCGCTCCGGAAGGATCAACTCGGTTTCGCTGCCGTCATTACCGAACAGGCACAGCCTGACTTCGTCCCCGTTGGACGACACGGCGAAGTTGGTGCCTTGCGCATTGGGCGTCGCGCCCAACGGGGCGGGTCGACCCGGAATGATGCTGGGGCTCATGCGGATTCCTCACCTTGGACCAGGCGCTGGATGATCTCCGACGCCTGGGGGTAGGCGTGGTGGCGGCGCCTGATCACATCGGCGACCAGGCCGGTCCACCCCGTCTGGTGAGACGCGCCGAGGCCGGTGCCGTTGTCGCCGTGGAAGTATTCATGGAACATCAGGTTTTTCCGCCAACGCGGATCCGTCTGCATCCGCTCTACAGCGCCGAAGCAAGGCCGTCGTCCGTCTTGGTCGACGAGAAAAAGCGAGACGAGCCGCTCCCAGCAGTCGGCGGCAACCACGTCGAGCGTCACCTCCACCCCCGATCCCGTCGGGTACTCGATCGTGAGTTCATCGCCGAAGAATTCGTGGTAGCGCTCCAATGCGGTTGCAGCAAGGTAATTCAGCGGAAACCACACCGGACCCCGCCAGTTCGAATTACCTCCGAACATTGCGGTCGTCGACTCCGCCGGCTCGTAGTCGATGCCTGCCTGCAGACCGTCCACCTCCAACACGTACGGATGGTCCCGGTGGTAGGCGGACAGCGAACGGAGTCCGTGCGGCGACAAGAACTCTGTCGGATCGAATAGGGATCGGCACACCCGGCGCGCCCTGTCGAGACCTGTCACTCCCACCAACAGACGCCGCTCTCCCGGCTGCCCGCGCAGGATGCCGGCGTCGGTCATCTGTGTGGTTCCCCCCAGGCCGTGGCGTCGTAGATAGTCCGCGAACATCTTGTCGGTCACCAGCGTCCTGTCGATGACCTCCTCGTTGACGACTGCTGCTGCGAGTAGCGGGATCATGGCGACCGCAGACCGAACCCGGACCGGCACGGGACTGCCGTCGGGCAGCAGGATGCGGTCATAGAAGAAGCCGTCCGTATCATCCCAAAGTCCAACGGTCTCAAGAGCTTCCGCAATAACGGCAAAATGCTCGAGGAACTTCTGTACCAGATCGAGTGCCGGCCGTTGTCCTGACGCGTGCAGGATCGCGGCGATCGTGGCCATGGACAATGCGTAGCCTGCCATCCAGCCGGTGGCGTCGGACTGTTCCAGGAGTCCCCGGACCGGAAGATGCGAACGATCGAGCGGGCCGATGTTGTCCAGTCCCATGAACCCCCCTTCGAAAAGGTTGGAGCCGTTCGCGTCTTCGCGGTTTACCCACCAGGTGAAGTTCACCAGCAGCTTGTCGAAGATCCTGCTGAGGAAGTCGAAGTCGCGGCCACCGTCGATGGCGAAGACTTCGAGAGCGGCCCACGCGTGCACCGGTGGGTTGACGTCGGAGAAGTCCCATTCGTATGCGGGCAGGGCGCCATTGGGGTGCTGGAACCACTCGCGGCACAATAGCGACAGCTGATACTTCGCGAACGCCGGATCCACGTGGACCAGCGCGATGCAGTGAAACGCCATGTCCCATGCTGCAAACCACGGGTATTCCCACGAGTCGGGCATCGACATGACGTCGAAGGCCTCGAAGCTGCGCCATCGCGCATTGCGGCCGTGGTGCCGCTCCGCTGGAGGCGGTGGTTGTTCGGGGTCGCCGTCTAGCCACCGCGCCACGTTGTAGTAGTAGAACTGCTTGCTCCACAGCATGCCGGCGAACGCTTGGCGCATCACTGCGGCTTCGTCGGAAGTTGCTGCGGAAGGTGTGAGTTCAGCGTAGAACGCGTCGGCCTCGGCGCGGCGCTGCGCTGCGATCCGCGTGAAATCCGCCCCCAGAGCGGTTACCGGGTCTTGCTCGCCGCCGGCCGGACGCAGGCGCAGCCGTAACTCGGCCGTCTCGCCGGGAAACACCGAAACCCGGTACCAGACAGCACACTTGGTGCCGCGTCGCTGTGGGTTAACGGTGTCCGCTCCGGAGACGACGTGGTCGTTGATGCCATCCTTGGGCCACCGCGAACCTGTCGAAACACCGTACAGGCGTTGGAGATTCGTTTCGTTGTCGCAAAACAGGAGCTCCGGCTGAGCGGCGTTGGGCCCGGGTCCGGCGAGCAATTCCAGTCGGCCGAGGAACGGGTGGTCGGTGTGAACAACTCCCGCTTCGGTCGCGGCCAGCGTCGACGCGGCGGCATCAGCTTCCCAGGACCAGGTGTTGCGGTACCACATCGTTGGAAGGACGTGCAGGAGTTCAGTGTCGGGTCCGGCGTTGGTCACACCGATCGTCATCAGAACATCGGTCGGGTCGGCCTTTGCGTAATCAACGTCGACAACCCAGTAGCGGTCGTCATCGAAGATTCCGGTATCGAGCAACTCGTATTCCGGGTCGAGTTTGCCGCGTTTACGGTTCTCATCGAGCAGCTGCTGGTATGGGAACGCCAGCTGAGGATAGTGGTACCGCCAGCTGTTCCAGGCGTGGCTCGGCAAGGCGTCGAGGTACCACCAGTACTCCTTGGCGTCCTCGCCATGATTGGCCTCGTTGCCGGATAGCCCGAAGGCCCGCTCCTTCAGGATCGAGTCGCGCCCGTTCCACAGGGCCAGCGCCAGACACAACCGCTGCTCGATGTCGCAGAATCCGGCCAGTCCGTCTTCGCCCCACCGGTACGCCCGGGAACGCGCTTGGTCGTGCGGTAGGTAGTTCCAGGCGTCGCCTTCGGCACTGTAGTCCTCTCGGACTGTGCCCCACTGCCTTTCGCTGAGGTAGGGGCCCCACAGATACCAGTCGCTGGCTTGGCGCAGTCCGAGGTCCAGGCGGCCGAAGCCGTCTATTCGTTGCCGCTCCGCGCTTCGTGTGACCGCCATGTCAATCGCCGTTACGAACCACTATGACAGGGACGCGTGCAGATTGCGCCACCGCTGAACTCACCGAACCCAGATGCAGCCCGTCGAAGCCGCCGCGGCCCCGACTTCCAAGCACGACAAGTTGGGCGCCTTCGGACTCGTCGATGAGCCAGCGGGCCGGAACGTCGCAGACGACCCGACGGTGCACCGGCACGTCGGGGTAGATTTCTTGCCACCCGGCGAGCCGTTCGCCGAGCATCTCGTCCCCTTTGTCGCGGTAGGTGTGCCAATCCATACCGAGGATGGGAAAGACCCCGACGTCGCTCCAGGCGTGTAACGCGACGAGGGGTACGCGGCGACGCGAGGCTTCGTCGAATGCCAATGCCGTGGCCGCTTCGGAGGCCTGCGAGCCGTCGATACCCAAGAGGATCGGTGCGTCATCGCGAATTTCGCGACGGGCCGAGTCCGGATCGTGAATGACAGCCACCGGACAGCGCGCGTGACGGAGCAGACCCGAACTGACTGAACCGAGCATGTGCCAACCGAACTCACCGAGTCCGCGAGCGCCGACGACGATCATCTGCGCATCACGTGACGCATCGACAAGCGTTTCGAGCACACCTGCGTAACGGAGCTCGACGCGGACCTTCGGTTGCGCCTCGCCCGTCCGTTCGTCGACGATTCGGTGTGCCCGATTGAGGACCTGACGCGCCGCGACTTCCTGCCCTTGCGTGATCGTGTCGTTGGGCGCTTCCGTCGAGTTGATCAACGTCGGCGCAACTACGCAAACAAGTCTCACCGGCAGCCTGTGCACCGCTGCTTGGTGCGCTGCCCAACTGACCGCGGCATCGGACGCGGCAGAGCCGTCGACTGCCACGACCAATTCAGACCGCGTCGCCTCGCTGGACATGCCGGCTCAGTTCGGCTGCGCGTGGTCGGTGCCGAGGGTGACGACCACGGCTCTGGGATCACCACCCTCGGGCTCGATAAATCGCAGGGCAATCTTCGTGCCCGGCGCCTGAGACTGCACCGCTGCGTACAGCGCGCCAGCGTTGTGAATCGCTTGGTCATCCACGTTTGTCACCAGCGCGCCGTCGGGTAGCCCCGCTTCCGCCGCCGGACCGCCGTTTGCCACGCCAACAATCCTGGCCCCCGCGGCTTCGCTGTCGGTGGCTAGCTGCGCTCCCAGCCAAGCGTGCGACGCCGTTCCGGTGGCGATGAGTTCGCCTGCGATGCGCGCGGCGTGATCGATGGGAATGGCGAAACCGATCCCGATCGAACCGGCGTCACCGAAACTGCCCATCGACGCCATTGCCGAATTCATCCCGATGAGCTTGCCGTTCATATCGACCAGGGCGCCGCCCGAGTTGCCTGGGTTGAGCGCGGCGTCAGTCTGGATGGCCTCAAACGCGGCCGACTGATTGTCGTTGTCGGCAGCATCGAACACAGGACGGTTGAGTGCACTGACGACACCAACGGTGACGGTGCCCGACAAGTCGAGCGGAGATCCCACGGCGACCACAGGCTGACCGACACGAAGATCGGCCGAGGAGCCCGACGAGATCGCTGTGAGTCCGGACATCCCCACAGCGCGCACGACCGCGATATCACTTTTCGTATCGGCGGCGACCATCCTGAACGGAGCGGTGCGGCCGTCGTTGAGC
>Ga0075428_100002342_pt1 | contig 20552 bp, 16 predicted proteins | sample RhiMetdeltSRZDD2_FD_75291 | JGI IMG/M metagenome (GOLD analysis project Ga0075428, IMG submission 75291) | Populus rhizosphere microbial communities from Tennessee, USA - Rhizosphere MetaG P. deltoides SRZDD2 | ecosystem: Host-associated > Plants > Roots > Rhizosphere > Soil | place: USA... | reverse complement strand
CTCGGTGTCTCGCTCGTAGGCGTGGCCGACTTTCAAGATGGTCGTCTCGCCGAACGGACGGCCGAGGATCTGCATGCCGAGCGGCAGGCCATGGCTGCCGAAGCCGTTGGGCAGGATCAGCACCGGCTGGCCGGTGACGTTCCACGCGGTCAGGAGGCTCGGCTTCTGCCAGAACGAAACGCTGCGATAGTCGCTCAGACGCGGCGCCTCGCCCATGCCGGCGGTCACGAACGCATCGAATCGCTCGTAGAGTGGCCGCATCTCGAGCTGCATCCGTCGGCGCTCGCGTGTGGCCTGCACGTAGTCGTTGGCGGTGAACAGCACCGACGGCAGCACCCGCGAGCGGAAGTCGGCGCCGAAGTCCTTCGGCCGCGCAACCAGGTTGGCCTGATGCACGCTGAAGATCTCGCTCTCGGCGATGATGATCTTGACGTCGAAGTACTCGGCCAAGGGCCGCACGCGGCATTCCTCGAGCGTCGCGCCCAATCGGCGCAGGACGTCGAGCGCGGCGTCCATCGCGCGGCGAACATCCTCGGACGCGGGGATATCGTCTTCCCAGTGATGCCGCAGCACGCCGATCCGGAGCCCGCGCAGATCGCCGCCGAGCGCGTCGCGGAAGACGGGAATCGGCCGCTGCACGCTGCCCGCGTCGCTTTCGTCGTAACCGGCCAGCGCCTGCGACACCAGCGCGCAATCTTCGACGGTGCGCGCCAGCGGTCCGCAGTGATCGAACGTGTACGAGTTGGTGATGACCCCGGTACGGCTCACCAGCCCGAACGTCGGCATGAGGCCCACGACGCCGCAGAGCGACGCCGGCCCACGGATCGAGCCGCCCGTGTCCGAGCCGAGCGCCACCGGGACCATCCCGGACGCGACGGCGGCGCCCGAGCCCGAGGACGACCCGCCCGTGAAGCGCTCGAGATTCCACGGATTGCGCGCGGGCGGCCACGGCAAATCGAACGACGGGCCCGCGTGCGCCATCTCGTGCGTGGCGAGCTTGCCCAGCAGCACCGCGCCGGCCTCGTAGAGGCGGCGCACCGTCGTCGCGTCGTCACGCGGAATGCGATCCATGAACACGCGCGAGTGGCCGGAGGTGAGAATGCCGCGCGTGTCGTAGATGTCCTTGAGCCCGAACGGAATGCCGTGCAGCGCGCCGCGATATTGTCCGCCCGCGATCTCGGCCTCGGCGGCGCGCGCCTGCGACCGCGCCAGCTCGAACGTGGGCGTGATGAACGCGCGCGTCTGGCCGTCGAAGTCCTCGACGCGTCGGATCAGCGCGTCGACGAGCTCGGCGGGCGAGAGCCGGCGCGTCCTGATCAGCGCTGACGCCTCGGCGATCGTGAGGTCGTGGAGCCCGGCGGCCATGGAGTTGCGATGGTCCTCCAGCCGCCGGGCACCGTCAAGCGTCGCGTGTCAGCAGATCAGCGGGTTGCCTTGGGCACGCTCTTGGCGGCGAGGGCTCCGATCTTCTTGCCCATCGCCGTGCCGACCTCGGTGGAGTTGCGATAGTGCACGCCGTCGTAGATCCGCGCGGCGGCGACTTCCTGCACGAAATCGTCGACGCTTGCCCACGTCCGCACGGCGCCGCCGGCCGTCACGCTGGACGAGCTGAGCTTCGGCGCCGGACCGTTGCCGAGCTCGGCCTGCAGCACGGCGCCGAGCGAGCCGGACACGATGCAGTGCGCGCACGGATATTCCGGGTGCATCGGCGTGTCAATGAACGGTATCCAGCCCGGGTCCCGCGCATCGCCCTCGGCGTTGCGAATGGCCGTGACCGGACGCCAGAAGTTGTAGGTGTACTTCGCGTCGAACACGGCGATGAGCGCGTCGTCCATCGCCATCGCGGCCACCGCGAGGAGCCGCGCGTTGTCACTGACGTCGCGTCCAGGCGCGTTGGCCACCGAGCGCGCCACCGGCCAGTAGACATTCGGGAGCGTCGCCTCCCAGAACTGCGCGATGGCGGTCTGCTCCGGCGTGCGCTGTGTGCTCGTCTTGCCGCCGAGCGCCTTGATCTCGTTGAAGTCACGCTTCCACGTCTCGCTGGTGAGGACCGGCGGTGGGCCCGGCCGGAACTGATCGCCGCTCGTCAGCACCCACGGCTTGCGCTTGCCCCAGTGCGGCAGCGCCGGGAACACCGTCGGCACGTAGACGCCCGGCGTCGTGTGCGGTCGATACGTATTGGGCGCCATCGCGCCGTCTTCCGCGCACGCGGCGACGACCGCGTTGGCGGCCTGCTCCCCGACCGTGATGCCGTCGGTCTTCGCGCGGCCGTCGGGCACCGTCTTCAGCAGCGCCTGGTAGTCCGCATCGATCGCTGCCTGCTGGGCGGGCATCAGCTTGGAGAGGGCGGTGCGCGTCGCGGCGGCGACCGCCGCGTCCACGGAGGCATCGCGTGGCGCCGTGATCTTGGCGCGCACGGCGGGGTAGCGTCCCGCGATTGCGCTGACCGCATCGAAGACGGAGACCTGAACGATCGCCATCGTGCGGACGGCCGGCGGCGTGGCCGGGCTCTTGGACGCGATCTCGGCCGCCTTTGTGTTCGCGTCGGTGACGACGTCGGCGTGGGCGAACGACACGCCGAGCAGCAGGACAGCGGCGGCGATTGCGATGGACCTTCTCGTCATGGTCGATCTCCTTTCTCTCGTCGTGGGGGGCGAGTTATTCGCGGCGTCCTCGGAGCTAGTCGTTCACATCGACCCCGAGGGCCAGCCGACCGGAGTACCGCTGCTGCGCATCCGCGCGCAGCGGGTGGTAACGCGCGCCTTGCACGTCGCGAAACAGGCGCTCGAGCCCGGTGTCCCGGAAAAACGCGGCGCCACCTGCGACCTCCATCGCGGCCTCGACGGTTCGGATGGCCGACTGGCCGGCTACTGTGCGGCCGATGAGCACCTCGTTCGTCGTCTCGGGCGCGATGTGGCCGGACGCCGCCGTGTCGATCATCTGTCGCAGCGCCATTCGCGCCGTGGCCAGCTCGGTTTCCATGCGACCGACCGCCTGATGGGTGGCGGTGTCGTGCCGCCGGGTGGCAGCCCGGTTCAGCGCGAGCGTGCGCGCCGCTTCGGCGATGCCGACATAGGCGGAAACGATCAGCGGCAGCACCATCGTGGCGATGACGTGCCAGGCATGGCTCCATCGCCCCGCCGGCCGGCGGACGCCGACCGCCGAGTCGGGCACGAAGACGCCGTCGAGCACGACATCGTGCGACCCGGTGGCGCGCATACCGAGCGTGCGCCAGTTGTCTTGTACGACCACTCCGGCGGCGTCGAACGGGATCGCGACGTGTAGCACCGTTCGGCCGGCCTCGGGGTCGTCGTAGACGGCGGTGGTCATGAACAGATCGCCGATCGGCGAGCCGCTGGCGAAGACCTTCCGCCCGCTGACGCGGTAGCCGCCGTCCCCCTTCTCGGCGCTGCCCGAGCCGGCGAGCCAGTCCGACCCACCGCTGCTGACGAGGACGATCTGCTCCGCCGCCACGCGTCGGAGCAGCGGCTCGACGGGGGCGTTCTCGTGACGCCACCGCCACGCGGCGGTCGCGATCAGGTGCGTGTGCATCGACAACGCGAGCGCGGTCGAGCCGCAGTATTGCGCCAGCACGCGCACCATGGCGCAGAGCTCCGCGTGCGAGGCGCCGCCACCGCCCAGCTCGCTCGGAACTCCGGCGGCGAGGATACGGCGCTCGCGGAGATCGCGATAGTTGTCGGCGACGAATCGGTCGGCGGCATCGTGGGCGGCCGCGCGCGCCGCGAAGCGCGGACCGAGCTCGCGAGCCACGGCGGTCCAGTCGGAGACCAGCGGGTCCCCGGTCGTGTGCGAGGTCGTCATCGCCATCCCTCCCGACGGCGTGGTCTTCGAGAGCCACACGATCGCAAGCTTGCGACCCCCTGCCAAGACCAAAAAATGGACTTGCCGGCCACCCGGGCGCCGCCTAGAGTCCGGGCCATGAAAGGTTACGGACAGTTCTGCCCGATCGCGGTGGCGTGCGAGACGTTTGCCGAACGGTGGACGCCGCTCATCTTGCGTGAGCTGCTGGCCGGCGCACGCAGATTCAACGAGATCCGCCAGGGCGTGCCGATGATCTCACGCACGCTGCTCGCCCAGCGTCTTCGCGAGCTGGAAGATGCGGGGGTCGTGCAGAGCGCTCCGCTCAGCCAGGGCCGCGGACGCGAGTACCGACCCACCCGCGCCGCCGAGGAGTTCCGAGACGTGCTCGAGCGGCTGGGAGAATGGGGCCAGCGCTGGGGCACGACGCAGTTCGATCCCGAGAATCTCGACCTGGTCCTCCTGATGTGGAACGTGCGCCGGCGGATCGACCTTCCGAAGCTGCCTCCGCGCCGCGTGGTCGTCCGATTCGACTTCCGATCGTTTCCCCCGCGGTGCCGCGGTTTTCAGACATGCTGGCTCATCCTCACGCGCGAGGGGACCGACGTCTGTCTGAAGGATCCCGGCTTCGAGGTCGACCTCGTCGTCAGCGCCGACGCCGGGGCGATCGCGCGTGTGTGGACCGGCGCCATGACGTTTGCGCACGCGGTACGATCCGGCGGACTGCGGCTCGATGGGCCGCGGGACCTCGTCCGCGCGTTTCCCTCATGGCTCCTGCTGAGCCATTTCGCTCAAGTGGAGCGTCCCGCGCGCGCGGGGTGAGGCGCCGCGCCGGCGGGCCTCCCGGCGACGAAGTCCAGTTTTTGGTCTTGGCCGCGGGGCCACGTCCTGCCATCGTTCGGCCTGAAGAAGGAGGGCGATGTCATGAACACTCGCTACCTCGCGGTTGCGCTCATGGTGCTGCTGCTCGCCGGCGCTCCCGTCGCGTCGGCCCACGACGGTGAAAAGCTCGGTACCGTGCATTTCCCCGTCTCCTGCGCGCCGGCGGTGCAGGCCGACTTCGAGCGCGCGGTCGCGCTGCTGCATTCGTTCTGGTACGAGGAGGCCGTGAAGGCGTTCACAGCCCTCACCACCGCGGATCCGACGTGCGCGATGGGCTACTGGGGGATCGCGATGAGCGTCTACTACCCGCTCTGGCAGCCCCCGAGCCAGACGATGCTGCAAAAGGGCGCGGCCGCCATCGAGAAGGGGCGGGCACTGAACGCGACACCGCGCGAGAAGGACTACATCGGCGCCATCGAGATGTACTACCGCGATAACGACAAGCTCGACCACCGCACGCGCGCGTTGGCATACGAGAAGGCCATGGAGCAGGTCTACCGCCGCTATCCCGACGATCGGGAGGCCGCGGTCTTCTACGCTCTCGCGCTGAACGCGACCGCGGCGCCCACGGACAAGACGTACGCCAACCAGCTCAAGGCCGGCGCGATTCTGGACAAAATCTTCGCCGATCAGCCGGATCATCCCGGCGTTGCGCACTACATCATCCACAGCTACGACTACCCGCCCCTGGCCAGCCGCGGGCTCGTCGCCGCGCGCGGCTACGCCAAGACCGCGCCGTCCGTACCGCACGCGCAGCACATGCCGTCACACATCTTCACGCGTCTGGGACTGTGGCAGGAGTCGATCGACTCCAACCGGGCGTCGGCGAGCGCGGGCAAGGCCTACTACGCGAAGCTCGGCAAGGACACCGTGTGGGACCAGACGCTGCACGCCCTCGACTACGTCGTGTACGCCTATCTGCAGACCGGACAGGACAAGCAGGCGCGCGCGGTGCTCGAAGAGCTCGGCTCGATGCAGAAGTCGGAGCCGGAGAACTTCGTGGCCGCCTACGCGTACGCCGCGATTCCCGCACGGATCGCGCTCGAGCAGCACCGCTGGAGCGAGGCGGCCTCGCTCAGCCCGGCCTCCAAGCCGTTCCCGATGGACCGCTTCGCCTGGGCGGAGGGGATCACGACGTTCGCCCGCGCGATCGGCGCGGCTCGCAGCGGTGACGCGACGAAGGCGCGTGCCGAGGTTCAGAAGCTCGACGGGTATCGCACGGCGCTGGTCGCCGCCAAGCAGACGTACTGGGCAGAGCAGGTCAACATCCAGCAGCAGGCGGCGGCGGCGTGGGTCGCCCGCGCCGAGGGAAAGAATGACGAAGCGCTGAAGCTCATGCGGGCGGCCGCGGATCTCGAAGATTCGACCGAGAAGCATCCCGTCACACCGGCGCCGGTCGTGCCCGCCCGCGAGCTCCTCGGCGAGATGCTGCTCGATCTCAACCGCCCGGCGCAGGCGCTCGTCGAGTTCGAGGCGTCGGCAACGCGGGAGCCGAACCGGTTCAACGGGCTCTTCGGCGCCGCCCGCGCCGCAGAGTTGTCCGGCGACCGCGCGAAGGCGAAGAGTCTCTATGCCAGGCTCGTCACGATGTGCGACCGTGCCGACGGCGAGCGGCCGGAGCTGCGTCAAGCCAAGGCGGCGCTGGCGAAGTAACTCGTAGCGGGCGCCGGCGCAATGCCGGCGCCCGCCATCGCTCCGCACAGGCCCTTGCCCGCCGCCGGTGGAGACCTCGCTGCAGCGCGCGGCGCGTCAACCCGGCCGCCCTTGACATGCCGGGCGCTTTGGGACTAATCAAGCGCCACGCGGCAGCCCACGCAGTGGCGAAACGGCAGTGAGCGAGGTGGCTCGTTGTTGCAGGAGGCCATGGGCATGAGTGAGTCCACACGTACTCTGGCAATGACGTTCTTGAGCATCCTGTTCGTCGTGACCGCACGGCCGGCCTGGGCTCAGTCCGGCAACGAGTGGCTGATGTACGGCGGCGACTATGCGAATACGCGCTACAGCACCCTGAGCCAGATCAACACCGGCAACATCGACCGGCTCCGCGTGAAGTGGATTCGCTCGCTCGGCACGCTCGAGTCACAGGAAGCCACGCCGGTCGTCGTCGGCGACACGATGTACGTCAGCACGTCCAGCGGACCGAAGTACGTCTTCGCGCTGAACGCGAAAGACGGCGCCGTCAAATGGAAGTACGAGCCCGAGCTGCCGCAGGACGTCTTCGCCACCGTGTGCTGCGGCCTCGATAGCCGCGGCGTCGCGTACGCGAACGGCAAGGTCTTCGTCACCCGCCTGGACGCCAAGCTGGTGGCGCTCGACGCGAATACCGGCAAGGAGCTGTGGAGCCAGACCGTCGTCGACTACAAGGTCGGGCACGCCATCACCTCCCCGCCGGTCGTCTACAAGAACCTCGTCGTCACCGGCTACGCCGGCGGTGAATACGGCGTGCGCGGCGCGGTGCAGGCGTACAACCAGAACACCGGCGACCTGGTCTGGAAGACGTACACCATTCCCGGACCCGGCGAGACGGGCAATGACACCTGGAAGGGCGACTCGTGGAAGACTGGCGGCGGGTCGACCTGGTACGTCGGCTCGTACGATCCCAAGCTGAACCTCCTGTACTGGGGGACGAGCAACGCGGGGCCGTGGGGCGGACACACACGCAGCACCGACACGAGTGAGTACGGTCAGTTCACCAACGTCCACACGGCCTCGCAGCTCGCCTTCGACGCCGATACCGGCAAGATCGTCTGGGCCTATCAGACGACGCCGGCCGACGTCTGGGACTACGACGCGGTGAACGAGGCGGTGCTGGCGGACGTGAGCATCAGCGGCCAGAGGATCCCCGCGCTGCTCAAGGCCGACCGCAATGGCTTCTTCTACGTGCTCAATCGTGAGAATGGCAAGCTCGTCTCGGCGGAGCCGTTCGTGAACGTGAACTGGGCGAAGGCCGTCGACAAGACGACGGGCCGCCCGATCGAGGACCCCGAGAAGCGACCCCAGCTCAGTCGCTGGGCTCGGAATGTGTGCCCGAACCTCTTCGGCGGCAAGAACTGGCAGCCGATGTCGTATAGCCAGCAAACGGGTCTCGTGTACATCCCGTCCTTCAATCTCTGCATGGATATCGCCGGCAAGACGGAGACCTACAATCCCGGCAAGTTCTATCTCGCGTCGGAATTCGACCTCGACAAGGCGGACAGTGGCGGATTCCTCTCGGAGTTCAAGGCCTGGGATCCCGTGAACCAGAAGGTCGTGTGGGGGATCAAGGAAGACCTGCCGTTTCTCGGCGGCGCGATGTCGACCGCGGGCGGCCTCGTGTTCTATGGCACGCAGCGCGGTGACCTGAAGGCCGTCGACGCGAAGACCGGGAAGGTGCTGTGGCAGTTCAACGTTGGAACCGGGATTCTCCAAAGTCCGATCACGTACGTGCTGGACGGCAAGCAATATCTCGCGGTGGTCGCCGGCCGTATCAAGGGGCCGCCCTCGTTCCTGGGAAAGATCGGACAAAAGGTCATCGACGCGAGCCCCGAAGGCGGTGTCGTCGTCGTCTTTGAGCTCGCCAACTGAGACCGCACCGTCGCTGAAGTCCAACGGCGGAGCCGGCCGGCCGGGCGGCTCCGCCGTTGGCTTCTTGCTCATCGTCCTGTCGGTGTTGTCGCCCGACATTGCGCGCACGCAGCAGGCTACCGCCACCATCACGAACCCATTTTCGGGGCGCGCCGACGTGATCGACGAGGGCCGGAGCCTGTTCAATCAGTACTGCGCGCACTGCCATGGAACGAACGCCTATCAGGGCGAGCGCTCGCGCGACCTACGCCGGTTGAGCCTCCGCTACGGCCCCCAGGCATCGCGTGTCTTCTACGAGACGACCACCAATGGGAAGCTGGACAAGGGCATGCCGGTCTGGAAGACCGTATTGAGCGACGACGTGCTGTGGCAGATCTTCACGTTCCTGGAGACCGTGCAAACGCCGCCGTGATGGCCGGGCCTCCTCGCGCTATCATCCATGTCCACCGGTCAGCACTTTGCGACGGAGGAGCGGCCATGCTGAGCAACGGTCAAACCGAAGCGCGGAAGCTTCGTGCCCGCCTGAGCCACCCGATCATCGACGCCGACGGCCACTGGGCGGAGTTCGCCCCGCACATGCGCGAGGAGTTTCGTCGCATCGGCGGTGACACGGCGGTGGAGGCGCTGGATATGGCCAGCGCCCGCATTCCGACCTCGCTACGGATGTCCGTGGCCGAGCGACGGCGCCGGCGCATCGGCCAGGAAGCCTTCTGGTTCCTCCCGACCAAGAACACGCTCGACCGTGCGACCGCGATGATGCCGCGTCTGCTCTATGAGCGCCTGGACGACCTCGGGCTCGATTTCTGCGTCGTCTATCCGACGGCCGGGCTCGGCTACTACCGTCTGCCCCCGGACAGGCTCCGCCGCGCGCTTTGCCGCGCGTACAACGTGTTCACCGCGGATCAGTTCAGACCGTACAACGACCGCATCATTCCCGCGGCGATCATCCCGATGTACTCACCCGAAGAAGCGATCGAGGAGCTCGAGTTCGCGTCCAAGCAGCTCGGCTTGAGAGTCGTGATGCTCGGCAGCCTGATCCGGCGTCCCATCCCGGCGCTCGTCGAGGAGCATCCGGAGGCCGCGAAGCTCGTCGAGTGGTACGACTCGATCGCGCTCGACAGCGCGCACGACTACGAGCCGGTCTGGCAGAAGCTCCGCGAGCTGCGGATCGCCCCGAGCTTTCACAACGGCGCGCGCTCGATATTGTTGAGAAACTCTCCGTCGAACTTCTGCTACAACCACATCGGTCACTTCGCCTCCGCCAGCGAGGCCATGGCCAAGGCCATCTTCCTGGGCGGCGTCACGCGGCGATATCCCGAGCTGAACTTCGCGTTCCTCGAGGGCGGCGTCGGCTGGGCGTGCTCCCTCTATGCCGATCTCATCGGCCACTGGGAGAAGCGCAAGCGGGACGCGCTCGAGAACACGAACCCGGCCAACCTCGATCGCCAGGCGCTGCTCGCGCTGGTCGAGAAGTACGGCAAGCCGACGGTGGTGGAGGCGATCCGTCGCGGTGAGGGCCTGGACGACAACGGCGACGGCACCGGCGGCGTGGAGGACCTCGACGATTACTCCGCGTGCCGCATCACGCGCAAGGAAGATTTCAACGATCTCTACGTCAAGCGCTTCTACTTCGGCTGCGAGGCCGACGACCCGATCAACGCCTGGGCTTTCAACCGCAAGGCCAATCCCATGCACGCGCGGCTCAACGCGTTCTTCAGCTCGGACATCGGCCACTTCGACGTGCCGGACATGACCGAGGTCGTGCCCGAGGCATACGAGCTGGTCGAGCACGGGCTGCTCAGCGACGACGAGTTCCGCGACTTCATGTTCACCAACGCCGTGCGCTTCTGGGGCGAGGTGAATCCGGACTTCTTCAAGGGGACCGTGGTCGCGAAACAGGCGGCCGAGGTGCTCGCCTCTCGCTGACGCCTTCAGCCCGGAAATCGGCGCGTTCGGCCCTGGACTCCGCGACCGGAGTGGTGCAGGATAGCGCGCTTGATGTGCGGCCATCCTCCCGCCCGGGGGCGAGCATGACCACCGATCGACGCAAGTTCCTCGCAAAGGCCAGCGGAGCGATGTCGGCGATCGCGGCCGCGGGGCTCGTCGACGCGCCCAATGTCATTGCCCAGCCCAAGGTCCAGTGGCGGATGTCCACCGCGTACCCCGCCACGCTCGATGCCCTGCACGGTGCCGCCCTCCGCCTGGCGAAAATCGTCGACGAGGTGAGCGGCGGGCGACTTCGGATCGAGGTCTTCCCGGGTGGCCAGATCATGGATCCATACGCCTGCTTCGACGCGGCCTCGCAGGGCACGATCCAGGTTTTCATGGCCAGCAGCTGGACGTGGGCGGCGAAGGAGCCGGCGCTGTCATGGTTCGGAACGATTCCGTTCGGCATGAACCCCGAGGGGATGACCGCCTGGTGCTACCAGGGCGACGGGCTCAAGTTATGGGAGCAGACCTTCGGCGCCTTCAACCTCGTTCCGCGCCCCGCCACGGCAAATTCCCCACAGATGGCCGGCTGGTTTCGGAAGAAGATCACCACGATCGCCGACTACAAAGGGCTCAAGATGCGTATCGCGGGCGTCGGCGGGCAGGTCATCGCGCGGGCCGGCGCCACGGCGGTCGTCACCCCCGCCACCGATATTTACGCCGCTCTCGAACGGGGCGTGATCGACGCCGCTGAGTGGATCGGCCCGCACGACGACATGAAGCTCGGCCTCCACAGGACCGCACGCTACTACTACTATCCGGGCTGGCAGGATTCCGGCACGATGATCGTCTTCGGCTTCAACAAGAAGGCGTACGACGCGCTCCCGGTCGACCTACAACGGACGCTCGATCATGCCGCGGCCGCGGTCCAGGTCTATGGCGTGACTGACTACCACACGCAAAACGCGATCGCGCTTCGGAAGCTCCGGACGGAGTTCAAGGACGCCGTCGATGTGATCCAGCTCCCGGCGCCGGTGCTGCGAGATCTCAAGAAGCTTTCAGCCGAAGTCCTCAGGGCAGAATCCGAGAAAACTCCCATGGCCAGGGCGGTGTACGCCTCCTACACGAAGTTCCAGGCGCTGGTGGGCCCGTGGGATCACATAGCGGAAGGTGCCTACCACCAGCTCGTCGCGGGGACAGCATGATCGAACGACGCAGGTTCCTCGCGAAGGCAAGCGGTACGGCCGCGATCGGCGCTGCCGCCTCTCTCGTCCACGCTCCCAACGTCATTGCCCAGCCGAAGGTCCAGTGGCGGATGTCGACGGCCTGGACAGCAGCGCTCGATGTGAACCAGGGCGTTGCCGAGCGTCTGGCAAAGATCGTGGACGAGATGAGCGGCGGGCGATTCCGGATCGAAGTCTTCCCCGGCGGTCAGATCATGCAGCCGTTCGAGTGCTTCGATGCCGCGGCAAAAGGCACCATCGAGGCGTTCATGGCCATTGCCTACTACTGGACCGCGAAGGAACCGGCCGTCGAGTGGTTCGCGACCATTCCGTTCGGCATGAACCCCCAAGGCATGGCCGCCTGGTTCTACCAAGGGGACGGGCTGAAGCTTTGGGAGGAGACGTACGCCGCGTTCAACCTGGTGCCGCGTCCTGCCGCTGCGATTGCCCCCCAAATCGCCGGATGGTTCAGGAAGAAGATCAGCACCATCGGCGACTACAAGGGGCTCAAGATGCGTATCGGCACGGGCCTCGGCGGCAAGGTTTATATCAAGGCGGGCGGCACGACCGTGCTCACGCCAGGCGCCGAGGTCTACGCCGCGCTCGAGCGAGGAGTCATCGACGCCGCGGAATGGGTCGGGCCGCACGACGACATGAAGCTCGGGCTGCACAAGACCGCGCGCTACGCCTACTACCCAGGCTGGCATGAGCCTGGGTCCACGAACGAGTTCGGCTTCAACAAGAAAGCGTACGACGCGCTCCCCATCGACCTGCGACGGACACTCGACCATGCCGCCGCCGCGATGCAGGTCTATGGGCTCACGGACTTCCACGTGAAGAACGCGATCGCGCTCGAACGCCTCCGGACGGAGTTCAAGGGCAAGGTCGACTTGCTCCAACTGCCGATGCCGGTCCTGCGTGATCTGAAGAAGCTGGCGGTGGAGGTCATTCGAGAGGAATCCGAGAAAACTCCGATGGTCAGGAAGGTCCACGCCTCGTTCACGAAGTTCCAGGCGCTCGTGGGCCCGTGGGACCACGTCGCCGAGGGCGCTTACCATCAGCTCGTCGCGGGGACATCATGACCGAACGACGCAAATTCCTCGCGAAGGCAAGCGGCGCCGTGGCGACGGTGGCCGCCGCCACGATCATCGACGCGCCCAACGTCATCGCGCAGCCGAAGATCCAGTGGCGGATGTCCACGCCCTGGACCGCGGCGCTCGACATTATGCAGGGCGCGGCCCAGCAGCTAGGGAAAGCCGTCGAGGAGATGAGCGGCGGACGGTTTCGGATCGAGGTCTTTCCAGGCGGCCAGATCATGCAGCCGTTCGAGTGCTTCGACGCCGCCTCGCAGGGCAAGATCGAGGCCTTCATGGCCTCCGACCAGTACTGGGTGAGCAAGGAGCCCGCTCTCGAGTGGTTCGCGGCGATCCCGTTCGGGTTGAACCCTCAGGGCATGACCGCCTGGCTCTACCAGGGCGACGGGCTCAAGCTCTGGGAGGAGGCGTATGCCGCCTTCAACCTCGTGCCGCGTCCAGCTATGGCGAACGGCCCGCAGATGGCCGGATGGTTCCGAAAGAAGGTTGCCACGATCGGTGACTTCAAGGGGCTGAAGATGCGCATGGGTGCGCCCCTCGGCGGCAAGGTCATCAACAAGGCGGGCGACACGACCGTGATCACCCCGGCCGCCGACATCTATGCCGCTCTCGAGCGGGGCGTGATCGACGCTTCCGAATGGATCGGGCCGCACGAGGACATGCAGCTCGGCCTGCACAAGACCGCGCGCTACTACTACTACCCGGGCTGGCACGAACTCGGCACTATGGCTGATTTCGGCTTCAACAAGAAGGCGTATGAGGCGCTTCCGGTCGATCTGCGCCAAACGCTCGACCATGCCGCCGCGGCAGTGCAAGTCTATAGCCTCACCGCCTACCATACGAAGAACGCGATCGCGCTCGGGCGCCTCAAGAGCGAGTTCAAGGACAAGGTCGAGATTCTGCAGCTCCCGGTGCCGATGCTTCGCGATCTCAAGAAGCTGTCGGCCGAGGTCGTCAAAGAAGAATCCGAGAAGACGCCGATGGCCCGGAAGGTCCATGCGTCCTTCTCGAAGTTCCAGGCGCTCGTGGGCCCCTGGGATCACATCGCCGAAGGCGCCTACCACCAGCTCGTCGCGGGGACGTCATGACCGCGCGGCGCAGGTTTCTCGCGAAGGCAACCCGCGCGGTGGCGGCCACCGCCGCGGTGACGCTCGTCGACGCGCCCAACGTCATCGCGCAGCCGAAGGTCCAGTGGCGAATGTCGACGACCTGGACTCCGGCGAACGACACCCTTCAGGGCGCTGCGCTGCTACTAGCGAAGATCGTCGAAGAAACGAGCGGCGGTCGGTTCCGGATCGAGGTTTTCCCCGGCGGCCAGATCATGCCGCCGTTCGAGTGCTTCGACGCCGCTTCGAAGGGGACGATTGAAGCATTCATGGGCGTTAGCCACTACTGGGCAGCCAAAGAGCCGGCGTTCGACTGGTTCATGACTATCCCATTCGGCATGAACCCTGAGGGCATGGCCGCCTGGTTTTACCAGGGTGACGGGCTCAAGCTCTGGGAAGAGGCCTACGCCGCCTTCAACCTCGTGCCACGCCCCGGTCCTGCGATTGCCCCTCAGATGGCGGGATGGTTCCGGAAGAAGATCACGACAATCGGAGACTACAGAGGCCTCAAGATGCGCATTTCAGGCCTTGGCGGCAAGGTCGTCGCGAAGGCGGGCGGCACGGCGGTTCTGGTCCCCGGCGCCGAGATCTATGGCAGCCTCGAGCGCGGCGTGATCGACGCTTCCGAATGGATCGGGCCGCACGACGACATGAAGCTGGGTCTCCACAAGACGGCGCGCTATCACTACTATCCAGGCTGGCACGAGCCCGGCACCATGATGGAGTTCGGCTTCAACAAGAAGGCGTATGAGACGCTTCCGAGCGATCTTCGGCGGACGATCGACCATGCCGCCGCCGCTGTCCAGATCTACGGTCTAACAGACTTCCACGCGAAAAACGCGATCGCGCTCCAACGACTCAAAACGGAGTTTAAGGACAAGGTCGAGGTGGTCCAGCTGCCGGTGCCGGTGCTGCGCGATCTCAAGAAGCTGTCCGCCGAGGTCCTCAGGGAGCAATCCGAGAAGACTCCCACGGCCAGAAAAGTCCATGCGTCCTTCACGAAATTCCAGGCGCTCGTGGGCCCGTGGGATCACATCGCCGAAGGCGCCTACCACCAGCTGGTCGCGGGCACAGCATGATCAAACGACGCCGATTTCTCATGAAGGCAGCCCCCGTGGTCGCGACTGCCGCGGCGGTGACGCTCGTCGACGCGCCCAACGTCATCGCGCAGCCGAAGATCCAGTGGCGAATGTCCACGGCCTGGCCCCCAGCCCTCAAGGTGATGCAGGGCTCCGCCCAGCGATTGGGGAAGATCGTCGAAGAGATGAGCGGTGGGCGGTTTCGCATCGAGGTCTTCGCCGGCGGTCAGATCATGGCGGACTTCGCCTGCTTCGCCGAAACGTCTAAAGGCACCCTCGAAGCGTTCATGGGCGCGCCGTCGTACTGGGCGTCGAACGAGCCCGCGATCGAATGGTTCCAGACCGTCCCGTTCGGCATGGATCCCGAGGGCATGGCCGCCTGGTATTACCAGGGGGACGGGCTCAAGCTCTGGGAAGAGACCTACGCGCCGTTCAACCTCGTGCCCCGCCAGGGACCCGCCTTCGCCCCACAAATGGCCGGATGGTTTCGCAAGAAAATCAACACCGTCGGCGATTACAAAGGGCTCAGATTCCGCATCGGTGCAGGTCTCGGCAACAAGGTCCTCACGAAAGCGGGCACCACCGCGGTGCTGATCCCGGCGTCCGGCATCTTCGCCGCCTTCGAACGAGGCGTCATCGACGCCGCCGAATGGGTCGGGCCGCACGACGACATGGAGCTCGGGCTGCACAAAGCCGCCCCGTACTACTACTACCCGGGCTGGCACGAGCCGGGCACGATGAGCGAGTTCAGCTTCAACAAGAAGGCGTACGACGCGCTCCCCGTCGATCTGCGGCGGACCCTCGATCACGCGGTCGCCGCGGTGCAGGTCTACGGCCTGGCCGACTATCACGAGAAGAACGCGGTCGCGCTCGAGCGGATGAAGACGGAGTTCAAGGGCAAGATCGAGCTCCTTCAGCTCCCGGCTGCCGTGCTGCGCGATCTCAAAAAGCTATCGGCGGAAGTCGTCCGCGAGCAGTCTGAGAAAAGCGCGATCGCCAAGAAGGTCCACGCGTCGTTCGCGAAGTTCCAGGCGCTCGTCGGCCCATGGGACCACGTCGCCGAAGGCGCCTACCACCAGCTCGTGGTGGGGACAGCATGACGCAACGACGCCAATTTCTCGCGACGGCGACGGCAGCGGTTGCGGCCGCGACGCTCGTCGACGCTCCCAACGTCATCGCGCAGCCCAAGGTTCAGTGGCGGATGTCCACGGCGTGGACGCCCGCCCTCGATCACTTGCAGGGCGTGGCCCAGCGGCTGGCGAAGATCGTCGAGGACACCAGCGGCGGGCGATTCCGCATCGAGGTGTTTCCCGGTGGTCAGATCATGCAGCCGCTCGACTGCTTCGACGCCGCGTCGAAGGGTACCATCGAGGCCTTCATGGCATCGGCGTACTACTGGACCGCGAAGGAGCCGGCGGTCGAGTGGTTCACGACGATCCCGTTTGGCATGAACAGCGAGGGCATGGCTGCCTGGTTCCATCAGGGCGACGGCCTGAAGCTGTGGGAAGAGACGTACGCGCCATTCAATCTCGTGCCGCGTCCAGCCGTGTCGTCGGCGCCACAGATGGCTGGATGGTTTCGGAAGAAGACCAACACGATCAGCGACTTCAAAGGGCTCAAGATGCGGATCGGCACTCCCCTCGGTCGCCAGGTCTACGTCAAGGCCGGCGGCGCCGCCGTGCTGATTCCCGCCGCCGAAATCTATGCCTCGCTCGAGCGCGGCGTGATCGACGCGGCCGAATGGATCGGACCGCACGATGATCTGAAGCTGGGGCTGCAGAACACCGCACGTTACTACTACTATCCCGGCTGGCACGAGCCGGGGAACACGACCGCATTCGGCTTCAACAAGAAAGCGTACGACGCGCTGCCGATCGATCTGCGTCGCACGCTCGATCACGCCGCCGCGGCCTGTGAGGTCTATGGCCTCGCCGACTACCACGTCAAGAATGCGGTCGCGCTCGCCCGGCTGCACACCGAGCTCAAGGGCAAGGTCGAGGTGCTGCAGCTCCCGGCGCCCGTCCTGCGTGATCTCAAGAAGCTCTCAGCCGAGGCAGTCGGAGAGCAATCCGAGAAAACGCCGATGGCGAAGAAGGTCCACGCGTCGTTCACGAAGTTCCAGGCGCTCGTCGGCCCCTGGGACCACGTCGCCGAAGGCGCCTACCACCAGCTCGTGGCGGGGACGTCATGACGGGACGACGAAGGTTCCTGCGGAAGGCCACCGGCGCGGCCGCAGCAGTCGCGGCGGCGACGCTCGTCGACGCGCCCAACGTCATCGCGCAGCCGAAAATCCAGTGGCGGATGTCCACGGCCTGGACTCCCGCCATGGACGTGCTACAGGGCGCGGCACAGCGGCTGGCGAAGGTCGTGGAGGAGACGAGCGGCGGGCGGTTCCAGATTCAGGTCTTTCCGGCGGGCCAGATCATGCAGCCGCTGGAGTGCTTCGATGCCGCTTCTAGAGGCAAGATCGAGGCGTTCATGGCTCCCGGACAGTATTGGGCCGACAAGGAGCCCGCCCTCGAGTGGTTCACCACGATCCCGTTCGGCATGAATCCAGAGGGCATGGCCGCCTGGCTTTACCAGGGGGATGGACTCAAGCTGTGCGAGGAAGCGTATGCGGCCTTCAACCTCGTGCCGCGCCCCGCTTTCTCGAACGCCCCGCAAATGGCGGGATGGTTCAGGAAGAAGATCAACACGATCGCCGACTACAAAGGGCTCAAGATGCGCATTCCGAACCTGGGCGGCAAGGTCGTCGCCCGGGCGGGAGCCACCACGGTCCTCACCCCGGGCAGCGAAATCTACGCAGCGCTCGAGCGCGGCGTGATCGACGCCTCAGAGTGGATCGGACCACATGACGACATGCTGATGGGACTGCACAGGACCGCGCGCTACTACTATTACCCGGGCTGGCACGAGCCCGGCACCACGCTCGGATTCGGCTTCAACAAGAAGGCGTACGAAACGCTCCCCGTCGATCTGCGGCGCACCCTCGATCATGCGACCACCGCTGCCCAGGTTTACGGTCGTGCGGAACTCGTCGCGAAGAACGCGATCGCGCTCGAGCGCCTCCGCAGCGAGTTCAAGGGCACGGTCGAGGTGATTCAACTGCCGGTGCCGGTGCTACGCGATATTAAAAAGCTCGCCGTCGAAGTCATCAGGGAACAATCCGAGAAGACGCCGCTGGCGAGAAAGGTCCACGCCTCGTTCACGAAGTTCCAGGCGCTCGTCGGCCCGTGGGATCACGTCGCCGAGGGCGCCTACCATCAGCTGGTCTCGGGGACAGCGTGACCGGACGGCGCCGATTCCTCGCCAAGGCGAGCGGCGCAGCGGCGGCCATCGCGGCGGCCACGATCATCGAGGCTCCCAACGTCATCGCGCAGCCGAAAATCCAGTGGCGAATGTCCACGGCCTGGACTCCCGCGATCCTGTACCAGCGTGCAGCCGAGCAACTTGCGAAGGTCGTCGAGGAGATGAGCGGCGGGCGGTTCCGGATCGAGGTCTTTCCGGGTGGGCAGATCATGGAGCCCTTCGACTGCTTCGACGCCACCTCTCAGGGCAAGATCGAGGCGTTCCATGCTGGGGCGCTGTTTTGGGACGCGAAGGAACCGGCAGCCCAGTGGTTCACGACCGTCCCGTTCGGCATGAACTGCGAGGGCATGGCGGCCTGGTTCTACCAGGGCGACGGGCTCAAGATTTGGGAGGAGACCTATGCGCCCTTTAACCTCGTGCCGCGCCCCGCTAGCCAGAGTGCCCCGGAGATGGGCGGATGGTTCAGGAAGAAGGTCACTACGATTGCCGACTACAAGGGGCTCAAGATGCGTATCCCGGGCCTCGGCGGCAAAGTCGTCGCGAGGGCAGGTGCGACAGTCATCACATTGCCCCCTGGCCAAATCTATGCCGCTCTCGAACGAGGGGTCATTGATACATCCGAATACGTCGGACCGCACGACGACATGATTCTCGGTCTCCACAAGACCGCGCGATACTATTACTACCCCGGCTGGCACCAGCCCGGCACCACGACCGAGTTCGGCTTCAACAAGAAGGCGTACGATGCGCTCCCGGTCGATCTGCGGCGGACACTCGACCATGCCACCGCCGCCGTGATGATCTTCAGCCTGACCGACTTCCACGCGAAGAATGCCATCGCGCTCCAGCGCCTCCGGACGGAGTTCAAGGACAAGGTCGAGATCGTCCAGTTCCCGGCACCGATGATGCGCGAGCTCAAGAAATTTGCGAGCGAGGTCGTCAGGGAAGAATCCGGGAAGACCCCGATGGCTCGAAAAGTCCACGCGTCCTTCACGAAGTTCCAGGCGCTCGTCGGCCCGTGGGATCACGTCGCTGAAGGCGCCTACCATCAGTTCGTCGCGGGGACGCCGTGACGGGACGACGCAGGTTCCTCGCGAAGGCGAGCGGCGCGGTGGCGGCGGTCACGGCGGCCACGATCCTCGACGCTCCGAACATCATCGCTCAGCCGAAAGTCCAGTGGCGGGTGTCTACCGCTTTTCCTGCGACGCTCGACATATTGCACGGCGCGGCCCAGCGGCTGGCGAAGATCGTGGAGGAGATGAGCGGCGGGCGGTTCCGGATCGAGGTCTTCCCCGGCGGCCAGATCATGCAGCCCTTCGAGTGTTTCGATGCCGCCTCCAAGGGGACGATCGAGGCGTTCATGGGCCCGTCGTATTACTGGCCCGCGAAGGAGTCCGCGCTCGAGTGGTTCGCCACTATCCCGTTCGGCATGAACCCCCAGGGCATGACCGCCTGGTTCTACCAGGGCGACGGCCTCAAGTTGATGGAGGAGACGTATGCCACCTTCAACCTCGTGCCGCGCCCTGGCGCGTCGCCTCCCCCGCAGATGGCGGGATGGTTCAGGAAGAAGATCGCCGCGATTGGCGACTACAAGGGCCTCAGGATGCGCATGGGCCCTCGCCTTGGCAGCATAGTCATCGCCAGAGCGGGGGGCACGGCCGTCCTTATCCCTGGCGCCGAAGTTTTCGCCGCCCTAGAGCGTGGCGTGATCGATGCCGCCGAGTGGGTCGGGCCGCACGAGGACATGAAGCTCGGACTCCACAAGACCGCACGGTACTACTACTATCCGGGCTGGCAGGAGCCCGCCACCATCAACGTCTTCGGCTTCAACAAGAAAGCGTATGACACGCTGCCCATCGACCTTCGGCGGATGCTCGACCATGCTGCCGCTGCGGTACACGTCTACGGCGCGGCCGAGTTTCATTTGAAGAGCGCGACTGCGCTCGACCGACTCAAGACGGAGTTCAAAAACACGGTCGAGGTGCTCCCGCTTCCCGCTCCGGTGCTGCGTGATCTCAAGAAGCTGGCCGGAGAGGTGATCAAGGCAGAGTCGGAGAAAACTCCGCTGGCGAAGAAAGTCCACGCGTCGTTTACGAAGTTCCAGGCGCTCGTCGGCCCGTGGGACCACGTCGCCGAAGGCGCGTACCATCAATTGGTGGCCGGATGACTAGGCGCACGTTCTCCTGGCTGGCGGTCATCATCGTCGTCTGCGGCTTCACGCTCACCGCGGAGTCGCAGCAGCCGGTGGCGCAGCCCCGCCGCGCGGCGCGCATCGGCGTCATCAACGCGGCGTGGGCGGCCAGCCATCCGACCGTCGAGGGCCTCAAGGCCGGGCTCAAGGAGCTGGGGCTCGAAGACGGCCGCGATGTGACGTTCGACATCCGCTTCACCGAAGGCAAGCTCAACGCGATTCCCGCGGCCGCCGAGGCCCTCGTCAAGGCCGGCGTCGATCTGATCTTCACCAGCCAGGAGCTGGCCACGCTCGCGGCGAAGGACGCGACCGAGAGCGTGCCGATCGTCTTCACGCTGGTCGGCGATCCCGTCGGC
>Ga0075428_100002340_pt1 | contig 20568 bp, 21 predicted proteins | sample RhiMetdeltSRZDD2_FD_75291 | JGI IMG/M metagenome (GOLD analysis project Ga0075428, IMG submission 75291) | Populus rhizosphere microbial communities from Tennessee, USA - Rhizosphere MetaG P. deltoides SRZDD2 | ecosystem: Host-associated > Plants > Roots > Rhizosphere > Soil | place: USA... | reverse complement strand
GGAACCGGCGCGGAACGAGTCGTCATGAGTACCGATGGGGCGCAAGAGCTCAACACACTGACGCAGGCGCAGGCCGATCTCGAAGCCCTCCGCGCCCTGCTCGCGCCCTACATGCCCGAGACCGACCGGGCCTTCGTGGACAAGGCCTACGACTTCGCCCGCCGCGCCCACGAAGGGCAGCGGCGGCATTCGGGCCAACCTTATTTCTCCCATGTCGTCGAGGTGGCGAAGACGCTGGCGAAGATGCGCCTCGATCGCGAGGCGGTCGCCGCCGGGCTGCTGCACGACGTCGTCGAAGACACCAAGATCACCCCGGCGCAGCTCGAGGAAACCTTCGGCGCCGGCGTGGCCCGCCTGGTGGAAGGGGTCACCAAGATCGGCCGCGTCCACTTCGAGAGCGCCGAGCAGGCGCAGGCCGAAAACTTCCGCAAGATGCTCCTCTCCATGATCCAGGACGTCCGCATCATGTTGGTGAAGCTCGCCGACCGGCTGCACAACATGCGGACCCTCGAATTCCTCCCCGAGCCCAAGCGCAAGAGCATCGCCCAGGAAACGCTGGACATCTATGCACCCCTCGCCCACCGCATGGGCATCGGCTTCCTCAAGTGGCAGCTCGAGGATCTCGCCTTCAAGCACCTGGAGCCGGAGGCCTATCGGGACATCGAGCGCGAGATCGGCTTGAAGCGCCAGGAGCGCGAGGGCTACCTGGAGCACATGAGCCGGCCGATCCGGGAGAAGCTGGCGGAGGCGGGGATCCAGGCGGACGTGAGCGGGCGGGCCAAGCACTTCTACTCGATCCACAAGAAGATGCGCGGGCGCCACAAGGCCATGGACGAGCTCTACGACCTGCTGGCACTCCGGATCGTCGTCCCCAGCCTGCGCGACTGCTACAGCACCCTCGGCATCCTGCACACGCTGTACACGCCCATCCACGACCGCTTCAAGGACTACATCGCCACCCCGAAGAGCAACATGTACCGCTCGCTGCATACCACGGTGATGGGGCACGGAGGCCACTACATCGAGATCCAGGTACGCACCGGGGAGATGCACCGCACCAACGAGTACGGCATCGCGGCGCACTGGAAGTACAAAGAGGAAGGCAAGACCGACGACGAGCTCGACGCGCACCTGCAGTGGCTGCGGCAGATGCTGGAGGAGAAGCAGGAGCTGCGCGACCCGCGGGAGTTCCTCGAGGCCTTGAAGATCGATCTCTTCCAGCACGAGGTCTTCGTCTTCACCCCGCGGGGGGATCTGAAGCAGCTGCCGAGCGGCTCCACCCCCATCGACTTCGCCTTCGCCGTCCACACCCAGGTGGGCACGCACGCCGTCGGCGCCCGGGTCAACGGGCGCATGGTGCCGCTGCACACCGAGCTGCACAGCGGCGACACGGTGGACATCCAGACCGCACCCACCGGGCACCCGAGCCTGAACTGGCTGCAGATCGCCCGCACGCCGCGGGCACGCTCCAAGATCCGCCACTGGCTGAACGTGCAGCGTTACGCCGAGAGTGTCGCTCTCGGCCGGGAGATGCTGGAGCGCGAGGTCAAGAGCGGGAAGATCAAGGTCGACCTCGAAGGGGGTCTCACCGACCTGGCCCAGGCAATGGGCTTCGAGGACTCCGAGAAGCTGCTCGCCGCCATCGGGCAGGGGACCCAGTCGCTCAAAGCGGTGCTCAACCGCATGGCGCCGCCGGAGAACAAGCGGCGGCTGTCACGGCTCCTGCCCACCGAGCGGGTGCAGCGCCTGGTGCGCGGTTCCACCGAGGGCATCAAGGTGCAGGGGGTCGGCAACCTCATGGTGCGCTTCGCCCACTGCTGCGGCCCGGTGCCCGGCGACCGCATCCGCGGCGTCGTCACCCGTGGGCGCGGCATCTCGGTGCACCGCGACGATTGCGTCAACCTGGACAGCGTGGAAGCCGACCGCCGCATCGACGTCTCCTGGGACGTGGGGGAAAAGCAGTCCTTCCTGGCCCGCGTCTTTGTCACCGGCGACGACCGCAAGAACCTGCTGGCCGACATCAGCAAGAAGATCTCCGCCACGGGCACCAACATCCAGAGCGGCGACTTCGCCTCCGTCGATGGGCTGGTGCGGGTCTCCTTCATCATCGAAGTGCACAATCTGCGGCAGCTGAACGAGGTCTTGCACACCGTGCGCACGGTGCAGAACGTGCGGCGCGTCACCCGCGGCGAGGACCTCTGAGGTGCGCGTCGTCGTCCAGCGCGTGGCGCGGGCGGCGGTGCGCCGCTTGGCGCCGGAGCCCGCACCCCGGCAAGGCGAGGCCGCGTCGCCTCTCCCGCTTGCAGCAGCGCTCCCCGATCCTGCCGCGACCGTGCCCGCGGCAGAGGAACGGCGCATCGGTCCGGGTCTCGTGCTGCTTGCCGGTTTTCGCGCCGAGGACGACGAGGCGACGCTGCGCTGGATGGCGGAGAAGTGCCTCACGCTCCGCGTCTTCCCCGATGCGCAAGGCGCTCTCAACAAGAGCGTGAGCGATTGCGATGGCGCGCTGCTCGTGGTACCCAACTTCACCCTCTACGGCGACGCCCGCAAGGGCCGCCGCCCGAGCTTCACCCAGGCGGCGCCACCGGAAGTGGCGTCGCGTCTCTTCGACACTTTCGTCCACTTGTTGCGCGCCGGCCCCGTTCCTGTCGAAGCCGGCTGGTTCCAGGAACACATGCACGTGGAGCTGGTGAACGACGGCCCGGTGACCTTGCTCCTCGAGCGCGAGACCGGAGCCCCTCTCCCGCACGCTTGACGGCGATGTTCGACACGGTGAACTGCTCTCGTCATGTTGCGCGTCGCGTGCAGCCACGTATATTGGTAGTACCCACCCTTGAATTCGCTCGCCACGTCACCGTGCCGGTGTTGGGTATCCAAGGAGGTTCCGCCATGGAACCGAGGAAGTCATTTCTTGTCGCTCTCGCCATCACAGGGTTGCTCGCGACGGGGCCGCGAGCGGAATCGCAGGCAGTGGGCGAGCAAGCGACGCAGGCGGCCGCGACGGTGGCGATCACCACGCCTACCGAGCTGATCGACACCTGCGCCCAGGCCTATCGCACGATGGATCTCGAGCTCTACGCCCAGCTCTTCGCCAACGTGCCGGAGCACGGCGTGGGCTTTCGCTTTGTTCTGTATGAGCCGGACGCTGGCGAGACGGAATGGGGCTACGACGAAGAGATGCGCATCCATCGCCGCATGTTCCATCCCGAGACCCTGGGCTGCGACGCAGAGCCGGTGGCTGCAGAGCTTTGGCTTCGAGCGATCGACATCGAGCTCACACCGCTCGCAGCTTTCACCGAGCGTTTCGACCTGTACCGATCCGAGCAGAATCCGCTGCGGCCCCTCGATCGCAAGCAGTGGCGCGCGTCGGAGGCCGTTTATGCCACCGACGTCACCTGGCACACGCAGGTGGGGACGACGATGCGCATCGTCGGTCAGGCGCGCTTCACCGTGATCGAAGATCTACAGAAGGGAAGCGGTGACGGAGACCGGTTCCTGATCTACATCTGGGAGGACCTCGGTCCTGGCGGAACCAGCGTTGCCCGGGCCAAGTCGTGAGCAGGCCGTGTCTCGCATCGCGCCGTCACAGGCCGCCGGGCATGGTGGTGCGGCCGGTGTCCTCGAAGTAGTCGGGGCGCAACGACTCGGGCGGGATCTTCTGGATGCCGTGCGCGGCCAGCGCTGCGTCGAGCTGGCCGCGCAGTCCCTCGGGATCCGGATTGTGGTCGAAATAGAAGCGCACGAAGTGGTTGTAGTCCTCGGCCACGCGCTTCGGCTGAAGGCTGCCGATGGCCGGCAGGTAGTCCTGCTGCAGCCACAAGGGGAAATCGAGGAAGCGGATGCCGGGACAGCTCTTCAGGCGGTCCATGAGCTGCCGGTCGTAGAGAATGATCTCGCCGTAGGTCATCCCCTTGGACCAGGGAATGCCGATCTGGGTGAAGGCCTCGAGCGACAAGGGCCGGCGGGCGTGGATGCGGAAGTTGACCCGCCGGTCGAAAATGTACTGCGCATCGGCGAGCTTCTCGTGTCCTGGGCGGCCGCGGATCGGCGGCACCGGGCTGTGGGCGATGTGCGCATCCGTCAAGCCGTAGCGCTCGATGGCGACGGGGAAGTGGGCGTAATACGCCAGGCTCGCTTGACCCCCTTGCACCATGAGAACCGCTCCGGTGCCGGCGAGGCAGCGTTCCAGGGCGCGCGCCTGCGCTCGCAGGTCGTCGAGCCGGTAGTCCGGGTAGTACTGCGGTTCGTCCACGATGGACTTCACGTGCTGCCGGTGGGAGAAATGGACCTGCTTGCGCACGCCGGCGTAGAGCACCAGGCCCACCACGACCGCGGTGCCGGCGAGGCGCCAACTCCGGCGCGGCAGCTGGTGCACCAGAGCCTCGATGGCCAGGAGGAGGAAGGGCGTCGCCGGCAGATAGAAGCGGGCGAACATGAAGTCGCCGCCCATGCGGGTCACGGTGTAAATGTTCGCGGCCGCGGCGGCGAGGCCGAGAGCGAGAGCGGGAGCGGCGCCGCCCGCCCGTGGCGCGCCGCCGCGCCGGTGGAGCAGGAGAGCGAGCGCGAGCGGTGCCAGGAGGAGGACGAAGTAGGCGTCGAAATACGTCCGCAGGTAGACCAGGCCCTGCGGCCAGTTGGCCAGGCTGGCGGACTTGGCGTAGTACGGGTTCGGGAGCGGGTAACCATAGTAGAGGAAGCGGAAAGCGAAGAGCGGCAGGGCCAGAGCCGCGAAGAGCAGGCCGAACTCGAGCCAGCCGCGCCCGTGTGCAGGCCGCTGCCAGAGCAAGTAGAGCCCGGCGAAGCCGGCATAGAGCAAGGCGTCGGGGCGCAGCAAGGTGCCGAGTGCCAGGGCCCAGGCGGCGAGGGCGACGCGCCGTGCATGGGTGGAGGCGCAGAGGAACCAGGTGGCGAGAAGCAGCGTGAAGATGTAGGCCGAGGTTTCGAGGCCGCTGCTGGCATAGATACGGGCATCCCCGTGCGCCGCCCAGGCGAGTGCCGCCACCGGCACACCGGCGAGCCCGCCCTTTCCCGGGAAGAGCCGTTGCGACAGCAGGACGAGGAGCGCGAGACAGCCGGCGTAGAAGGGCAGGGGCAGATATTTTCCCAGCAGGTCCGGCGGCAGGTGCAAGGCGCGCCCGAGGGTGAGGAGAATGAACCAGAGGAAGTGGGTGTAACCTTCGCTGCGTTCTCCCGGGTTGTACACCGGTCCGTAGCCGGCGAGGACGTTGTCGCAGTAGCGGAAGGTGATGTAGATGTCGTCGCCGATCCAGGAGCGGAGCGCAGCCCAGACCACGCCCGCCGCGAGCGCCAGGAGCCAGACGATGGCGAGGACACGCGTGGCGCCCCACCGCCCGCCGCGCCCATTCTCTGCTGGGTTCATCCCGTCTCTCACCCCGCTTCACGCCTGCAGTGCAACGTCGAGGTCGTGACTCCGGCCGCTCGCAGGCCTGGGACGCCCAAGATAGCCCAAGCACCGGCTGCCTCGCAGCGCCTCGCGGTCTTCAAGGGGAACGGCAGGGGAGTAGCGGCACGAGGTGGGCCTCTGCAGCGTTGTCGCCGGCCGCCTCGTTGCGCCTCCTGCGCCACGGTGTTAGCCTGAACTCTCTTCACGCCCACAGGGAAGCACCATCGAGGGCTGCGGAGGCAGACGCGAGCATGAATCCGCTGTTGCCGTGGACCTCGCAAAGGGATTGGATCCTGGCCTCGGCGAGCCCGCGGCGCGCCTCCATCCTGCGCATGCTCGGCTTCGAGTTCGAGGTGGAACCGACGAACGCCGAGACGGAGCCCTTGGACGAGCCCGAGCCTCTCGCCCATTCCCGGGCCCAGGCGCGCCGCAAGGCCGTGGCTGGGACACGGGGCCGGCAGCGCGGGACTTGCATCGGCGCCGACACCATCGTCGTCGTCGACGGTGACATCCTGGGTAAACCGGGATCTGCCGAGGAGGCGCTGGCCATGTTGCAGCGCCTGCGCGGGCGCTGGCACCTGGTGCACACGGGCCTGGCGCTGCAGGATGTGGAGAGCGGCCGCGGCGTCGACGGCGTCGAGTCGACGGAGGTGCGCTTCCGCCACTGGGACGACGCGACGCTGCAACGCTACGTGGCGACCGGGGAGTGCGCCGACAAGGCCGGGGCTTACGCCATCCAGGGGTTCGGCGCCATGCTCGTCCAGGAGATCCGCGGCTGCTTCTACAATGTGATGGGTTTCCCGGTGCAGCGCTTCCTCTCCTTGCTGGAGGAGCTGCACGACGTGGAGGTGCGCAGTGGTCGTTGACACCATCCTCTACCGCGACGGCGCCATCGAGATCATCGACCAGACTCGCCTCCCGAGCGAGCACGTGGTGCTGCAGCTGCGCAGCCTGGAGGCGCTCTGCGAGGCCATCCGCATGTTGCGCATCCGCGGCGCCCCGGCGCTCGGCGTCGCCGCGGCGTACGGCTTCCAGCTCGAAGCGGAGCTCTTCCTCGCGGCAGGCGGCAAGGAGGTCGAGGCCTTGCGGGCGCGGCTGCTGGAGGCAGGGGAGAGCCTGGCGCGCACCCGGCCTACGGCGCGCAACCTCTTCGGCGCGGTGGAGCGTCTCGGGCGCGTTGTCGCCGCGCCGGCGACCTCGGCAGCGGAGCTCGCGACTCGCGTCGCCCGCGAGGCCGCGGCGGTGCATGCGGAGGACCGGGCGCTCTGTGAAGCGATCGCCGCGCACGGGGCCGGATTGCTGCCGCAGCGCGCCCGGGTGCTGACGCATTGCAACGCCGGGGCGCTCGCCACCGGGGGCATCGGCACCGCGCTCGGCGTGGTCTACGCAGCGGTGCAGCAGGGGAAGAGCGTCGAGGTCTTCGCCGACGAAACGCGCCCGCTCTTGCAGGGAGCGCGTCTCACCGCCTGGGAGCTGCAGCGCGCCGGCATCCCGGTCACCGTTCTCTGCGACAACGCCGCGCCCTCGCTCCTGGCTTCGGGGCGCATCGACTGCGTCGTCGTCGGTGCCGACCGCATCGCTCGCAACGGCGACACGGCGAACAAGATCGGCACCTTCGGCGTGGCGCTGGCGGCGCGGCGCTGCGGCATACCGTTCTACGTCGCGGCGCCGTCGACCACCTTCGACCTGTCGCTCGCGAGCGGCCGGGACATCCCGATCGAGGAGAGGGCGGCGAGCGAGGTGACCACGGGTGCCGCAGGGCGGAGCACTCCGGCAGGCGTGGAGGCGTACAACCCTGCCTTCGATGTCACCCCGGCGGATCTGATCACCGCAATCGTGCACGAAGGCGGCGTCGTGCGCCCGCCCTACGAGGAGTCGCTGCCGGCGAGCCTGGCGGAGCTCGGCGCGGCCGCACCGCGGCGGCGAGGGTGAGGCAGGGCGCGGTGGACGCTCCAGCGCTCGGCCGCCCGGCTTCGTACGGCGACTTCGTGCTCGGACGCCGCGTCGCCCTCATCGATGCCATGTGCTCGCCCGCCTTCCGCGGCGCCAGGCTCCTCGATGTGGGCTGCGGCAACGGCGCGCAAACCGTCCGCTTCTTGGATCGCTTCCGGAGCATCGTCGGTCTCGACGTCGTTCCCGCGCACCTCGATGAGTTCCGCCGCGCCTTGCGCAGCTTCGCGGGCGCGCCTTGCCACCCAGTGCTCTACGACGGCGGCAGCATGCCTTTCCAAGACGCCGCGTTCGACACCGTGCTCTGCATCGAGACCCTCGAGCACGCCGCCGACGAGCACCGGCTCCTCGGCGAGATCCGTCGGGTGCTCCGCCCGGGCGGCAGGCTCGTGCTCTCGGTGCCGCACAAGTGGTGGATCTTCGAGACCCACGGCGCCAATCTGCCCCTCCTGCCTTGGAACCGGGTGCCCTTCTTTTCCTGGTTGCCACGGGATCTGCACCGGCGCTTCGCCCGAGCCCGCATCTATACCCGCGGCGACATCGTCGGTCTGCTGGGGCGCGCCGGCTTCGAGATCCGCACCTCGCGCTACCTCACGGCGCCGATGGACGTGATCCGCCACCGCGGCCTGGCCAGCCTGCTGCGCTCGACACTCTTCCGCGGGCCCGGGACGCGGGTGCCGGTGCTCTCCACCTCGGTGTTCGTCGTGGCCCAACGCCCCTAGGCCAGGGGAGCGACGGCAGGCCGGCGCCGGGGGCGGTCGGGAACGGCACCCGGGGCCAGACCGACGCCTCGGCGCGGCTCCTCGGACCCGCCGCGCCTCGCCCCTCTGCCCCTCTCCCCGGCCAGGTGCGCTTGACGGCCCCTGGAGCCCCTGCTAAGGTGGCGGGCTGCTGTTGTTCAGCATGGAGGAAGTGGCATGAAAACCCACGTGGTACGGGCGCGCGACATCGAGCACAAGTGGGTGCTCATCGACGCCGAGGGCCGAGTCCTCGGCCGAGTCGCCTCGCACGTGGCCAATCTGCTGCGCGGCAAGGGCAAGCCCCAGTACACGCCGCACCTGGATCAGGGCGACCACGTGGTCGTCACCAATGCGGCGAAGGTGCGCATCACCGGGGACAAGCTGCAGCAGAAGAAGTACTACAAGCATTCGGGTTATCCCGGCGGCTTGCGCGTGCGCAGCATGCGCGAGCTCATGGAGAGCCGACCCGAGGAAGTCATCATGCGGGCTGTGCGCGGCATGCTGCCGGCGACGAAGCTCGGGCGTGCCCAATTGACACGCCTGCGCGTCTACGCCGGACCCGAGCATCGCCAGCAAGCCCAGTCGCCGGCACCTTTCGAGCTGGAGTGAATGAATGGCGAAGCCACTGTATGCCACCGGACGCCGCAAGGAGGCCATCGCGCGCGTACGCCTGACTCCCGGCAGCGGCAACCTGTTGGTGAACGGCCGCGCCTTGCGCGACTACCTGCACCGCGACTCGCTGGTGCGCCAGGTGATGCAGCCGTTCGAGGTGGCCCAGGCCGCGACGAGCTTCGATCTGGTGGCGCGGGTGCGCGGCGGCGGCAGCACCGGACAAGCCGGGGCGCTCCGCCTCGGTGTCGCCCGGGCGTTGTTGAAGCACGATCCGGAGCTCCGCAAGCCGCTGCGCAAGATCGGCCTGCTGACCCGTGATCCGCGGATGAAGGAGCGCAAGAAGTACGGGCTCCGCGGCGCCCGGCGCGCCTTCCAGTTCTCCAAGCGCTGATCGACACCGCTCGACCGCACGGCGGAGCAGCCGCCGTGAGGGAGCGGAATTCACACGGCGAGCCGCCCCTGTCTCCCCTACGGTGCCGCTTCGTGCGGTCGGGGAGCAGGTCGCCGGAGGATCAACCGAAAGGAGCAGGCATGCCTGCCGCCGCCCCTGCCATCAAGGATCTCCTGGAAGCCGGCGCGCACTTCGGGCACCAGACCCGGCGCTGGAACCCCAAGATGAAGCCGTTCATCTTCATCGAGCGGAACGGCATCCACATCATCGATCTGCAGAAAACCGTGGCCTGTGCCGAGCGCGCCTACACGGCAGTGAAGGCCGCCTCGGAGCGCAGCGAGCCGGTGCTCTTCGTGGGCACGAAGAAGCAAGCGCGCAGCGTCGTCGAGGAAGCCGCCGCCCGCTGCGGCCAGCACTTCATCAGCGAGCGCTGGCTCGGCGGCATGCTCACCAACTTCCAAACCGTGCGCAAGGGCATTGCCCGCTACCTGGAGCTGCAGAAGTTGGCCACCGAAGGCGGCATGGAGCAGCTGAGCAAGAAGGAGCGCAGCCGGATGCAGAAGGAGCGGGCGCGGCTGGAGAAGGTGCTGCGTGGCATCTCCCGCCTGGATCGCTTGCCCGGGATGCTCTTCGTCGTCGACACCACGAAGGAAGAGATCGCGGTCAAGGAGGCCAACCGCCTCGGCATCCCCATCGTCGGCATCGTGGACACGAACGCCGATCCGGACCGCATCGACTACCCCATCCCGGGGAACGACGACGCCATCCGTGCCATCGCGCTGTTCGCCGACTACATCGCCGCCGCGGTCCTGGAAGGGCGCGAGCGCTCCCTCGAGGGCCGCGAGGCCGGCCGCCTCGAGCCCGAAGCCGGCGATGGCAAGGTGCACGCAGCGGTCGGGGCGGACGAGGAAACCACCGCCGCCCGGTCGCGTTCTCCGCGCCTGGCCGAACGTTCCTGAATCACGGCACGGGAGGAGACCATGGCCGACATCTCTGCAGGCGTCGTGCGCGAGCTCCGCGACAAGACCGGCGCCGGCATGATGGATTGCAAGAAAGCACTGGCCGAGAGCGACGGCGACCTGGAGAAGGCCGTGGACTACCTGCGGACCAAGGGCCTGGCCGGGGCGGCCAAGAAGGCCGGCCGAGCGACGCAGGAAGGGCTCATCTTCGCCTACATCCACTCGGGCAGCAGGGTGGGCGTGATGGTGGAAGTGAATTGCGAATCCGATTTCGTCGCCCGCACCCCGGATTTCGTCGAGCTGTGCAAGGACCTGGCGATGCAGGTCGCCGCGACGAACCCGGTGTCGGTGCGCCGCGAGGAATTCGACCCGGAGCTCCTGGAGCGCGAGCTCGGCATCTTCCGCGGCCAAGCGGCGGAAAGCGGCAAGCCGGCGCCGATCGTGGAGAAGATGGTGCAGGGCCGGGTGGAGAAGCTCTACAAGGAGCGCGTGCTCCTCGAGCAGCCCTTCGTCAAGGACCCGGACCGCAGCGTCGAGGAGCGCGTCAAGGCAGCCATCGCCAAGCTGGGCGAGAACATCGTCGTGCGCCGATTCGTGCGTTACCAGCTCGGCGAAGAAGCGTGACCCCCGACCCGGCGGCGCCCGCTCGCGCTCGTCTGTTCAGGGTATGAAGCTCAAGTATCGCCGCATCCTGCTCAAGATGAGCGGAGAAGTCCTGGCGGGCTCGCGCAGCGTCGGCCTGGATGGCGACCGCATCGAAGCCCTGGCGCAGGAACTGCGCGAGGTGCATGGCCACGGCATCCAACTCGGCTTGGTCCTCGGCGGCGGCAACATCTTCCGCGGCCAAACCGGCAGCACCCGCGGCATCGATCGGGTGACCGGCGACCACATGGGCATGCTGGCCACGGTGATCAACTCGCTGGCGGTGCAGGACGCCCTCGCCCGGCTCGCCGTGCCGGCGCTGGTGATGACCGCGATCCGCATGACCCAGATCGCCGAGCCCTTCGCCGGGCGCACCGCCATCGAGCAGCTCGAGAGCGGCAACATCGTCATCATGGCGGGCGGCACCGGCAATCCCTTCTTCACCACCGACACGGCAGGCGTGCTGCGCGCCATGGAGATCGGCGCGGAGGTGCTCCTCAAGGGCACCAAGGTGGACGGCGTCTACGACTCCGATCCGGCCAAGAATCCCGGGGCGGTGCGCTACCAGCGCCTGACCTACGACGAAGCCCTGGGACGCGACCTGCGCGTCATGGACTCGACGGCGTTCTCCTTGTCCCGAGACAACGATTTGCCCATCATCGTTTTCGACATCAACGCCCCCGGCGCCTTGTTACGCATCGTCGCGGGCGAAGAGGTCGGGACGATGGTCGGAAAGGGGTGAAACGATGTCCGCCGAGACGTTGTTGCACGAAGCCGAAGATCACATGAAGAAGTCGATCGAAGCGGCCCGCCGCGAGCTGGCGACGGTGCGCACGGGCAAGGCCTCGCCGGCGCTGCTGGACACGGTGCGCGTCGAGTATTACGGCTCCCAGGTGCCGCTCAAGCAGGTGGCGGGGGTCAACGCGCCGGAACCGCGTTTACTCACCGTGCAGCCCTACGATCGGAGCCTCATCGGCGAGATCGAGAAGGCCATCCGCGGCGCCGACCTGGGGCTGAATCCGGCCAACGACGGCAACGTCATCCGCGTCCCCATCCCGCAGCTGACGGAGGAGCGCCGCAAAGAGCTGGTCAAGGTGGTGCGCACCATGGTCGAGCACGGTCGCGTGGCGGTGCGCAACGTCCGGCACCACACCAACGAGAAACTGGTACGGCTGGAAAAAGAGGGCGAGCTCACCGAGGACGAACACAAGCGGCACGCCAAGAAGGTGCAGGAAATGACCGACGGCACCATCCGCAAGCTCGACGAGATGTTGAAGGCCAAGGAAGCGGAGGTCATGGAGGTCTGACGCACCGGGCCGTCGCCTTGACTTCTCCCCACCGGCGAGTAGTATCAGTGCCATCGTAGTTTGAGAAATTTTTCTCAAACTTTCGCAAGTGCCTGCAAGAGAACGAATTGCGAGGTCCACGTGGGGTTCGCGCCGCTCGCGCTCCTGGTTCCCGTGGCCATCCTCGTCCCGCTCTTGATGCTCGGGGCACAGCGCCTCCTGGCGCCCAAGCGGCCCGACCCGACGAAGGCCTCGACCTACGAGTGCGGCTCGCCGCCCCTCGGCACCGCGCACCCGCGGCTGCCGATCAAGTTCTATCTCGTGGCCGTCCTCTTCCTGCTTTTCGACATCGAAGTCGTCTTCCTCTTCCCCTGGTCCGTGCTCGCCAGCAAGCTCGGCTGGATGGGTCTGGCGCAAGTCCTCGTCTTCCTGGGTGTCCTCGAGATCGGGCTCCTCTACGTCTGGCGCAAGGGAGCGCTGGAATGGGAGTGAGGCGCGGCCTGATCGCCAACCAGCCCTTCATCACCACCCGCATCGAGGCCGCCGTGGACTGGGCGCGGAAGAACTCGCTCTTCCCCCTGCCCTTCGGCACCGCCTGCTGCGCCATCGAGTTCATGGGCGTGGTGAGCTCGCAGTTCGATCTCTCCCGCTTCGGCGCCGAGGTGGTGCGCTTCTCGCCCCGCCAGGCCGACCTCATGGTGGTCGCCGGCACCGTGGTCTACAAGATGGCCCCGATCCTGCGCACCATCTACGCGCAGATGGCGGAACCGCGCTGGGTGATCTCCATGGGGGTGTGCGCCAGCTCCGGCGGCTTCTACGACGACTACTGCACCTTGCAGGGGATCGATCAGATCATCCCCGTGGACATCTACGTGCCGGGCTGCCCGCCGAGCCCGGACCTGCTGCTCGACGGCTTGCTCAAGCTGCAAAAGAAGATCGACGAGCGCCGGCTCCTCGAACAATCCTGAAGAGGAGCAGCGCGCGATGTCCCATCCGAACCCGGACCGCGTGCGCGGCCACCTCGGTCCTGATCTCCTGGCCGATTGCTCTTCCCACGGCGACCTGGTGTACGCGGTGCGGCGCTCCGGCAGCCGCCGGGTGCTGCAGGCGTTGCGCGACGATCCGGAGCTGCGCTTCGACATGCTGGTGGACCTCGCCGGCGCCGATCGGCTGCATCTCCAGCAGCGCTTCGAGCGCTTCGAGGTGGTCTACGAGCTGTACTCGCTCTGGAACGGCTGGCGCTTGCGGCTCAAGGTGCCCGTGCCCGAGGCGGATCCGCATCTCGACAGCGTACACGACCTGTGGAAGGCGGCCGACTGGGCGGAGCGCGAGGCCTTCGACATGTTCGGCCTGCACTTCGACGGGCACCCCAACCTGAAGCGCATCCTCTGCCACCACGAGTTCGTCGGCCACCCGCTGCGCAAGGACTACGACCGCAGTCGCGGGCAATGGTGCGCCACCACCGAGACCCTGGAGGACGAGCTGGCGCTGCGCCACCAGAGCGAGCAGCGCCGCGCCCGCGCCGAAGGCCTGGCGGAGCCCAGCGCAACCCAGATCAGCGAGCGCATGCTGGTCAACATCGGCCCCAGCCACCCGCTCTCCCACGGCACGCTCCGGGTCCTGGTGGAGCTGGAAGGGGAGACCATCAAGCACGCCATCCCGGAGATCGGCTACCTGCACCGGGGCTTCGAGAAGAGCGCCGAGAAGGGCGTGTGGAACAACGTCATCCCCTACGCCGACCGTCTCAACTACGTCTCGGCGCTGTCGAACAACGTGGCCTACGTCAAGGCGGTGGAGAAGCTGGCGGGGATCGAGGTCCCGGACCGCTGCAAGTTCATCCGCGTCATCATCAACGAGCTCTCCCGCATCATGGATCACTGCGTCTGCAATGCCGCCAACATCGTGGACGTCGGCGCGCTCACCAATTTCTGGTACCTGTTCACGGTGCGGGAGAACATCTACAAGGTGGTGGAGAAGCTCACTGGCGCCCGGCTCACCAACAGCTACGCCCGCGTCGGCGGCCTGGCGCGGGACCTGTACCCGGGCTTCGCCGACGAGGTGCGGGCGGTGCTCAAGGAGAGCATGCCCTTTGTGCGGGACGTGCTCAAGCTGGTGCGGAACAACCGCATCTTCCAGGAGCGCACCGTGGGCATCTCAGGGATCAGCGCCGCCGAAGCGGTGAGCTACGGCTGGACCGGGCCGTGCCTGCGCGCCTGCGGCCTGCCGCTCGATGCCCGCAAGCGCGACCGCTACTACTTCTACGATCAGTTCGACTTCGACGTGCCGGTGGGAGAGAACGGCGACGCCTACGATCGCATCATGGTGCGCTTCGAGGAGATCTTCCAGAGCCAGCGCATCGTCGAGCAGGCCCTGGACAAGCTGCCCGAGGGCCCGGTGAACACGGCGCAGAATCGTTTCGTGCTGCCGCCGAAGCAAGAGGTCTACCGCGACATCGAGCCGCTCATGAACCACTTCATGCTGGTCATGTTCGGCACCCCGGTGCCGCCGGGCGAGACCTACGACTCCTTCGAGGTGCCGAACGGCGAGCTCGGCTTCTACATCATCAGCGATGGCAGCGGCCGCCCCTACCGGGTGCGGGTGCGGCCGCCATGCTTCTACCTCTACCAGGCGTATCCGCAGATCATCGAGGGCAGCATGGTGGCCGACATGGCCGCCGCCCTCGGCGGTTTGAACGTCGTGGCCGGGGAACTGGACCGCTAGGAGGCGAGGCGTCCATGGCGGAAACGAGCGCTCTGGCTGCGGCGGTGCTCACCGATGCCGCGGTGGCCGAGCTCGAGGAGCTGGCGCGCCGCTACCCGACGCGAGAGGCGCTGCTGCTGCCGGCGCTGTGGCTGGTGCAGCGCCAGCACGGCTGGATCTCGGCGGAGGCCATGCAGTACGTCGCCCGCCTCCTCGGCGTCTCGCCGGTGCGCGTGTACGGCGTGGTCAGCTTCTACCACATGTTCCACGACCGGCCGCCGGGGAAGTACAACATCCAGGTGTGCCAGACGCTCTCCTGCTCGCTCCTCGGTGCCGAGGGGCTGCTGTCACACCTGCAGCGCCGGTTCGGGATCGGCCACGGCGAGAGCACCGAGGACGGGCGCTTCATGGTGCAGCGCGTCGAGTGTCTCGGCGCCTGCGAGCACGCCCCGGTGGCGCAGATCAACGACGACTTCGCCTTCGACCTGACGCCGGCGAAGCTGGATGCCCTGCTGGAGGAGCTGCCGTGAGCACCGGAGCCCCCGCCGTGCAGCGCATCCTGAGCTTGCGCTTCGACACCCCCGGCGCGCACTTGCTCGGGACCTACCAGGCCGCGGGTGGCTACAGTGCGGGACGCAAGGCCTTCACGCGGAGCCCCGAAGCGGTGGTGGAGGAAGTGAAGAAGTCGGGTCTGCGCGGCCGCGGCGGCGCCGGCTTTCCCGCCGGGGTGAAGTGGGGCTTCATCCCCAAGAACACCGAGCGTCCGGTGTACCTGTGCATCAATGCCGACGAGAGCGAGCCCGGTACCTTCAAGGATCGCTACCTGATGGAGAAGGATCCCCACCTACTCCTCGAGGGGATCCTCATCACCTGCTGGGCCATCCGCTCCCACGACTGCTACATCTATATTCGCGGCGAGTACGAAGCCACGCGCCGGGTGTTGCAGGCCGCGGTGGACGAGGCCTACGCCGCCGGCCTCCTGGGGCCGAGCCCGTATGGTTCCGGCTGGCGCGTCGACGTCACCCTGCACCGCGGCGCAGGAGCCTACATCTGCGGCGAGGAAACCGGGCTCCTGGAGTCCCTGGAAGGCAAGCGGGGCTACCCGCGCATCAAGCCGCCCTTCCCGGCGGTGGTGGGACTCTTCCAGTGCCCGACGATCATCAACAACGTGGAAACCATCGCCGCCGTGCCCTGGATCCTGGAGCACGGCGGGGACGCCTACGCCAAGATCGGCGTCGGCAAGAGCACGGGAACCAAGCTCTGGTGCATCAGCGGTCACGTGCGCAAGCCCGGTCTGTACGAGACGCCTCTCGGCGTCCCCTTCCAGGAGCTCTTGGAGGATTACGCCGGCGGCATGCGCCATCCCGACCGGCCGCTCAAAGCGGTGATCCCGGGCGGTTCGTCGGTGCCGGTGATGACCAGGAGCGAGGCCATGGGGGCGTCGATGGACTACGAGTCGCTGGCACAGCTCGGCACCATGCTGGGCTCGGCGGGGGTGATGGTTCTGGAAGAGGGCACGTGCATGGTGTGGGCCCTGGCCGTGATCACTCGCTTCTACGCCCACGAGTCCTGCGGCCAGTGCACGCCCTGCCGGGAGGGTACCTCCTGGCTCGACGACATCTTCTGGCGCCTCGAGCGCGGCGGCGCCACGCCGGAGGACATCGCCTTGGTGCACAGCCTCTGCGACAACATGCTCGGCACGACGATCTGCGTCCTCTCGGACGCCTGCGTCATGCCGGTGAAGAGTTTTCTCAAGAAGTTCAAGAGCGAATTCGACGCCCACATCGCGCACGGCCGCTGCCCGCAGCCGCAGCCGGTGCTGGACTGACACGACGGCGAGGACGAGATGCCCAAGATCCGCATCGACGACCGGGAGATCGAGGTCGGCCCGCACGAGAACCTCATCGCCGCCGCGGGTCGCGCCGGCGTGCACATCCCGCATTTCTGCTGGCACCCGGCGCTCAGCGTCGCCGGCAACTGCCGGCAGTGTCTGGTGGAGATCGAGGGCGTGCCCAAGCTGCAGATCGCCTGCAACACCCCGGTGAAGGACGGCATGTCGATCCGCACGCGCTCCGCCGTAGTACAGGAGGCCCGCCGGGGGGTGCTCGAATTCCTGCTCCTCAACCACCCCATCGATTGCCCGATCTGCGATCAGGCCGGGGAGTGCCGGTTGCAGGAGTACTACATGTCCCACGGCCTCTACGACGCCCGCCGCAACGTCGACAAGGTGCACAAGGCCAAGGTCGTCGACCTGGGTCCGCACGTGCTCCTCGACGGCGAGCGTTGCGTGCTCTGCACCCGCTGCGTGCGCTTCTGCACCGAGGTGGCCGGCGTCGACGAGCTCTACGTCAAGGAACGGGGCAGCCACTCGGAGATCGCCACCTTCCCCGGGCAGCCGCTGCAGAATCCCTACTCGGGGAACGTCGTGGACCTCTGTCCGGTCGGGGCGCTGCTCAGCAAGGATTTCCGCTTCAAGAGCCGGGTCTGGTGGCTGAAGAAGGCCGACTCCCTCTGTCCGAGCTGCGCCCGGGGCTGCAACATCCGCATCGACCACCACTGGAACCAGGTACAGCGCCTGGTGCCGCGCCACAACCCCGAGGTGAACTCGTACTGGATGTGCGACCGCGGCCGGGTCGAATTCCAGTGGGTGAACGAGAATCGCCTGCTGGACGCGGAACACGCCGGCCGGAGCCTGGTGTTGGGCGACGCCATCGACCTCCTGGCGGAGCGCCTGCAGGCGGCCGCGCCGGCGGTGGCGGTGCTCTTGTCGCCGAAGCTGGCCAACGAGGACCTCCTGGTCCTGCACCATCTGTTCACCGCGGTGCTTCCCATCGCCCCCCTGGGCGCGGGTTCCCTCGAACCGCCGCAGCCGGAGGACGCGCTCCTCCGCCGCGCCGATCCGCACCCCAACACGCGGGCCACCGAAGCCCTGGGTCTCGCCGCCGACGCGCGTCGCTTGTGCAGCGCCCCGGAGGCGAAAGTCCTCCTCCTGATCGGTGACGATCCCGTCGGCTGGGACGGGACTCTGGCGGCCGCCTTCGGCCGCTTCGATTTCGTCGCTGCCGCACTCACCAACCACAACGCCACCGCGGCGGCGGTGCAGGCCGCCGGCGGCTTGCTGCTGCCGCTCGCCACCTGGGCCGAGTACGCCGGCAGCTTCACCAACTTCGAAGGACGAGTGCAGCGCTTCGAAGCCGCCCTCGCCCCCGCCGGCTCGGCGCGCACGGGTTTCGAGCTCGGCCTCGAGCTCGCTGCGGCGTTGCGGCGCGACTTCTGGCCCGCCGGCAAGCCGGTGGGCCCGGTGCAGCCGGCGATCTGGAAGCAGCTCCTGCCGGCGGGCAGTGCGCTGCCCCGTCTCGACTGGGAGGCGGTGCCGCCGCACGGCCTCGTCCCCACCTGGCGCAAGACGGCGCGTCCCCGTTCGGTCTGGAGCGACGAAGAAGCAGCGGACGCGCGCAGCTGGTACGCGGCGCCACCCGCACCGGCGGCGGAGGCGGAGACGCATGGATAACTGGAACTCCCATCCCGCCATCATCGCCGGGCGCTTGCTGTTCGCCTGGATGCTGCCGCTCCTCTTCCTTCCCCTCATGATCTGGTTCGAACGCAAGGCGAGCGCCTTCATGCAGGACCGCACCGGTCCGAACCGGGCCGCCATCCTGGGCTTGCGTCTCGGCGGCGTCATCCACACCCTGGCGGACGTCCTCAAGCTGCTGTCCAAGGAAGACGTGGTGCCGACACGGGTGCACGGTCTCTACTGGCGTCTCGGACCCTTCGTCGCCATCGTCGTCGCCCAGCTGCTCTTCGTCATCGTGCCCTTCGCCGATGACCTCCGGCTGCCGGCGGAGGACATCACCTTGCAGGGGCTGCAGCTCGACATCGGCCTGCTCTGGCCGCTGGCGATAGGGGCGCTCATGGTCTATTCCATCGTGCTGGCGGGTTGGGCCTCGAACAACAAGTTCGGCACCCTCGGGAGCTTGCGCGCCGCGGCGCAGATGGTGAGCTACGAGGTGGCCCTCGGCCTCTCCATCATGGGTGCCATCATGATCTACGGCAGCGTGGACATGAACACCATCGTGCGGGCGCAGGGCGAGTTGCTCTGGGGCTTCCTGCCGCGCTGGGGCATCGTGCTGCAGCCCCTCGGCTTCGTGCTCTTCCTGGTGGCCGCCTTCGCCGAGACCAACCGTACCCCCTTCGACCTGCCCGAGCGCGACTCGGAGATCGTCGCCGGCTACCACACCGAGTACTCGGCGGTGCGTTTCGCTTTCTTCTTCATGGCCGAGTACATCCACATCGTCGTCGCCTCGGGGCTGGTGGTGACGCTCTTCCTCGGCGGCTGGCAGGTGCCCTGGCTCGGCACCGAGGCGCTGCGCCAGAACGCTCGAGCCGTGCTCGGGGTCATGCTCGGCGGACTGGTTCTGGCGGGAATCGTCATCGTGCCCGCGGCGCTGCGCTGGTCGAAGCGGCTGCGGCGGGAGTACACCGACGCCCGCCGCCACGAAGGCAGCTTCTGGGCCACGATGTTCACCGGCGCTGCCCTCGCCGGCGCCGCCGGTCTCGCCCTGCTTCCTGGCCTCGCGCTTCCCGGCTGGGCTCCTGCGGTGGTGGCGGCGGTGGCGCAGCTCAGCGTCTTCCTCGCCAAGACGCTGCTCGTCGCCCTCACCTTCATCTGGGTGCGCTGGACGCTCCCCAGTTTCCGTTACGACCAACTCATGCGCCTGGGCTGGAAGCACCTGCTCCCCTGGGCGCTGGTGAACATCACGGTGACCGGCATCGTCCTCGTTCTCCTCGGCGGAGGCTCCTGATGGCCATCGATCCCGCTTTGCTGCAGCGGCTCGGCCTCAGGCCGACGGAAATCCTGGTGGTGCGTCCCACCATGGGCTTCTGGCAGCGGGTCTACCTCATCGAAGTCGTCCGCGGGCTCGGGGTCACGCTCCGGCACCTGCTGCGCAATCTGTTCCACCAACAGGACATGCCGACGAGCAGCTTCCCGGAAGTGGTGCGGACGCTGCCGGAAGGCTTCCGCGGCCTGCACCGGCTGACGAAGAAGGAAGACGGGACGCCGCGCTGCGTCGCCTGCATGATGTGCCCCACCGCCTGCCCGGCGGATTGCATCCACATCGAAGCGGCGGAGAGTCCCGATCCGAGCGTGGAGAAGATCCCGCTGCGCTTCGAGATCGATCTCATGCGCTGCATCTTCTGCGGCTTCTGCGTCGAAGCTTGCCCCAAGGACGCGATCCGCATGGACACGGGGCGCTTCTTCGACCTGGCTGGGACGCAGCGCGAGGACTTCGTCCTCACCATGGAACGGCTGCTGCACGACTGAAGCCACCGGTCCGGCCGGGGGGCGTTCGAGGAGGAGCGTGGAGAGAATCCTGTTCTACGCCTTCGGGGCGCTCGCGGTGCTCGGCTCCCTGTGGATGGTGACGCGGCGCAGTCCGCTCTCCAGCGCCTTGTCGCTGGTGGTGGTGTTCGTCGCCCTGGCGGCGATGTACGCGCTCCTCGACGCCCGGCTCCTCTTCGTGGTGCAGGTGTGGGTGTACGCCGGGGCGGTGATGGTGCTGGTGCTCTTCGTCATCATGCTCCTCAACCTGCGGGAAGAGGAGTCGCGCGCCGCCGCGGCCAGCTGGGGCAAGTTCGTCCTCTGCGGCGCCCTCGCGGTGGCGCTGGCAACCAAGGCCTTCGGCGTCCTCGCCGGCGTTCTCGCCGTGCCGCCGCCGGTGTCCAAGGATTGGGGCGGGGTCGCCTCGGTGGCGGAGATCCTCTTCACCCGCTATCTCGTACCGTTCCAGATCGTCGGCGTGCTGCTGCTCGCCGTCGTCGTCGCCGTGGTGGCCCTGGCGAAGCGCGCGAGGTGAAGATGGTCGGCCTGCACGAATACTTGATC
>Ga0075428_100002339_pt1 | contig 20572 bp, 18 predicted proteins | sample RhiMetdeltSRZDD2_FD_75291 | JGI IMG/M metagenome (GOLD analysis project Ga0075428, IMG submission 75291) | Populus rhizosphere microbial communities from Tennessee, USA - Rhizosphere MetaG P. deltoides SRZDD2 | ecosystem: Host-associated > Plants > Roots > Rhizosphere > Soil | place: USA... | reverse complement strand
CGTCGGATCCGGCCCGCCTGCATGCGCCCCGCCGCTCGCTCGACGTCGTCGTCCTCGCGGCAGTAGATCAGCTCTGGCGTCATCACGTCGCGGACCTCGGTCGTACGCGGGTCGCGCCCCTCCGCGGTCGCCCGGACCGTGATGTCCCGGTCGGTGATCATGCCGACCAGCCGGCCGTCCGCGCTGACAGGGAGGGGACCCACGTCGAGGCCGCGCATGAGCTGCGCCGCTTCCATGAGCGTCGTCTCAGGAGTGACGCTGACCACATCCGGGGTCATGGCCTCGGAAACATGCATTGCCCACCTCCTCGTGGTACACGGGAGGCAAGTGCAAGGGCTGTGCCCAATGGCCCGCGTGTGTAAATTAAGGATCTGGCGTGTTCGCTCAGTGCCGGCCGTCGGCGGCCGTCCAGCGCTCGATGTCCTCCTGGGTCATGTTCGTCTCAGGGCCCAGGCGCACGTCGGCGAGCCCCCATTGCTCGACGTCAACGAGGTAGTGGGCGCGGGAGAGGAGCGTGCCGCGGCACAAGCCGTCCTCGACGAGTGGCTCGCGGCGCTGCCGCTCCAGTCGGGCCACGAGCTCCTTCATCACCTCCGCGGGTATCCGCCGGCCCTCGTGAGGGTAGACGAAGCCGAAGAGCACGAGGTGGGCGAAAAGCACGGGCCAGTTTCTGTCGAACCGGGCCAGGAGCCGCGCCCACGACAGTCGTCCCAGTCGAGCGCGCAACAGATGGAGAACGTCGGCGCCGTCGAATCGCCGCCGCTCCATGATGAAAGCCTTCGACCAGATCATCTCCTCGACGGGCGAGATGTCCACGCGGACGCCGAGAACCGTCCCCGACGCGGCGTGACGGAACCAGCTCGAGTCCACAGCGGCGACGCCGTTGCCCGAGTTGAAGATGAGGTCGACGACGTCGTGGCCGCGGCGGGCCTTCGCGAGCCAGTGCGGGAACGTGAGCTCGCGGTGGCAGGGGATCTCGGAGAGGCAGTCCAGCGCAGCGGTCAGCTGGCGGCGCTCGAGGAACAGGTCGAGGTCCTGCGTCTCGCGCTCGACGCCGGTGTAATGCGCGAGGGCGTAGGCGCCTCCCACCATGAACGGCACACGCCCTTGCTTCAGGGTTGAGAGGACCTCGCGATAGAATCTCTCCGTCTCGGCCGGCCGTCGCCGTATCTTGGTCATGGCGGAAGAGAAGAGGCCGCTCCCTCGGCGAATCATCGCTCGGACCATTCAGCAAGGCGTGTGCCACAAGAGAGCAATTCCACGAGGCACATGGCAGAACCGCGCTGGGACGTCATTGCGCCGTTCCGCCCGTTGAGACCGAAGCCTCTTCGCGACGCCACATCCGCACGACGGCCAGGAAGAAGGCGACGATCAGTGGGCCGGCCAGAAGTCCGGACGGGCCGAAGAAGGCGAGTCCGCCCAGGAGCGCGAAGAACGGGTACGCGATCGCCAGCACGAGCGTCACCGCCAGAAAGGCCAGTCCAGCCAGGACCCGCGCGCGGCCGGTGTTCCCGAAGGGCTCGACGTCGAGCCGACTCGAGCTGTCACCAGCCGGTCGCTGCGGCGACTCCTCCATGGTTGTTTCAAGTGCGTGGGTCATGCCGCTCTCGCTGCATCAGGGCAGCTCCGTCAGAGCCATCGGGTCCGGCCAGAGCCCGGACGACACAAGGAGCGCTTCCCTTTCCGCGCCTGCTGGCTCCAGGACATCGCGATCCGGCCCTCGCCGCGCTGGCGCTCGGCCACGTCGATTCGAACGCGCGAGACCCGCGGCGACCGCCGCTCCGACGATGCCGACGACCAGGAACGCAACCAGCGCGGCTCGATAAGGGTTGTCGTCATGCATGGCGACCATCCGTTGGCATGGGCCGGACGCCCCGCCTGGGTTTCGAAAAGCAAGATCGACGCCAAAAAAAGGGATCCCGGTGCCATGGGATGGGCGTGTAACCAGTGCACCCACCATTTGTAGATTTGCTCTCGCGGACGCGGAGGCCCTCTGCGCCACCGAGCAAACGATCCCGGCAGGTCGGTCACGCGAGCTTGCGGAAGCAGACCTGCGTGTAGCGGTCCAGCGCGCAGCTTCGCGCGCGATGGATGGCCCGCAAATCGAGATCCGTGAAGACCTGGACGAGCTCACGCTCGCTGGTGCCCGCGCGACCTGAATCGACGAGCGCCAGGCCTCCGCCGCGGAGCACCCTCGCCACCTCCTTCGCCAGGACGGCGGTGTCCTGGACTTCGAAATGGCAGCCGACCGCGCCGCTGGAGTTCACGAGGTCGACGCTCGCGTCCGGGATCTCCTCACCGAGGCTGTCGCGGAAGGTCTGGAGCACCGACTGCATCCCGAACTCGACGACGGCGGGGCTCCCGTTCCGCGTCCGGTACGTTCGCGCCCGCGCCGTAGCCACGAAGCGCATGGAGCGCTCGAGTCCGAGGATGCGCGAGCCCGGCGCGAGGTAGTAGGCCAGGACCTCGGTGGACTGCCCGGTGCCGCAGCAGAGGTCGAGCGCGCGTAGCGGGCGCGCGGGTGCGCGGCCGTCGAGGTTGCGCGGGATCGTCCGCCAGTTGGACCAGGCCTGGCGGGCGTTCAGACCCTCGAACTCCCACACCTCCATCGCCTGGTAGGCGTGACGCACCTCGTTCTGGGCGCGTGACCTGAAGCGCACCCGCCGGTAGCAACGAAGTCGCAGCTCGTGGCAGGCCTGGCGCACGACGATCGTGAGCAGACCCTTGAAGGAGGCGTGGTTCGCGCGCGCAAGACTCGGCTCGCGAAGCAGCAGGACATTCGAGCACGCGAGGGAAGCAGGGCTGTTACCGTTCACGCGGGGCCAACCCTGCAAGAAGCGTCGCAGGCCGCGGAAAAGCGGGTGAGCATGGCATGTGGCTTGCTCGTTTCGGGTCTCCGGGAACTGTGCGACCTGGCTTGATGGCAACGGGCTCCATCTCTCCGACACGCGGGTCGACGGCAAACGACCTGGGCCGGCCCGCCTTCCAGCCGCTCGCCCGGTGGCTGCTCGAGCGGTTTCGTCGATTCGTCGGCGCTGTGCCGCTTCGGATCGAGCTCTGGAACGGAATCGCCTGCGACCTGTCCGAAGAGCCTCCCTGCGCTACGGTCGCCGTGCGGAATCTCGGCGCGCTCCTGCGCCTGGCGCTGAGTCCGGCTCGTTCCTTCGGCGAAGCGTACGCCGCTGGAGACATTGAGGTGCGGGGCAGCCTGGCCCAAGGGCTCGCACGCATCTTCGAGGGCTGGCCCCAATCCCCGCCGCGGCCGCTTCGCCGCCTGCGGGCGGGCAGCTACGTCCTGCGCCGCGCGCGCCGCAGGGCCCAGCACCATTACGATCTCGGCAACGACTTCTACAGGCTGTGGCTGGACGAGCGCATGGTGTACACGTGCGCGTACTTCGCGTCTCCCGACATGAGCCTCGAGGAGGCTCAGCTCGCGAAGCTGGACTACGTCTGCCGCAAGCTTCGCCTGCGCCCGGGCGAGCGAGTCCTCGAGGCCGGCTGCGGATGGGGAGCGCTGGCGCGACACATGGCGGCCCGCTACGGCGTGCACGTCACCGCATGCAACATCTCGCACGAGCAGATCCGCTATGCGCGCGAGCAGGCGGCTCGGGAGGGTCTCTTGGAGCGGGCGCAATACCTGGAGGACGACTTCCGGAACGTTGGGGGCTGCTTCGACGCGTTCGTCTCGGTCGGCATGCTGGAGCACGTGGGCCGCGAGAACTACGGCGAGCTGGGCCGCGTGATCCACGAGCGACTGGATCCGACGCACGGCCGCGGACTGCTGCATTTCATCGGGCGCAACCGTCCGCTCGCGCTCAACTCCTGGGTGAAGCGACGCATCTTCCCAGGCGCCTATCCGCCGACGCCCGGCGAGGTGCTGACGGCGGTGCTGGAGCCGTGGGACTTCTCGGTGCTCGACCTCGAGAACCTGCGCCTCCATTACATGCGCACGCTCCAGCACTGGCGCTCGCGCTTCGAGAGCAGCGTGGAGCACGCCGCCTCGCTGTTCGATCCTGCCTTCGTACGCTCCTGGAGGCTCTTTCTGGCGGGGTCGGAGGCGGCTTTCGCTGCGGGCTGGCTGCAGCTGTTCCAAGTCAGCTTCGCGCGCGGACGGGACAACGAGCTGCCCTGGACGCGAGCGGGACTCTACTGCGAGGCCGAGCATGCGGAACTTTGACGCGGTCGTGGTCGGGGGCGGTCCCGCGGGGTCGACCTGCGCCTGGGCTCTCGGCCGCGCGGGCCTGGAGGTGCTCGTAGTCGATCGCGCGCGCTTCCCTCGTGACAAGCCCTGCGCCGGATGGCTGACGCCCCAGGCCGTGGCAGCGGTGGAGCTCGACTGCGCCGACTACGCCGAGAGCCGCGTCCTGCAGCGTGTCACCGGCGTCAGGACCTCGCACCTCGACGGGCCTGAGCTCGAGGCCCGCTACCAGGAGGTCGTGAGCTACGGCGTCCGGCGCTGCGAATTCGACCACTACCTGCTCCGGCGCTCCGGGGCGGCCGTCCACGCCGCGGCGGTGACGGGCGTGCGCCGCGTCGCGGGCGGCTTCGTGCTCGACGACGGGATCCTGACCCCGCTGCTCGTCGGAGCGGGCGGCCACTTCTGCCCGGTCGCGCGCTGGCTCGGCGCGGGCCGAGGAGAGGCGGTGGTGGTGGCGCAGGAGATGGAGCAGCGCCTGGACGATGCCCAGTGCGGCGCGTGCCGCGTCGATCCCGAGGTGCCCGAGCTGTTCTTCTGCCGCGACTTCCTCGGGTACGGATGGGCGTTCCGCAAGGGCGACTACGTCAACGTCGGCTTCGGCCGCAGGAACGGTCGAGGCTTCCGCGCCCAGCTGCGCCGCTTCCTGGATGGTCTGGTCGCGCGCGGCCGCGTTCCGGCTGATCTGCCGTCGCGCTGGCCCGGCCACGCCTATCTGCTCTACGAGGACTCGCGCCGGCGCCTCGTGGACGACGGCGTGCTGCTCGTGGGAGACGCCGCAGGCCTTGCATACGCGCAGAGCGGCGAGGGCATCGGCCCCGCAATCGAGTCAGGCCTGCTCGCTGCGCAGGCGATCATCGCCGCGCGTGACGACTATGCGCGGGAGAGTCTGGAACCCTACCGCCACAGCATCACCGAACGCTTCGGCGCCCGGCGTCCGTTCGATCCGTTCCGTCACGTGCCCGGCGCGGTGCGAAGCTGGCTCGGCGCAAAGCTGCTCGAGTCGCCGCTCTGGAGCCGCCGGCTCGTGGTCGACCGCTGGTTCTTGCACCGTCAGTTGCCCACCCTTCTGGCCGGTGGGTTGCCGGTGGAGGCGACGGCCTGACCGGGAGGCGCGGCGCGCCATGATTCGGAAGCTGACGACGGGCGAGTATCGACTTTACTCGCGCAAGAGAGATGCTCGCAGCGGGCGACGCAGGAACCTGGGCACCTTCAAGACGCTCGCTGCGGCCAAGCGCCACGAACGGGCGATCCAGTACTTCAAGCGCCGCTAAGGCGCGGCGCCGGCACGTTTTCTGCACCGAAATCCAGCGCAAGGAGGAGATAACGATGCAGGAAAGGCTCGAGAGAGAAGCCGCGAAGGAGGACATTCGGGATCAGGCGCGTGACATCGGCACCGAGCAGCTGGGCGAGGCGCGCCGGCGCATCGCCCGTGCCTACGACAAGACCCGCGGCGCCGCTTCCCGGTGGTACGACGATGCGGTCGGCTACGGCCGCCAGAACCCGGGCGCGAGCATGATCCTGGCCTTCGGAGCCGGTGTGGGCGTGGGCGCGCTGCTGTTCATGGATCGCAGGCCGCCGTATCGGCGGCGCGTGATGCCGGCGATCGCGACCGCGCTCACGGATGTCTTGCACGACGTGTTCGACGCTCGCCGCTGAGCGTCGAAGGGGCCCGCGCGCGGCCGGGACTCCCGAAGGCGGGAGCCCCGGCCGGGCCTCCATTGTAGAAATCGACGGCGCGCCTAGTTCTTCTCCCTAGGCTCGGCCTGGATCTCGCTGTGGACCTGATGAACGCCCTTCACGTCCCAGGCCCTCTCGATCGCCCGCAGCTCGCTGTTCACGTTGGTCGTCTTGCCCGAGAGAAGCACTACGCCCTTGTTGACGGAGGCCACCTTGATTCCATCCAGTGCGGGATCGGACTTCAGGGCCGCCTGGACCTTGTCCTCGATGGCGTCGTCCGCTTCCTCGACGCGCTTTTCGGCGGATTCCGGCACGACCTGGAGAAGGTTGCGCACCTTCTTCACGCCGTCGAGCTTCTCCACCTCCGCGCCGGCCCTTTCCTTGGCAGCCTCCGATTCCACCTTGCCATGGAGCGTCACGATGCCGTTCTCGGTGTCCACACTGGCGTTGCCGACCCTCGCCGACGTGAGTAGCTTGACCTTCGCCTTCGTCGTGATCCATGTGTCGGAGGTGTCTGCGGCGAGTGCCAGACCGGCCACGGCGAGTACGGCTGCCCCGAGTATCGAAATGCGTTGCATGAATTCTCCTTACCGGCCGTGGCGGATTACCCGGCCGGAGCCTCAAGGAGCAACCTGCATGCCATCTAGGCCGGCAGCCCTGACCTCCAGGCCGCGGGCGCGCCGGCCGCGGCGAGTCGTGGCAGACGGCGCCGCAACGGAGCGAAGGACGCCCCTTTCGAGCCAGCGCGCGACGTGAAGCAGACAGCGCTCGTTGATGCGATCAGATCGGTCAGCGTACGCGCGCAGCCGCATCCAGCCTGCCTCGTCGATCCGGCTGCGATCCGCAGCCAGCACGTCGTACCAGGCGAGTGCGGAGCGGCCGAGCAGCGTGACGGGACGCCAGGCCTGGTGCCGCAGGGCAAGGAGCGGACCAGCTCCCGCAAATCCAACTCGGAACGACCCTTGTCCCGAGCATGACCGCGCACGGCGCGCCTCAGCGCCGTGAATCCTCAGCGGCCGGGGCGTTTCTCTCTGGCCAGCGCGGGCTGACGAGCTCCATGCGACACACCGCGCCGCCCTGGAACAGTGATCCTTCGAACTTCACGAAGGCCGGCGCCGTGCCGCCCATGATCCACACGAACACGTCCTGCGGTTCCTTGCCGATGAGCGGCGCGATGATTCCCGTCAGCCCTCCGAGCTCGGGCTTCACGCGATAGCGTGTCGCCCGATGCGCGGTATCACCAAGCACGAAGCGTTCCTCTCCTTCCGGCGTCATCACGAGCTTCACCAGGCGGGGTTTCGGAGTGAACGCGACCATGTGAGCCACAAGCTCGGCGGCCGCGGACGGGAAGTTCTTCAGCAGCGTCAGCACGAGGCCGTTCGCCAGGTCCACGGGAAGCTTCTCCATGCGCTCGCTGTGCTCCTCCGGCTCGTCGTCGCCCTTCTTGGCGCGCACCGTGGCGCGCTTCTCCTTGACGTCGAGACGTCCGTCCAGCTGGACCGGGAAGCTCGGGCCCTGCTGCACGATCTTGTAGGAGAGCACGCGGAACACGCGCTCCTGGGTGAAGGTGACGCTCTCGTCCTGCACCGAGCCGTCCTTGAAGCGGAACACCAGCCGACTCTCGACCAGGCCGGCGCGTGGGGTCGTCTGCAGCAGCGCACCGTCGGCGATCGTGGTTCCGTCGAGCGCCCGCAGGGCGAGGAAGCCGTGGACGAGACCCTCGCGGTTGCGGACGGCGACGGGCTGAGCTGCGGCGCCAGCCGTCGCCGCGAGGGCGAGCACCGCGAGCAGGCTGGGCGATCGGGTCACAGGCGCAGAGCCTCGCGCGTGCGCAGGAAACCGGAGGATCGCACCTCGCGAGACGAGCCCGAGCAGCCCGACCTCGATGCCGAAGGGTCGACCGATCCTGACATGGCTCTCGAGCGGATTCTCGTGGGGCATCTCGACCTTGCAGGAAGATGAGGGAGCAAGAGGAGTGCCAGCGACGCGTCCGACGACTGCTACTTCGCCGGCTCCACCGATCCCTGGCGCTGGAGATAGCTGGCCACCGTCCACAGGAGAACGGCCCACGCCAGCCCGGCCATCCAGCCGGCGAGGACGTCGCTGGGGTAGTGGACGCCTAAGTAGACACGGCTCATTCCGACGAGGAAGCTGAAGAGCGCGGCGAGGCCGAGGAAATAGAGCTTCAGGCGGCGCGGCTCCACCAGCCGCGCCAGCATCGCGGCAAGCGTGAAGTAGATCACCGCCGATTCCTGGGCATGGCCGCTCGGGAAACTGGGAGAGTCGACCTGTGTCATATGCGGCACGAGGTCGGGGCGGGGACGGTCGTAGAAGCCCTTGAGCGCCATGTTCAACGCCTCACCGCCCAGGGTCGCGACGAGCAGTAGCGCAAGGGCATGGTGCTGGCGACGGACGATCAGCGAGCCCGCTACTGCAAGCACGAACAGCGCGAGGACCGGAGCACTGCCAAGAGCCGTGATGTCCCTGATCACCTCGGGCAGCCAGTCCGGGCCCCTTGGCGCCGCCAGGTCGTGCGGATCGCGGAAAAACCGGAGCACTCGCGCGTCCAGGGTGTCCGTACGCTTCTGTGCGACGGCACCAGCGAGAAGCACGAAGGTCCAGACGCAGAAAACGAACCCCAGCATGGACAGCAGCAGGCGGGCATCGCCTTGCGACGACTGAGCCAGTGCCTCGCGCAGCGCTCGAAACCGCCGACCGACCTGAGCAGGGACCATCCGAAGCGCCCATTAGGTTAACGGATCGGTCAGGGCGGCGTCGAGAACAGCCCCGTGTTTTGGCAAGTTCTACAACGCCGAGCCGATTCGTGCCGGCGGCAGCCTCGGTGCAGCACCATGACTGACAAAGAGTTGCTGGGTTTAGGGCGCTGGCCGGCGTCTTGCTCTCTATCGCTGCCGGGCGAGCCGCAAGGACGGCCGCTTATTTGGGTAGGAACGGCGGCGGAAAGCGAGAATCGAATGGGTATCCTGGGTTTGTCGAGCTATCTGCTGTGCACGGCGCTGTCGCTTGCCGGCATCGGGGACGATGCCAGCGCAGTGACGCGCACCGAGCTTCGCCAGCTCCAGACCGAAGTGGAGCGGCTGGACGGCAGCCTCGCGCAGTTGAGCGAGTCCGCTCCTGAGACCCGCGTGTTCGAGCGTCGCGCTGACTCGATCCGCGAGGACCTGACCCGTCTCAAGGACCAGATGCTCTGGAGTGAAGGAGACGAGCACCAGGCCTCCGCCGTGTCGAGGGGCGACTTCGAGGCGGTGCGCCAGGCGACCATCGACCTGCGCAACGACATCGACCGGTCCCTGGACTCGGGACGCGACGCCTCCCGAGACCTCGCGATACCGGACGGGACGCAGGTCACGGTGCGGCTCGAGCAGAGCCTCTCTTCGAAGACGGCGCGGCCCGAGGACCCCATCGACGCCAGCGTCGCGGGGCCGGTGCGCGTCGACGGAGTCGTGGTGATACCGCCGGGCACCAGCGTCCAGGGCACCGTCCGGAACGTGGAAGCGGCGCGCCGGCCCGCGCGCGGCGGTCGTCTCGACCTGTCGTTCGACTCCCTGATCCTGTCGGCGGGTCACAAGGTCGACATCCGGTCGCGCGTCGTTAGCGTGGAAGAAGACAAGGTGGACAAGAGCAAGCTCGGGCTGGGCGCCGTCCTCGGGGGCGTCCTGGGCGGCGTCATCGACGGCAAGCAGGGAGCCCTGTTTGGAGCCATCCTGGGCGGCGGGGGAGCCGTCGTCGGGACCAAGGGTGACGACGTGGAGCTGCCGGCGGGAACGGTCTTGACCCTGCGGCTGGAACGGGCCGTTCCGGTTGCGCGTCGCTGATATGCGCACGGGCGCTGCCATGCTGCTGGGCGCGCTGGTCGCCACCGCCGGCAGCGCCAGCGCGCCCGCCAACGACCGCTTCGTGCCGCGTGCGCGCGAAGCGGCGCTGCGCGAGGACGCGCTCTCGCGAGCGCGTCTCTGGCGTGAGCAGCCCCCACCGGAGCGCATGAGCCTTGGTCGGAACCCGAGTGGCCTGCAGGCCCTTTCGTCGGTGGATCGGATGGGCTGCCGGTTCCACCTCGAGGAAAGCTCGGGCGCCACCAGCAAATACAGGTGCACCTTCGCGGATGGCGAGGTGCTCAAGGTCAAGTACAGCAGCCCCGAGGTCCACACCGAGGTGGCGGCGAGTCGGCTCCTCGAGGCCCTGGGAGCGGGCGCCGACCACATGTACCTGGTCGACGGCCTTCGTTGCTTCGGGTGCCCCGCGGATCCCGACACGCTGGTGCGCTGCATCTCGAGCCCGTATGGCGAGCTGCGGCAGCGCTGTGCCGAGACCTTCGGCGGCCCCCCAACCCCCGCCGGCGACGTCGCGATCACGATCGACTACTCGACATTCGTGGACTTCCGGATCGTGTCGATCGAGCGCCGCCTGGAAGGCGAGAGCATCGTTGGGGATGAGGGCGAGGGCTGGGGGTGGGACGAGCTGGACGAAGCGTCGTCGACGGGCGTTGCGCGCGCGGAACGAGACGCCCTGCGGCTGCTCGCGGTCCTGCTGAACAACTGGGACAACCGCCCGGCCAACCAGCGCCTCTTGTGCTTGCCCGGCGGGACGCGGGCGGACGGCTCGTGCGCGCGGCCGTTCGCCTACATGCACGACACCGGCGGCACGTTCGGGTGGATCAAGGGGAAGAAGGACGAGCGGAAGCTCGATGTCGAGGGGTGGAGGCAGGTCAGAGTTTGGAAGGATCCGGCGGCGTGCGTCGTGCGTATCTCGTCTCCAGCGCTGGTCGGCGCGACGTTCGGCGAGGCCACGATCTCGGAGACCGGACGGCGCTTCCTCGTCGACCGCCTCCGCCGAATTCCCCCGGGGGAGATTCGAGACCTCTTCGAAGGGGCCCGCTTCGCGGACGACGAGGGGGCGAGCCCGGAGAGCCGGGACGTCGACAACTGGGTGAAGGCGTTCGACGACAAGGTGCGCGAGATCGCCGAGCGCGCGCCGTGTCCTACACCTTGACGATGCAGCGCATGGGGCGGGCCCTTCGGCGACCCTGGTGGTGCCTCGCACCATCGCTGTTGCTGTTTCCTCTGCTGACCCGCGCGGCCGTTCTGCAGACCGCCGAGCCAACGTCGCTCTCCACCCCGGCCCCGTCGCCCTCGCCGCATTCCGCACTGGCTCAGCTCGCGGCGCCGAACGGCGGCGACGAAGAGAAGCTGATTCTCGAAGCCCTGCTTGGCCTGGCTGTGGCCGGCGCCCTGGGAGCGACGCTCGCCTTCCGCCCGCAGCGCCGCGGCACCCCTCCCCGCAAGCCCGCCGTGATCCAGACGCAGATCATCCTGGCGCTGGTCGGAGCGCTCGTCATGATCGTGGTCGGGGCCAGCCTCGCCCGCGCCTTCGGGATCGTGGGCGCGGCCAGCCTCGTGCGCTACCGCGCGAAGATCGACGACCCCAAGGACGCGGGCGTGATGCTCGCCTGCCTGGCGCTCGGCCTCGCCTCGGGCGTCGGCATCTACGCAGTGGCCGTGCTCTCCACGCTGCTGATCCTGGCCGTGGTCTGGGCCCTCGAGTCTCTCGAGCCCGAGGGACGCAAGGACTTCCTGCTCAAGGTCGAGGGCGGGGATCCAGAGAAGCTCAAGGACCGCCTCGAGGAGCTGCTCCGGCGCAGCCGGGTCAAGCACGAGCTGCGCACCACCTCCAAGGACGACTTGGTCTATTCCGTCGAGCTGCCGCTCACCAAGAGGACGGACCGCTTGACCGACGCCATCCTCGCCCTCGACAAGGGGGAACAGCTGAAGGTCCAGTGGTCGGACAAGAAGGGAAAGGACAAGTCCTGAGCCCATGCAGCTCCTGGTACAGCCCGACGACGGCATCGGCCCCATCCTCACGGCCATCCGAAACGCGCGTCGCACGATAGACCTCCACGTATTCCGGCTCGCCTCCAACCAGATCGAGAAGGCGCTCGCCGACGCCGTGAAGCGCGGGGTCGAGGTGAGGACACTGATCGCGCACACCCACGGCGGCAAGGGCAAGGCGCTCCGCAAGCTCGAGCTGCGCTTGCTGAAGATCGGCGCGACCGTATCGCGCAGCGGCGACGATCTCCTGCGTTATCACGGCAAGATCCTGATCGTCGACGCCAAGAAGCTGTACGTGCTCGCGTACAACCTCACCCGCTCCGACATCGGGCGTGCCCGAAGCCTCGGCATCGCGACGAGGAAGCGCGACATCGTCGCAGAGGCCTCGAAGGTGTTCGATGCGGACTTCGACCGCAGGCCCTACAAGGGGGACTCCCAGAGCCTGATCGTGAGCCCCGTCAACGCGCGGGAGCGCCTCAGCGCCTTCCTTCGCAAGGCGAGGAAGGAGCTGCTGATCTATGGCAGCGTCACCGACGGCGCCAGCATCCGCATCCTCAAGGAGCGAGTGAAGCGCGGAGTCGTGGTGCGCATCATCGGGAGGCTCCGGAAGGGCCATGACGGCTTCCAGGTGGAGAAGTATCCGGGCAAGCGCATGCACCTGCGCGCGATCGTTCGCGACGGTCGGGCCGCATTCGTCGGCAGCCAGATCCTCCGCAAGCTCGAGCTCGACGCCCGGCGAGAGATCGGCGTGATCGTGAAGCATGCCCAGGTCGTGAAGCAGATCGCGGACGTCTTCGCGGCAGACTGGGCGCAGACCGAAGCCGGCAAAGAGGAGGCCGCATGATGCTTGCGCTCATGCTGTTCGCCCTGTCGGACCTGGCCAGCCCGGAGAGCGACGCGGCGAATCGAGAGGCCGCGACGCGCCACGTCACCGCGGGACCACAGTACCGAGCGGGCGCCCTGCATCGGTTTCTCTTCGGCTCCGGCTACCGCGAGCTCTGGACCACTTCGGTGGTGGTGGAGGTGCTGGACCTCGAGCGCTTCGCGGGCGGCGTCGTCGCCCGCAAGAAGGGCGGGGGCAAGCAAACGAAGTCGCTGACGCTGGCTGGCGCCGATGGCCGCAAGTGGAAGTTCCGCTCCGTCGCCAAGGACCCCACGCCGGCGCTGCCCGAAGGCCTCAAGAACGGTCTGATAGTCAAGATCGCAAGAGACCAGACGAGCGCGGCCCTTCCCATGAACGCGATCATCGTTGACCGGCTCGCCGAGGCTGCCGAAATACCGCACGTCGAGCACCGCGTGGTCGTGCTGCCGGACTCTCCCCGTCTCGGCGAGTTCCGGCCGGAGTTTGCCCGCATGCTGGGGGTCCTTGAGGAAGACGTCTCCCTGAAGGCCCCGGCGACTCGCGGTTTCGAGGGCTACGACCGGATGGTCGACACGCACGAGCTGGAGGACGCCCTCGACGCCGACGCGCGCCAGCGCGTCGACAGCCGCGCATTCCTCAAGGCGCGCCTGTTCGACATGCTCATCGGGGACTACGACCGCCACGAGTCCCAGTGGGACTGGATCAGGGACGTCCGCACGGGTCTCTGGCAGCCCCTGCCGAAGGACCGCGACCTTGCCTTCGTCAAGTTCGACGGGCTCGTGCTCGACCTGGCGCGCACGCGGCAGCCGCGTCTGGTGGATTTCGAAGCGACTTATCCGAACATCCTGGGCCTGTCCTGGCAGTCGCGCTTTCTGGACCGGCGGCACCTGGCCGACCTGGAATGGCCGGTGTGGGCCGAGGTCGCGTCTGAGCTTCAGGGCCAGCTCACCGACGCGGCGATCGACGAGGGCGTCGCGCGGCTCCCGGCGCAGTACTACCGGGTGGATGGTGTCGAGCTGGCGGAGACGCTCAAGCTCCGGCGACAGCGACTGCCCGAGGCGGCGCGTCGCTTCTATCTCCTGCTGGCTCGGGAGGCAGAGGTCCATGCCACCAATCAGGCGGATTCGCTACGGATCGAGCGCGAGCGTGAAGGTGCGGTGACCCTGGTCCTGGAGGGCGCGGGCAGCACCTTCTTCCACCGGCGCTTCGAGCCCTCCGAGACGCGAGAGGTGCGCGTCTTTCTCAAGGCGGGGGACGACCGCGTGACCTCCGAGGGCGTGGGGAGCTCGCGAATCAAGGTGCGGGTCGTGGGAGACGAGGGGAACGATCTCCTCGACGACTCGGCGGGCGGCCACACACGCTTCTATGACGCGGAGGGTGAGAATGAGATCGTGCGCGGGCCGGGAACGCGCACGAACACGCGCCCCTACACGCCGCCGCTGGACAAGGCTGGGGACCCGGTGCGCGACTGGGGCGGAGAAACCCTGATGCGGCCGTCGCTGCGCTCGGGTGAGGACTACGGCGTCACGCTGGGGCTGCAGTTGCAACGAAAGCAGTACGGGTTTCGAAAGCATCCGTACGCCGCGCGGCACACGCTGCGGGTCGAGTACGCGACAGGACTGCAGAGCGCAGCCGCACGCTACGACTATCGGTCCATGCGGACGGACAACCGCGCCCACATCCTGGTCGCGGCAAAGACCTCGTCGCTCGACCTGACTCGCTTCTACGGTTTCGGCAACGAGACCAGCTCCCTCGAGGAACCGGAGTTCTACGAGGTCAGCCAGAGGCAGTACGCCCTGGCGCCTTCGTACCGGCTGAGGGTCCCGGCCGTCGACGTCTTCATCGGCCCCGTGGTCAAGTACGCGGACACTCACCTCTCGCCATCCACGTTCGTCGGCCAGCAGCAGCCTTATGGCACGAACGACGGGTTCGGCCAGGTCGGGGCTCGGCTGGGGCTCGTGTTCGACCGGCGCAATCGCGAGGCGGCCCCGTCGAGGGGACTGATGATCTCGGGCGAAGGGAACGTCTACCCGGCGATCTGGAGCGTGACGGATTCGTTTGGCGAATTCCACGGCTCGACGAGCGCCTACTTCGCGATGCCTTTCCCCATGGAGCCCATCCTGGCGTTCCGTGTGGGTGGCGCGAAGACATGGGGCACCTATCCCTTGCAGGAAGCCGCGACCATCGGCGGAGGCGAGACGGTACGTGGGCTGCGTCGTCAGCGGTACACCGGCGACGCCTCGCTCTACGGCAGTGCCGAGCTGAGACTGCCCCTCGTGGGCGGCGACAGAGCGTTTCGAATGGGCCTCCTCGGCTTGACCGATGCGGGTCGAGTCTTCGTGCAGGGGGAGTCCTCGGCGCGCTGGCACACGGCAGCAGGCGGGGGTTTGTGGTTTGCCCTTGGCGATCCGCAGAACACCGTGAGTCTCGCGCTCGCTCGCAGCGAAGGCAGGACGGCCCTCTACCTTCAGGGCGGGTTCATATTCTAGGGCGCGCTGCCGTCGGCTATTGACAGCCCACGGGCACGACGATTAGCGTCACGAGATCCGGTCCGCCGCGCGCCGACCCCACACCGTCATCCCGAGGAGCTCGATGCTCGCTGGTCGTGCCTGGCCGACGGCGCTCCTGAGTTGTGCGCTGGCGTCGCGCGCCGCAGCCCAGAGTCCCGATCCGTCGTTCGCCGGCTACAGCTTCGCGCCGGCGAGCGTCGGCTCGCGTCCGGCCGGACTCGGCGGAGCCTTCGTAGCGCTCGCGGACGACTCCAAGGCGGCCGCGGTCAACCCGGCGGGGCTGGCGCTGATTCCCCTCACGGAGCTGTCTCTCAGCTCCGGCGAGCGCTGGGCCGCAGCGTCGACCGGCTCCAGGCTGCTGCGCCTGGCCGGGTATCTGTCGCGTGCCGACGCCAAGACGCAGACGCTCAACTCCTCGATGCTGGAAGGAGGGCTGGCCACGGGTTTCAAGCCCTTGCGTCGAGTGAGCCTTGGGGTGGGGGTCGCCTGGAGCCGCCTCTCGCTCGAATCGACGAGCGTGTCGACGGGGACGTCGTCGAGCAGCGAGGACACTCAGGTTCGATTCACGGCCGGTCTGCTCCTGGACCTCCTCAGCAGGACGGGCGGCTCGCTGCCGGCGCTGCGGCTCGGGGTCTCGTACCAGCCCGGATTCGATTGGTCGCTGCGCCTGCCGACTTCGCCGGGTGCAACCCTGGCGCCCACGGACGTTCGCAGGCCCTCGCTGGTCGCGGCCGGCCTCGCTTTCCGGCCGTCCGACCGGTGGACCCTGTCGGCCGAGGGGGACTTGATCCGCTATCGCGAGGTCATCGACACGCTTCGCCGCAACTCGGCCACGCCGGCGGCGGACTGGACGCTTCCCGATGCGCTCGAGCCGCGGGCCGGCGTGGAATTCGCTGCGCCGCTCTGGTGCGGCTGCGGAGTGGTGAGGCTGCGGGGCGGTCTCCACTATGGATCCTCGGGGCGTATCCGCTACGGCGGCACGGATCCCCTGCTGGCTCGTGCCTTCGAGCACGATCCCTGGGAGACCACGGGGAGCCTGGGCGCATCGTTCTTCACCGAGCACTTCGGCCACGCCCTGCGTATCGATGTCGACTCGCGGGACGTGTTCAACGGGCCGGAGCTGTCCTTCGGCCTCGTCTTCCGGTTTTGAACGATGCCCCGAATCAAGCGCCTCCATCTGTCGATCGTCGTCGCCGCCGCCATTCCCCTCGTCGGCGCCTCGCCTCCTCGCACGAAGCCGAAAGGCGCGGTTCACGTTGCGCGCGGCTGCCCGCCCGAGCGCGCGCAGAACGGTGAGGTGCGCCTCGTCTTCCTGGGCGACTCCGGATACGGTACCGGCTTCTCGGAATGGGGAGCGCACGGCCAGGACGCCATCGCCGCGCGTCTGGCCAACCTGAGGCTGCCGCCCGACCTGGTGTTCTTCCTCGGCGACAACATCTACTGGCGGGGCAGCTCTTCGCTCTACAAGACACGCTTCGACGATGTTTACGACCCGCTGATCCGTGAGTGCAAGGCCCATGTGGCGCTCGGCAACCACGACGTCAAGGGCTGTCGCACGGTCGAGGAGTACGAGCGCTGGGAGAGCTGTCTTCAGGACCTCGGGAACGCGCTGGTCGCGGACCGCAAGGCGCGCTACATGCGCCAGGGCATGGAGGAGGAGAGCGCCGCTGCCAAGGCGCAGGCGGACACGGCGGCCGAGACGACGGGTGAGGTCGCCACGGACGCGATCGCTGCCCGGAAAGCGAACTGCCTGCCCGGAGACGCGACCGCCTACGAGGATGCGGTCGCGAACCGCGCCACCTGCAACGCGGCCACGGCGCTCGAGCACGCGCAGTTCGGCTTCGGCACCGTGGAGAAGGGCGAGCCTCCCGCGCAGCTGCGGCAGCGCTATTACAGCATCCTGTGGCCGCTGCCCAAGCTCTCGAAGGGCGGAGCTCCCGCCGAGCCGGCAGAGCCCGCGACGCGACCGCTCGTCGACGTGATCGTGCTCGACTCGAACACGCTCGGGGTGGGCGGCGGCATGTTGGAGAAGAAGTCGCCTCCCCGCGAGGACCGGCTGCAGCTCCTCTGGCTGCGCAGCAGCATGACGCAATGGCTGCCCGCGCCGGGAGAGACGCACCGGATCTGGAAGATCCTGGCCATGCACCATCCTCCGTACACGCCCCGGGGGTGCGCCTGCCGCATCTTCGGCAAGTGTCTGGGCGGGCACGGGGACGAGCTCGAGCTTCAGAAACAGCTCGGCCAGGCGCTCGAAGACCTGGAGCCACCCGACTTCGTCATGACCGCTCACAATCATCTCTACGCCCGCAGCCATCCGCTGAACGCGGCCGGCGTGCCGGTGACAGGCGCGAAGGAGCGCGGCGTGCGCTACTTCGTCACGGGTGGAGGCGGCGCACCGCTCTACGACGTCCATCGCCCGGACTCGCGCTTCGCGAAGGCGCTCACCGTCTATCACTTCGTCTACCTGCGCCTCACGGCGTCGTCGGCTTTCTACTGGGCGCTGGACGCCGGAGGGAGAGTGCGAGACTCTGGCTGCTTCGAGAAGGGCGCGGGAGTCGACCAGGCCCTCGACCCGGACTTCGACTACGACGATCCGCTCCCGCCGAACTGTGTCGTAGAGGAGGGCTGAGGCCCCAAAAAGGCGGACTCGCGTCCACGGAGATGCCCTAGGCACAAGTCCGCGGACCGAGAACGGCTACCCGTCGTGGATGCTGGCCCTGTCGACGCTCGGAGCGTTCGCGCTCGTTGTGATCACGCTCTTCTTCATGCTCGACCATATCCCCGAGACGGGAAAGCACGGAACCATTTCTACGGCTTCTTGGGCGGCGGGTTGAATGGGGTTCGAAGCCCCCGCGCTACCCATTGCCCGAGCCCTCTGTCGCCGCCGCACGGATGAAAACGCTTATCGATTCTTGGGCCACAGCGCATCGTGGATCTCGCCTTGGAAAGCGCTCGCGGGCACTCCTGGAACAGCAAGACAAGCAGCTCGGAGTCAACGACGCAATCGCTGAAGCGGACACGCACGCAACTCCACGAAATCAGGGCTTGCTCACGAGTTCGTAAGGACTTCCAGACGCAAACCGATTATCTTGCACACTAGCTGACAGCAGAGGACGACATATGCGAAGGAAGCCGGTTGCGATCGGCCTCGACGCCGACACGTCTTCGCGGGCTTCGGCGGCATCGTGAACGGCGAGAACACCCACTCGGGCAAGGCCTTCTCGTTCGGTACGACCCTCAACTTCGGCGGGCGGCAGCGCACCCCGGATCAGGGTTGAAGATGCGGTCGTACGCATGCGCTGTTCTGCTCGCGCTGGGTATGGCCGCCGGCGCAGGATGTGGTGGCGGCCCCACCGCTCCCGAGCCTCCACGCCTTCACCAGATCCGGGTCCCGTTTGGAGACCCGAACGGCTGCTGGGGCAGCGGACGACCCGGCGACGCCCAGCCCAATGATGTCCATGCGCATCGCGCTCTGCGGCGACCTCCGCCCGGGCGGCTGAGAAGCGTGGCATTCGCTGATGAATGAGGATCAGAACCGGAATCCGCGGCCGGGCCGCCAGCAGCTCTTCGCATTGGCCGTGACGACCGTGGCGCCGTGTCTCCTCGCTGTCAGTGCCGGGCGTCGTTATGGGAGTCACTGCGCTTATGGCGATGCCAGTCGGGGGCGTCGCCGACGGCCTGCGCCGACCGCTTCGCCCCGTGCGAGCCGGAGCGAAGCGGTCAGGATGGGAAGCGGTCAGGAATTCAGAATCTCTTCGTGAGGGTCACGTCGAAGTGACGGGCGGTCATGAGGTAGTACTGGGCGTCGCCGAGCTCGCTCTCCGATACCGGGTCCCGGACGTCGTTGAGGTTGCGGCCGTCCATACGCAGCTCCCATCCCTTGGTGCGGTAGCCGAGGCTGGCGGAGACCGTGCCGTACGAGTCGGCGAGGGCCGTGTTCCTCTTGTTGAGGTAGCGGTCGCCCACGTAGTTGTACTCCACGCCGACCAGCGGGCCGCGGGCGGAAGCGTGGATGACTCCGGCCGAGGCCAGGTGGCGCGCGGACATCTCCAGCCTCTTGCCACCGAGCTGCGTCGGAACGCCGTCGAACTCCGTCAGGAAGTCGCGGAACTTGGCGTCGTGGAAGCTGTAGCTGGCCCGCACGCTCCACGAACCGGCCATGCGGTAGGCCACGCCGGTCTCGATCCCTTTGAAGCGCTCCGTGCCCGCGTTGGCGAGCTCGGGCAGCCCCTCGCCGTTGACCTGGGAGATGACCAGGTTCTCGAAGTCCATCTGGAACGCCGCGATCTCCAGCGAGCCTCGCCCGTCCATGAACCGCGTCTTGATCCCGACCTCGAAGCTGCGGGAGGTTTCCGGCTTCAGCAGGCCCTCCTCGCCCCCCTCCTCCTCGCCGATCCCGAAGTCGAAGGCGGCCGGCTTGAAGGTGTCCTTGTAGTTCGCGAACAGCGAGACGCGGTTCGCCCCTTTGTGCAGGGCGTGAACGTCAGCCCGATGCCCCCGCTCGGTCGCGCCTTGTCCTGCTCGTTCTCCCCGCCCTCCTGCGCCTCGGGGGGAGCGTCCGGCCCGGTGTCGCGCGCCTCGCGCTTCTCCTTCGTGACGTTGAGCCGGATCCCGGCCTCCAGCCGCCAGGTCGGCGCCGGGATCCACTCGGCGAAGGCGTAGGCGCCGCCGAAGTCGCGCTTGTCCTCGATGAGGATGTCCAGGTCCTCGGGCTCCGGCACCGCGGCACCGGTCGGGCTGTTGATGGGTGTGAAGTAGTCGAAGGGCACGCCCTTTGCGTCGCCGCCGCCGTGGATGTAGTCGAGCCCGCCGACGAACTTGACCGTCGGCGACGCGGTCCACGTCGCGTGGGTGTCGAAGTAGACCTCGTTGATGTCGATGTCCTCCCGGAACCCGACCGCGTTCGGATCGTCGAGGGAGATGTCGAACAGGAAGCCGCGGAAGATGTGGTTGGCGGAGCGCGTGTAGGACAGCGTGGACGTCCAGGTGGCGCTCCCGAGGGGCCGGTCGTAGCCGAGGGAGACTGCAAAGCGCCGGTCGTTCAGGAACGCGTCGGCGGGGTTCTGGTTGGCGTCGGGCGGGACGACGGGAGACAGCACCGGCCCCTGCCTGGGCCGCGGGCTCGCCGGGTCCTGATCGACGTACGTGGCGTCGATGTTGAAGCGGAAGGCGCCGTTGCTGAGCGGGTGGTTGTTGCGCCAGAGCACGTGGCCGCGGCCGTAATGCGTGCGGTCGTCCTTGTACCCCTGCTTGCGACCGTCAACGCTGAGGGCCGACTCGAAGCCGCCCCACGCGGGCAGCTTGGCCGTGAGCTCGCCGCCGAAGCTGCCGTAGCTTCCGCCCGATGCGCTCACCACGGTCTTCGTGTCCGCGGGGTTCGCGTGCACCACCTGGATCACGCCCACGAACGACGTGGCGCCGTACATGACCGGGGCCGGCCCCCGCAGCACCTCGATACGTTCCAGGTCGGTGAGGTTGA
>Ga0075428_100002335_pt1 | contig 20588 bp, 15 predicted proteins | sample RhiMetdeltSRZDD2_FD_75291 | JGI IMG/M metagenome (GOLD analysis project Ga0075428, IMG submission 75291) | Populus rhizosphere microbial communities from Tennessee, USA - Rhizosphere MetaG P. deltoides SRZDD2 | ecosystem: Host-associated > Plants > Roots > Rhizosphere > Soil | place: USA... | reverse complement strand
ATATTCATCACCCAGGAGCCTGAACAAAGTCACCTCCCTTGATGGGAAATTGACGCGATTCTCCCATTGATTGAGGTCTAGATCACAGCAACACTCTATGTGTGCCGCCTCAACGCCGACCGGCTTGCCGGCCATGAGGCAGTGCAGGTGGTCGCCGACCGGTGATCGATGCGACGTTGTGCGCGTCGTCTTCGAGGCGACGATGTAGCGATTCGGTTGCGGCGCTGGCGATTCGATACCACCGACGCATTTGTGTTTTGAACAAGGAGGCTTGTGATGGAGATGCTGCTTGCCGGCGAATGGCGCGACGCGGGTGACCGTGCAACCGAGACGGTGCTGTCCCCGTACGACGGCCGACCGGTCGGTTCGGTGCCGCTGGCCACCATCGACGACGCCGCGGCGGCCGTCGACTACGCCGAGATCGCGGCACGGGTGCAGCGGGAGACCCCGGCACATGAGAGGGTGGCGGTGCTGCTGCGGGCGGCCGATCTGGCCGATCAGCGCGCCGAGGACATCGCGCAGACGATCAGCGCGGAGACCGGCAAGCCGATCAGCGAGGCGCGCGGTGAGGCAAGTCGCTCCGGTGCGATCATCCGGCTGGCCGCGCACGAGGGCAGCCAACTCTACGGCTCGACGCTGCCGCTGGACGCGAACCCCGGAACCGGTTTGGAGAAAATCGGTTTCACGGTGCGTCAGCCGTGCGGAATCGTCGTGGCGATCACCCCGTTCAACTACCCGGCGCTGCTGGTGCTGCACAAGATCGCCCCGGCACTGGCCGCGGGTAACGCGGTCGTGCTCAAACCGGCCCGCTCGACACCATTGACCGCGCTCAAGCTCGCGCAGTGCTTCGTCGACGCCGGCCTTGCGCCGGGTGCGCTCTCGGTACTCACCGGAGCCGGCGGCACCCTGGGCGACCGGCTGGTCACCGACCAGCGGGTACGCAAGGTCTCGTTCACCGGCTCGACAGCCACCGGGACACACATTGCCGCGGTCGCCGGGATCAAGAAACTGTCTCTGGAGCTGGGCGCCTCATGCCCGGTGATCGTGCTGCCCGACGCCGACATCGAGATGGCCGCATCCGCGGTGGCCGCCGGGGGTTACATCAACGCCGGCCAGGTGTGCATCTCGGTGCAGCGGGTGATCGTCGACGAACGCGTGGAAGCCGACTTCCTCGACGCGCTGGTGCCGAAGGTGGACGCCATCACCCTGGGTGACCCCGCCCAGGAGGACACCCGGCTGGGGTCGCTGATCTCCGAAACCGAGGCCACCCGAGTGGCCTCGGCGATCCAGACCGCCGGCGATTCCGGCGCGAAGGTCCTGACGGGCGGCGACCGCGAGGGTGCTGTTATCACCCCCGCCGTGGTGGCGGCCGTCGACCCGCAGTCACCGTTCTCCCGCGACGAATTGTTCGGACCCGCGGTCGCGGTGTCGTCGGCCCCCGACATCGCCGCCGCGATCGCGATCGCCAATGACAACGAGTACGGCCTGGGCGCAGGCATTTTCACCTCCGATGTGACAGCGACGGTACGCGCGATGCGCCAGATCGACGCCGGCAACATTCACATCAACTGGACCCCGCTGTGGCGGGCCGACCTGATGCCCTATGGCGGGCTGAAGGGCAGCGGCATCGGCAAGGAGGGTGTCCGCTCGGCTGTCACCGAAATGACCGAAGAAAAGACCATCGTCATCCACGGCCGCCCGTGGTGAACCCCGAAGGAAACCAGCCATGATCAGCACCTCTCACAAGTCGGTCCGGCTCACCGCCGCCCAGGCCATCGTCAAATACCTCGCCGCCCAGTACAGCCTCGCCGATGGTGCCCGGCGCCGCCTAATCCCCGCCGCGCTGGGCATCTTCGGGCACGGAAACGTCGCCGGGTTGGGTCAGGCCCTCGATGAGCTGTCCGACGAATTGCCGTTCATCCAGGGCCGCCACGAGCAGTACGTCGCGCACATCGCCACCGCGTACGCGAAGGCCACCCGTCGGCACGCCACCCTCGCGGTCACCGCGTCCATCGGCCCGGGCGCCCTGAACCTGGTCACCGCCGCCGGTCTGGCGACGGTCAACCGGCTGCCGCTGCTGTTGTTGCCAGGAGACACCTACGCCACCCGGCACCAGGGCCCCGTGCTGCAGCAACTCGAACACGCCAGCCAGGCCGACGCCACCGTCAACGACGCATTCCGGCCGGTGTCGCGGTTCTTCGACCGGATCACCCGCCCGGAGCAATTGCTCACCGCGCTGCCGCAGGCGATGCGGGTGCTCACCAGCCCCACCGACACCGGCGCGGTAGTGATCTCGCTGCCGCAGGACATCCAATCGCACGCCTACGACTTCCCCGTCGAGTTCTTCGAACCCCGGGACTGGAAGATTCGCCGCCCGTTGCCCGACCCCGACGAGATCACCCAGGTCGCCGCGCTTATCCGCGAGGCGAACCGGCCGGTGCTGATAGCCGGCGGTGGCATCCACTACTCCGACGGCCACGCCGCGCTGGAGCAGTTCGCCGAGACCGCGGGCATCCCGGTGGTGGAAACCTTCGGCGGCAAGGGCGCGGTCACCCGCGACGCATGGTGGCAGGTCGGTGGCGTCGGCCTTGAAGGCAACTTCGCCGCCAATTCCCTTGTCAAACAATCGGATTTGATCATCAGCGTGGGCACCCGACTGACCGACTTCACCACCGGCTCGCAGTCGATCTTCGAAAACGACTCGGTGCAGTTCGCGTCGCTGAACGTCGTCGACGCCGACACCCGCAAGCAGGGCGCGGTCGGAATCCTCGCCGACGCCCGCCTCGGGCTGGAGGCGCTCACCCAGGCGCTGCGCGACCACACCACCAGCGCGGCGTGGCGCGACACGGTCGTCGCGGCGAAGGCCGATTGGGCGCCGCTCCGCGCTGCCGCGCTCGACGCGGACATCGCCGTTCGGCGTGAGGAGCACCCCGACGCCCCGGTGACCGACGCCGTGCTGACCCAGCCGCAGCTGATCGGGTTGTTGCAGGAACACGCCCAAAGTGGCGACACCATCATCGCCGCCGCCGGCGGGCCCCCCGGCGACCTGCAGAAGGTGTGGGACGCCACCGGCAACCGGCGCTGCCACCTCGAATTCGGGTTCTCCTGCATGGGTTACGAATTGCCCGCCGCCATGGGCGTCCGCCTGGCCCACGGCGACGACGGGTCGCGGATTGTCACGTTCATCGGCGACGGCACCTTCCTGATGGCGCCGACCGAACTGGTCACCGCTGCGCAGGAACGCCTCGACATCACGATCGTGGTGTCAGAGAATCACGGCTACCAGGTGATCCACCGTCTACAGATGAACCGCAGCGGACGTGAGTTCGGCAACGAGTTCCGTTACCGCACCGACGGCGACATCATTGACGGGACCGCCGAGCGCAAGGCTCCCCGCCTTGAAGGTGACTACCTGGACGTGGATCTGCGCAAGATCGCAGAAGGCCTCGGTGCGACCGCCATCCGTGCCACCACCGCGGTCGAGGTGCGCGATGCATTGGCCGACACTCGCGACACCCGCGGCCCAGTGGTCCTGGTGGTGCCGACGGTGCCGCACGTCGACCTACCGGGCGGGGATGTGTGGTGGGACGTGGCCCCCGCGGAGGTGTCCGGGCAGGAATGGGTGCAGGCGCTGCGCGCCGAGTACGAGCAGGCCCGCGGCGCGCAGCGGTGGTTCGGATGAGCGCCACTCCCTTGGACGGTGGCGCGCTGCGGCGCCGGTTGGCCAACGGCGAGATCACGGTCGGCACATTCGTTGGCATGGCGTCGGCGACGGCCACCGAGGTCTGCGCCGCCGCCGGGGCCGACTGGGTGCTCATCGACCTCGAACACGGTTCCGGGTCCGAGGACGTGATCTCTGACAGCGTGCTCGCCGCGGCGAGTTACGGGGTGCCGGCGATCGTGCGGGTGGAGTCGGGTGAGCGGATCCGGATCGGTCGCGTGCTCGACCAGGGCGCGACCGGGGTGATGGTGCCGCGGCTGGACAAGCCCGACGAGGTGGCGACCGTTCTTTCGCACCTGCGGTACCCGCCGCACGGTGATCGGGGCGTGGCCACCTACAACCGGTCCTGCCGATGGGGATTGGACCGTTCGCCGCTGACCGATCCCACCCAGAACACGCTCGGCGTGATCCAGATCGAGACGCTCGCTGCGTTGGACGCGGTCGACGAGATCGCCGCCCTGGACGGTGTGGACGTGTTGTTCATCGGTCCGCTGGATCTGTCCTTCGCGCTCGGTGTGCCGCTGCGGTTCGATGACCCCGAATTCGTCGCCGCCACCGGGCGGGTGCTCGACGCCGCGGCCGCGCACCGCAAGACCGCCGGGATTCTCGCCGCGAACGCCGCCATGGCGACACGTTACGTCGAGCGCGGATTCCGTTTCGTGGCAATCGGTTCCGACTCAACCATGCTGGCCGCCGCGCTGAGCGATGCGTTCACCGCGGCCCGCACCACCCACACCTGACAACCAGAAAGGCAGAACACCAAGTGAGCACAACCAACCGCCGCATCGGCGTCGGGCTGATCAGTGTCGGCTGGATGGGGCAGCTGCATTCCCGCGCCTACCGCAGCGTGCCGATCGTCTACCCCGAGCTCGGCATCAACCCCGAGCTGGTGATCGCCGCCGATAGCGCCCCGGACCGGGCTGAGTTCGCCCGCGACGTTCTCGGCTACACCCGTGCGACGACCGACTACCGCGAGGTGCTGGCCGACGCCGAGGTGGACGTGGTGTCGATCTGTGCCCCCAACTTCCTGCACGCCGAAATCGGCATCGCGGCAGCCGAAGCCGGGAAACACTTCTGGATCGAAAAGCCAGTGGGGCGCAGCTACGCGGAGACCTCGGCCATCGCGTCGGCCGTCACGAAGGCGGGTGTTATCACCTCGATCGGCTACAACTATCGCCACGCCCCCGCGGTGGAACACGCCCGCAGCCTGATCGCGGCCGGCAAGCTGGGCTGGATCACCAACGTCCGCGCCGCCTTCTTCTCCGGATACGCCAACGAGCCCAAGGGTGCGCTGTCGTGGCGGTTCAATCGGGAACTCGCCGGCTCGGGTGTGCTGGCCGATCTGTTCAGCCATGCCAGCGACCTGTGCCAGTACGTCGTCGGCCCGATCGCCGAGATCACCGCGCTGACCAGCACCGTCTACACCGAACGTCCGAAGCTCGCAATGGGTTCGGGGACACATTTCGATGTGATCGAGGGCGGTGAGATGGGCACCGTCGAGAACGAGGACTACGCCGCGGCGCTGGTCCGGTTCGGCGCCGACGCCCAGGGATCGGGTGCGGTCGGCACCATCGAGGCATCCCGGGTGATCGTGGGTCCCGCATGTGGCTACCAGATCGAGGTGTATGGCACCGACGGGTCGGTTAAGTGGGACTTCGAGCGGATGAACGAGCTACAGGTGCGCATCGGGCGTGCCGCCGACGAGCCCGGCTACATCACCGTCAACGCCAACCCCAAACATGGTGACTACTCGCGCTTTCAACCCGGACCGGGCAACGCGATGGGCTTCGACGACCTCAAGACCATTGAAGCCAAGAAGTTCCTGCTGGCCGTCGCGGGCGGTGTGGCCGCGAATTCCAATGTGCACGACGCGGTCTCGGCTGCGGCGATCGTCACCGCCGCCGAAGAGTCCGCCGCGACCGGGCAGTGGCAGAAGATCGAACCCGTTGCCGGCACCACGGCATCCCGCATCACGGCCGGGTGAACGATGTCGACCGCTTCTCACGAACCTGCCGTGACGACATCGGTCCCGATCCAGACGTTCGTCGCGTTGGGCGCGATCGACCCCGAGCTGGTGGAGCCGTTTCTGGCGCCCCATCAACGGCTTGTGCTGAACCCCAGCGATGAGGAACTCGCGGTGGCCGACGCCGCGATCGTGCGGGCGGCGTCCACCGTCGACGCTGCCATGCTCGACCGGATGCCGGCGCTGAAAGTCCTCGCCCGCACCGGTGTGGGCACCGACCTCGTCGACGTGACCGAAGCCGCCCGCCGCGGCATCCCGGTGGTGATCACGCCCGGCACGAACACCACCTCGGTGGCCGAGGGAGTGTTCGCGCATCTGCTGGCCGCGGTCAAGCGGCTTTCCACGCTGACCACGCTGGTGCGCGAAGGCAGATGGAACGAGCGCGACGCCATCACCGTGGGCGACCTCGACGGCGCAACGCTGGGCATCATCGGTTTTGGCCGCATCGGCAACCGGGTGGCACGGATCGCCACCGCGTTCGACCTGAAGGTGCTCGCTTACGATCCGTACGCCGACGTTCCCGTCGACTACCAGTGCGACAGTGTGGAACAGCTCTTGACTGCAAGCGATTTCGTCACGCTACATGTGCCACTGCTTGCCGAGAACCATCACCTGATCGACGCCGCGCGCCTCTCGCTGATGCGGCCCGGCAGCGTACTGGTCAACTGCAGCCGAGGCGCGTTGATCGACCTCGACGCCGCCGAGGAAGCCCTGCACAACGGGCGGCTGGGCGGGCTGGGGCTCGACGTCTACGACCCTGAGCCGCCCGAGCATCACCCGGTGTTCGATCATCCCAACACGGTGCTGACACCCCACCTGATGGGCTTCACCCAGCGCGCGATGGCACTCACCATCCAGGCTTCAGTGTTGGGTGCTACGGCGGTGCTGCGCGGCGAGCAACCCATCGCGGTGGCCACACCATGACCATCAGTTGGCGTGATCGGTGTCGGCGTGATGGGCCGCCGGTGCTGTGCGAGAAACCGCATGCTGCCCGTTCCTGCTCGTCCCCAAAGAAGGGTTTTCCCCCGTGTTCTCCAAGGTCTTGGTCGCGAATCGTGGTGAGATTGCGATCCGTGCGTTTCGCGCGGCATACGAGCTGGGCGCGGGAACGGTAGCGCTCTATCCCTACGAGGACCGCAACTCCGTACATCGGTTGAAGGCCGACGAAAGCTACCAGATCGGCTCGCCGGGCCATCCGGTGCGGGCGTATCTGTCCGTCGAGGAGATCGTGTCGGCGGCTCGCAATTCCGGCGCCGACGCGATCTATCCCGGGTACGGGTTCCTTTCGGAGAACCCGGATCTCGCCGCAGCCTGCGAATCGGCGGGCATCACCTTCGTCGGCCCCTCGGCCGACGTGCTGGCACTGGCCGGCAATAAGGCTCGCGCGATCGAGGCGGCACAGGCGGCGGGATTACCGGTACTGGCGTCCTCGCCGCCCAGTTCGGATGTGACGACCCTGCTCGCGGCGGGTGAAGAGATGCAGTTTCCCGTGTTCGTCAAAGCTGTCGCGGGTGGCGGCGGCCGCGGAATGCGCCGGGTGAGTGAACGCAGTCAACTGCGCGAAGCGATCGAAGCCGCTGCGCGAGAGGCCGAATCGGCGTTCGGGGATCCGACCGTGTTTCTCGAGCAGGCGGTGATCGACCCGCGCCACATCGAGGTGCAGATCCTCGCCGATCAGGCGGGAAACGTCATCCACCTGTTCGAACGGGACTGTTCGGTGCAGCGGCGTCATCAAAAAGTCGTCGAGCTGGCGCCGGCGCCGAACCTGGATCCGGTGCTGCGCGAACGGATATGCGCAGACGCGGTCGCGTTCGCCCGCCAGATCGGCTACAGCTGCGCAGGAACGGTGGAGTTCCTGGTCGACGAGCGCGGCAACCATGTCTTCATCGAGATGAACCCGCGAATTCAGGTGGAGCACACGGTAACCGAAGAAGTCACCGACATCGATCTGGTGCAGTCCCAGCTGCGCATCGCGGCCGGCGAAACCCTGGCCGATCTCGGGTTGACCCAGGACTCGATCACGCTGCGCGGTGCGGCGCTGCAGTGCCGCATCACCACCGAGGACCCGGCCAACGAGTTCCGCCCCGACACCGGACGCATCACCGCATACCGGACGCCGGGTGGGGCCGGAGTTCGGCTGGACGGCGGCACCGCGCTGGGCGCAGAGGTCGGCGCCCACTTCGATTCACTGCTGGTGAAGCTGACCTGCCGGGGCCGCGATTACGCCGCGGCGGTGGCGCGGGCACGTCGCGCGGTCGCCGAATTCCGAATCCGGGGCGTCGCCACCAACATCCCCTTTTTACAGGCGGTGCTTGATGACCCCGACTTCCGGGCGGGCACATTGACCACATCGTTCATCGAGCAGCGTCCGCACCTGCTCACGGTGCGCTCCTCTGCCGACCGGGGCACCAAGATCCTCAAATACCTGGCCGACGTGACGGTGAACAAACCCCACGGGCAACGGCCCTCGACGATCTATCCGGCCGACAAACTGCCCCCGACCGACCTCGACGAATCGCCACCGCCCGGGTCGCGGCAGCGGCTGCTTTCCCTGGGGCCCGCGGCGTTCGCGTACACGCTCCGCGCGCAGCCCGCGTTGGCGGTGACCGACACGACGTTCCGCGATGCCCATCAGTCGCTGCTGGCCACGCGGGTGCGTACCACCGGACTGCTGGCGGTGGCGCCGCACGTTGCCCGCCTGACACCGCAACTTTTGTCAGTCGAGTGCTGGGGCGGGGCAACCTACGACGTCGCCCTGCGGTTCTTACACGAGGATCCCTGGGAGCGACTCGCGGCGCTGCGCACGGCAATCCCCAATATCTGCCTGCAAATGCTGCTGCGCGGACGCAACACCGTCGGCTACACGCCCTATCCGGAGCAGGTGACCCGGGCGTTCGTGCAGGAAGCCACCGATACCGGTATCGACATCTTCCGAATCTTCGACGCGCTCAACAACGTTGACCAGATGCGGCCTGCGATCGACGCGGTACGTGAGACGGGGACCGCGCTGGCCGAGGTTGCCCTCAGCTACACCGGTGACCTGTCCGACCCGGGCGAGGACATCTACACCCTCGACTACTACCTGCGACTGGCGGAGCAGATCGTCGATGCGGGCGCGCACGTGCTGGCGATCAAAGACATGGCCGGACTACTTCGTCCCGCGGCGGCGCGCACCCTGGTGAGTGCGTTGCGGGCCAACTTCGACCTACCGGTGCATGTGCACACCCACGACACCCCGGGCGGTCAGCTGGCCACCTACCTGGCGGCGTGGATCGCCGGAGCCGACGCTGTGGACGGGGCGTCAGCGGCGATGGCCGGCGGTACCAGCCAGCCCGCGCTGTCGTCAATTGTGGCTGCGGCAGCACACACCGACCGCGACAGCGGGCTGAGCCTGGACGCGGTGTGTGACCTCGAACCGTACTGGGAGGCGCTGCGTAAGGTGTACGCGCCGTTCGAGTCGGGCCTGCCGGCACCCACCGGTCGCGTGTACCACCACGAGATCCCCGGAGGTCAGTTATCCAACCTGCGGCAGCAAGCGATTGCGCTCGGCCTCGGCGACCGGTTCGAGGAGATTGAAGCCAACTACGCCGCCGCGGATCGCCTGCTGGGGCGGCTGGTGAAGGTCACCCCGTCATCGAAGGTCGTCGGCGATTTAGCGCTCGCCCTCGTCGGCACGGGCGTCGACGTCGACGCATTCGCCGAAGACCCAGACCAATACGACATTCCCGACTCGGTGGTCGGGTTCCTGCGCGGTGAACTGGGTACCCCCGCGGCCTGGTGGCCGGAACCCTTCCGCTCCAAGGCGCTACGCGGGCGCGGCGAAGCCAAACCCGAAACGCCGCTGTCGGCCGTCGACGAGACGGGTTTGGCGGGCAACTCGGCCGACCGCCGCGCGACGCTGAACCGGTTGCTATTTCCCGGGCCTACCAAGGAGTTCCTCGCTCACCGGCAAACCTACGGCGACACGTCAGGCCTGTCGGCCAACCAGTTCTTCTATGGTCTGCGCCGCGGCGAGGAGCATCGCGTGCACCTGGAGAAGGGTGTCACGTTGCTGATTGGGTTGGAAGCCGTCTCCGACCCCGACGAGCGGGGCATGCGCACGGTCATGTGCATCCTCAACGGCCAGCTGCGGCCGGTGTCGGTGCGCGACCGCTCGATCGCCAGCGACATCCCCGCCGCCGAGAAAGCCGACAAGACCAACCGCGGCCACATCGCCGCCCCGTTCGCCGGGGTGGTCACCCTGACGGTCACCGAGGGCGACAAGGTCAACGCCGGCGAACCGATCGCCACCATCGAAGCGATGAAGATGGAAGCCGCAATCACCGCTCCCCGGGGCGGCCTGATCAGCCGGGTCGCCATCGCCCCCGTCCAACAGGTCGAAGGCGGCGACCTCCTCGCCGCCGTCACCGTCGCCGAGGAAACCGGTCCCGAATGAGACCGCCTGGGCCAGTGCGGTATTCGCCCGGAATGTGTGCCGACCAGAACAGAAAATCCGGAGAGCGGAGGAAACGCCATGAGTACTCCACAACCGCAGTTGCTGGCTTCGTGCTGGACCTCGGCGGGCGACGTGATGCCCGCGCGCGGGCCGGATCACAGCCCGCTTCCGATTCGCACCCGCATCGAGGCGGTGGCCGCGGCGGGGTATGTCGGGTTCGGGTTGACCCGGCAGGACCTGGTCCGGGCGCGGGACTCCATCGGGCTCGGGACCGTCGCCACCATGTTGCGCGACAACGGGATCCGCTATGTGCAGCTGGAGTGGCTCACCGACTGGTGGACCAGCGGAGCGGCGCGCGCGGCGTCGGACCGGGTGCGGGCAGACCTGTTCGAGGCGGCGCCGATCCTGGGTGTCGACCACATCAAGGTCGGCGCCGACGACGACGGTGTGCCGGTCGGCTACGAGGTGCTGTGTGAGGGGTTCGACCTGCTCGCCGACGACGCCAAGTCGGCCGGGGTGCGGATCGCCTTCGAGAACACTCCATTCACCCACCACGTCAAGACGACCGAGGACGCGGTAGCGTTCGTGACCGAGGTCGGCAACCCCAACGGTGGTCTGCTACTCGATATTTGGCACGCTTACCGCGGTGGTACGCCCTATGCCACGCTGCCGGCGCTGGTGCCGGAAGAAATTGTCTTCGGCGTGGAGCTCGACGACGGGTGTCCCGAGGTGGTGGGCACCGATCTGGAGGACACCTTCGACAACCGACTTCCGTGTGGAGAAGGGGTTTTCGACGTGCCCGGGTTCATCAACGCGGTGCTGGCGATCGGCTGGGATGGCCCGTGGGGTATCGAGCACATGTCCCGCGACTTTCGGCGCCTGCCGGTGCGCGACGCCCTGACCCGGGCCCGAGACGCGGCATTGCGCTGCTTCGATCTGGCAGCGCAACCCCGCAACGAGGACCCCACCCGCGGCTAGCGCGATCCGGGTCACGCCATGTTGTGCGGGGTTACCACGCGAATGGCCGACATCGTCGGGGCGACACCGCGTAGCCCGCCGTGGCTCTGAATGATCAGCCGCCCGGCGATGTTGGCGTCGGCGCGCAGGTCGTGATGCAGCACCGCCGAGATTTTGCGGGCGCGCAACAACGTCCGGTTGTCCTCGTCGAGATCGTGGGCGATGAACACCCGGTAGCTGCGGCCGCGCTTTTCGAACGCGCGGATGGTGGCGACATTGCCGCCGCCGATGGAATACACCGCGCCGATGTCGGGGTTGCGGTCGAGCGCGTCGAGCACCAGCTTTTCGATCGTGGCGTCGAGCCCCTCGCTCTCGGCGATCTCGACCACCGCCCGCCCCGCCGCGCCCAGCGCGCGGCGCAGCTCACCGCGAAAGCCCATCTCCCGCTCCTCTTCGCCGCGAAAGGCGTTGCTGCTCAACGTGACGAGCACACTGGCCGGCGAGTCACCCAGCCACTGGTCGATCAGATAGGCCGCGGTCGCACCCGCGTCACGATTGTCGACACCGACGTAGCCGATGCGACTACTGCGCGGCACATCGGTGACAAACGTGACCACCGGGATGCCTTTGGCGGTGAGCCGGTCGATCGCCTCGGCCACCAGGTCGGTGTCGGGCGCCTTCACGATAACCCCGTGCGAGCCGCGGGCTCCGATCTTGTCCAGGGTCTCCACCATCGCCGGCACCGACCCGGTTTCGCGGAAATGGAAGCGGCAGCGGACCACCGCAGGTGCCAGCGCCGGCAGCTCGGCCTCCACCGCAGCCTGGAACGCGCTCGAAAACCGTTGCGGCGCTTGCATGACAACATCAACCAGATACTTGCGCCCAGCCAACCGCAACTGGGAGCGCTGCTTGTCGAGGTCACCGATGGCCTGCTCGACTTCGCGCCGGGTGGACTCACGCACATTGGGTCTGTTGTGCAGCACTCGATCCACCGTCGCCTCGCTCAACCCGGCCTGCTGAGCGATCTCACGGACCCGGTAGCGATGCGACACGCAATCCTCCTTGATGTGAAATTGATGGCTAAACCCCATTGATTGAGATTTAAATCACAGCAAAACTAGCGGCAAGCACACAAAATACCAGGACCAAGGAGTCCATGCATGACTGCACATGCGGCCGCGGTGCCCGAAGCCGAGCTGCCACCTCTGACCGAGGGCCCCCATCGCAAGCGGATCGGCCTGATCTCGATCGTCGCCTGCCTCGGCGGCCTGCTGTTCGGCTACGACACCGGCGTGGCCAACGGTGCCGAAGGCCCGATGGCCCAGGAACTCGGGCTGTCCCTCCTACAGCTGGGCATCGTCATCAGCTCGCTCATATTCGCCGCCGCGGTCGGCGCCCTCATCGGCGGCAAGATCTCGGACGCGATCGGCCGGAGGAAGATGATCATCCTCCTCGCGATGATGTTCTTCGTCGGCGTGCTGTTCGTCGTCTTCTCGCCCGGCTTCGAGATCCTGGTGGCCGGCCGGATCATTCTCGGGCTGGCGGTCGGGGGTGCCTCGACAGTGGTGCCGGTGTACCTTGCGGAGCTGGCACCGTACGAGATCCGCGGATCGATCACCGGCCGCAACGAGCTGGCGATCGTGGTCGGGCAGTTCACCGCCTTTGTCGTCAACGCGATCCTGGGCGCCACCCTCGGACACATCGATGGCGTGTGGCGAATCATGTTCGGCATCTGCGCACTACCCGCGATCGCCTTGTTCTTCGGCATGCTGCGGATGCCCGAGTCGCCGCGCTGGCTCGTCGAGAAGGGCCGCTATGACGAGGCGCTCGCCGTGCTCAAGACGGTGCGCTCCGAGGACCGGGCCCTCGCAGAGTTCGGTCAGGTGGAGCAAGTCACCGAGGACGAGAAGAAAGGCAATCAGCTCAGCTTCAAGGAGATCCTGTCGAACAAGTGGCTGCGGCGGATCGTCTTCGTCGGTATCGGCGTCGCCGTGACGCAGCAGCTCACCGGCATCAACTCGATCATGTACTACGGCACGCGGGTGCTCGAGGAGTCGGGCTTCACGGAGACGGCGGCCCTGATGGCCAATACCGTCTTCGGTCTGGCGGCCGTCATCGGCGGCATCATCGCGCTGCGCAACATGGACCGGCTGGACCGCCGCAAGACGTTCTTCATCGGCCTGTTCCTGACCACGATCTGCCACTGCCTCGTCGGTATCGCCGGAATGCTGCTCCCGGAGGGGAACCCCGCGCGTCCGTACGTGATCGCGGTGCTGGTGACCTTGTTCGTGCTGTCGATGCAGTCCTTCCTCAATATCGCGGTGTGGGTGTGGCTGGCGGAGATCTTCCCGCTCGAGATCCGCGGCCTGGCGATCGGCATCGCGGTGTTCTTCGGCTGGTTCGTCAACGGGCTCCTCGCGCTGTACGTCCCCACGCTCCTGAACGCGCTGGGACTGGGCACCTTCTTCCTGTTCGCAATCATCGGCGTCATCATGCTCGGCTTCCTATGGCACGAAGTGCCCGAGACCCGAGGCCGCTCCCTCGAATCGCTGGAAGAGGATCTCCTGGACGGCGAGATCTACAAGACGCTGCCCCGACGCGTGCCCTTCGCCCGGAGCCCTCGCTGACGCTCGCGGCCGCCGGGCGCGCAGTACACCCGGATGGGCACACTGGGGCCTCGCCACTGAGGGAGGCGCCCCATCATGACCGCCCACTAGAGGGCCATCGTCCGATATCAGCAGCTACACATGAAAGGTCCCCACTATGACGATTCTCGTCGGATATCCCACCAACAGGCGGGCCAGGGCGGTGCTCAGCCTGGCCGGCATGCTCGCCCGCTCCAAGGGCGACGACATGGTGGTCTGCACCGCTATCAGGGATCCGCGGGTGCCGGGTATGGGCCGGGACGATCCCAAGTTCCGTTCCTACGTCGACGAGTTGGCCGATGCCGCGCTGGTGCAGGCTCGCGAGGACGTACCGAAGGACGTGAGCGTGCAGTTCGCCAGGATCGACGCCCGGTCAGTTGCCACCGGTTTGATCCAGGCCGCCGAAAAATACGACGCCAGCGTCATCGTGGTCGGCTCGGCCATGGGGCGCATCGAGCAGGTCACTGTCAGCAGCATCGCCGACCGGCTGCTGCACAGCTCGCCCATCCCGGTCGCCGTCGCCACCCGCGGTTTCCGGGCCATGGGCGGCACGGTCAACCGGGTGACCCTGGCCTTCACCGGCGGTGAGCTCGGCCGCGTACAGGTGGCCGCGGCCGAGGCGCTGGCAGCTCAGTTCGGCGCGGGACTGCGGCTGGCCTCGTTCGCGGTCCACCTGTCGCCGCCGGAAGCCTTGCGGGTGCACATAAAGGGTCCCCCGGCGCTGGAGACGTGGGCGAAGGTCATCCGTAGCGAAGCCGCAATGGCCGTGCAGGCCGATGCCGCCACAGCCCACCGTGATCCGGAGATCGTCATCGGACAGGGCGACGACTGGGAGGATGCCCTCGACGACATCGACTGGGCGCCCGGCGATCTGCTGGTGGTCGGTTCCAGCGAAGCCGGGCCGCTGGCACGGGTGTTCCTCGGATCGCAGGCGACCAAGATAATCCGGCACACCCCGGTCCCGGTCATCGCCCTCCCCCGCGCCGCCGCCACCGAGCTGGCCGAAGAGTGACAAGTCGTGATGTAGCACGGCAGAGATCTTGCGGGCGCGCAACAACATTCGATTGTCCTCCTCGAGATCGTGGGCGATGAACACCATCGCGGTCGAGCGCATCGAGCACCAGTTGTTCGATCGTCGCGTCGAGTCCCTGACCTTCGGTGATCTCCACCACCGCACGCCCCTGCCCGCCGAGGCGGCGCATCTCACCGCGAAATCCCATCTCCCGTTCCTCCTCGCCGCGAAAGGCGTTGCTGCTCAAAGTCATCAACGCACTGGCTGGCGAGTCACCCAGCCACTCGTTGGTCAGATAGGCCGCGGCGGCCCCGGCATCCCGGTTGTCGACACCGACGTAGCCGAACCGCCCCTTAGGATCTTTCGAGGGTCTCCACCATCGCCGGCACCGACCCGGTTTCGCGGAAATGGAAGCGGCTACGGACCACCGCGGGCGCCAGCGCCGGTAACTCGGCCTCCACCGCCTGCTGGAATGCGTTCGAAAACCGTTGCGGCGCTTGCATGACAACATCAACCAGATACTTGCGCCCGGCCAACCGCAACTGGGAACGCTGCTTGTCGAGGTCACGGATGGCCTGCTCGACTTCGCGCCGGGTGGACTCGCGCACATTGGGTCTGTTGTGCAGCACCCGATCCACCGTCGCCTCGCTCAACCCGGCCTGCTGAGCGATCTCACAGACCTTGTAGCGACGCCACATGCACGCCTTATTGATGTGAAATTGATGGCATCAGGGGGTTGATTGAGGTCTAGATCACAGCAACACTAGCAGCACGCGGACAGCGCCCACACCCGAACCCGAAGGCCAGCCACGCACCTCAGATCCCACCGATCAGATGCGACAACGCTTTCCGCTGCAGGCAGGGTCTGTCGCGCACCGCTGCCGCGCCGACAGGAATCGAAAGGACGCCCATGAGCGGCTTGCTCGCCGGACAGGTCGTGTTGATCAACGGAGGCACGCAAGGTGTCGGTGGGGCGGCGGCCCGCGCGGCGGTGCGCGAGGGCGCCCAAGTCGTGGTCACCGGGCGCCGGCTGGACGCCGGCAAGCGGTTTGCCGCCGAACTGGAAGCCCTCGGCGGCGACGTGCGGTTTGTGCAGACGGATATGGCCGACCCGCAACAGGCCCGCCGGTCGGTGACCCGCACGGTGGAGGAGTTCGGCCGCATCGACTGCCTGTGCAACGCCGCCGGGATCACCACCCGCGGCACCCTGCTCGACACCACCCCGGAGCTGTTCGATACCCACATCGCCGTCAACTTGCGCGGACCGTTCTTCGCGATGCAGGCCGCCGTTACCGACATGATCGAACGGCACACCGCGGGCAGCATCGTCAACATCATCTCGATCGCCGCGCACGGCGGGCAGGGGTATCTCGCGCCGTACGTGGCGGCCAAGGCCGGCCTGGCCGGCCTGACTCGCAACGCCGCCTACGCGCACCGGTGGGACCGCATCCGCATCAACGGCCTCAACATCGGCTGGACCGAAAGCGAAGGCGAAACACAGACCCAGCGAACCTTCCACCAGGCTGACGACGACTGGGCCACCGCGGCCGCCAAGAAGGTGCCGATGGGCAAACTCGGCCAACCCGATGAGATCGCTGAGATCGTCGTGCTGCTGCTCTCGCCGCGCAGCGGGGTGGTCACCGGGTCGGTCATCGACTGGGACCAGATTGTGATCGGAGGACACGACTGATGGGTTCCACTCTTGCCGTCATCGGCCTGGGCCGGATCGGCGCCTTTCACGCGCAAACCCTAGGTGGGCTCGCCGGTGTGGACGAACTCGTCGTCACCGACGAACGACCCGAGGTCACGGCCGATGTGGCCGCACGGCTCGGTGCCCGAGCGGTCCCCGACGCCGAGGCCGCGCTGGCCGCCGGGGTCGACGGCGTGGTGATCGCCGCTGCCACACCCGCACACGCGCGGCTGATCCTGGCCGCGGTCGACGCTGGAACCCCGGTGTTCTGCGAAAAGCCGATCGCGTCCACCGTCGCCGAGAGCCGCGATATTGTGTCCAGGCTCACCGATTCCACCGTGCCGGTGCAGATCGGCTACAACAGGCGGTTCGACCCCGCCTTCGTCGCCGCCTACGAGGCGGTGCGCGCCGGCGAGCTGGGCCGGCTGACCACCGTGCGCTCCACGACGATGGACCCCGCGCCACCGCCACCTGCCTACGTGGCCGTGTCGGGCGGGATCTTCCGGGACTGCAGTGTGCACGACTTCGACATCGTGCGCTGGATCGTCGGGCGCGAGGTGGTCGAGGTGTATGCCACTGGAACCGACCACGGCGAGGCGATGTTCGCCGGGGCCGGCGACGTCGCGTCCGCCCAGACACTGCTGACGTTCGACGACGGCACGCTGGCAGTGGTGTCGAACACCCGTTACAACGGACGCGGCCACGACTGCCGACTGGAATTGCACGGCAGCGCCGACACCGTCGTCGCCGGCTGGGACTCGAGTGTGCCGGTACGCAACCTCGCACCCGGCGAAACTTTTCCGCATCGCGCCCCGCACCAGTTCTTCATGGACCGCTTCGCTGAAGCCTACCGAGCAGAACTCGGCGCGTTCCTCGACGTCGCGATGGGTCGACGGGCTTCGCCCTGCCCACCCGAGGAGGCGCTGGAAGTCGCGTGGATCGCCGAGGCCGCCACACTGTCCCTGCACCAACACCGACCGATCAGAATGGATGAGGTACGATCATGAATCGCATTGCCGGAGCACCGATTTCGTGGGGTGTGTGTGAGGTCCCCGGCTGGGGGTTCCAGCTCGGGTCCCAACAGGTTCTCACCGAGATGCGCGAAGTCGGCCTGACCGCAACCGAACTCGGACCCGACGGATTCCTGCCGGCCGATCCCGCGGAGCTTGCCGCCACCCTTGACGAGTACGGCTTGCAGGCCGTGGGTGGATTCACTCCCGTCCTGGTGCACGAACCCGACCATGATCCGGTGCCCGACATCGCCGGGCTGCTCGACGCTTACACCGCCGCTCGCGCCGAGGTTTTGGTGTTGGCCGCGGTAACCGGCTCTGACGGCTACGACTCACGCCCGCAACTCGACCAAGACGGCTGGAAGACGTTGCTGCACAATCTCGATCGCCTCCACGAGACCGCCGGGGCCCGCGGGATCCGCGCGGTGCTGCACCCACACGTCGGCACAATGATCGAAAAGGGTGACGAGGTCGCCCGGGTGCTCGACGGGTCGATGATCCCGCTGTGCCTGGACACCGGTCACCTACTCATCGGCGGTACCGATCCGCTGGAGCTGGCTCGCACCGCCGCCAACCGCATCACCCACGCCCACCTCAAAGACGTGCACGCCGACTACGCCGAGCGGGTGCAGTCCGGTGAACTCACCTACGCCCAGGCCGTGGCCCAGGGCATGTACACCGCGCTCGGCACCGGCGATGTCGACATCGCCGGCGTGGTGGGGCACCTTCTCGACCACGGCTTCGACGGCTGGTTCACCCTCGAACAGGACACCATCCTCAAGGGTGAGCCCGACGGGGAAGGACCGGTCGCCGACGTGCGCAGCAGCGTCGATTACCTGCGAAGCGTCCTTCCATGAGCGGGCTGCGGATCGGTGTGCTGGGCGCCTCGCGCATCGCGGAGCTGGCCATCGTCTCCCCCGCCGCGGCGCTCGGGCACCGCATCGTCGCGGTCGCCGCCCGTGACCGTGGCCGTGCGGAGACGTTCGCCCGCAGCTACGGGGTGGAGCGGGTGGTGGACACCTACGCCGACCTGGTCGCCGACCCCGAGGTTGACGTCGTCTACAACCCGCTGGCCAACGCATTTCATGCGCCGTGGAACCTGGCCGCCATCCAGGCCGGTAAGGCGGTATTGGCCGAGAAGCCGTTCGCGTGCAACGCCACCGAAGCCGAGGTGGTGCGCGAGGCGGCGCACAGCCGCGGCGCGGTGGTCATGGAGGGATTCCACTACCTGTTCCACCCGATCATCAAGCGCATGTTCGGCCTGCTCGCTGACGGCACCATCGGCACGCTGCAGCACGTCGAGGTGGTGATGAAAATGCCCGAACCCAAGCCCGATGATGCGCGCTGGAACCTTCAACTCGCGGGTGGCTGCGTGATGGACCTCGGGTGCTACGCGTTGCATGTGAACCGCCAACTGGCCCGCTTCGCCGGCGGTGACCCCACCATCGTGAGTGCCCGGGCCACCGAACGCTCACCCGGTGTGGACGCATCGTTCGACATCGACTTGGCGTTCCCGACCGGAGCGAGCGGTTGGATCATCAGCTCGATGACCGCCGAGCGCTATGAGATGACCCTGCGCCTGATCGGGCAGAAGGGCGAAGCGTTCGCCCACGACTACCTGCTCCAGTACGGCGACGACCGCATCGAGATCACGACCGACGCCGGCACCACGGTGGAGCACCTTGGAACCCGCTCCACGTACACCTACCAACTGCAGGCCTTCGCCGACCACCTCCAGCACGGCACTGCCCTCCCACTCGGCGTCGACGACGCCGTCACGAACATGCAATACATCGACACCGCCTACACCGCGGCCGGCATGTCCCCACGCTCAGCACAACCCGCAGACAGTCTCCATCGACGTGGCTGATATTTCCGTCGGCCACGCCTCCCCTCCTCCATAGAAAGACAAGAAACGCAATGAAATACACAAATTGGCCACCAGATTCGTCCACTCGTCGTCGCCCACGGCGTGCTGCCACCGTCGCTGCCGCCGCCGCAGCGATCAGCTTGCTCGCGTCGTGTTCTTCCACTGGGGGTAAGCCCCAGGAGAACGGCGGCGGTATGGGTGGGGGCACTGCTGCTGATACGCCGCGGGTGACGATTGCGATGGTCACCCATGAGGTGCCGGGCGACTCGTTTTGGGATCTGGTCCGCAAGGGTGCGGAGACCGCGGCGAAGAAGGACAACATCGAGTTGCGGTATTCGAACGATCCGGAGGCCCCGAACCAGGCCAACCTGGTGCAAAGTGCGATCGACAGCGGGGTGAAGGGCATCGCGGTTACCCTTGCCAAGCCCGACGCCATGCAGGCGGCGGTGCAGGCCGCCGAGGCCAAGGGCATTCCGGTGGTGGCGTTTAACGCCGGCGCTGATGCCTGGCAGGCGATGGGGGTCAAGGAGTACTTCGGCCAGGACGGCTACATCGCGGGCCAGGAGGCGGGCAAGCGGCTGCAGGCCGACGGCGCCAAGAAGGTGATCTGCGTGATCCAGGAGCAGGGCCACGTCGACCTGGAGGCCCGATGCGCCGGGGTGAAGAACACCTTCCCGGGGGTAGAGATCCTCAATGTCAACGGCAAGGACATGCCATCGGTGGAGTCCACGATCACCGCCAAACTGCAACAGGATCCGAGCGTGGACACCGTGCTGGCGCTGGGTGCCCCGTTCGCGCTGGCCGCGGTGCAGTCGGTGAAGAACGCGGGCAGCTCGGCCAAGGTCGCCACCTTTGACACCAATGCCGCCTTGGTTGATGCGATCAAGAACGGCAATGTGCAGTGGGCGGTGGACCAGCAGCCGTTCCTGCAGGGCTATTTGTCCGTCGACTCGCTGTGGCTGTATTTGAACAACGGCAACGTGATCGGCGGTGGGCAGCCGACATTGACCGGTCCGTCGTTCATCGACAAGTCGAACGTCGAGGCTGTTGCCGAGTACGCAAAGAACGGAACCCGCTGATGACTACAACACAAACTGATCTGGACGTCGCCAGTCATAAGGTGGTCCGCGACGAACGGGTCAAGGAACGCAACCGTCTGCAGCGCATGCTCATTCGTCCCGAGATGGGTGCGGCGATCGGCGCGGTCGCGATCTTTGTCTTCTTC
>Ga0075428_100002332_pt1 | contig 20595 bp, 17 predicted proteins | sample RhiMetdeltSRZDD2_FD_75291 | JGI IMG/M metagenome (GOLD analysis project Ga0075428, IMG submission 75291) | Populus rhizosphere microbial communities from Tennessee, USA - Rhizosphere MetaG P. deltoides SRZDD2 | ecosystem: Host-associated > Plants > Roots > Rhizosphere > Soil | place: USA... | reverse complement strand
CGCCAAAAGCTGCACATATTGGCGTTGGCCACCAAAGTCTATCGCGATGGCCGACGAATACGCGGCGCCAGTATTTGGCGGCGACATCGATTTCATGCCCGCTTCATCGTCCGTCAACTTACCGTCGCTGTTGGCATCCAATTTCTTAAGCGCCACCACCGCACCCTTGATCTCAGCCTCATCAATGACGTTGTTTTCGTCGGAATCCAATGCGGAGAGTGCCTTGTTCATGCGCATCATGCCCGGGCCTCTGCGGCGACGCTGTCCGCCCTGGCTATCGCCTCCTCCACCGCCGGGACTTATCTCCTCCTCGGACAGTTTCCCGTCCTTATCCTTATCCAACGTGAGAAGAGTCGTCGCCGCACCAGCGAGCTCATCGGTTGAAATCTCTTTGTTCTGATCCTTGTCGAGAGCCGAAAGCACGGGAACTGTTTGCATCGCGCCTGGGCGATTGCCGCCACCAAAGCCGCGGTTTTGCGTCTGACCGCCACTGACGCGATCCGGCACAACGCTCTTCCAGATCGTTTCGCCGGTGAGCTTGTTCAACGCGACCATGGTGGCTTCCTCCCCGCCGGGTGTGCAGATCACTTTGTCGCCATCAACAAGGGGCGACTCACGAAAACTCCACATCGGACTGCGCCCCTTGAAATCGGCCACGAGGCTTCGTTGCCAAACGACTTTGCCGTCCGCCGCCTGAAGGCAAGCGACATTGCCCGCGAGCCCCGTCACATAAAGGCGGTCGCCATCCACTGTCGGAGTGGCACTCGGACCTTCTTTTGACTGCGGCCAGTTCTGTCGTTGAGCCGGCGCGATGGGGACGGCCCAGATTTCCTTGCCGTCCTTCTCGGAGAGCGCCCAAACGATCTCGTCGCTTCCCCGATGGCTCATTCCGTAGATGCGCCCCGCGGCAATGGACGGCATGCTGTCGCCTCCACCAAGGCCTTTAGTCTTCCAGGCGAGAGGCGGGCCATCCTTTGGCCATTCCGCAAGCAGGCCGGTCTCTTTGGAATGGGCCGTGCGATCCGGTCCTTGCCATTGCGGCCAATCAAAGTTGCCCGCACACAACCCTCGATGCGCGAAGAGCGTCACCGCGACGAGACCAGCGAACAGTCGTAGATTCATATCGTGGAAAAAAGAGTTCCTTTGTTTGTGATTTGATGACTCCAAATTGATCGGGCGAGTTACGCAGTTTCGATTTCAACTCACGACTCAAAGCTACGCTCGATCAAACGATCGTCACTAGCAGAACGCGCCAATCTACATGCAAAACGTGCCAAGTGAAGCCGGCCGGCATTCCCTGGAAAGGACCGTTGACCAGTCCTAAAGGGCTACGCCATTCGACGGCCACATTGTAATAATCACGAGGGTTCGATACCCTTCACCCGCTCCAGATTCAGTCGTATTCGCATTTAGCGCTCTGCTAGAGAAGGAAAGGCAATTGTTGGACTTTGGTCCAATGGAGATGGGGATTGAGACTGCATATGATGGTTGTCTGGCGTCTCTTTAAGGTGTGTCGCTGGTCTCGCCGGTGAAGCAACTGGGACGCTTACGTATCATGGAAATGTCTCGAATTGTCCTTTCTACCCGTCGTCAACGGCTTCCCAGTTGCTCATCGCCTATGAAACGAAAGCGCTGGAGGCTTTCTCAATTTGCAGCGCTTGGGGGATTCCTGGCGATCCCACAGGCCGCCCAGGCTTCGATCTTTCAGGGGGAGACGCTTGACAAGGTGGCCGACGTGCTCACCTGGGTCGTGCTCGTGGTTGCTCCGCTCGTGGGCATTGGCGTTTTCCTTCTGATTCACATTTTGCCGGAGAAGATCGCTGAAAAAAAGGGGCACCCGCAAACCAAAGCGATTCAATGCCTCTGCCTGCTTTCGCTTGTATTCGGTGGTGTCCTCTGGCCGCTGGCATGGCTATGGGCCTACACGAAGCCGGTAATACATAAGCTGGCTTACGGTACCGACAAGGTGGAACACGGCCACGAAGAAGAGGCCCCGCACCCGGCAGCAGCACAGCCGACGCCACATCACAACGAAGCAGAGGAGATGGACCATCTTCGCCGGCGCGTCGTGGAACTCGAAACCGAGCTGGCCGACAAGGCTGGCGAAAAAAAGAGGTTCTGACATATGGAAATCCTACTCCTTGGCATCTACTCGTTTTTTATCTGGCTGATCTTTTTCAAGTTCAAGTGGCTCCCGTGGAATTTCATCAGCCAGGTCATCGTGGTCACGATCCCGATCATCGGCCTCACAGCACTGATTCTGCTGCTCAACATCGTCGCGCCGTCGTCTCATGACGTGAGGGTGGTGAACTACGTTGTCCCCATTAATCCGCCGGTGCGCGGCCTTGTTACGGAGGTAAACATCGAGCCAAACCGCCCGATCAAGAAAGGCGACGTGCTCTTCAAAATCGACCCGACTCCGTACGCGATCGCCGTCAAGAATTACGAGGCGCAGATCAGTCAACTTAACGTGCAACTCGTAACGGCCCAGGCCACCAGCCGCAATATGGAAGAGCAGTTGAAGGGCTCGACCGGACAAAAGGAAGCGATCGAATCGAAGCTGCGATTGGCACGCGTTCGCATGCAACAATTCAAGGAGCTTGCCGATGCGGGAGCGGGCAACAGGTTCGACTACGAGCAAGCCCAGGCGGACGCCAAAAATCTCGAGGGCCAATTAGCCTCAGCTGTGGCCACCGAATCGCAGGCGCGCGAGAAACTGGCCGCCAAGACTCCTGAAGGCGAACAGGACGAAACTGCCAAGGTGAGAGCCGAGCTCGCTCGCGCGGAGGCTGAACTCGCCAATGTTCGGTGGGAACTCAGCCAAACCACTTACCATGCACCGACCGATGGCACTGTCGTGGCGCTGACGCTGCGCCCCGGCGCCATGGCCGTCACCATGCCGATCACGCCGGCGATGAACTTCGTGGAGAACGAGCAATGGATTCTCGCTATCTTCCATCAAAACGAGGTGCGGAGGATCAAGCCCGGGCAGGAAGCCGAGATCGCCTTCAAGATGTATCCGGGGCGCATTGTGAAGTGCAAGGTGGACTCGATTATGTGGGCGACAGCCCAGGGGCAGTTGCCCATCGGCAACGCCATCCCGGCCGGAGGTGTTGCTCCCGTTCCAGCGAAATGCCTGGCTGTCCGGCTCCTGCCGGACGGCAAGGACAAGGAGATTTTCCTGGCCTCGGGCGCGCAAGGCGCAGGGGCCGTCTTCACCGACGCCGGCCATGCAATTCACATCCTCCGCAAGGTCATTGTCAGAATCGGTGCCAAGCTGGACTGGCTGATCCTCAAACTGCATTGAGGCGACTATGCGAGTAGAGAAAGTCATACTGAGCGCTGTGGTGGGTACCGGACTGCTAGCCGGTTGCGCCACGAAGTCGCCGCCCACACGCGCCCAGATTCATGAGCAATCCGGGCTCACCAACCTGGTCCTCACAAAGCCATGGAAAGCGGCGGCCGTTTCCACCACGCCCATCCAGGATAACTGGCTGGCTACGTTCGACGATGAACGGCTGGATGCTCTCGTCGCCGAAGCAATTTCCAACAATCCGGACCTTCGGGTCACCTCGACGAAAGTCGCGCAAGCCGCGGAGTATGTCCGGCTGGCGAGGGCCGCGCTTAAGCCTGCCGTGAACCTCTTCGGCAGCGGCGGCGCAAAAATGGGCGGCGGCGACCCCTTGCAAATCATCTCGCTCGGCGTTTCCTGGGAACCGGACCTGTGGGGCCGTTTGCGCTATGGGCGCAACGCATATCAGGCCGCCCACGCCTCCGCGCAGGCCGACTTTGAATTCGCCCGCCAATCCCTCGCGGCCACAACGGCGAAGAGCTGGTTCACCGCAGGCGAGACCTGGCTGCAACTCCAGATTGTTCAGGAGATGATGACCGCCGCGGAGGAATTGTTGACGCTCGCGCAAAAGCGCCTGGAGGTCGGCCCAGGCAACGAACAGGACGTCGCGCTGGCGCGCGCCAATCTTGGGTCCTTTCAGGACTCGGCCAAGCAGGTTCGACTCGCGCACGAGCAAACGTTGCGGGCGCTGGAATTGCTCCTCGGTCGTTATCCCGCCGCTGAGCTTCAGGCACGCCGGGACCTTCCGGCGCTTCCAGGTCCGATTCCCGCGGGGCTGCCTCTGGAAATGCTCGAACGCCGTCCTGACATGCTCGCCGCGGATCGACGTGTCGCAGCGGCCTTCAATCGCGTGGGTGAAGCCAGGGCCGCGCGGCTGCCCCGCATCGTCCTCAACGCCAATGTCGCGGCCATTCAGAGCGACATCCTGCAATTAAAGACCGATTTCGAGAATCCGACGTTCGGCGCGGGCGCGAAATTGCTTGCTCCGATCTATCAAGGTGGCGCGCTCAACACGCAGGTGAGGATCCGCACGCTCGAACAGAAGGAGGCGCTCGCCGAATACGTCCGCCTGGCGTTACGCGCCCTCGGTGATGTGGAGAATGCCCTTGCCGCCGGGAAAACGCTGACTGAGCGCCAGGAAATCCTTCAGCGCACCGTCGCCGACAACCAGCGCGCGCTGGAACTGACGCAAACGACTTACCGGCTCGGCCAGGCCGATTTGCGCGCCGTCCAGCAGCAACAACTGGGTCTTTCGATTGCGCGCCAGGCATTGTTGCGCGTGCAGAGCGAACAGCTTGCGCAACGCGCCAATCTTCATCTGGCTCTTGGCGGCAGTTTTGAAAATCCGTACGCGCAACGCGCCGATCTCAAGAAGGAGAAGGGCTCTTCCACTCCAAATCACCCTTAGGCACACGATGAAGGAGGCCTGCGACGACAATGCCGCGTTGATGGGGTACAAATTCGTGCCGGAGAGGTACTGAAGCGGCGTCCCAAGCGCACGAGACCGAATCATGGCGAAGCCTGATCCAACCAGTTCCCGATCGGCGAGCACTGCCAATATCCTGTCGCGTACCCAGGGATTCATGCGCCGGCATTTGTGGGTCTGGCCGCTCATCGCCGCACTGATTCTGGCCTTCGTCGGCTGGTGGGTGCGCGCGCGGATGGAGGGCGCGATGAAGTCACAAATCGCCGGTAACCTCCAGACCATCCTTGCGGCCAACACCGAGGCGTTGCGCGCATGGTCGACGACGGTGGAGGGGCACGCCGAACAGGCGGCAGAGGATACGCGGTTGCGTGAGCTGGTCAGTGGTTTGATTCTCCGCGCCGAACAGCAAGGCGTTTTGCAATCGACGATGTTGAACGCGCCGGAGCTTGCGACGTTGCGAACTCTCTTGAAGCCCACGCTGGATCGCTACGGCTTCAATGGCTTTGTCGTCCTCGACACCAATGTAGCCGTGCTGGCCTCGGCGCGCGATCACCTCGTTGGCATGAAGTCGCCACCCGGCAATGCGGAGCATTTTCAAGCCGCGTTCTCCGGGAAGTCTGTGGTCACCCGGCCTTTTCCCAGCGTCGCGCTGCTTCTGGACGAGAGAGGCCAACTTCGCTCGGGGGTGCCCACAATGTTTGCGACGGCGCCAGTGCGCTCGGCGAATGGTAGCGTCGTCGCTGCCCTCGGGCTGCGTATGGAGCCACAGCAAAATTTCACGCGGATTCTTGCCACGGCTCGCTCGGGGCGAAGCGGGGAAACGTATGCGTTCGATCGCAAGGGCCTGATGCTTTCCGAAAGCCGCTTCGACGATCAACTGAAGCGACTCTCGCTCATCCCTGATTCGGCAGAGGCCAGTTCCATTGTGACGTTGGAATTGCGCGATCCACTGGCCGATTTGACCAAAGCCAACCGCTCGCCCAAACGTCGTGCAGAACTGCCTTTCACGCGGGCGGTGGCTGAATCCATTGCGGGCCGCTCGGGTGTCGATGTCGCCGGCTATCGCGATTATCGAGGCGTGCCCGTCGTCGGCGCCTGGACATGGCTGCCCGATTTCGACCTGGGGTTGGTGACGGAGATGGACGTGGCGGAGGCGTTCGGCCCGGTCCGAATCATGCGCATGGGATTCTTTTTTATATTTGGTCTCCTCGGGCTGGCGGCAGGTGCGATTTTCGTGCTGATGAGACTGGCCAACCGGTGGCAGCACTCGGCACGCAAGGCGGCGCTCAAGGCAAGACAACTCGGCCAGTACTCGCTTGATGAGAAGATCGGCGCCGGCGCGTTTGGCACCGTGTATCGCGGGCATCACGCGCTCATGCGCCGGCCGGTCGCAGTGAAGCTGCTCGATACCAACCAGGTCAGCGAGAATACCATCGCACGGTTTGAGCGCGAGGTGCAGCTCACGTGCCAGCTCACTCATCCGAACACGATTGCGCTTTACGACTACGGCCGCACCCCGGAGGGCCTGTTCTACTATGCGATGGAGTTCCTGGAAGGGCTGAGTTTGGACGCGCTCGTCCGTAAATACGGACCGTTGCCGGAGGGTCGTGTCATTCACATCCTGCGACAGGTTTGCGCTTCGCTCGGGGAGGCGCATGGACAGGGCCTGGTTCATCGCGACATCAAACCGCACAACATTTTCCTGACGCGGCGCGGGGGCATTCCAGACTTTATCAAGGTGCTCGACTTCGGCTTAGTCAAGGCGCGCAATCTTGAAGGCCAGCTTGAACTCACCGGCGCCAACGCCACGCTCGGCACGCCTCTCTACATGTCACCGGAGGCCGTGGAGCGACCGGACACCGTGGATGCGAGCAGCGATCTCTACTCTCTGGGCGCCGTCGGCTATTACCTGTTGACCGCCGAGCCGGTTTTTTCCGGCACGACCATCGGTGAGATTCTGATGCAGCAAGTGAAGGCCACGCCCGAGAGGCCCTCATCCATATTAGGTCATCCGGTCTGTGCGGATTTCGAAGAGTTGGTCATGAGCTGTCTGGCCAAGACGCCTGCAGAACGACCCGCTGATGCTTGCAAAATGGAAGCTGACTTGAGCGAATGCTCGGCGGCCAGTTCGTGGAGCCGTGACGCGGCCCAGGACTGGTGGCGCCGTCATGAGGCCGCTACCGCAGATCAAACAGCGGTCGTGGAACAATGCCGCCCCTCGGACCAAAGGAATTTCGCAACGGCCGGAAACGCCTGCTGAATTTTCTAACTGACAACACTCATCATTGTTTCCTGCGGCGCCATGGCATGGAGCAATTCTGCGAGGTCGATGACTGCGATGCTGCTGGCTACGTCGCTCATGGCGTAGGGAAGTATCAGTTTACCGGCATGGATCATTGCACCACACGAGTAAACAACGTTTGGAACATAACCAAAGCGCTCCCTTCCGGTCGGAACGAGTATCGGCTCGGTGGTTTGGCCGATTACCTGGCAGGGGTTGCCGAGGTCGAGGAGGATCGCGCCGATACAGTATTGGCGCATGGGACCCACGCCGTGCGTCAACAACAACCAACCGGCCTCCGTCTCCAGCGGTGAGCCGCAGTTGCCGATCTGGATGACCTCCCACGGGAATTCCGGGCCACGGAACAGATGGGCCTCGTCCCACACGCGGACATCGTCGGACTCCATGTAGTAGAGGTTCTCATTGTCGAGCCGGGCGATCATTGCGTAGCGGCCATGGATCGTCCGGGGAAACAACGCCATTCCCTTGTTCCTGGCGCAACGACCAGTGAGCATGTGGACTCCCACGGTGTCACCGACGGGGTATTCGAGGAGGTGGGGAAATATTTGGAAACCGTTGTAGGCGGTGTAGGTGCCGTAGTAGCGAACTGAACCGTCGTCGGCGGTAAAACGGACGAGTCGCAGATCCTCTATTCCGCGCCGTTCGTTGTCGGAGAACGGGAAGATCACCATCTCGGAAATATCTGCGCCTTGCGCTAACGGAATCCGGTAGTTGGCCTGAGTGAGTGCGAGCAGAGCGTCGCACGATTCTTCCAACTCGCTCGAGATGTCGTTCTGAGTGCGGAATTGGTCAATGGCGTCGGAGAGCTCGACGCGCGTAAATTGATGGCCAAGACGATTCAGGATGGTTTGCATCTGTTCGGTCCACACACGGAGCGTCCGCAATTCGTTTACAAAGTCAGCCTTTTCGAAGGTAGCTGGGATGGTGGCACGGAGCGGACGGCTGTAGCGTCCGGGTGGGTCGACAGTCACCGAGCCATCCGCGTGGACCAGGCCGCGCCGAAAGACGATCGATGAAAGATGCCCCTCGCCAGTGGCGCGAAGGCTCATGAGGAAGCGAACGGCACCCGGCGGGACGTTGGATTGGTCAATGGCCGGGACCATCGAAGGATTGAACAAAGCGGCTGACTCGATCGCATACTCCATCGTGAAGCAAGCGCCGATGAATCGTTGTCGCACCTCGGTGATCGCACGGTCTGTGATGTAGTTTTTGACGGCTGCGTAGTTCTCGCGAAAAACGTCGTCGATGTTCGCATGGATCGGCCGAAATTCGCGCTCCAGCCTGGCGAGCTGAGTCGCGACGGTCGCCTCGGGAATCGCGAGCAAGCGCGCGACAATGCCGCGCATGCGTTTTTCCTCTCCAAAGCCAAAGAATCGTGTAATGACGCGGCTCGAGTCCGGTGAGAGTTCGATAGGAAGGCGCTTTACGTCAATTGTCGCGGGCTCCGTGAACTTCTGCAGCGTTTTCATATTGGTATGTCATTGCCTAGCGAAGAATTCGCCTGGCTCTTTGGGCCATGAAATCCATTACACCACGCGGCGGGTTATTCTATTGGGCTTTGGTCCAATAAGGACCGCCGGCAGGCGCTGCATTGCAGTTTTGGTTCTGGGTGGAAATAAGGAGGCGAAGACAAAAGTACCGGCCTGTCCCTCACCCTTGCCCGAGGCTGGCTCCGTGCGCGGCGAGAGACTTCGTCTCCGCAGCCCTGGGGAGAGGCAAAGCAGAATTACCAGTCTGTCCCTCACCCGTACCCTCTCCCCGAGGGAGAGAGGAACGCGCAGCGACTCGCAGGAAAATTGCACCGGGTGGAGGCAGGAGGCGAAGACAAAAAGTACCGGTCTGTCCCTCACCCTTGATCCCTCTCCCCCGGGGAGAGGGAAAGCTTCGGTCGTATTCGGTCCATTGGGAAGCTCGGTCGTCAACCAGACCGCGAGGAGACGGTTTGGTGATTTTTCGAGGAAAAACGCAGATCCAGACCGGTCGGCGGTATAGATCCGGTATAGTTGCAGGATTTCGAGTGGCATAAGTCATTGTTATGAGGGGCAGAATTTTGGCAGGGAAATGGCCGGATTTTGGCCGGGTTTTCACTGTACAATTGGGTTCCCCACAGGGCACGGAGACCGAATCGGGAATGGCCACCAAAGAACGCGAAAAGCGCAAACACGGCCGGGTATTCCCGATTTGCGTTGGCGATTTCGGATTCATGTTTCATACGACGCGCAGAGGCCTGTGCGGACGGTAAAATGTCGCACATGTTTTTGAGACGGCATCATGAGTGCATGCGCGTGCATGCATTTGCGTGTACCGGTGTGCACCGGCGTGCAAAAATACTTTTTGACAAAACGGGATTTCGGGCCGGTTTCACAGGAGGCCGCGGAGGGAACGGAGAGCCGCGGATTTCGGAGTTTTGATTTACGATTTTCGATTTCATAACTACAGGCAAAGGTACGGGACGACTTTTGGGTTTTTGCGAAATGTCGGGTCTTGTCGGCTCTCGTCGCGACAAGAGCCGACATAAGCCGACAAAATTCCTGTGGACAATTTCTCACCCCGTGAAGTGAACGGAGGGTGAGTAAGATTAGGATTACGATTACGACGGCGCGCCAATGACAGTTCTTTTCCTGGCGTGTTCAACCAGCAAAGTAAAGCAATCTGTTTTGGATGTTCTGGACGGGGGCGAAGTCGCACTGGCAGCACGTCAGCGGAAATATGGCTTGGGGCGCTAAGCACACTTAATCTATCCTACCGACTCGCCCGTAACAGCACGGCGATTTCCCTTGCCCCTACTGTGCCGCGGTTCAGTAGCGTTTGTCCGTGACGCCGGAAGATCGCGCCAGAGCAGGAGCTGAGAGATTCGCGCTGAGCTTGGCTACCGCTCAGAACGGGAATTGGTGGCGATTGCTCTCGGAATTGACGGCATGAGGTGAGGGCGTAGGATCGCTTCGCATGTCAGTGCCCGCTGCGATTTTCATTTTTGCTATCGCCAGCACATTGATCGGCTGCGGGCGCACGAGGTCGCCGGCTATCGCAACGCCAACCTCAGGACAAGGGGCTGAAGATTTCGGCGTCGTCACTAATGTGTCGCGATTCGGCTCGATGCCGTGCTGGGCACCTGATTCCCGCCGCATTACGTTCTCAAACACGAACAGTCCCGGCATTTGGATTTATGACCGAGACACCGGAACAACCCGGCAGATTCACGCGCCCGGCAATTTCCCGGCATGGAGTCCAGCAGGCGATCGGATTGCTTTCTACAAGGAGGACCAACTCTGGACAATCAAGCCCGATGGCACTGATGCTTTCAATACTGGCCTTCGCGCTGGCGCCCACATCCAGTGGTCTCCGGATGGCCACTGGATTCTCACTGCAGGGAGCCGCTTCTGTCCGCACGACGGGTTGTTGCTGGTGGATGTAGCATCGTGGACACAGACAGAGCTGGCTTTCGCGAGGGCGGGCGAACGCCAACAGGTCGGAGACTTCACCTGGACGCCCGACGGAAACATTCTATTGACCTTGCCATGCGAGTGCGTCTCTGGTTGGCCCCCGAACGAGATTCGTGAGTTTTCTCTCGATGGGCAACTCATTCGGCAGACACTGCTCTACGGCTTCGATCGCAGGCCGTTTGGCGTGAGAGTTTCACCGGACAACAAATTCCTTCTGTTTGACCGGGGCAGCCGAGGGCTTTGGATAGCCAATCGGGATGGCTCGCATGCGACTCGATTATCTGCGATCGGTGCCGCCAGCGAGTGGGCGCGCAATCAGCGGTCACTCGTGTTCGATGACAGCAGTTCGACTCCGAACGTTCGGAATGGAATATTCATTCTCGATTTGAGTTTGCCATTGAAATTGACACCGGAATGAGACCTAGGCCGCCTAACCAGCGCGCTGCAGGTCCTTCCGGACGGGCGCAGCGACCCGTGCAAATGACGTAATCAGGGGCGCAATCGCCTGATCGACGTTGGAGGTTAGTCTATTGGACTTTGGTCCAATAGCGTGTGGACGACAGGCGGTCATTCTCAGGCTCGCAGCCGGATTCCTTCGCTTGCGGTAATTTGCGACAGAATCCCGCTTTAAGCCTATGGCCCAGCTTGGCAAAGGACGGTCGATAGCGTCAGGAGCGCCGCGCGGGAGCATGAGTGATACTTCAATAGGGGGTGAGGGGAAGCATCTCGCTTTCGGCGACGTGTTAAAGTCCTGTACTCGGAGGGGTTTCACTCTCGTTGAACTGCTGGTCGTGATTGCAGTCATTGCTATCCTCGCGTCTTTGCTTTTGCCGGCATTGTCCCAGGCGAAGGAGAAGGGCAAGTCCGTCCGCTGCATCTCCAATCTGCGTCAACTCGGACTCGCCGCCACGCTCTACGCGGATGACCACGAAGACGCATTGCCGTGGCAGCAGAAGAATCATTGGGTAACGCCGGCAAATGTGGTGGGGGTATTGAATTACACGGACCCGGCAGCGCCCAATTTTCGCACCAACGTTTACTGGCAACTTACCGAATACGTCCAACGGAGTGATGGATTTTGGCATTGCCCTTCAGCGCCCGTGGACACAGTGGTCACCGTGAGCGGGGATGACAGCCCGTTGATCGGCTACATGGGGAACATGTTTGCCCTTGGGGTCACAGATTCGCCGCTGGTGGCAATGCGGCCGGACATCCTGCCGAAGCGCCTGGGCGCGATGCTTGATCCGAGCCGGGCAAAACTTTTTACGGACGTGGGGCTGAACTGGCAGGCAGTGTGGGTGTGCGCCGCGTACGAACATCCCTCCTTCCCGACGCCGGTGATTCCCGTGCCGGTACACCGCAAGAGCCTCAATGCGGTGATGGCTGATGGCCACACGGAACAGATGGGGCCGAACGAGTTTCACCGCCCCGGGGGGGCCGGCACTTCATATCAGGTTGATCCGCGGCTGAATTGGTGGAGGGAAGGGGCTATGCCGGAGCTGCCATGACTTATGTGAACAAACAATCCATGCGCATAAGTTTCGTAAGCCTTTTGCTGATGGTTTTTACGTGGGCAACGGCGGAAGGGGCTGAACCGCGGCGGGTGCTGTTGCTGCACTCGTTTGGCCAGGAATTCGAGCCAATCACCGTGTTTTCGCAAACCTTCCGCCCGGAACTAGTGCGGCTATCGGACGAGCCGCTGGATTTTTTCGATGTGGCTGTGGGCACTGCGCGATTCGAGAGTCCAGACGAGGCCCCCCTTGTAGATCATTTGCGGGCGCTGTTTGCAGGACGTCGTGTGGATCTGGTCGTGGCGGTGGCCGGGTCGGCAGGCACTTTCGCACAAAAATATCGGGCCCGGCTGTTTCCGGACACACCAATGATGCTGGCCTCAGTCGATCAGCGTATGTTTCAAAGCTCGATGCTGACGACGAATGACGCTGTTCTGTCGTATCGGCATGACCCGCAGTTTACGGTTGAGGCCATTCTGCGCCTTCTCCCATCCACCACGAACATCGTGGTGGTGTTTGGCAGTTCGCCCGTGGAAAAGTTTTGGAGCGGGGAATTCAAACGGGCCATTCAGTCGGTCACGGCGCGGGTGGGGTCGGAATCCTTCAGCGAGCTTTCCTTCGGGCAAATGAAGGAGCGGGCCGCCACCCTGCCTCCACACTCCGTACTGCTCTATGGAGTCGTGCTGCTCGATGCCGACGGAGTTCCGCAGACCGCAGATGCCTTGCGCAGTCTGCGTGCGGTGGCCAATGCGCCCATGTTCGGCATCCACGACTTCCAACTGGGGCGTGGCATCGTGGGTGGGCCGCTGGTATCGGTCCGGGAGTTGGGCCGCCGGAGCGCCTCGGCCGCCGCGCATATCCTCCAGGGAGAAGCGCCCGCGGATTTTCGCCCGCCGCCAATGGGCGCCGGGACGCCAACATATGATTGGCGGGAGCTACGCCGCTGGGGGATTTCAGAAGCCAGGCTGCCGCCCGGAAGCATCGTGCAATTTCGCGAGAAGACGGTTTGGGAACGCTATCGACGATGGATTATTTCAGGCATTTCGGTTTTGGTTGCCGAAGGCGCGATCATCGCATTGTTGGTGGTGAATCTGAGAACAAGGCGGCGGGCGGAGGCGAATCTGCGGATAATCCAGGAGCGCATGGAACTTGCCGCCGACGCGGCGCACCTGGGAATGTGGGTGTGGGATATTCCGCGAAATTCGACATGGATCAGCGACGAGTGCCGTGAACTCTTTGCTTTTCGAAAAAATGGCGAGCTGACGTACGAGACGTTCCTGCAGCGCGTCCACCCCGAAGATCGTGAAGCGGTTGAACAGGCCACTCGACTGGCAATGGCGCGCAGGGCGCCTTACCATGCGGAATATCGTGTTCTTTTGCCTGATCAAAGAGTGCGTTGGATCACGGCCAGCGGACGAGTCGATTTTGACTCGGCGGGCAAGCCCCTTCGCCTGCTTGGAATATGTATCGACACCTCTGAGCAGCGTCGCGCGGAGGAAGCCGTCCGGGAAGCAAGGGGCCGCCTGGTCCACGCACAAGAGGACGAGCGCAGGAGGATCGCGCGCGATCTGCACGATGACGTGAATCAACAATTGGCGTTGCTTTTGATCGAGATGGAACTTTCCCGGCGGGGAAGGTTGGAAAGCCAGGAAAGCGATCGCATGGCATACGTTGCCGACCGAATAAGGAGGCTGTCCTCGGACGTGCACAGGCTTTCGCATAACCTGCATCCGGCGAAACTGGACCAGTTGGGGCTGGTGACGACGGCACGGGGCTTATGCCGGGAGCTATCGCAGCAATCCGGTATCAGGATTGATTTCACTGAGGACGATGTTCCTCGACAAATCCCGGATCATCTCTCGCTGTGCGTATATCGCGTACTACAGGAGTCTCTGCAGAACATGGTTCGCCACAGTGGCGCCAGGGAGGCTGAAGTCCGACTGCAATGCGCGAGCGATCAGTTGGAGGTCTCGATTAGAGATGCCGGAAAGGGCTTTGACCTTGAAGCGCCGCGGCGGGCGGGCGGGCTTGGCCTGGTGAGCATGGAAGAGCGAGTGCGCCTGGCGCACGGGTCGTTCGCGATCCATTCGCGGCCCGGCCGCGGCACCCGGATTGACTTCAGGATTCCGCTGTCAAAGTCCGCGCCGTCAGGTCAGGCGCAGGCGCGCCATGGCGACGGTGATTCACCTGGCAAGGAGGTCTGAAACTGAATTTGGGAGGCAACAATCGATATGGATCGGGCTCGTATTCTTTTAGCCGATGATCACGTGATCTTGCTGGATGCCCTTAAGCGCCTGCTGGAACCTGTGTATGAGGTGGTTGCCGCGGTGACGGATGGGCAGGCTCTCATAGATCGGGCGGTCAAGCTCGAGCCGGACGTGTTGCTGATTGATATTTCCATGCCTGGGCTCAATGGCCTGGATGCGTGTGAGCGGATCAAGGTGCTGTTGCCCAATGCGCGAATTGTTTTTCTTACCATGAACGAGGACGCCGATACGGCGGCGGAGGCAATTCGTCGCGGCGCCTCTGGTTATCTTCTGAAAAAATCCCCGTCCTCGGAATTGCTTGCCGGCATCCAAACTGTCCTGAAAGGCGGTGTTTACGTGGCATCCATGTTTTCGCAGGGAATGACGTCGCTTTTTGTGGCGCAGGCCAGGGCAAAGGGAACTGCGGCGACGCTGTCCTTTCGGCAGCGGGAAGTGTTGCAACTCATCGCTGAAGGCCGGTCGATGAAGGAAGCCGCGGCGATTGTCAAAGTGACCCCGCGAACGATTGCCTTTCATAAGTATTCCATCATGGAGCAGCTCGGGATCCGAACCACGGCGGAACTGGTTCGGTACGCGGTGCAACACGGAATGGTGTCCCAAAACTCGATATCTCCCGCGGCTTCGGCCGGCCGCGATCTCCGCGCGGGGCCGTGATCCGCTGGTACTTTTGACAGTAGTTTGCCTGCGTGGGCCTGGCGTAGTCTCACGATGTGGCAGCACCAACTTCACTCCCGCAGGCTCCGCTCGAGGCGGATAACACCCGCGGATACAGCACCAGTATGAATACCAGGCCGCGCATCGTGCTGGTGGACAACTATCCCGCGATCCTGCACCAAATGCTGCCGTTAATCTCGACTGAATTCGAAGTGGTGGCTGTCTTTGAGGATGGTTCTCTCCTGGCGGGATTGACGCACAAGATCAACCCGGACCTGATCGTGCTCGATATAACCTTGCCAGGGCTGAACGGGATCGAAATCGCGGCACTCCTTCAGAAAACCGGCACCTCGGCAAAGATTGTCTTCTTTACCGTGCATGCCGACCCGGATTACGCGCGCGAAGCCTTCCGCCTCGGGGCGATGGGCTTTGTGGTGAAGATGCGGCTCGCGTCGGACTTGATGCCAGCGCTCAGAGCCGCACTGTCAGGTCAGCGGTTCCTGTCGCCGTGCCCGGAACTGGCGGAGTTGGCGAAAGGATTGACAGGGTTGGCATAGCAAAATCGAGGAACGGATATGTTGATTTGGATCGAAAATCTCGAGGATGGGCGGTTTATGGGTGTTGCGAGCCATTGGGGGTCACGAAAAGAGGCATATGACTTCCGCACACCTGCGTTCGCCATTGATTTTTGCATCATGCATCGATTGCGAAACGTGCGCATCATCGTGGACGTAGGTGATCCGGCGAATAATATTGCCCTGGTCGTTCAGGGGGCGGCGTTGCAGGAAGGACAAAACCAGGAGCTGCCGCAGTTGCACATAGCTTTGAAGAGCGATTCCAACGGAGGACAGGCTGAAAACCAGGAGCTGGAAAAGCGGTTTTCGACCAGGCGCAAGAGGACACACGGCGTTCCAAAGCCAGGAATTTGAGGTTGGGACAGAACGCGGGGCCCGGACGCCCGCTCGCGCCAGTGCCTATAGACTCAACGATGCAATCGCGTCGCGCAGAATTCCGGCGCCGCGCCGAAGTTGCTCCTGTTCGCCGGGGTTCAGGGGCAATGGTATGGTTGCGAGCACCCCCTCACCGCCGACCAGGTGCGGTAATGCCAGCGTTACACCTTCGCAGTCCGGCATGCCACTAATTCGCGAACAAATCGTGAGGATCGCGCGCTGATCGTGCAGCAACACGTCCACGATGCGCGCCACCGCACTTCCTATTCCATAGTACGTGGAGCCTTTCCCGGCGATAATGTGATAGGCCGCGCGACGCACTTGCTCATCGATCTGTTGCCGATGTGATTTGGTTAGCGGGTTGCCGTGGAACTGGTCGAGCGGCACCCCTGCGATCGTGGCTTGCGACCACACGAGAACTTCCGAATCTCCATGCTCGCCCACGACATAGGCGTGGACATGGTGCGGGTCGACGCCGAAGTGGCGTCCGAGCAGCGTTCGAAATCGCGCGGTGTCGAGGGTGGTCCCTGACCCGATCACGCGCGTGTGCGGAACCTTGAACTCGCCGGCGAAGTGCGCGGCCAGATGCGTCATGATGTCCACTGGGTTGGAGACGACGAGGAGCACCGCCTCGGTCGCGTGGCGAAGCACGGAGGGGACGATTTGCCGGAACACCTCGGCGTTGCGCTGCAGCAGTTGCAGGCGCGTTTCGCCCGGTTTCTGAGCCACGCCGCCGGCAATGACGACCACCCGTGCTCCCGCGAGGTCCGGGTAATCCCCCGCGCGAACCGTCAGCGGATGCGCGAACGGCACCGCGTGATAAATGTCATTTGCCTCCGCCTCGGCGCGGGCGCGGTTCAGGTCAACGAGCACGATTTCACGGCCGACGCCGCTCATGACGAGCGCATAAGCGGACGTCGAGCCGACCATGCCACAACCAACGATTCCGATTTTCATAAACAGTGGTGCGAGTTGTTCTTCGACGTTTTCATTGCGCGGGAATGGTGATCAACGGAAGGTTTTCCTTTTCGCCAGTATCGGCCAGCGTAAAAAGCATCATCATAAACGCGAAGACCCGCTTGCTTTTCAGGTCTTTGTCATCAATCCAGAACCAATGACCGCGATAATCGATGGCCGCAAACGCGTCGGCTGGCTTTGAGCTGGAACTGCGAATGTTGATGAGCCGGGTCGCGCTGGCTTTGTCGACCCCCTCCCAACCTGGAACCGCCCGGGTTTGGGCCAGGTCCTCCGCCGGCACTTCGATTTGCGAAGCCATGGTCTGCATCAAGTGAAGAAGGGAACGAGTGAGCACTGCCACTTCCCGGTCGTTGGTGGCGCTGGCCCCAAACACCAGCTTGAATTCGCCCGCCTCCGGATCCAACCGCAGCAAACGACGCAGTTCATGAATGTCCTCGAGCGTCGCGGGCGCAACATCCCTCGCGCGGAAGGTGAGCACGGAGGTTTCCCGCTTTTGTGTATCCTGCACGACGCGCATCGCGACCGCGCCGGAAAGCTGGATTTTTCGCAGCAGTGAGAGGGCGCGTAGGAAATCGGGGTCCGGTGGCGTGACGCCCCCGAAAGATGTTTCCTGATTCTTCAGGCCATTGATCGCGGCCACCGCGATAAACAACACGGCATCGGCGGGCCAGCCGGATTGAATGGTGAAGAACACCGACTCCGGCGACAGCGGTGTCATCAAACCCTTGAGGAATTTGTTTCCGGTGAGAGGCGTATAGGTGATGGTTGGCCGATCGGTGAATCTCGCAGAGCCGCCCAGCAATAGACTGTTGCCCTGAATCGCGCGCTCGGAGGAAATCTGACCGCCGGCGGTTACTCCTGTCTCGAACGAATAGCCCGCCACAATTTGACCCACGTCCACGAAGATCGGTGGATCGAGATAACGCATTTTGACGATATTCAGCAGCGTTTGTCGCTTCCACGATTCGGAGATCGAACTGCTGTAATCAAAACGATCGCGAGCAACCGTGGCAGGGCCAAGGCCCTGACAACCAGTAATAATCGTGAGCGCCAAGGCAGGCAGCAGCTTCGGGGCGACGCGTCGCTGTAGACCGGGCAGAGGCCATTGGCTGGTGCCGCAACCAACGATCCCCATCCTCATAGGTTGATAATCTCCAGCCGGTGATTGCTCTCCGGATCATCCGCTGACGGACGCTGCGTCAGGATGGCAAACGACCCGGGAAGTTGATGCCCCAATACCCAGTTCTTTACGTAGGAGCTCCACGAGACAGGCGGAGTGAGCTGATGCACGGGCGCTACCCCGGCGGAGAAGAGGAGGTCTTGCGATGTCTTCACGCTCGGGCTGACTGCGACGGTCCAGACCGGAAGGCGGAATGCCGCCAGGCGTCGCGCGGACCTGCCGCTGTCGGTGCGCGCGAACACGGCCGCAGGCTTTAGATACTTAAGGCTGGCCTCCACGCTCACGGCAATAAGGTGCAGCGGGAGCACTTTCCCCGTGAGATCGATTCCGGCGTACATGTCCTTGACGCTGACTTGCCGCCGTGTCGCCTCGACCGTCGCCGCGATGCGTGCCAACATCGCGACGGATTCGACCGGGAACTCGCCCATCGCCGACTCGGCAGAAAGCATCACGCCGTCCGTGCCATCGAGAATCGCGTTCGCGACGTCCGTCGCTTCGGCGCGAGTCGGCAGGCGATGATGAATCATCGACTCGAGCATCTGCGTGGCCGTGATGACCGGTTTGGCCCGGCGATTGGCCCGGCGCATGATGTCCTTTTGAATAAGCGCAATGCGCTCGATGGGCACCTCCACACCGAGATCACCACGGGCAATCATGACGCCATCGGCGGCGTCGAGAATCTCATCGAGCCGATCGAGAGCGCGGGAGCGTTCGATCTTGGCGATAAGAAACGGCTCGCTTCCCAGCTTGCGCGCGGCATCGCGCACCGCTTGCACGTCGGCGGCGTTTTCAACGAAGGACTGGCTCACGGCATCCACGCCCTGTTCGAGCGCGAATTCCAAACACTTGCGGTCACGCTCCGTGAATGCGCCGATGCCAAGGTCGATGCCCGGCATGTTCAGCCCCTTGCGCGAACGCAATTCGCCACCCACCTCAACCACGCACACTACTTCGCGCTCACGGACTTCCTCCACTTCGATCAGGATGCTTCCGTCGTTGAGCGAGAGCCTGTCGCCCCGCTTCACCACCTTCGGCAAACGCGCAAAGCTCACCGAGACACGCTGCTGGTCTCCGACAATTTCCTCCGTGGTGAGCGTGAATCGGTCGCCCGCCTGCAATTGAATCGGTTCCATCGCGAACTGTCCGATGCGCATCTTCGGCCCGGACAAATCGGCCATGATGGCGACTGGCCTCCCGGCGGACTTCGCGGCTGCCCGGATATTTTCGATGCTCTGCCGATGCGTGCCGAACTCACCGTGGGAGAAGTTCAGCCGCGCAATATTCATGCCCGCGCGGATCATCCGTGCGAGGACTTCCGGCGAATTCGATGCCGGGCCAATCGTCGCGATGATCCGGGTCTTGCTGGATGGCAACGTGACTGGTTCGGGCGATTGCATCTTGTGTGAACGGCCGTGGCCTTCCTCATTTCACCAAACGAAGTCCATCCGCGCGCTGTTCCTTTTGAGCTCGCGCTGCCACTCCGCCATCGCATCCGCGAATGCGCTGCAAGTGCGACTGATGGTCTGGCCGTCCAGGCTTCCTGCGCTAAACTGGTCGGCCAGGAAGTCGGGCAATTCCGCGATGATATTCAACCCGGCGTCCAACTCCGCCACGGCATTGTTGGCGCGCGGACTCCCCACTTGAAGCGCGAGGGTCCCCAGTCCGTTGAACTGATCGCGAAGCATCTGGAACTGGAACTGCACGGTGCCGAAATCGTGCTGGAACTGCTCTACGCTGTACGACCCTGAATTGGCGCGTCGGCCCCACCCGTCGGCCATCCTCCTCACATTTTCCGCCTGGGCGAGCGTGGCGGTCGCCGCGTTGCGCAGGCTTGCGCCCAACGTAGGGCCGGTAAGGGCGGCGGGCGGCGGGGCCCCAGGATATTGCGTCCACGCATGTGGCGAAACAAACCACAGGACCACCAGCACTGCCGAAAACCGCGCAACCCGCCACGCGCAACGCGGAACGGACGATCGGGTGCAGGCTGAATGCAATATTCCCTTCATCGTTTTAACGCCTGTTGCACACGCAGTTCACCTTCGGCGGCGTCGAGCGCGACGGAAAGGGAATCGAGGTTTTTGAGCACACGCCGCCCGCTCGCGGTGAGCGCGTCGATGTCGTCAGGGGAGGGCCGGTTCGTCGCGCCAGCACTTGCGGGTTGATCGAGCTGTGCGCGGAACTGGCGGAGGCTCGCCATGAAGGGACGGAACTCCTCACGGACCTCCCCTGCGCGCTCGCGGATGCCGGTGAAGTGATTGTAGAGGCGGTCATAGTCCCCCTGGGTGGAGCGTTGATTTGTGGCCGCCAAATGTTCCTTCCATTCGTCGAAGTAATTTTGGCCGCGTGCGATAAGCGCTTCGGCGCGGGACCGAGCTTTCATCGAGGTCAGTTCAAGATCGTTGAACGCGCGGTCGAAATCGGCGTCAGCTCGGGCGGGCTCGCGCGCCACCGTTTGCAGGGAATCCACCATGGTGGCGACGCTGCGATGCGCCTGCTGCGTTATATCGCGGAACTCAACGATGCCGCTGCCCG
>Ga0075428_100002331_pt1 | contig 20595 bp, 13 predicted proteins | sample RhiMetdeltSRZDD2_FD_75291 | JGI IMG/M metagenome (GOLD analysis project Ga0075428, IMG submission 75291) | Populus rhizosphere microbial communities from Tennessee, USA - Rhizosphere MetaG P. deltoides SRZDD2 | ecosystem: Host-associated > Plants > Roots > Rhizosphere > Soil | place: USA... | reverse complement strand
TCTGAGTCTTCTGAGTCTTCTGAGTCTTCTGAGTCTTCTGAGTCTTCATCATTCTCTTCATCTGCCACACCTTCAAGTGGTTCGGCTGCGTCTGCTGATTGTTGAGCTATTGCTTGTTCCACTTCAGGCGCTGCTACCAACTCAAATGAATCAAATATCTGTTTGACTGCAGTCGGTAGTGATGATAAACTACCAAATCCTATTGTTTGCTCTGCAACAGAAACAGAAGCCCCTTCATAAAAAAGTGTATATCCCGTTGGCATCCCTACATTAGGCGCTGTTGAATTTGTAGCAGTTGAAATGATATATCCAGTTCTTATTTCATCCGGAACAGAAGCGGTAGTGTATGTTATCTCCACGAAGTTGGCGGGCATAGCAGCTATTGTTTGGTTTGCCTGTGCAATTGTAAGGTTGACTGTCATATCTGCACTGCTAATGATATCGATGTCTCTGTAACCAACTTCTTGAAGCTTCTGTAAATGATGTAATAAAATAGCGTTATTCGTCATGTTATTGTTGGTGATAGCAGCTGCATTATTATCCAATTGAAGTGCACTGCCCAAGTCATGATAGCGAACAATGTGTATTACATGATTTTCAGACTTTTGACAATTGAACGTATCGCCAATGCCACCAACATTGGGAAGTGGTGGTACTTGCTGTTCTTCTTCCTCTGGACATAATTGTGCCAAAAGCATATACCCTTCCGTTGCGTCTTCGGATAAAACAGAACCTGCATTGTCTACATCCTGAATCATCCAACCACGAGGCACGTGTAACCTGAAGCCGTCATCGATGCTTTGAAATAGTGTTGTAGTCTCGATGGCTGCAGGCTGGATGTGGGTTGTTAATCCTCCTGCTTCTTCAAGATCACCTGAATCAGTCATATGATCATATTCGAAAGTTATCTCTACTTGTTCCATGCCAAGCGGGTCACCAGGGGGAAAGTACGTGACTACCATCCTGTAGTCGCCACTTGTTACCATTGGCTCGTCCATATCAACTTCTTTTTGTTGGCCAGCTATGAAGCTGTAATTGAATGTGTTATCTTCGGTTAGTGCAGAAACTCCCCGCTCGACTACCGCGCTCTGAGGATCTATTACCTCTATCCCTACAAAAGAACTTGGTTCTCCTCCTTGCATAGAACCGCTAACAGTAATAATATCTCCGGTCCTAAAGCTATCACCATTTAGTGTGGCTGTAAGTTCTCCATTCGACTCTACTTGTTGCCGAGTTGGAAGCTGCGCATTAATTACCACAAAATTGGAAACCAAAATAGTTATAGCGACTGCTGCTGTCAGAGATATCGTCACACCTGATGGGACCAAAAAGGGTGAAGACATTTTCATAATACTTAGGCAAAAATAAAATCTCGCAAAATAAGGGCAGCTGTCGTACATCACTAACTCCAAAATCATGAAGTGTTGTCATCCTTCTCACATACCTATCTGGTCTACGAATAAGTAAGAGAAGGTCGAAGAATAAATGGGGGAGATGGATTGCAGGGATGTGGAGGTTTTAAGATACCTCATCAATAGCCACGCGGTCATAACACTCCCCTGTTTGTCAGAGTCAAAATTATCTGTATCGAGCTAGACTCTGCTCTATTATGTTATTGTCATCATCAAAGATGTCTCAAAGCCGTCAGAAAATCCTTGCGCGCTTAGATTATGTGGTAAGCTCATTGTTATCACTGAGACCATACTTACTGAAAAGCAGCATAAGTGCCAAGGCTCCAGGTACGATCCTGATATTGTTTCTTGATACCATGAGAAATATGGAAAAGATCAGGACTTTTAACCTTTTTTGTAGCCACTATTAATCGCATTCACGCCCTATTTTTTTCTCTCTTAGTTAGTTTTTCATTCTCATGTTTTGCTTTCCTTTATGTATTATTTCTACAGCGGCGTTTCCTCATTCCTTTCACTCACTTTCCCTTCAAAATCAGATTCTGCTTGATTGTGATATTGTGACTCATCTTGAAGCCCCTTTATCTGCATTCGAACTGCTGACGTCTGTGGGTGGGGTTGCTATGTTAATAGATGAATATTTTTTAGATTCACTTCAACTATCTTCTTCTAACTTCATCAGATAAACGAGCCTCAATAGGAAGGGATACTAAGACACCAACCAGTCTTTCATTTCTGGTCCCGAATTAGTACTTAGTTCTTGTTAGAAATACATCGGACGTCCTACCTTTTTCGTTACTAACTCTTCTATTGAAAGATATCAACAAATAAAGGATCAGCCATTAATTAATTGCCTCTCTCACATCCTTTTTACCCTGGTATTTCCATCTAAAAATATCGAGGATTACTACTCAAGGAAATAAAAATCAGTGTCTAGAGATTCTGCTTTAGATATAGGAATTTAGATAAAATCAACCGATGGAAATATGCATAAAAACAGGGCCTCTGTAAAGGTGGGACCACTTCAAATTTTCAATTACGTGTGCAATCCTAAATGATAAAGGCAACAGCAAGGGCATCTTAAAGGTGTCACCTCGTAAAGCATTCTTGGCTCAAAAAATTCCATTTCTACGTCAGTACATAACCCTGCTATTTCCCAGTCTAACTTGTGGTTATGCTCTTGCTGTTTTTCTACTTCTCCATCATCTCCTTCTCCCTCATCTGTCGCCTCAAGTTCTGCGAAAAATTTCTCTCGTTCAACTTCACTTTCCGGAATGTTGATAAGAGATGCAGCTATCCCCATAGCATGTTTAGTCAAGTTCTGTGCTCCCTCGTGGTCTATATGTTGCTCCACTAGCCATTCTTCACCATATCCAGCCCAACCGTCTCTTATTTCGATACACTCAATGATAATATTCTTCGATGTAAGATGGACCGCAAATCGCTTAGAAAGGCATCTATCAGCTTCAGGGTCTTTATGCCTCGGTATATAGATAATCTCACAATCAAAGCCCTGGCCCGTATGAATGACGTTTCTTAGGCAGTATTTACGTGGTGCAATAATGTTGGTTGAAAACTCTAGCCTTATCTGGTGTTTTTCAGCTTCCTCTACTTCCATTTCCTCTTCTTGTAATTGCTTTTTTATAGCGTCCTTATCAGATGTATTATTATTAGACATTGTTTTTCTTTCCCCATGGTTGTAGCACCTTGGTCTAATTTGCATTGTAAAATCTACCATTTTGACATATGGCTACGTAGAAACTTGCTAAATGTCAAACCAAATAAAGTAGCAGCAAAGGTTTACAATGGTTTACAATTGCTTACAACATAATATATCAAGGAGGTATTTGTAACTTTCAGTGCTCATAAAGAATGGAACAGCAACTCTATGAAGTGGTACTTCAGTTGTCACATAATCCCAAAATTAAAAGAACAGTACATCATCATATTTTTCAATAAATATCGACGGTTTATTGCCTCTTATACCTTTACATTCCATAGTTGCAATCGAACGAGATATGCGGAGTGAGAGGGGACAGGAGGAAAAACAACCATTGTGGCGTACTCGAAGCAACAGCAATAGAAAAGCTTCTTTTTCCTCTTCTTCAGCTAAGAACAAGAAATCCAATATAACGTTAGCCATAGACGCTGAAATTCTAGATATACTAAAGAATATGGCAGAAAGTGAAGGTTTAAGTATAAACTCAAAAATAAACAGTGTTCTTTGGAAGTACATAACATTTAACAAATACGTAGAACAAGATTGTTCTCTCATCATTCCCTCAAGATCAGTTAATTTCTTTATAGAGAATATTGACGAAGAGAAATGGATTCAGGAATACATTGATACATTGGAGGAAATTGTTCCCTTCTTCTTTCTAGAGCTGAAAACGATACAGACACTTGAGAATACTCTCAAAGTTGTGTTTGATCGACTGTTGTTGTACGGGGGCTCATATAAGGGATATTCTTCCCATGCAGACAATAATGGCAACTTAAATCTTGTCTTTCGTCACGAATACAACATCACATGGTCAAGGATTTTGAGTGCTGTTTACTCACGATTTATCGAAAAGACACTCGGTCATACTGCCTACCCGATAAACGTATCCGAGAAATGGTTCGCGATCAAAATATCATCGTCGGAAGAAACCAAGCATTAGATTCGCAATCAGAAAAGAGAAGCCGCGTAGTGATCTCATTGCATGCTATGCTTCGGTTTTTTGAACCTGGTCTAAACCTAGGTTTGATGCTACAGCAGACATGTCTAATGGTTGTAAAATACCCCTTCTATGAGTCAAATAGTGAAATTTAGTGTACTCAATGGGCTCAGACCTGCAGAGAAAGTACAATCTATCAGGCGAATCAACGCCAAGATATATCCTTTTAGAAATTTATGGGCCTGATCAAATACTGTTATAGCAGTACAAAATGCTTGCTTTCTCTCACTAAGAATGTGTTTGTGTTCTTTCTAGGCCCTGAAATGCTTGAATGGGTACAGAATTTAGCAAACAACACCCCCCTTGAACTGTTCTCAAGATAGCCTGTAAAAAAGAGTAATAACCTGCGATATGCGTTTTGGTAAGATACACATGTAGTTACGCTTGGCGTCAACAACAGCCAAACAGTAATAGCTACATAATTTGTCTTTTCTCTCATTGCTGATGAATGGGATCACGATAACGGCCTTGGAAGATATAAGATATCAAGAGAGGTTCCTATAAAAAATAAAGGAACAATACAGCTTTTGCTTCCAGAGTACAGCACCATTTTGCAGAAAAGAGAGTGGGGTGATAGAAAAGTTAGGAAGAAGGGCGCGAGGAGAGAGAAGGGAGGATTTGTCTCTCATGTCGCCACGACATGTCTCCTCTCTACATCCCCTCCCGCTCTCTTCCCGAACTCATGATGTCTTTGGTATAGGGGTCACTAGTAACTACTGCTATTACTATCATTACAGTATAGCAAATGCAATACAACCGTTATCATTTCAATCTCTGTTACCAATCGTTCTATGTCTAGTCTTTCTATTGCTTTTTAAATTGCTTGTTCCTCCTGTCCCCTCTTCACCTTCAAATCGTGTTTCTATCTATCAGTGTCTCTAGGAGCATTTTGAAGTGTTTTATCTGCAACTCTAAGTGTCTCTTTATAGAAGGATCCATTCCCCCAAGCTCCGCCTATTCCCGGTTGCTTTCGCTTATTGTAATCATTTTTTAACTTGCCCTAATCATTCTTTTTTGAATCGCAGATTAAGATCAAACCATCAAGGACCACAGTAGCGAAATATATGGATGGTAAAAAGGAGTATAGCGCCGAAAGAGAAGAGCATGTGCAGAAGCAGGAATGTCATTGAGCGTAAAGAACTTGACTGACCGTTTTTTACATGTCATGAAAGTTGGAACCATCAAGCTTCTAAGTGCACGCTGTTTTGTAATCTTGATAATAAGCCTCCTTGATGATTTCTATCAATGCTTCAGGCTGAGCTTTCTCATTAAGCTCATTTCGTGGTTTTGGCTCTATGCTCAATGACTTCAGCTCATTTTCTCAAAAATCCTTCTTGAGGGCATGCTCTTTCTTAAATGCTTCATTTATGGATTTCATGACCATTATCAACGTTGTTGTCCGCATGAAATTAAGAAAATCAGAAACTATAGCTGGGCGCAATATTTAGGGAAGAATTATCTAATTCACCTTTCAGAGGAATAATATGAAAGCGGCAATATGATTCTTAAATTTGAAGTCACTCACTTTAACAAAACTTGTGAAAATGGTTGTTTACTTTATAAATACAATAACTTAACTATCCATCTCTGATGCGACTAGAAAATGCACCCAGATGACCTAAAAGCAATATGGATCTGTCATGAATGCAAAATGAAATTTGTTTTTTTTAGTGATATTGAAGACCATAATTATTCAACAGGACATAAGCTGACTGAAAAAGTGATGCTCACAATTGTTTTCCCCGCAGAGAAATTCAGATAAGTTGATGTTAGCCTCTGCTGGCTAGCAAAGGCAGTAGTTTTCTTTTCTTGTTTTTCGCTTTAGCATTTAAGCATCAAATGTGTTCCCATTTACTCATTGTATAGTTATGTAGCGCATATTGACATTTCGTGCAGCATCGTTCCGCATACCCTTATATCGAACCGATGCTCATAAGTAGTAGTGCCACAAGGACCTATCTCGTCATTGGTGACGATACCAGAGAAGGATAAGAAAATCATAAGACTTCACCCAGATGTGCACAAGGAACTTGGCGAATTAGTAGAGCGTAAGGGAGAAACATACAACGATATCGTCAAGCGTTTGATTAGGTACTACAAAGAAACAGCGAAAAAGAGGCATGACTAAACCAGAAGAAGAGAATGACGGAGCAATAGAGAAAGAGGTATCGGTAATTCTTGACGAAGTGGACGCTATAATTAATGACCCGACAGAAACAATAGAAAGGAAAAAAGAAGCACAGACAATGATTCAACGGGCTATAGAAAAAAGCAGTAGCACCATTAGCGGCGGCGGTAAGGGTAAGATTGGGGAGGACCTTAGGAAACGGTACCAGTACATTACAAGGATGTATTACAACGAGCAGATACAGGTATTAGAGGTTATCAAAGAGACTCTAAAGAGACAGATAGAACAAGAAAAAGGATCATCATATTCATCATCTAAGCGTCTAGCAGAGCTCAAAAAGGATTTGAAAGAATGTGAGAGGACTATTGATTCACAGAAGAAGCTTTTGGAAAAGCTGCAGCAGGAATAATGTATATGATGTATATACACAAGCTTGATGAGATCTAGTGTGTTAATGTACGATAGTGACAGCTATTAACATCTGCAAATTCTCTCATCGCGGAAGTTGAAGGTCCCAGGATTGTGAACAATACGTTAAGGAGATTCTATGACTGTCTATAAGTAGCGACAGCAACAACGATAACCCTAGCTGGGCCAGTAACACCAGCAGGAAGATATCACCATCTCAATGTTAAAGCTGTTCCAATAAGCATATATCATATTGTGATTGAAAATAAAATATTTAATTCCAAAATACCTCTATGAGTAATAATACAAGACAGATATGGCTTTCCTTCTATTTGTCATGATAGAAGGGAGTTAAAGAAGAATATCTCCTGATTTATAGCTCCTGATTTATAACTCCTAATTAACTTATAGCGACAAACACTATGGCATAATCTGTCATTCTTATTCAGTGTCTAAATGTTGTTTCTCGACAACTCTAGTTCATCTCACTGTAGAGAGACTGGAGGTATCACATGGAGATGCTCATACCTTGAGATTCATCTTCATCTAACATGAGTAGTCAATAGAAGAATCAGATGATAATCAAAGTTGACGAAGAAGAATATTTTTGTTAAAGGAGAAAAAACAGTGGAACGGGCCAATATTATCACAGCTGCATAGTCAATACCACGCCCTTTTTTGACTTGTCCTACATTCCCACGTGGTTAAAACCTCCCATGATAAGATTTGAACCTTTGGTGACTAAACCATCAAATTCCTTTAAAAGTCGACCAATATTTTCGTCTTGCATCATCTTTGAATAGACTTCATTTGCATGAGCTTCATCTCTATAAAACTGAAGCAGGACCCATAGTTGCTCGTATTCTCCTGTGGAAAGCTTATTTGCGATACTTTCCAAGCCCTCAGGAGCGGTACCCCCATTTTGCTCACTTGTTGTTATGCCGCTCAGATAGTAAATCTCAAGTCTCACTCCATGCTTTTTGAACCATTCCACAAATGGCTGGCCAGTCTGTGTCATGACATCATGGTTCCTTTTTGGTGCTCGGATGAAATTAAGCCCCAAGTATTTTCCAATTCCCTGTTCTATTTCCCTATTGGATTCAGTTTTGTTTTCCATTGCGCCATATACCTTTATACTAAGTACGATAAATACAGAGAGGGGAGTAGAAGTATAGTAAGAGTTGCAAATTAGTTGGAACTTGGAATCTGGCAGAACATAATCGATTTAATGATTAACGTATAACATAGCCGATAAAAATAAGCGTATTCTTCTTATTCTAAGAGGATGTTCCTAAGCACAGCATAATTAGACTATCTAACTGCTAATCGACAGTTTAGTGAAGATTGTCGCTACACCATAAAGTCCAGGCTTCAAAGGAAGATAGACCAGTTCGCTAAGGACGAGCTTCCATTATTGATTGGACAAGGTTATCTAGACTTACAGAATTCTGTAAGGTCGAGCTTACAGAAAATTGTAAGGTTTCTAATGCCTTGGTAGCTCAGCCTGTTAGAGGGTTACCTCTTATCAAAAAGGAAGAATATAGAAGAATGAGAAGCCTTGGGCGGGAATTGAACCCGCGACCTCTACCTTTCAGGGATATCGAATAAAGAACGATACCTTACCAAGGTAACGCTCTACCAGGCTGAGCTACCAAGGCAGCTAAACGGAGAATCGAATCAACATACCCTATAATAATTATTGGGAGAGATTCTTAAGATCAAGATTTAATTATGCATTACTGTTAATGCAAGCAAGCCTGCGGGGGTTGTAGAGCCCGGCCAAATAGGCTAACAAAATTGGAGACGCGGGACTTAAGATCTCATTAATGGGTTATCCCGTCCCTTAGGGGTCCGTGGGTTCAAATCCCACCCCCCGCACTGTTGCTACCTACCTGTCCTCAAGTGTCAGAGAGTAAATTTCAAAAGAGACAGCTTATAAGGACCGAAATCTTTTTTCTATTTCATGTCAACACTACAGTATCAAGAATCTGCTGATCTCTTGTTATCTGAATTTTTGCAAGTTAGGAAAAAAACTATGCAGCTTTTCAAACCGCTGAGAATAGAAGATGCCGTCACGCAATCTGACCCTTTCGGTAGTCCTCCCAATTGGCATATTGCACATGTTACATGGTTCTTTCAAAAGGTATTAGAAAAGCACGGAGCTAAGCTGGAATCAGATAACAATGGTAATAATAATCGTAGTGGTTTCAATCTAGAATATCTTAATTCTTATTACCAGCAATTTGGCAAGATTTTGCCCAAGCAAGAGAGAGGTAAGTTCCCACGACCTACGGTAAAACAGGCTCTAGATTACAGGTCGTTTATAGACAAGAAAGTAACTAACTTTCTGAAAGAGAAAAGGTCGTCAACAGCAACTACCACAACAACAACACCGTCTTCTGACCATGCCAACGCAATAAGTAATGAGTTACAGTACGACGTCATGCTTGGAATACAGCACGAGATGCAACATCAAGAGCTAATGATATATGATTTTCAGCATTTATTTGAGCGCTTCCCCGATCCATCTGATAATTACCAACCACTAATCATCAGTGAGCCTCCAAAAACATCAGAAATAACAACAAGATCATCTTCAAAGATGGTTGATATTCCTGGAGGAATCTTTGAGCTTGGATACAATGGGAGAGGTTTTTGCTATGATAATGAGCTTCCAGAGCACAAAGTGTACTTGCAACCCTTCAAAATGGACGTGGCTCCTGTGACCAACGGCGAATATATGGAGTTCATAGAGGAGAGAGGATATGAAGATTACAGATATTGGTTGGCCGATGGGTGGGAATTGGTAAAAGAAGAGCAATGGAATGCACCGCTCTACTGGGTGCAAGAAGAAGGGAGAGGAGGAAACGTTGCTTGGAAAAAGAAAGATTTTCGTGGTCTGAACGAGATTGACCCAGACGAGCCAGTAGTAAATGTAAGTTACTATGAAGCAGATGCATATGCACGTTGGGCGGGTAAAAGGCTTCCAACCGAAGCAGAATGGGAAAAAGCGGCTGCCTGGAATGAAGAATTGCAGAGAAAAACAGTATACCCTTGGGGTGATCATAGACCAACGCCAAAACATGCTAACCTCCTAGAGTCGTATTTATGGGGTCCATCCAAGGTCGGTTCTTATTCTAATGGCAAGAGCTATTATGGCTGCCATCAGATGATGGGCGATGTTTGGGAGTGGACGTCGTCGGAATATGTATTATACCCGGGGTTTAAGTCAAAATTCTCTGAATACACTGACAAGTGGACAATAAACCAAAAAGTGCTGCGGGGAGGCTGCTTTGCAACACCTACTGCACAAATTCACAACAGCTATAGAAACTATTTCAAGCCACATGAAAGGATACTGTTTGCGGGTTTCCGTTGTGCCAAAGACAGTGTTTAAGACGGCGAAAGGAGGGCCACATTGAACCATCTTTTCTCGTCTGTAAACTCCTTCTCTATCCTAAAACCTGAATCCTTAGCAAGCGCAGATATTTGACTCAAACTGTACTTGTATGAATTTTCTGTATGAATGCTATCACCTTTTCTAAAAGAAAAATTTTTGCGCAATGTCTCTATGTACACCTGTTGGTCGGTATTTGAAACAATATGCATTTCTATTCTATGTTGATCACGGTTGTAGAATGCATAATGTTTGAATTTTCCAAGCTCAAAGTTTCCACCAAGCTCCCTATTTATCCGTGCAAGCAAGTTTAAATTGAATTTGGCAGTAATGCCAGCCTTGTCATTATAGGCTGCATTTAACACAAACTCATCTTTTTGTAGGTCAGAGCCAACCAGCAAGAAATCATTTGTATGGAGCCTTTGTCTTATTGACCGAAGGAAGCTTCTTGCTGCCAGAGGTTCAAAGTTGCCAATGCTTGATCCTAAAAAGAGTATTAGCTTTGCATACGGACTGCCATTGTTGTTTTTCTCCTCTTCCTCGCCATCAGTAGACATACATTTAGCAGCGGCCCTATCTATACCAGTGTTGTAATCCGATCTAATAGCAGTGATAGTAGCATTTGGAAATTGTGATTTCAACGTCCTAGTGCTCTCCATTAAAATACTAGCAGATATATCGATTGGAAAGTAGTATATTCTCTTTTTCTGTGAGGATAAGTACCTGAGCAAAATAGCTGTTTTGGAACTGCTTCCACTTCCAAGCTCTATTATCCTGATGTTACTTCCTACCCAATTTGTGATGGCTGGTGCATGTCTCTTAAGTAATGATGCCTCCGTCCTAGTAAGATAATACTCTGGCTGAAGGCATATCTGCTCAAATAGTTTTGAGCCCATATGGTCGTACAAATACTTGGGATTAAGGCGTTTGTTTTCACTTGTTAGGCATGTCGTTACATCATTAGCAAATTCTTCAACCTCTTTATTTTGTTGAAGCGTCATTTTTTGAGCACTCTTCCTTATCGATACGTTTTGTGAATGTAGCACCATCTCCATGCCTTGTTAGGTAATGCTACCATTACAGGATGATGATCTCTTTCAATAAAATGCTGTGTAGCACGTCTGCCAGGGGATGAATCACAGCAACCAATGTGACCGCATGATAAACACATGCGTGGGGCAACCCAGTGGGTTCCCTCTTTTATGCACTCTTCAAATTCCTTTGTTGAGGTCCTCGAATTCTCAGTGACTTGCTCGAAATGGTTGCAAGCGTTCTGCTTCTGATGTTGATTAGGTTTACTCACTTCGGTTAGCTCGAGAGATATCTTCCTACTTATCTCTTACTCAAGGCTTCTAGATAAAACACAATAGCCATCAGAATTTCTTCCTTAGCGGGCAGGCATTACGAGTTGACTTCTGCTCTTTCTCTTAAGATCTACCACCAATTTTCTGTCTAGCCGTTATGAGCCTCTCCCTAGATCACTTCGCAGGCAGGGTAATGCATTTTGACTATGTGTCTTCCGGCTAACTATTTTTCACTGAACAGTTCTTTGGCGGTAAGACACAATCTTATCTCTCACTCTTTTCGGAGGACTGCGATAGATTTAGCTTTATTAGTCTCCGCCTGCAAATAGTGATCAGGTCTGTGACATAGTCCAACATGGAGCGTATTTTTCTAGGAACGTGCACGATTCTATAATTCTTTCTTCATTATCTCAAAACCTCGAATAGCCGAGCGCTATGTAACACACATTCCTTCATTTGTGACCTTGTCTTATTGCACGCCACCTCAATAATATTTGACAAGTGAGGTTTGTGTCATCGTGTACTACATAACTTCTTCTCTTTATGATCTTCAAAATGTATCTGGCAAAAGTCGTTGTCGCAGTCATAGCAATGCCAACTTGATATGGTGTAACAAACTATGCACTTCCCTATTGGTTTGTTATAATCATAGTTTTTTCTTTGTTTTGTAGATGGTGTTTTTTGTTGCTTTGGCTGTGCCTTCATATACGCCATATGCCTCAGAGGGTTAGAGAAATATCATAGAAGAACAACATTATTACTTCCTCAAAGATTATAGCCATTATTGACGTTGTAATCCAACGATTTCAATTCTCAATCCTAATATTTAAGCATTGGCGGGGTTGCAGCTAACGTTTTTATTTATGTGTTAGAAATGCTATGAATTCTCATGCCTTCCTCTAAGGGCAAAACTCTGATTGAAGTCACAGTAGTAGGACCGGATCGGAAAGGCGTCGTAGCTGACATTACCAACTTTATCTTCAAAAGCGGTGGCAATATAGAAAAGATAAATCAAAACGTACTCCGCGGTCTCTTTGGTATGCAGTTTGAAGCAACATTTGCAGAAGAGATCAGCAGAAAGAAGATCGACCTCGGTCTAAAGCAACTTGCTAAAAAGCTATCAATGGAAATAAAGGTTCATTACCAAGAGCCTAATCGACTTCAAAATGTTGCGATCTTTGTAAGCAATGAACCTAATTGCCTTGTCCGGCTACTGCAAGCTAAGAAAAGTGGTCGAATAAGAGCTAATATACCAGTAATCATTGGAAGCGATGCGACGCTCAAGTCAATCGCAGATGATGCAGGAATACCGTTTTATGCGGTAGTTCATCGAGAACAACCAAAGGCCGAAAATAAGATCCTGCAACTAATCGAGCAGTACAATATAGATCTGATAGTCCTTGCAAGGTATATGCGAATACTGACTCCAAACTTTGTTTGGCGTTATCCAAACAGGATAATTAATATTCATCCATCTCTTCTCCCCGCATTTCCAGGGGCATATGCATATGTTCAAGCATATGAGCGTGGGGCCAAGATAATAGGCTGCACAGCGCACTTTGTAACTGAAGATCTTGACCAAGGTCCAATAATTTACCAAGAATCATTCAAGGTATCCACCTCAGACACACTTGACACAATTAAGAAAAAAGGTCAAGAACTTGAAGCGGCTACCCTCCTTGACGGAGTTAGACTGCACTTAGAAAACAAAATCGAAGTGTACTGGGGGAAGGTCTATGTCAAAGAAGATAAAATATTTGATCAGCCTCAAAAAAAAACCAAAGGTAGTTAATGGGCAGAAGGCCGCTTATTGCATAATGTCAGCGCAGGTATTCGATATGACTGATTATGATTTTAGAATCACTCTAAAAAAAATCAAACGAGCTATAATACCTGTTGGCTCTCTAGAACAACATGGTGCACATCTACCGGTATCGACTGATTCACTAATTGCAGAATACATTGCGAGGATTTTGGCAGCAAAGATTGGTGCATTTGTCTTGCCTGTGATTTCATATGGTGTTTCATTTGAGCATAAACCAATGTTCAATGTATCGCTTCACAATTCGACATTATCTTCTATGTTATGTGATGCGTGCGTTTCACTTGCTGAGAACAACATAAGGGAAATAATCATCCTCAATGGTCATCACGGTAATACGGGGGCACTCCAGTATATTCCGCAGGAGGTACAGAGCAAGGTACCTGCTAGACTTATTAAAATTCATACCATGAACTATTGGCAATTGATGACACAAGACTTTGACCATGCAGGCGAGGTTGAAACGTCGCTTGTATTGGCAATTGCACCTGAACTTGTGCGTATGGACCGAGCCATGCCAAATACTAAAAATCTATCCAAATCACGGGCGGCTTATAGAAGCCTCACTAATGTACCAGGGTCTTTTCCCAAGATCACTGGAAATGGAGTTTGGGGAGACCCAACTAAGGCGAGCGCTTCAAAAGGAGAAAGGTTGGTGAAGGAAATCACAGCAAACCTAACCAAAGCGGTGGTTGAGCTTTCTTGAGAGCTGTGTTTTTATAACCGGTAAATGACAGGAACTAGCTTCGACTAGTCTATGTCCGGTTTGTCCTTATTTCCTCCACAATGGTTAAACAAAGGGCGAATTTGGCATTCGACTATCGACTTATTCGGGACACTAAATCTAGATAATAGATAGGTAACGAGATACAGAGACAGCCACCGCCCCCATCTCATGATGATTGCAGTAGAATATCTTAAATTACGCTTAAAAGATCATCTTTGGGTACCAACTTAAGGTGAGATATGATCTATGTCAATACAACAGCAACAACCTATGCCTATCGTTCTTTTGAGAGAGGGCAGTACGGAAACAAAGGGCAACCAAGCACAGAGAAATAACATAACAGCAGCAAAGACAATTGCAGAAATGGTACGCTCAAGCCTTGGTCCAAGAGGGATGGACAAGATGCTTGTAAATAACCTTGGCGATGTAACAATAACAAATGATGGTGCTACAATTCTCAAAGAAATAGACGTTCAGCATCCAGCAGCCAAGATGATGGTAGAGATTAGCAAGGCTACAGACAATGAAGTAGGAGATGGCACAACCTCAACAGTTGTTCTTGCAGGTTCACTCCTGTCCAAGGCTGAAGAACTGATAGCAAAAGACGTTCATCCCACTGTCATAGTAGACGGTTATAGAATGGCATCTGAAAAAGCCATCGAGATGCTAAGAAAAGCATCAACGAAGATTGATCCGTCAGACAGGCAAATACTTGGCAAGATAGCGCGTACAAGCATGGCATCCAAGCTTGTTTCCGCTAACTCAGAGCCTCTGTCAAAGATAGTAGTAGATGCAGTCATTTCGATAGCGGAAAGAGCCAGAGATAATAATAGCCTCAAAGTCGACGTCGATAGCATAAAGGTCGAAAAGAAGGCAGGAGGATCTATAGAGGATACTAAACTGATTGAAGGTATTGTACTTGACAAGGAAGTTGTACACGGAGCCATGCCCAAGCGAATTGAGGATGCAAAGATAGCGTTACTCAACGCTGCATTAGAAATTGAAAAGACAGAGATGAGCGCAGAGATCCGCATCTCTGACCCACATCAGATGCAGATGTTCTTGGAAGAAGAAAACCGCATGCTCAAATCTATGGTGGATAAAATAACTGCTTCAGGCGCAAATGTACTTCTATGTCAGAAGGGAATTGATGATTTGGCTCAGCACTATCTTGCAAAGGAGGGCATACTGGCGGTAAGAAGAGTAAAGGAAAGCGACATGAATAATCTTGCAAAGGCAACTGAAGGCAAAGTGCTATCTAATTTGGACGAGCTTTCAGCTTCTGACCTAGGCTATGCCAAGCTAGTCGAAGAGCGTAAAGTAGAGACTGACAAATGGGTTTTTGTTGAAGGGTGTAAGAATCCCAAAGCTGTGTCAATCCTAGTTAGAGGGGGATCCCAACGTGTTGTTGACGAGGCTGAGAGATCAGTGCATGATGCTATAATGGCTGTTAAAGACGTCGTAGAATACCCGTACATAACGGTAGGTGCTGGGGCTCCAGAAGTTTACATAGCTCAAAAGGTCAGAGAATGGTCAGCTTCTCTTACAGGAAGGTCTCAGCTAGCTGTAGAAAGGTTCGCGGATAGTGTGGAAGAAATTGCAATTGCTCTCGCAGAAAATGCAGGTATGGATCCTCTCGATACTCAAGCACAGTTAAGAGCCAAAGCATCAGTAGCGAAGCCAAAGTATGGAGTTGATGTAATAAATGGCAGAGTCACGGACATGGCTGCTAAAGACGTTTATGAACCACTGAAAGTAAAAGAACAGGTAATAAATGCCGCTACGGAGGCATCATCTATGATCCTGAGGATAGATGACGTAATTGCTGCATCAAAGTCTAAAGAGGGCGCTGGTCCACCTGGTGGCGGAATGGGCGGAATGGACATGTAAATAAAGAAAATACACACACAAAACACAAAACACACGCTTCAACTTTTTCTGTACTTTTTTCTTTTTTACTTTCTTTACTTTAGTGCTAATTGTCTTAAGGAGCATTATGCCTAACAATTATCATAAATCTCGTAACCTGCTTTGAATGCGTTGCTTCTCTTGGCAAAAATCTTACCAGCCAGTCTCGCTAGTTGTCCAGATGTGATATTTTATCACCTGCACCTGTAAGTCTAGAATTCACATTCTCACATAATATATTGTATCAGAATGTTTTGATTGGTTTCTGCTCCTGCAAAAGGTATATACATATTTTTCTCCTCCTACTCCTTCTCTTTTACTCTAACTTGGAATATAATCATGATTTACCTTGTAAATGAGCACTCCAAACATAATGCCTTCTTGGTTCTCAAAGCTTGGAGAAGCATAGACAAGCTCTAACGGCTGATTGTTTCCGCCGTCTGCCGGATACTTTACATTTTGTGCATAAAGTCCGACAAGTCCTGGCTGCCATGTCTCCTGTATTTCTGTTGGGCCCTGAGGACCAAATCTCGCATAGTATAGAGGCTCCATTGGGAACATCTTGCCAATGAGTGTATTATTCCAGAATTCAGGTTTGGGAGTAAACCCATCCTCTTCAACATAGTTTGTCTCATCAAAACCTCCAATTCTCATGAACCACTGCTTTTTGCTTTCATCTCCACCTTGACCTAATGTATATACGGCAATTCTATCAGCTTCATTAGTTGCATTAGATCCTGTAGCATTGAGCTGGCCGAAGAATCGTACTTGCCCAACAACGTACACCATAATATAGTCAGCTTGCAGGTCTTCTGCTATCCTCATTCCTGCCTGTTCATCCGACATAAACATCTTTGCTATCGATTGGATACGTGTATGATTGAGGGTTGCATTGTCTGCCAGGGTTGTTCTATTTCCAAGAGTAGTTATCCAATAGCCATAGTCCCACCAAGATGCGATCACTGCTCCTGGTTCAGTATTCTTTGAAATCCAGTCCATGGCATGTGTCCAATCCTCAGTTTGAAGCCGGAATCCGGTTCCGCCATTTGCGATCGCGGCTGGAATATCTGCAGAGCTTACCCAATTGGCATTAGAGGGATAGAACATCGGAATAGTAAGCATCATTATCATGACGATAATATAACTTATCTTTACTACTTGACCAGATGTATAATGTCGCTTACTTGCAAATTCCATTTTTCTCCTTTGTTCTCTTGTGGCTGCGGTTGGTCTTGGCCCTGTTGCAGCGGGGGTTGCAGCCGCCTCTCTGTAAGCCATGATACTACGTGTCACTTCGTATAATCCAAGTCCTGCAAGGACGATTATTCCAACGGATGCAAATACCAGCAGTCTTGCAAAAGTGGCGCTAACGTACACCCCTGTTATGCCGATCAATAGGGCAAATATCGCAGTATCGTTCTTGCGTCGGAATGCAAGCCATCCACCAAGCCCTGCAAACATCAAGAGCACAGAAAAGTCAGTAAAGTAGTCAGCAACGGTAGGCGTAAAGTGCTCTGCAACTGATTCCACAAGTGGATCTACGGAACCTATGAATGGGTTGATGGCGTTAAGATATCTAAAGCTAGGAGAGACATAGGGCCCAGCTACGACAAATGCGATGCCCACTGCGACAAATCCGATAAGCAAAAAGGCTACATTTCTTGTCTGAAACATGGGTCTGCTGAACTTCTTTACGAAAGAGGCTATTACCAAAAAGGCAGTCCCCGCCATCATTGCCAAGCCAGGCAGGCCTAGCACAAATGACATTCCAGGTCTAGGAAATGCTGCAGCGCTTATCAGAGTGAGTGCGGTGAATGCAATTGCGACGTACATCGGTATGGTTAAATCTCGCCTAAAGAAGGGAAGCGCAATAAAGAATAGCGATATAGGAATGCTAAAGTATTGGATGCCACCCCAAGAGCCGTTGGCAAGACCGAGTATCAATCCTCCTGCTATTGCCTTTACTATAGCATACTTGGCATCCTTATGCTTAATTGCAGATATGAAAAGGTAGATAGCCGTTATTCCAAAGAACAGACCTAATGGCTCTGATTTGAACCATCCAAGATTGCCTCTCTGGATAATTGCAGGGCTAAATGCCCAAAATAGCGCAGCGAACATCCCAGCAGTCGTTCCTCCAAGCACCCTCACAAGAGCAAATACCGCAACGGATGTCAGCGCGCCCATAACTGCAGGAAAGGCGATCGTAAAGTCCATGAGTGACATGCCTGTTCCAAATACTTGATACAAGTAAGCTGCCGTTATGTGGAGGACAGCTTGTGATGTTCCAGGGACATCTCTTCCTTCAGGATACCATGACATCGTGTCGTGCCATTGCCAGTAAGCATCCAGGCCGTTATCGACGATGAACTTGGTCGCCCTATAATCAAAATACGGATCAAATTCATTGAGATAATAGCCATACTTTATCGGGTAAAATCTCATGATAAGAGCACAACTAAACGCTAGAGCTAAAACAGCGATCACCAACAGGTGTCTAGTTTGAAACTCAATGGAGCCAGCGCGGAACAGTGGCCTGGTGCCTTCCAACATTGGAACTCTGGGTATACCTTGCCCTTTTTTAAGGTACTGCCAATTATCAGTTGTTCTTAGATTTATGGCAGGATATGGTGCATATTATATATCGAGATAGCACGTTTGATTATTCACGCATGAGAAAAAAGCACAATTTCTGAGATTTACTATTAGCCAGAAGATGGTGTCATAATACCTAATAATAGTAGCATAATTCTTCTTTTCTAATTAATCCCCTTACCTCCTCCTTCTATTTACTGCGAATATCTTTAACAACAAACATGGTAGGAGACTTGCTATCAAAATCTATCAAATAGACTCGATGACCAGCCTTGCTCAGAGCCTCAGCAAAGCCTTCAGGGTTTTCAGAAAAATGATATATCCTCTCATCCTCTAGATATATTTCCATGAAACCTCGCCAGTGATTCTCTCCCACAATCAGAGCATCTTTCTCAGTGTTTTTGTTTATCCATGAAATAGTAGATAGTATATCATCGTTATCCTCAACATCAATTGAATTGAATTGCATTGTGACAGGAGGGAGATCCTTAGCATTTACTCCAACAATTCCATATACTGCAGAGGCGCTATCATGTGGAATTATAGCATAAGAAATACCCAGAACAGCAAAGGCTCCAAGAATGAAACCTGCTATTGTAAATGCTTCCTTGAGATTTCTGATTAGACGGAGGATACCATAGCCAGCAAAGATTGACAAGAAAATACCTGCCAAGATTATCCATCTGTCTGCAAGAAGATACGGATTCTCGGGGAACACGATCCATGAAAATGATCCCATAAGACAGACGAGTAGAGGAATTTTTAACATACTATTTTTCATAGTCAAAAAGCCAATCAATGCAGGCGCAGCAAGCAAACCGTTTATCACAATGAAAAAGATGGCTAGATTTGAAGGGTTGTAGAATTCCTTTACTCCGTTACCGTTATTCTGAGGATTTTCTCCCATTGTAGTGATTGTTTGGGTGTCAGGGATGCTCTGGGTCAGTATTGCGAAAGCAGAAAACATCCCTATAGCTAGAAGAGCCGTCAGAGCTACATCCTTGCGCTTTGTAAGAATTGCATAGGCTGCTAGAGATACACTGAAGAGCGCACCCACCATTCTATCTGTAGCCACTGTCAAGGTGGCCAATGCCAAAATTAATGCAAGCGGCTTCCATCCTGTGTGTCGTCTACTAAGAAATGAAAAGACAAATATCATTGTCGTGAGCGCAAAGATATCTCTATGTAGGTCCCACGTACTTCTTAGGACCGCAAGCTGAAAAACTGCAAAGATAGCTATAAAGGCGCTCTGGCGTACTCCAAGTTTTAGCAGAGTCCTTCCAAGATAAAATAGCGATATGCCAAAAATCCCAGTCATAATGATAATTACTGCTACAACTACAGAGTGTGGCCCCAATCCACTAATCAGGGTCAGAAGATAAAGAAAGGTCACATACAATGGATATTGCTTTGATGTGATATCCCACTTATCCTCAAAGTTTGTCACAGTGGGGATGTAGTAGTTTACAACATCATACCCTATTGGATGTGGATATGCTACAATTTCTGGTGCTGCTCTTAATGCGATGCACAGAGCAAAGACCACAAAGATAGCATACTTTTCGCTTGCAAACGGCCTAGACTTCGAAAGTAATGATGGGGTATACACACTTGAATACTAAAGCAGAATAACAGTTTTCATGGCTATTTATCTGTGTCCATTAGAGAACGAAGGTTTGAAAAGCAAATCAGGAAAAGCGACTAGGAAAATTCTTCTTCATCTTGTGTTAATGACAGATATAAAGCAAGCTAAGAAGAAGAAGAAGAAGAAAATGTCTTCTTTGATCCATCAAGTCCGAACTTACGAATATATTGCAAAACCTGTGGCGAGCTTAATGGAATGGCCATCGAGAAAATGCTGAAGGACGTAACTAGATAATTATAATAGCTCTCACTATCAGAAATACCATTGCCAATGATGGAACCAAATATTCAATTATGGCTGGGATCAGATTCAATCACAGTAAATGCTTCAATGCTTCAAGGCGTGCTTACAAGTAAAACATTTGAGGGTCCTGATTGCTATTTGAAATTGGTCGATTTTCTAAAGCAATCATCTTCTTTTACTGATCAACCCATTCATGCTGTAATTGTTGTCAGCTGATATACAATTAATATCATCGATAATGTTTATTACGGCTAGCTTGATTAATAATTGTAGTTCTTAAGATATGAAC
>Ga0075428_100002330_pt1 | contig 20595 bp, 15 predicted proteins | sample RhiMetdeltSRZDD2_FD_75291 | JGI IMG/M metagenome (GOLD analysis project Ga0075428, IMG submission 75291) | Populus rhizosphere microbial communities from Tennessee, USA - Rhizosphere MetaG P. deltoides SRZDD2 | ecosystem: Host-associated > Plants > Roots > Rhizosphere > Soil | place: USA... | reverse complement strand
TTTTCCGGAAGTTAACACTGAGGCGATCGGCGAGATGTGATGCCCATCACAAAAAGGTCGGCAGGATGTGATGGTGATCACAAAAGCGTCGAATCTGATCCCGCTGCGGTCAGGAAGCCACTCAACCGGGGCGAACTCCCTTTGAATGAAGTGCTGCTCGGCCAAGGCAAAGCGGCTTTTTGTGACCGCGATCATCGCTGCTCTCCTGTGCGTGCGCCATAACGTCGTGCATGCGTCACTGGCGCTATCGAACCAAAAGGAGAAGTCATGAACACGTTTCGCAACAAAGTGATTGCAGCCGTTGGCCTCGCTGTCCTGGCACTGCCGAGCACGGCGTTCGCCGAGTTCAAGCCGTCGGCGGAATTGCGCTCCGCCTGCATGGGCGATGCAATGAAGCTGTGCAGCGCTTCGCTGTTCAGCATGGACAGCCTCCATGCGTGTCTGGAGCAGAAAAAGTCCCAAGCCAGTTCGAAATGTCAGGCGCAATACGACGCTGACTCCAAAAAGGCTGCGCAGCGGTAGGCTTTATGACTAGCCGCTCCGCTCGTCACGGGGTCAGCTGGTTCTGGGTTGTCCTTGTGGCTGCGCGTCAAGGTCGCTAGCGCGAGAAATAATTTGCGCGAGCGTGACATAGCCCCAAGACAGCGCTGACGGTGGGAAATCAGAGGAATTTCGTGGACCTCCACCTACGCGGGGCCGGGAGCTTGGTCCGGCCCCGCTTTCCACACGTGCATCTGCGAATCGCCGTCGTGTAGGGCAGGTCCTTCCGCGAATCGCCAGGGGCGTGATTGCATTCAGTGTGATCACCCCCAAGCTCGCCGCCCGGCAAGTGCCGCTTTAAGCGAGGCCGATTTTCTCCCCGTGATTTCCGGTCGTGATGCCGTGGTCGGAGGCCCTGGGGGGAGGACATCCCGCTCCCGCGCCCTGGGCGAGGCTGTGCGCAATATCGGATAAGAGCTAGCATCCAACCGGCATGACCGTGTTTGGATCGAGGCAGTCGTGCGGGATAAGCACTCACAGACCGAACAAGGGGAGCCGGCCAGGGAAGGCGCCGGAAAAGGTCCGCAGACTGATCACCTGGGCTATGCGCGTCTTCTTGGTCAGGTCGATCTGTTCAAGGGGCTCGAAAGGATAACGCTCGCTAAGCTCGCGGCGCACCTCGAACCCCTGTCTTATCCGTCCGGTTCGATCATCTTCCGCCAGGCTGAGCCGGCTGATGCCTTTTATCTCGTCGCGCGTGGTGCAGTGGGCGTCTACGTTACCGCCCAGAGCGGCACTGCCGAAACGCCGGTGAAGATGCTCCACGCCGGTGCACCATTCGGGGAAATGGCGCTCCTCACCAACAGCGCAAGAGCCGCGACCATAAAGGCCGAGACCGATTGCGAGGTTCTGCGCTTGGACCGCAGCTCGTTCCTCGATCTCGTGCAGGACCATCCGGGAGTGGCGCTTTCGATTGCCGCTACTCTCAGCCGCCGTTTGGCCGCCGCCCCGGATCAACAGCACGAATGGCACGTCGCAACTGTCACTGACTTACCTCCCCGAGCTGACGTGGAGACTGCGGCCCTTGCACGCCCGGGATGGCGGCCTGGGAGACGAGGGTTAGCCCTGCTCGCCGCCTTAATCATCCTGCCGTTTGGCTGGATACTGCCGCCGCCCGCTGGGCTATCGGCGGCTGCGTGGCATGCGCTGATCGTCTTGTTGGCCGCGTTGCCAGCCCTTGCGCTTGACGCGCTATTGGAAAGCGTGCTCGCGCTTCTGTTGGCCGGCGCTTGGGTCGTGTTCGGCGTCACCACGTCCGCCGTCGCGCTGAGCGGTTTCGCCAGCGCGAATTGGGTATTCGTTGTCGCAGCGCTCATCATCGCCGCTGCCATTACCTCGACGGGCGTGCTGTACCGATTGGCGCTGGAAAGCATCGCCCATATGCGCGGCGGATTCGCCGGCGAGGTGGCGGCACTTTCGCTGGCGGGGCTGTTGATGGGCCCTGCGGTGCCGAATACGACGGGACGCGTCATCATGATTGCCCCCATGCTGAAGGACCTGATCGAGGGGCTCGGCTATCGTCCGCACTCCAGGGCTGCGGCCGGACTGGCCATGGCGGTTCTGATCGGCTTCGGCCAAATGGCGGCGACGTTTCTCACCAGCTCGATGACAGCGCTCATGGTGCTGGCGGTGTTGCCGGAGACCGCGCGGAAGGATGTGAATTGGATCACCTGGGCCGTATACGCCGCACCCGTTAATGTCGTTCTTTTCGGCGGATTACTTGCATCCATCCTCTGGCTCTACCGCCCGGCGGAGCGGCCGCCGTCCTACAAACGGGCAGGCTCGCTCGCGCTGCAGCGGGCGCTGCTCGGCCCAATCTCGCGCGAGGAGAAGATCGCACTCGCGGTCGGCATCGGCCTCATCATAGGCTTCGCGACCGAGCCGCTGCACGGGGTCGCTCTACCCTGGCTCGCCGTTCTGGCGTTGGGCGTCCTGACTGCAACCGGGCTCGTCGCCGTGAATACGCTGCGATCCGTGAACTGGAACTTCGCCCTGCTGTACGGCATGCTCATTAGCCTCGCCACGGTATTTGGACAGACCGGGCTCGATCGCTGGATCGCGGATCGGGTGAGCGCCACGGGTGGCGACCTGCTCGTGGCACCCGCCCCGTTCGTCGTCGGGTTGGCCGTGCTCTGCTTTGTGATCAGCTTCTTTATACGCTGGCAGGCAGCCGCCCCGCTCATTACCATCGCGCTTGCTCCCGTTGCCAGCGCCTCCGGCGTACATCCCGTCATCGTGGGCCTGATTGCCGTGATCGCCTGCAACAACTTCTTGCTGCCGTATCAGAGCACGTCGTATCTCGCCCTCTACGCCGGCACCGGCGGCAAGCTGTTCGCGCATCGCCAGGTCGTGCCGATTGCGCTCGCCTATGCGGCCTGGACGATCATCGCGATCATCCTCAGCCTGCCGGTGTGGAGATTGATGGGCCTGATGACATAGACCTGGCGTTGTCGACTACGAATTGATCGGCCGCCTTCAGATGCCCGTTCAATTCACTGCCACTCCCGTGGCGCCGGGCAAAGCTGGGTCCGGGGAATGCAAACCGCTGCCTGGGAGGGCAGAGCGCCGGATCGGAGCATCAGTTTCCGAGAAGACTTCCTTGAAAGCGTCGCAATATCTCTTGAAGAACTCCCGATATTTCGGCTTCTTCTTGTTGCTCAAATCATTGAAGGGCGGCCTCGTCCATCCAAGCCGGTGAAAGGCATAACTCAATGCGAACACGCCCAACAGCGATGCAAGCGGGATCACAGGACTTGCGAAATAAGCCGTGAGTCCCAGCGCGGCAACCAAAACAACATTGAGATATGTATTGCGGCCGAAGCCATTAGCCGCAACAAAGGCTGTCACCGGATTCAGCAGCACGATAATGAGCAAACCTGCAAAGGCAACGGCGGGAAAATAAATCGGCTGCCGGTAATAAGTGAGGATCAACGCGACATAGGCTGTCAACTGCAATAATGCATAGGTGAGCAAGTAATTTATGAGGACCGAGAATCCTTTATGATTCTTATGAATCTGCTGCACCATCTCCTTCACTCCATCCACCTTGTACGGCCCATTCTGCCTGAATTTGAAAGCGGTGTTGGGGAAGATGAAGTAGAGGGCCAGGTCTTTTAGGCTGCGGCAATCGGAAAGCCGCGGATTTATATTGATCAGCCTTGCGACATCATCCGTATAAAAGCCGTAGTGAACCAAGTGATCTGTAGGACTTGGCTCGTCTGATGGGTGATAATGCCTGTTGTACTTTTCGATCCTACCCTCGATATTGTGATAAATTTTGCGATTGAATTCGGAGTCGGAAATCATTCTGTGCGTAAAGAGACACTGCATCTCGGTAATATTGTTCAAGCCGCCTGTTGTAGGCCTGATGTATCCAATGAAATAGACATTGCGTAGGTCTTTGGGAACGATCCCCATAAAATTCCTTCGACAAACATACTCATAATCGAGCCTCGAAGAGCCTTCGTGCTTGGGCGTGATCTTCGGCAAATTGGGAACTTCATAGTCCGCATCAACGATAATATCATATTGGATCACATTCTCCTTCCAGCGAATGGTGCGTTGTTCTCGGTCAATAACCGTTTCTCGTTTGGGCCACAGCTCGACCAGATCCTGCTCGAGGAAAAACGCGATGTCGTTGAGCAGGTATCCCGTCTTTATCGATTGCTTCAACGAGTCATTGTCGAACAATCGCTGATACGAATCGATGGGCCAGTACTTTATGGCAATTATCCCGTTCGGGAGCGGGCTTTGTAACCGGAAGTTCTTGAAATTGACCTTGATGTTTCGAATCGCAAGCGGGTGTTTGAAGTAGACGTGATCGATAGACAGGAACTTGAGGCGATCGAGGGATAGAAATTTCAAAAGCTTCTGCCACATCAAGACGAACTGTAAACCAGTAACGATCGTCTTGGCATAAGCGAGCTTCGAGACGCGGCGAAGGTTGTGGTACTCGAGTTGATCCAATGTATGGGAAATATCGCCATAGAATGAGAGCTTGTCCAATAACCAAAATCCGTTCGTGATCAGGACAATGCGATTATTGTAAGGGATCAGCTTCGATATCATCAGGTTGACGGAATCTCCCATCGCCGTGAACGCTATCGTCTCGTTTTTTGTCGAATCGTAGGCGAATTCATTGAGCAAATTGTTCATCCTTCGCTTGAAAGCCGTCGCGACGACCAAATGCTTCGCCGCAAAAATCCTGCCGCTTTGCGTATGGACGATGGAGTACGAGGAGTAATTCTCCACGGATGCGACCCAGTCCTTGATCACTTTCGAGCTGTACCGGGTCAGATACTTTCTGATGAAGGAAAGGTACTCTTCGGCTGTCAGATAGCGGTCTTTGACGTCTCGGTCGACGAGTTCGAATGAATAGAGACTGGTGTGCATGCTGCTGACCATGTCAAAGTCGAGCCGGTCATGCTTTTCGAATTTGTCCCAGATGCTATCGCCATCGGAAACGGCGACATAATCTATGCCATCGTTCTCGAGCTCCCTGATCAGCGGAATGACAGAAAATCCGAACCCGATGATCAAGACCTCGGTCGAGGTGATTTCGGGATCAGACTTGTCTCCATGTGCTGATCCAGTTGCGCATTTTTTAGCATCCATAGCTCTCCCCCTGGACTGGCGGAAACTTACTGCACGGTCGCGATCGCGGTTGGCGTGAACCCTGTGCAAATGACGAATTCATCGCCCCTGCGTCGACGAACGTCATCGCCGCAGTAAAATCGGTGCGGGCGCCGCCCGCGTCACTGCCGAGCAGGCTCGCCAGCCGTCACCGCTCGAACGCGATCGCCGTCCCGAAGGAATGCCCCGGCACGCGCAACCACCGTCTCGCCTTCGGCGAGGCCTTCACGAACCTCCGCCTGACCCTTATCCAGCAGGCCGACGAGCACCCGTCGGGTCTCGATTCGACCACTGCGCGCGACTTGAACGACGGCGCCGCCCGGTCCGTAGAGGACTGCGGAGAGCGGAATTGCAGGGGCGCAACGCTGCCCGATTTGGACCGTCGCACGGCCGAACGCACCCGTGCGCAATCGCGAATCGCTGCCGACGAAAATACGCACTTGGCCAAGTTGGGTCGTCGGATTGATCCCTCCCGAGAAGAGTCGCACCTTGCCCGGCAATTCTCCGACGCCGATGATCTCCACTTTGGCGGATTGATCCACGGCCAGACGGGCTAGGGTCCTGACCGGTACTTCGGCCAGCAGTTCCATCTCTCCTTGCCCTGCGATCCGGAATAGCGGTTCCGCCTGCGCCGATGCCACGCTTCCAATGACGGCGGATGCGGAAGTGACGACGCCGGCCGCAGGCGCCCGTACCACGACCCCACTGGCGGCGTCTTGTCCTTCGCCGGTCGTGAGCCGTGCCAGAATCTTTCCGGAAGTGACGCTCTCGCCGGGCTGGACGAGCACCTGGGCGATCTGCAGTCCCTCGCGTTCCGGCCGCACCAGAATTTCGTTCCTCGGCGCGAGCACCCCGGTCACCTGCAGCGTGTCGGCGAAGCACATGCGCTTGGCCGCCACCACCGTGACGGCCAACTCCGAGGATGTACCGGCACTGTCGCCTTCCGCGGCAGATGCCGGCAAGGAGAAGCCAAGATGTGCAACGGCGGCCGCAACAGCCAGCCGCAGAACAAAGTTTCTGCGCGGGGTGACCGTCATCAGCGCTGCCCCATACGGGTCGCCTCCGCGACGACCGGCGTGACCTTGTCGCCGTCGCGCAGCGACGTGCCAGCATTGGCGACGATCATCTCACCTTCTTTGAGGCCGCTCACGATCTCCGTGTGGGTATCGGACTGAAGTCCGACCTGAACCATCCTCGTCTCGATGATGTCGTCGCGTATGACCTGCACGCTTGTGCCCTGGGTGCGGTAGCGCACCGCCGAACTGGGAACCGATACGCCGCAGCTTCGCTTGGCATCGATCGTGGCGCGGGCGAACATTCCGAGCCGCAGCAGAGGATCGCGCTCCAACGCAATTCGGGCCCGGCCAAGTTGCGTTCGCTGGTCGATCGCAGCGGGGACCAGGCGAACCTGGCCGGACAGCTCACGGCCGGGAGCGATCTCCGTGCGTGCGGTCTGACCCGACGCGAGCGCCGGCACATGGATGCTCGGCACGTCGGCTTCGAGCTCGATCGCATTATCAACCGCAATGCGAAACAGTGGCTCAGGCGACATCGGGGACGCCGTGGCTCCCACCACAGCCGTGCTTCGGGTGATGACTCCGGCGGCAGGCGCCCGTAATGTCGTGGACTTTGCAGCGCCACCGTCCGGACCCGGGCCGGATGGACGGTTGACGCGGGCGAGCGTCTGACCAGCCGTCACCCGGTCCCCCTCTTTTACTGATACCTCGACCACGGTCGTCCCGGGCACATCGAGTGTCACCACGGCCTCCTCCCGCGCGACGAGAAAGCCGGTGACGCGAATGGATGCCGAGAAGCAGGCGCTCGTCGCGCGGACCGCGACCACTTGCGCAGCCGGCTGGGAACTGGTCTCGCCTCGTGCCGACCAGGGCGCCGCCGTGGCCGCGATGAGGAAGGCCACTCCTGCGGTGGGGATGATTATCGGAGCAAAGGCTCTCATGGCGCGCACCGGAGTTCTGGTCTGTGCTAGCGCTCGGCCGACGAGTGGCCGTCGGTGATGGCCGCTTTGGGTGCGCCGGCCGGCGCCGGCTCGTCCGCCTTTCCGATAAAACGCCCGGCCAGACGGAACCCCAGGTGCCCAAGATCGTCCATCAAGGTAAAGAAAGCGGGCACGAAAAGCAGCGACAGCAGCGTAGAGACGAGCAGCCCGCCGATGACCGCGATCGCCATCGGCGATCGCAGCTCGCCGCCGGCGCCGAATGCGAGGGCGCTCGGAAGCATGCCCGCTGCCATTGCAATTGTCGTCATTACGATGGGACGGGCGCGCTTCTGACCAGCCTCGATGATGGCCGTGTTGCGATCAACACCTCTCTGAATGCCTTCAATGGCAAAGTCGACCAGCATGATCGCATTCTTGGTGACGATCCCCAGCAGCATCAGCATGCCGATGACGACGGGGGTGGTCAGCGGCAAATTCGTCACGATCAGCGCGAGGATCGCCCCGCCAATCGACAGCGGGAGCGAGAACAGAATGGTCAGTGGTTGCAGCAAGCTACCGAACAAAAGCACAAGCACTGCGTATACCATCATCAGGCCATTGCTCATCGCCGAGCCGAAACCCTCGAACAGGTCCGCCTGGAGCTCGGCATCCCCCCCTTCCGTGACCTTGATGCCGGACGGAAGGTTTTTCATCACCGGCAGCGCATTGACCGCGTTCGACACTTCGCTGAGCGCGGCGCCGCCCACGATATCGGCTTCCACGCTGGCCTGCGGCTGGCGGTCGTAACGGCTGATGCCGATGGGGCCGTCCTCGAACCTGATATCGGCAAGCGCCATGAGCGGCACTCCCCCGCTGCGGGGAGAGGGGACACGGATCTGCTCCAGTACCTGCGGATCGGCTCGGGCGTTCTCCTCGAGCAGAACGCGGATGGGCACGACCCGATCGCCGGCGTCGAATTTTGCCAGCGCAGGTCCGACGTCCCCAATCGTTGCTACGCGAATCGTCTCCGACAGGCTCTCGGTCGACACTCCCAGCCGCACCGCCAAGTCACGGCGCGGATAGATGCGCAGTTCTGGACGGTTGAGGGTGGCCGTCGATATCACGTTGGTAACGGTCGGCAGGCGGCGCATTTGGGCGGCCAGCTCGGACGCGACGTTTGCCACCGTGCCGTTGTCCGCGCCGGTCACGATGAAGGTGACGTTGCGCTTTCCGTTGTCGTCAAGGAACCAGTACCGGAAATCCGGTATGTCCGCGAGGTCGCGGCTGATGATGGTCTCGAGCTGACTCTGAGAATGTGTCCGCTTGGCCTTCGGCACATAGCTGATGGTCAGGGCGGCCTTGCGGATATCGGTGCCGGCAGGCGGCGTTCGTCCGCCATCGACGAAGACGCTCTCCACCTCCGGCCGCGCCCGCAAGCGCTTGTAAATCGTCTCAGTGGCCGCCTCGGTATCTACCAGTTGCGAGCCGGGCGGCAGCTCGACGAAAAGCAGAGACCGCGCGGTATCAGAAGCCGGCAAGAAGCCGGACGGCAGCAGCTGTAGGCCGTAAATGGAAGCGGCAAACAGCAACAGGCCGAGGGCGACGGTTGTGAAGCGGTGGCGTACTGACCAACGGACCAGCCGCGTGTAGAGGCGGGTCGTGAACCCCTCCGGCCTCTCCGCGTGCTGGTGCGGCTTGAGGAAATAGGCGGCGAGCAGGGGCGTTATGAACCGCGCGCAAAGCAACGAAAACAGCACCTGCACCGAGACCGTGATCCCGAACTGCTTGAAGAACTGGCCGGGAACCGATGCCATGAAGCTCGCCGGCACGAACACGGCCACGATGGTCAGACTGATTGCGATAACGGCTAGGCCTATTTCATCTGCCGCTTCGAGCGCCGCCTGGTACGGCGATTTGCCCATGCGGATATGCCGCACGATGTTTTCGATCTCGACGATCGCGTCATCGACCAGGATGCCCGTGCTGAGCGTGATGGCGAGCAAGCTTATCATGTTCAGGGAGAAACCCAGAACGTCCATGACCCAGAATGCCGGCAAGATGGACAGCGGCAGCGTGATCGCTGCGATCACGGTCGCCCTGACATCGCGCAGGAACAGGAAAACCACCAGCACGGCGAGCGCGGCGCCCTCCCACAGCGTCTCCATCGCCGCATCGTACATACCGACCGTGTAGGTTACGGACGTGTCGATCAGTTTGAGGTCGACGTCCGGATGCGCGGCCTTGAGCGCTTCCACACGAGCCGCAACGCCCTTCGACACGACCACGTCGCTGACGCCCTTCGCGCGGACGATGGCAAAACCGACCACCGGCGTGCCGTTGAAGCGCGCGAAGGTGCGCGGTTCGGAGACCGTGTCGGTGACCTGTCCGAGGTCGTCCAGCCGCACCTCGCCCCCCAACGGCAAGGCAATTCTCGTCGCTGCGAGGTCGGCTAGCGTCTTGGCGCCCGCGAGCGCGCGGATCGCCTGGTCGCGTCCACCGATTTCGGCACGTCCGCCGGCAAGATCCACGTTGCTGCCGCGTAACTGCCGGCTCACGTCGAGCGTGGTCAGGCCCACCCCCTGCACTCGAATCGGGTCGAGCCGCACCCGGATCTCTCGCTCGACGCTTCCGATCCGCTCGACGCTCGCCACGCCGCGAACGCCCTGTAGCTCGCGAACGACGACATCTTCCACGAACCACGAGAGCTGTTCCGGGGTTTTTCCAGGGGCTATCGCGGCATAGGTCAGAATCGGCAGGCCGCTGATGTCGACGCGCTGAATCATCGGCTCGCTGATCGTCCGCGGCAGGTCGCCGCGGACACGCGTCACCGCGTCCTTGACGTCGTTGAGCGCCCGGTCGGTATCGGTGCCCAGTCGAAATTGGATTGTCGTGCTCGAAATGCCGTCGCTGACGCCGGAGGTGATGTGATGCGCGCCGGCGACGCCGGAGACCGCATCCTCCACCGTCTTGGTGACCTGCGATTCAAGTTCGGCAGGTGCGGCCCCGAACTGGGCAATGGTCACCGATATCACCGGAACGTCGACGTTCGGCATGCGCGTGATCGGCAGCTTGCTGAAGCTGAGATATCCGAGCGCGCAGACCGCTGCGGCCATGACGATAGGGGGGAGCGGGTGACGGATCGCCCACGCCGAGATGTTGAGCGCCATCAGCGTTCTCCCGCCTGGGACACCGCGGCCGCGACGGTCAGATCAGACGCGAGCATCGCTTTCACACATCAATGACAGCGAGCAAATATCGTCGCGCGCAGCTCGTCTTCGCGAGCCGACCTCGAGGCGGAAGACGACTTGTTTTAGTTATCATCGGGGGCTGGGGCCGTCCAGTGCGACTTCTCGCCATGCGGCGCACGGAAGCATGCGGCGTACTAGGGGTCGAGTCCTGTTGCGCCGCTCTTGAGCCTGGCGCCCGTCCGACCCGCGAAAGAAAACGGTAATTGAATTTGTCTCTAAACCGTGGATGAATGCGATCCGGCAGGCGGCCGGAGGCACGGCGGAGTGGGCGTGGGGTTGCTCCCCGCAATCTCATTATCCCCCGACGACGACGGCGAGGACGGCGTGAGCCGCAAACGCTCCCTCGCAGAGAGGGTCCGCGTACCATCGGGGTGCGGTTTCAGCGGTTACAGATGTCCGAAATCGTGCCGGGTTCAGGGCCACATAACGACAACGCAAGCGTCGTCCGTCCTATGCCGCGGCGCGAGGTGGTGCATTCGATCGACACCCTCCATGTCACCCTGCCGAGGATGCGCCGCGTCTACTTCAAGCCCGGGATCATCCTGCCGATCGCAAGGCTATTCATCTGGCTTTGGGCCATTATACGCTTTTTCTTCGGCAATCTTGTCGACGTGTTTCTGCGTCGCGCCAGCGTCCAACGCCGCGCTGCTCGACTGCGCCGTGAATTCGAGGCTGTTGGCGGGAGTTTTCTCAAGCTCGCGCAGCAAATGTCACTGCGCGTCGACATGCTGCCTTACGAGTATTGTGCCGAACTGGGTAAGATGCTCGATCAGGTCCCTCCCTTCCCGACCGAGCAGGCCATCGCCATCATCGAGCGTGACCTCGGAAAGCCGCTGAGCGAGGTGTTTGCCGTCTTCGATCCCGTGCCTATCGGCTCGGCGTCGCTGGCTTGCGTCTATCAGGCCCACTTGCGGACCGGTGAGCGCGTGGCCGTCAAGGTCCGCCGCCCCGGGATCGGCCCGTTGATTGCCGCCGATCTGCGGGCGCTCGACTGGCTATTGGTCGTGGGTGAGACGCTCACCATCATTCCTCCCGGCATCGGCCGTCGGTTCACGGAGGACTTTCGCACCATCTTGTTCAACGAGATGAATTTTCGCGCGGAGGCGCGTTACACCGATATCTTCCGGCGGCGGGCCGCCAAGCACAAGAAGGACGTCACCGCGCCAAGGGTCTATTTCCAATACTGCAGCGAAGAAGTGATGGTAAGCGAGTTCGTCTCCGGCATTTGGATGTGGGAGCTCTTGGCGGCCGTTGACCGCAATGATCACGAATTCCTGGCGAAGGTGCGTCGTATCGGGATCGAGCCCAAGGCGCTGGCAGGCAAGCTTGTCGTCATCATGCTGCGCGAGGCGCAGGAAGAGCTGTTCTTTCATGGCGACCCGCATCCGGCAAACCTTGTGATCATGCCGAACAACAAGATCTGCTTCATCGACTTCGGCGCCATCGGTCGATTTTCAACCAGAACCCGAAAACTATTTCGCGAACTCCAATACCACATGTCGAATTCGGACATCGGGCGGCTCGCCAATACCGCGCTCAGTCTCACTGGGCCGCTTCCGCCCATGGATGTCGATAGGCTTCGTGGCGAGATGGAGAAGATCTACGCCGATTGGGTTTACGCCATGAACAGCAGGGACGCTGAATGGTGGGAGAAGAGCAGCGGCCAGGCTTGGCTGCGCTTCCTGGAAGTTGCCCGGGAATTCCAGATCCCTGGGAACTACGAATCGATACAATTTTTCAGAACATCATTTTCTTACGATTCTATCATTACGCGCCTGAACAAAGACATCAATATCGTCAAAGAATACGAGACCTACGCCCGACAGGCCGGCAAGGAGGCGCGCGAACGCGTGAAGCGGGGATTCCGCCAGCGGCTGGGCGGGCCGACCGATATGGATTACCTGCAGATGGAGGAATTCGGCGACACGCTCTCGCAGTCCTTCTTCCAATTGCAGCGAAGCGTCGAAAACCCGATCTTCCAATTCAAGAACGTCGTCGGGAAGGTCGCTTATATCGCGTCGCTTGTGCTCAAGCTCGGCTATCTGATTGCCGCTGCGTTCGGGATTGGTCTGATCGCGAATACCGTGGCGAGGCAATGGTTCGGCACCGAAATTAACTGGGCTCCGATTCTCGAACGGGCGACGACCTTTGGCTGGGTCCAGCTGGTGTTGATTGTCATCGTTCTGATTGTCATCCGCAGGATCGTGATCCGATTGAACATGCCGGACACAAGGCCTCCGTCGGGAGCCGCCTGAAAGACCCACAGATTCGCGAATGGAGTCGATACCGGACGCCCTTGGTGTCGGAGCAGTCGATTTTGCCGCTCCAGCCGTCTGAGCAATGCCTAGTCGGCCTCGGGTTTTTTCGTCTAGGAGGCAAGCATCGGGTAGGCAAGCTCCGCCACGTCGAGTGACTATCCGCCTCCTTGCGAATGCTCGGTTGCCGAAGCCGTGGATGCGGGGTAACATAAATGGCGAGAAATTGTGGTAGCCGGAAGGCTATGCGGCAAGAGCGGAATGCTATCGCCACGCCAACCGCGAGCGGCACAGGCCGGTCGCGGGCGAAGGGCTCACTGAAATTCTACCCTAGGACCAGGAAGGGACGCCATGGATAAGCTCGTCAGACGTGTCACGGTTGTTCAGAGCAGTGGCGAACACCGCACGGGCAAGGTCGTCTACGAACGCGACGAGGACATGGACGACGAGGACGAGGATGAGGACCGGGAGCCGAGTCTGAAGTCATTGGAACGTGCGGTGAGGCACATGTTGAAGGCACAGCTCATCGCGGCCGAAGAGGCCTATCAGCGTCATCTCGACGCCGCCGCCAAGGGCGGAAACTCGTGGCTCGTCGATGACGCCCTGAACATGATGAAGGTGCCCCGCAAAGCCGCGAAGGAGATGCGAAAGGCCTCCCCCTTCCGCAAGGTCAAGGTGGAAGTCGAAGATGAAGACGACGAGGATGAAGGAGATTGAGAATGGCGACAACGGCAGCGGGGGCGGGCACCACCGAGCATCGGGAGCCCCGGGACAAGGCCGGCAAGCCCGAGATCGTCATCGTCGATCTCGACAAGGTGCAGACGCCGCGGGACGTCAGGCTCCTGCGCAAAGGCCGGGGCAAGCTGACGTCCCGCGTCGAGCGAATTGTCAACGACCTGGTCGCCGCCGGCACAGTCAAGCCGACGGCGCAGCCGGTGGTGATCGTGGTACGCGAGTCCATGTCGCCCCTGTCCTTCCTGACTCAAGACTGAAGCGGGTCTGTTTGCCGGCATGTCGACCCGGCCGTGGCAGCGTGGGGTGAGCGCTTGCGCCCGCCCAAGGCGGGTCGTTCGCGCGTGCACGCGCGGGACGTAAAGCTTTGGATTGCACTCTTGGTTTAGTTTGCGAGAATCCTCGCCAACCGCGAGGCTGGGACCGTCAGGTGGACGGCGCAGCTGGTCGTGATGAGTGACGCGACCTTCGGCGCGCTGCTACGACCCAGATAGCGGAGGGAGCGAACGGGGCGCGCGCATTTCGAAACCCTCCGCTACAAGCGCTGATCCACAGCCGTCGACAAGACGAGCTTGTCAGTCGTGTTCGTCCGACGAGGGAATAGCAATCCAAGCATTCTCCACCTGTTGCTGCATCGTTGGAGGTGGGCCGTGCGGGCTCATGCTCGGTTTCCTGCTCGCGCGCGCCGGCGTTGACGTCGTCGTCCTCGAGAAGCATGGCGATTTCCTGCGCGATTTTCGCGGCGACACCATTCATCCCTCCACCATGGAGGTGATGTTCGAGCTCGGCCTGCTGGACGTATTCCTGAATCTGCCGCACCAGCAGGAGGCGGTCATCTCCGAGCGTTTCGGCAGTCGGGAGTATGCCCTCGCGGACTTTCGCTATCTGCCCACTCGGGCCAAATTCCTCGCACTGATGCCGCAGTGGGAATTCCTGAATTTTCTCGCCGAACAAGGTCGGAATTATCCGCCCTTTCATCTGCGGATGCAGGCCGAGGCGGTAGAGCTGATCGACGAGGCGGGCCGAGTCATCGGCGTCCGCGCCAATACGCCGGACGGCGTGATCGAAGTGCGGGCCGAGCTCACCGTGGGATGCGACGGTCGCCATTCGACCGTTCGCGCGCGCGCCGGGCTCACGGTCGAGGAGCTCGACACGCCGATGGACGCGCTGTGGTTTCGGTTGCCGAAGAAGGCCAATGATCCGGACAGGACCACGGCTCGCATCGAGGCGGGGCGCGGCATCGTCCTGATGGACCACCGCGATTATTGGCAATGCGGCATCATGATCATCAAGGGCTCGGTCGAGGAGACCCGGCGCGCCGGGCTGCCAGCATTGCAAGCGGAAATTGCGCAGCTGGTGCCCGCATTCGCGGATCGGGTCGACGGGCTTACGGACTGGGGCCAGATTAGGTTGCTCACGGTCGCGGTCAATCGGCTCAAGCGCTGGTATCGGCCGGGGCTGCTCTGCATCGGCGATGCCGCCCATGCGATGTCCCCCACCTTGGGCGTGGGCGTCAGTCTCGCGGTGCAGGATGCGGTGGCGGCGGCGAACATCCTATGGCGGCCGCTCGCGACCGGAACCTTGCAAACGGACGACCTCGAACGGGTGCAGAAGCGGCGGCAATTTCCGACCCGGGTCACCCAGCGTATCCAGATGGCCATGGACAAGACGATCAGCCGCGTGCTGCGCGCCGACGGCCAAGCGGCTGAGACACCATTACCGCTGCGGCTGCTGCAGCGCGTGCCGCTGCTGCGGCGCCTCCCGGCGCGGCTGGTCGGAATGGGGGTGCGGCCCGAGCACGTGCGCTCTCCCGAAGTGCGCGGGGCGGCCGGCCATGGGGGCGCGTCCGGAGCGCAGCGCACTGGGAAGCATCTGCGTAGCACTGCGCTGCAATCTGGATGAGGACCTTCGATGGCCGGCATCGAAATTCGGGAGTACTCCGGCGATTTCGAAGACCTCGCTGAGCTCACACGTCGGGTTTGGACCGCCGTATATGCCGGCAAGATGTGGTTCTCGTTACCTGACGCGCCCACTTTGCGCTGTTGGGCACAAGGTGGCAGATGCATTGCCGCCTATCACGGGACGAAAGTCGTCGGCAGCATTTTTTCCATCCCTTATTCTTTTCGAATCCAGTCTTCCGTGCTGTGCGTTCCGCAGATCACGGGTTTCACCGTGGATTCGGATCATCGGCGCGTTGCGGTGCCCTTAGTCCACCGGCTTAGTCGATTCCATCAGGAACGGGACATTGCATTTGGCATCGGCGTGCTCGGGAACGACCGGACGTCGGTCTCCTATCGTTTCTGGACCAGATACCAAAAGGTGTTTCCGCAGCGGTTCCGTTTTCTTTTCCGCTCGGGTCACTGGTTCAAGATACTGGCGCCGCGCGCGATGACACGCGCAGGGATTACCGCGTGGGAACGGCTAGCCAGCAGCACGCTGGGCCCTTTGTTCAGCGCGACTCCGCGGCATCATGATCCGCACGTGCGTCCGGCCCGCTCAGGAGACTTGGACCAATGCGCGGAGATGCTGAACCGGGCTTCCGCCGGTTTCGACTGGGCCATTATCTGGTCGGCGAAACAGTTGGCAAACGAGCTGGAAGACCCTGCACTCGAAGCCCTTGTTTTCGAGCGCGATGGACATCTTCAAGGAATGGTTCGATATCGCCGCCTCTCGACGTATGGCCGGGAGCGCGTCCACTCGGCACTGATCGACTTGTGGGCCGATGATGGACTGACTTACTGGCAGCGGGTGAAAATGCTCGGCCATGTCTGCAACCATCTGCGGGAACGAGATGTGCATATTGCGTTCGCGCTGCGGTCCTCAATGATGCCGGCCTCAGCCTTCGCGGCGAATCTGTTCCTACCGTCTCCACCGGTGTACGTCATTGCGCCAGTGATAGCGCGGCCCGAGCTTGTGCCGCCCCCGCCCAAAACCTGGAGCCTGGTATTGACGTGATGCTCGGTCGTGGGAAAGGTTGCAGCGTCGCCAATTCCGCTACCGGAACCACGACAGTGGCGTACAGCTATCGGATATTCAATTCGATCGAGCATGTGGATGCGACCGAATGGCAGCGAGTGCGATCTGCATGTGACGGCTCGATCGTGATGGACCCGCGCTTCATCGCGGCCGTAGAGGCCAGCATGAAGCAGGTCTGCAAGTTCTGGTACATCGTCATCTACGACGAGGATGGCGCTCCCGTGGCATGTACCAGCGCATCCGCCATCACGGCAGACCTTGTGGATGTCGCCGATCCGGGTTTGGCGCAGATCATTCGGCATGTCCCGTTGTTATTTTCGTGGCTGCGGCATTTGAAGATCATCATTTGCGGGCTGCCCATTGGCGGTCACCATACTCTGGGAGTCGCAAAGCGCGCTGCAAGTCCGCAGATTCTTCCTGTGCTGGATACCGTGCTCTGCGATCTGGCGACCGAGGCCAACGCCGATGCAATCGTTTACAAGGAGTTCGAAAAGGGCGATTTGGAATGGACCGCGCCGCTGCTGGCGCTGGGATATCGCCGAATTCCGACACCGCCAACGCACTACTTCAGGCCATTGTTTGATGATTTTGCGCAGTACTGTGCAGCCCTGAAGAAACACTATCGTAAGCAAATCAACCGCTCCAGGCGCAAACTAAATCATCCCGGGCTCGACTTGATAGTCGTGACTGATCCGAAAGAGATCGTGCGAGCATATACCTCTGAAGTTCACTCCTTATATCATCAGATGGCTGACAGGGCCGCAATCAGGCTGGAAGTTCTTCCGATCGAATTCTTGCATCAAGCGGCGTTGCGGTTGGACGGCCAGATCGAGCTGATCGTAATCCGCAAGGATGCTCGAATCGTTGCTTTCGCTTGCTGTCTCCATGCCCAATCGACTTACTATACGATGTACGGGGGCCTCGACTATCGCCTCAATGACGAATTCGATCTCTATTTCAATCTGGTGTATGCGCTGCTCGATCGTGGCTTGCAGAAACGGGTTTCGATCATCGTGTTCGGGATAGGCGCTGACGCCGTCAAGTCCAGGATCGGCTGTTATTCCGAGCGGCTGTACGTGTTCGCGAAGGGGCGCGGGCCGCTGATGTCACTGATCATTCGCGCTGCTGGGAATTTTCTGATCGCGCAGAAGCCTGCCACGACTCGGTTCAACATTTTCAAGAACAAAAGTCCTCAAGATTCGAGAGAAAGCGGACAGAGCACAACTTGACGAATTCGGCGCGGCCGAGACTTACCGGCATCGCGACGCAGCATTTTCTCTCGACTCGATCCCTGCTGTGACCCAAGCCCGCATTCGATTGCGACCGTTGAGCGAATGGTTATCATCCCGCACACTTGGGCCGCGGTGGCGGCTTTCGATGAAGGGCAAGAGTTCCGGCTTCGGCAACTCTGCCCATGGAGATCATGAACAAGTGGCCTATAGTTATCGGATATTCAATTCGATCGAGCAGGTGGATGTGACCGAATGGCAGCGAGTGCGATCTGCATGTGACGGCTCGATCGTCATGGACCCGCGCTTCATCGCGGCTGTAGAGATCAGCATGAAGCAGGTCCACAAGTTCTGGTACATCGTCATCTATGACGAGGGTGGCGCTCCCGTGGCTTGTACCAGCGTCTCTGCCATCACGGCAGACCTCGTAGATTTTGCCGATCCGGGCTTGACGCGCATCATTCGACATATACCGTTGTTGTTTTCGCGGCTGCGGCATTTGAAGATTCTCATCTGCGGGCTGCCCGTTGGCACTGGCCACCATACTCTGGCGCTCGCGCAGCGCGCTGCGAGCCCGCAGATTCTTCCTGTGCTGGATACGGTTATCTGCGATCTGGCGACCGAGGCTAACGCCGATGCAATCATCTACAAGGAGTTCGGAACCGGCGATTTGGAGTGGATCGAGCCTTTGCTGCCCCTTGGCTATCGTCGAATTTCGACTCCGCCGATGCACTTCTTTAAGCCATTGTTCGACGATCTTGCGCAGTACTGTGCGGCCCTGAGGGGGCATTATCGGAAGCAAATCGACCGCTCCAGACGCAAGCTAAGGCGTCCCGGGCTCGAGTTGACGGTGCTGAGCGATCCGGAAGATATCCTACGAGCGTATACCGATGAAGTTCATGCCTTATATCGTCAGATGGCCGACAGGGCCACCTTTAAGACGGAGCTTCTTCCAATCGAATTCCTGCATCAAATGACCTTGCGGCTGAACGGCCACGTCGAGCTGATCGCAATCCGCAAGGACGCCCGAATGGTTGCGTTCGGCTGGTGTCTTCACGCCCGATCGTATCACATGCTGTACGCCGGGCTCGATTACCAGCTGAACCACGAATTCGATCTCTATTTCAATCTTGTCTATACTTCGCTCGATCGTGCCCTGCGGAAACGGGTTTCGAAGATCGAGCTCGGTCTTGGTGCGGATGCCTTCAAGGCGAGGCTTGGCTGTTATTCGGAGCCGTTGTACGTATTCGCCAAGGGGCACAGGCCACTGATGTCATTTATCGTTCGCGCAGCCGGGAATTTTCTGATCGCGCAGAAGCCGGTCACGACTCCGTTCAACGTGTTCAAGAACCCAGTCGTCGAGAATTCAATCGGTCGTTAGACGGGAGGTCTTCCCATGGAGGTTTTGGCAGATTGCGGCGCAGCTCATATTGCTTCGGCTATCACGCTAAGACGGTTTCTTGCGTCCTCCGTCGGTGCCCACTTTAAGGAGCTCGGCAGGTCTATTTCGGCCGACAATTAGGTTAAGTTGTTTCCATCGTTACCAATCATCTCGCCCGGTCCCGCCGGATCACAGGTTTTCGAGCTGACGCTATTACGCAAGTCTTGGAGACGCTACGGACATATCCAGCGATGATTCCGCAGAGGAACGATGCCAATACGCTCTCGGCGAATTTCATGCGACCGTGTGTGCGCTCCTGTGTGGGCCACCAGACGATATTTCTGTAGAATCCGCCCAAACAGGCCTCCGTGGCATCTTGCACGTCGATCTGCTCAAAACCCGCAGCTTCAAGGCACCTCGTGTAACCCACAATAGATGCCACATGATTGGCGCGGGGAACCTGAGCCACTACCGACGCCACGGAACCTCGAAAAAGAACGTCGGACAGCACAAGCCATCCGCCGGGCTTGAGAACGCGCAGCGCCTCACGCAAAAATGCATCCCGTGTGTCAAAATGAAACGCCGCTTCCACGCAGATCACCGCCTCGAACTGTGCATCGGGGAAATCGAGTTGAGCCGCGTCCATGCAACGAAACGTGCAACCGGGCGCACGTTTGCGAGCCTCCGCGAGCTGGACTTCCGAGAAATTGATTCCGGTAATCATCTCCGGCGCATAGCTGCGCATCAGACGCCGCGTGGACGCCCCGAGGCCACAGGCAACATCAAGAATGCGCCCACCTTTCTGCGGGATTTTGTCGAGCAGTTTGTCGACAAGGGCTTCACTCGCCTCACGCTGCGACTTTGGCCGTGCGTCCCAATAACCCCAGTTGAGGAAACCGCTGTCTTCGTAATATCGCCTAAGAAAGCCGGCGGCGATCGTGCGGTCATAGGATCGCATTAGCCGTGCCTGTGAAGTCATGCGCTTTCTCCGGCCCGCAAATTATCGTAGATCCCTGCAACGCCGAGTTATAGCTCGGTGGAGGCCGCTTGGCGAATGCCAACTGACGCGGCGGGCCGCGCGAATGCCCTACACCTACCGGATCTTCGATTCGATCGACGACGTGGATCTGGCTTCCTGGGAGCGGGTACGCTCGGAATCGGCGGCGTCGATCTTCACTGATCCGCGCTTCATTGCCGCGGCCGAGGCCGGCATGAAGCAGAGCTGCCGGTTCTGGTTCGTCGTCGTCTACGACGACGGTCGTCCCGTAGCCTGCGCCTGTCTGACTGCCATGACCATCGATCTCCTGGATTTGGCCGATACGCGCCTGGCCTGGATCATCCGGCGTGTGCCGGGAATGCTATCGAGATTGCGCAAACTGAAGGTGATGATGTGCGGATTGCCGGGATCACCCGGCGAGAAATGCCTGGCGCTGACGCCGACCAATGTCAGTGCGCAGGTGCTCTCGCAGTTGGATGCGGCGATAGGCGATTTGGCGGCGCGCAGCGCCATGGACGTGATCGCTTTCAAGGAATTCGGGAAGGATGATCTCGAATGGATGAGCCCCCTGCTGAACCTTGGATATCGCTGCATCCCAAGTCTGCCGATGCATTTGTTCAAGCCGTCGTTCCCGGATTTTTCGCACTACTGCGCTGCCCTGAAAACGCG
>Ga0075428_100002326_pt1 | contig 20602 bp, 25 predicted proteins | sample RhiMetdeltSRZDD2_FD_75291 | JGI IMG/M metagenome (GOLD analysis project Ga0075428, IMG submission 75291) | Populus rhizosphere microbial communities from Tennessee, USA - Rhizosphere MetaG P. deltoides SRZDD2 | ecosystem: Host-associated > Plants > Roots > Rhizosphere > Soil | place: USA... | reverse complement strand
CCGCCCTGGCCAAACGCGTGCGCGACCTCTCCCGCGCCATTGAGCGCGATTTTACCGAGCGCGAACTCGTCGTTGTGGCGGTGCTCAATGGCACCATCATGTTCATCGCCGATCTCATTCGCCATTTATCGCTCCCGCTGCGGCTGGATTTCATTGGATGTTCGAGCTATGGCGCCGGCACGGAGTCGGGAGAATTGGTGTTCACAAAGGAGTTGCGGCTCGACGTGCGTGGCCGTGACGTGCTCCTGGTGGACGACATCCTCGACACGGGGAAGACTTTGAAACGCGTGGTGGCAAAGATCGAACAGTTAAAACCGAGACACATCAAGACGTGCGTCCTGCTGGAGAAGGCGGCGCGGCGTGTCGAGAATATCCAGGCCGATTACGTGGGCTTTAAAATCCCCGATCTCTTTGTGGTCGGATACGGCCTCGATTATGCGGAGCGGTTTCGTAATCTGCCCTTCGTTGGCGTGCTGCATCCCGAGGCATACAACGCCTAACTCAAACCGATGCGCATCACCGTTAATTTTTACTCCTATTTTCGCGACCTGACCGGGGCGGCTGAAGCGACCGAGACCCTCAAAGCTGGCGCGACCATTGCGGATTTGCTGAAACAGTTGTTCGCGCGCTTTCCGAAGCTGGAGGCGATGCAAAACTCGATGTTGATCGCGGTCGGCGTCGAATACCAGAGACGTGACTACAAACTGAAGGAGGGCGACATCGTCTCGCTCTTTCCACCGGTTCAGGGTGGTTAGCATGAAACGCTCGCTGCTCATCATCCAGGCGCCGATCGACGAAGCATCACTTCTCGCGCAGCGCGAGATGTCGAACGGGATGGGTGCGGCGGTTTATTTTGCGGGCGTCGTGCGCGACAGTGAGGGGCCGAGCGCCATTTCAGCCATCGAATACGAAGCCTTCCAGCAAATGGCCGAGTACCAGTTTGCGAAAATTTTTGACCAGATTGAAAAGCGCTGGCCAGTTGAGTCGCTGCGCGTGGTTCATCGAATCGGCGTTGTCGAAGTCAACGAACCGTCCCTTTGGGTCGAGGTCATCGCTCCTCATCGCGGTGAAGCGTTCGCTGCCTGTCAGTTTCTCATCGATGAAATGAAGAAGACTGTCCCGATCTGGAAGCGGCCGCTGCAACGCCCATCATGACATGACTACGTGGAGCGTTTGGGGATGACGGTGATTTTGCCGTTGCGCTCGACGATCGCGTATTTGATCTGGTCCATGTTTTCGATCGCCTGAAGTTCCCGGGCCGACTCGAGGATGTCGCCTTCGTCCACGTGCAGTTTGGTCATGCGGTCTTTGTGCGCGCGTCCATTCTCAACGACAATGGTGGGCACATCGTCCAGAACGGCGTCGCACTTTGGGAAGCGTTGTTTAAACCATGCGAGGGTAACGGTGCAACCGACCAGAGTAAGGATGAGCAGGAAGCCGTTGGTGATCGAATGATCCCGGTCCACCATGGCTTGCTGCGTGGTTTCGCTGATGATCAAGAGCAGCACCAGTTCGAAGTTCGTGGTCTCGGACAAGGTGCGCTTACCCGCAAGCCGAAAGACCAGCAGCAGGAAGCCGTAAACAATCAATCCGCGAATTACCGACTCCATAAACGCGTGTGCCTCATGGCATGTAGAATTGGCTAAAGCGGATTTCCGGGCCATTCACAACGCCAGCCCGCGCCGGCGTTTTGCCGAATTTGTTTGGTTCTACGTGGAAGAAAATCCTGAGGGTCTCGGGGGCGGAGGCCGTCCTAAAGACATACACAAACCGTTCACCGTTGATTTGAACGGACTCCGGTTTCGGATCGATGTGCTTAATCTCGAGAGCCTCGACGAAGTCCCGGTCCAGCCATACTTGTAATTCTCCGTCTTTGGCGAGAGCACGAGCGATGTGAAAGCGCAACTCTACTGGCGCCGCGTAGCGCTCGACGCGGAAGTAATCCATGGAAAGAGATTTATCCGGCGAGGCGGCGGTCGCTTTCCCCAGGGGGCCAGGGCCGAGGAAGCCCAGCAAGGCAGCGACAAGGATGAGGGCTGCGATAGCCCAAGCCACGCGCTCGACTCTCCAGGAGCGTCTTTCGAATCCTAAATCCTGGTTGATCTCAAGATCCCCAATTTTCTGCATCCGCAAAACCCAAGTTATTTTTGGAGACTGCGAGCACGCTGTGCATGGGGTGAAAACCTGTTTGTGGCTGCGCCGGCTATCGAAACGTAACAGGTTCGTTACACCGCCACCGTTGACAAACGATCGCGGAGGCGCGAAACCGCCAGCAGACCCGGAGCGGTCTCTTATGAAACCACGAGTGTTGTTCGTTTGCGTTCACAACAGCGCGAGAAGTCAGATGGCGGAGGCTTTTTTGAATCGGACCTGCGGTGAGGAATTTGAAGGGCACAGCGCAGGGCTGGAGCCGGGCAAGTTAAATCCGGTGGTGGTTGAGGTCATGCAGGAGGTCGACATCGACATTTCCCAAAACCGAACCAAAGCGGTCTTCGATTTCTTTAAGGCCGGCAAAACCTTCACTTATGTGATCACGGTGTGCGACGAGGCTAGCGCCGAACGGTGCCCGATTTTCCCCGGCGTGACGACGCGGTTGCACTGGAGCTTTGCCGATCCGTCCAGCTTCGAGGGAACCCACGACGAACGGCTGGCGAAGACGCGCGAGGTACGCGACGCGATCAAGGCGAAGATCGAGGAATGGTTCTGAGCGATCTGCCCACTTTTCCTGGAGTCATCATCGAGTGCCGCGCGTTCGGAGTAATTCGTTTGAAGCAGAACCGAAAGAAGAACGCGGGACGCGAGCGCAACGACCGGCTCATCGCGGTGCCCCTCAAAATGCCGCGCTTCGATCTCTTTCACAAACCGAGCGATCTGCCGTTGCGCTGGCGTCAGGAGTTGGAGAAGTTTTTTCTGGCCGCCGTGCGTTTCGAGCAAAAGGACGCCGAGATACTCGGGTGGGGTAGCGCCGCGGAAGGGGAGCGAATGGTGGACCGTTGCGTTCCCGGTGCTCGCCATTGCATGGAGAGTACTACCATGGATCGTTCGAGGGGCCGGGGCGCGTCGTAACAGAATCGTAACGAAGTCGCCATAATTGCGTAACGCCAGTGTCACAAATTCGATGCCAGGAATATGGCATCTCATTACGAGGCGACGCTGCAGCGGGACATCGACCTGATTCGCTCCAAGGTGCTTGAGATGTCCACGCTGGCCGAGAAGGCCTTGCGTGACGCGTTGAAAGCGGTCGTGGAGCGGAACCGGCAGGCGGCGTATTCGGTGGTGCTGCGGGACCAAAACATCGACGACCTTGAGAAGCAGATCGACCGGTTGTGCCTGGAGTTTTTGGTGCGGCAACAGCCGGTCGCGGGGCATCTACGGTTTGTTTACGCGACGATCAAGATCAATGCGGAACTGGAACGCATCGGTGATTACGCGGAGAGCATCGCCCGCCAGGCCCTTAAGATCGCGCATCTTCCAGAGGTTCCCGCCGCCAAGCGATTTGAGGAGATCGCCAACTTGTCCATTCCGATGCTGCGGGACGCGATGCGGGCGTTCACGGATCAGAACGCGGAGCTGGCGAAGACGACGATGGTGGTGGAGGAAAGGGTTGATGAGCTTCGGGACCAGATCAATGCCGAGCTGCTGGGCATGGGACGGGAGGAGCGAATCCCGCTGGAGTCCCTCACGCCGTTGACGACGATCGCGCGGCGGTTCGAGCGGGTGTCCGACCAGGCCAAGAATATTTGCGAAGAGGTGCTCTACATGTGCACCGGCGAATACAGCAAGCACAGAGGGACGGAGGTGCTGCGGGTGCTGTTCGTAGATGAAGACAACTCGTGCCGGAGCCAAATGGCGGAGGGGATCGCGAATGCACTGGAGCAGCCGCGGCTGGTGTTTGCGAGCGCGGGGATCGATCCGAAACCGGTCGATCCTGCGACGGCGAAGTACATGAAGGAGAAGGGGATCGATATTTCGCGGCAGCATTCCAAATCCGTGGAGCAGATTCCGAATCTGGATCATTACCAGGTGGTGATCGCACTGGCAAAGGAGGCGGAAAAGGTTTTCCCGCCGCCGCCGACGAAGACAGTCAGTCTGGAATGGACGGTGCCTGATCCGTCAAAAGTGACCGGTTCGGCTGAGCAGGTGAAGGCGGCCTACGAAGCGACCTACCGATATATTTCCGAACATATCAACGATTTAGCGGAGGCAATTTTAGGCGACAAAATCGACTAGGAGAAAACACATATGAGCAAACTCAAAACAACTACGAACTGGGGAATGGCGATCGTGCTGGCGATCGGCCTTTCGCAGACCGGCTGCGGCAAACGCGACAGTGCATCCAGTTCCGGATCGGGATCCGGCGGAGGAGAGGTGACCAGCGTGCAGAACATGGGTTCAGACACGATGGTGAATTTGGCGCAGGCCTGGTCGGAGGAATATCACAAGGTGGACCCGAGCGTGTCGATCGAAGTTTCAGGTGGCGGGTCGGGCCTTGGCATCGCGGGCTTGATCAATGGCACGGCGGAGATCGCCAATTCCAGCCGCAAGCTTGAACCGGAAGAGGTTGAGAAGTGCAAAGCGAAGCACGGGCACGATCCGAAGGAATACATGGTCGGTTACGACGCGCTGTCGATCTTCGTGCATAAAAACAATCCGCTGAACGAAATCAGCATCGAGGAATTGGGGGAGATTTACAAAGAGGGCGGCAAGGTCACCAAGTGGAGCGATTTGGGGGTGCAAAGCATTCCCGGCGCACAGGGGGATGAGATTGTGCGCATCAGCCGGCAGAACAACTCCGGCACGTATCATTATTTTCGGGAGGTGGTGATTGGGAAGAAAGGGGACTTCAAGGCCGGCAGCGTGGACTTGAATGGATCAAAGGACGTCGTGGAGACGATCGCGAAGACGCCAAACGCGATTGGCTACAGCGGCATGGGCTACGCGACGCCGGAGGTGAAGATCGTGAAGGTGGCTAAAAAGAAAGGGGAGCCGTCGGTGATGCCAAACATTGAGACGACGCTCAACAAAACATATCCGATCGCGCGGCCGATGTTCATGTACACCCCGGGGAGTCCGCCGCCGCACATCCAGAAGTATCTGGATTGGGTGTTGTCGGATGCGGGGCAAAAGATCGTCAAGGATACTGGTTACGTTCCACTGCCGAAGAAGTAAGTCGTGGCTGACATTCAAACACGGGAGGCCGCGAGGCCTAATGAATTGTCGCACTCGCCGCACGGCGCCCTGCCTGCTGCCGGACGCGCAAAGAAACGGGCAGGCCGGGGCGGTCTGGCGATTGCCGGCGAAAAGCTGATCGAGTTGCTGATCCGGTTGTGCGGGATCAGTGCGATCATTTTCGTGTTCGGCATTTTCTTTTTCGTGTTCCGGGAAGCAGCACCGCTGTTTTTTGAGAAGCCCAAAGCGCCAACTCAGGAGCAGGCTGCCATGGTCGAGCGCCACGCTGATGATCACCGACCCGCGCACAAAGTGTTCAGTCTGAAAGAATTCCTGTTCAGCAAGGAATGGTATCCTACCTCTCAAAGCAACGTGCGTTTTGGCGTGCTGGCCCTGATTGTCGGCACGTTGAGCGTCACGGTGCTGGCAATGCTCATGGCAGTGCCTTTTGGGCTGGGCGCGGCGGTGTTTGTGTCCGAGTTCTGCGGCGGCAAGCTGAAGGAGACGCTAAAGATCGTCATCGAGTTGCTGGCAGCGATTCCCAGTGTCGTTTGGGGATTCATTGGCCTGACGGTAATGAACCCGATTATCCAGAATCTGTTCAATGCGCCTATCGGGCTCAACATGCTCAACGGCGCAATCCTTCTGGCGCTGATGAGCGTGCCCATTATGGTTTCCATTGGCGAAGACGCGCTTAAGGCGGTGCCCGACTCGTTCCGCGAAGCGGGGATCGCTCTCGGCGCAACGAAATGGCAACTCGTTTACCGTGTGCTGATCCCGGCGGCCAAGAATGGCCTACTCGCGGCGGTGTTGTTGGGTGTTGGCCGCGCAGTTGGAGAGACGATGGCCGTGCTAATGGCGACCGGCCATGCGGTGAACATCCCATTCATCAAGGCCGACGGCTCCTTTAACCCGTGGTTCACATTCGAACCGGTGCGCACTTTGACTGCAACTATCGCAGCCGAATTGGGCGAAGCTTCGGAAGGATCGCAGCATTACCGCGTCCTGTTCCTGATCGGTGTGCTGTTGTTCTCGATCACCGCCGTGGTGAACCTAACCGCCGACATGGCCATCCGGGGGATTAAGCGCAAATGATTTCCGAGACTGCTCCCCTGTTTGTGGAAACGCCATTCGTTCGAAAGAAGCAGCGGCGAGAGGTGCTAGCCAAGTGCATTTTCGGCTTGATGGCTGCAGCGATGGTCGTACCGCTGCTGCTGATTATCGGCTATCTGGTCTATCAGGGGGCGCCGCTGATTTCCTGGGATTTCCTGACGACGAATCCCGCTGGCGGCATGCGCCGCGGGGGCATCTGGTCCGCTTTGTTGGGCACGATTTGGCTGGTGGGTGTGTCGCTACTGATCGCGGCGCCCATTGGCATTTTGGCGGCGGTTTACCTGAACGAATACGCGAAGGATAACTGGTTCAATCGCGTCATCAATCTGGCGGTCATCAACCTCGCCGGGGTGCCGAGTATTGTCCACGCTCTGTTCGGACTGGGCGCGTTCGTGTTATTTGCGGGGATCGGTCGATCAGTCCTGGCCGCGTCGCTGACGCTGGCGATCATGACGTTGCCGGTGATCATCGCGAGCACGCGCGAAGCATTGGCATCCGTGCCGCGATCGTTCCGAGAAGCGTGCTGGAACGTTGGCGCGACGCGTTGGCAAACTATCCGGGCGATTGTCCTGCCCAACTCGATCAGCGGAATCCTGACGGGTGTCATTTTGCAGGTGAGCCGCGCCGCTGGTGAAACGGCGCCGATTATGTTCACAGGGGCGGTATTCTTCCGGAACATCGGAGAAGGCAACCTCTTCGCCTACAATCTGAAAGAACAGTGCATGGCGCTGTCGATGCATTTGTATACGGTGACGACGCAAGTCACGGGTGCGCCAAAGCCTTTGCCTTACGCTATTGCGGTCGTCTTGCTCGCCACGGTATTGCTGGTGAACGCGACGGCGATTGTGCTGCGCGTGATTCTGCGCTCGCGCAAGAAGTGGTAGCATGCAGCCGCCGCCGAAAAAAATCGAAGTTTCGAGCCTGCACCTTTCCTACGGCGCGAAAGAGGTGATCCATGGCATTACGTTCGACATCTTCGAGAACGAGATCCTCGGCGTGATCGGCCCGGCGCAGTCGGCCAAGACCTCGCTACTGCGCTGTATCAATCGGACGATCGAATTCTCTCCTGACGCGAAACTGAAGGGCACTGTCAAGGTCGATGGCGTAGACGTGAAGAGTCAAAACGTCTACGAACTCCGCCGGAAGATCGGGATGGTCGCCCCTCTGCCGGTTGGTTTGCCGCTGACGATTTACGATAACGTCGCCTTCGCGCCGCGATGCTCGGGTATCACCGGCAAGAGCGATCTTGACGGGCTGGTTGAAAAGTGTCTGCGCCAGGCCGCCTTGTGGGACGAGGTGAAAGATCGGTTGGACAGCCTCGGCACAAAGTTGTCCGGCGGACAGCAGCAACGGCTGACGATCGCGCGGGCATTGTCGCATCGTCCTGAAATCCTTTGTCTGGATGAGTTTTCGATTGCGATCGACCCAGTCACGACGATGCGCATTGAAGATGTCCTTAAAGAACTGCGCAAAGAGATGACGATTATCCTGGTGACGAACCTGACGCAGCAAGCGCGGCGGCTCACGAACAGGACGATGTTTCTGTGGAACGGCGAGATCATTGAATTGGACACGAACGATGTAATGTTCTCGGAGACTCCGCGCAATCGAAAGACCTACGAATACGTCAATGGAATTTTTGGATGAGTGATCCGCAAAAACTTGCCATTACGACGCGCGATTTATGCCTTTGGTACGCGAAATTTCAGGCGCTGATCAACGTCAACGTCGATATCAAGAACGGGATTATCACGTCGTTGATTGGTCCGTCGGGTTGCGGGAAAACGACGCTGTTGCGCTGCTTCAATCGTGTGAATGAGCGCTACGGGTACGTCACGACGACAGGGGAGATCAAGCTGCACGGCAAGAACATTTACGATGAGGATGTTTCGCTCATCGAGTTGCGTAAATCCGTTGGCATGGTATTTCAGCGGCCGAATCCGTTGCCGATTTCCGTCTACGAGAACGTTGTGTTCGGTCTGCGCATTCACAAGGAACGCGGGGAGATGAAAAAATCAGATTACGATGCTGCCGTGGAGAGTGCCCTCGCTGAGGTGGGATTATGGAAAGACTTGAAGGACCGGCTGGACATGCGGGCGACGAACCTTCAACTCGAGCAACAGCAGAAGTTGTGCATCGCGCGCTTGTTGCCGCTGAAGCCCGAAATCATTCTCATGGACGAGCCGTGCTCGGCGCTCGACGTGGAAGGGACACGCGCGATCGAAGAGTTGATGTTCGAACTGCGTGGCCGCTACACGATTGTGATCGTGACGCACAACATGGCGCAGGCCCGCCGCGCCAGTAACGAGTGCATTTACATGCTCCTGGGCGAACTGATCGAGCACAGCCGAACGGAGGATCTTTTCCTGACGCCAAAAAATCCGAAAACCGCCGATTACATCGAGGGCCGCTACGGCTGAATCTGGAGGAAACTGCGAAAGTGGCAGCGCGTTTCTAGGCCGAGGCAGGTGCGGCCGCCTTGGGCTTCTTTGTTTTCGCGGCTGTCTTCTTGCGCTTGAGGTAAGCCAGGCGGCGTTTGCGCTTAATCACTTTGTTGTACTGTACACCCATAAAGTCTCTTTACTTTGCGACGTTGTTGCGTTTGTTTGGCGCGGAAATATGGCGAGTCGTGTCGTTTGGTTCAATTCTTATTTGGTTCTTGGCGCGGTGCTTTTGTCTTGCCTTGGCTGCAAGGCGCTGAAGAAGAAGGACGCGACGACGCTGCGGCTGCACCAGGAGGTCGCTTCCGATACGAGCGGGCGGAGCAGTCCTGTGCCCATTTATCGTGAGAATCCTATTTTCGTAAATGTGGAAAAAGATCCGTTTCTGACGGAAGGTTTTGTCGCCAAGGCGTCTGTGATTGACGCGCTTGGCGGGTTTCAAATCATGATACAATTCGACCGTAGGGGGACCTGGTTGCTGGAGCAGTACACAACGGCTCATCGCGGCAAGCGCATCGCCATTTTCAGCCACTTCGGCGTCGAGCGCTGGCTTGGCGCGCCGCTGACCAACAAGCGCATTGCGGATGGCGTGCTCGTCTTTACGCCGGATGCAAATAGGGAGGAGGCCGAACGCATCGTCCTCGGCCTCAACAATGTTGCCAAAGAAGCGCAGAAAGGAAATCTGTGAGATGGTCATCCGGGCCGCGGCATTGCTTGCGCTGACGTGTTGGGTCGCGCGCGCTGAATCTTTCGCGCTGCCCACGGCCAACGATGCCCTTTACCAACCGGGCGCAGAGGAGAAGTTTTTTGTGGGCACGGTGGGCAAGCCATGGATGAGCGGCAGGTACGGTTGCGTGCGCACGGAAGGTTGGCAGATGCACGAAGGCCTGGATATCCGGTGCCTGCAACGCGACCGTCGCGGCGAGCCGATTGATCCCGTGAAAGCAACGGCGGATGGAACAGTCGCCTACATTAACAAGCGACCGAGCCTTTCGAATTACGGCAACTATCTCATCCTGAAACATGTCATTGATGGGGTCGAAGTCTATTCGCTCTATGCGCACCTGAGTCAAATTCACACTGATCTCAAGGTGGGCAGCGCGGTGAAACAGGGCGAGGAAATCGCCCTGATGGGGCGAACTTCAAATACGGCGCAGGCGATCTCAAAGGACCGAGCACACGTGCACTTCGAACTGAATTTCCTTCTCAACGACCGTTTCGCCGCGTGGTATCGCAAGCATCGCGTTGGACAACGCAACGATCACGGCGATTGGAACGGGCAGAACCTCATCGCCATCGACCCACAGCAGGTCCTGCTCAGCGAGCGCAGCCAGGGAAAGGCGTTCAATTTCGCGGCCTTCGCCAAACAACAAACTGAACTGTTCCGCGTGATGGTGCGCGATACTGAGTTCCCGTGGCTGAAGCGCTATCCGATGTTCGTCAAAAGCGATGCGCTGCCGCAGGGAGAGGAGGCGGCAGGCTACGAGATCGCATTGAATTTTGCGGGGTTGCCGTATGAGTTGGTGCCGCGGACGGCGGCGCAAATCAAAGGCAAAGCCGCGGTGCAATTGCTTTCGGTCAACGCAGCCGAATACTCACGGAACCCGTGCCGAAAGCTGGTGACGAAGCGCGGCGCGCGTTGGGAGTTGACGACCACCGGAGGCGACCTGATTAGTCTACTGACATTTTAATTATGCCAAACCATACACCTGACTTAACGAAGCAAGCGCCGCGCAGCCCGCGGGTGCGACTGGGCGGTTACGTGATACTTCCGCGCATGCTCGACAAATGCCGCGCGACCCTGGCCGGTAAGCATGGCGAGTTTACTTACGCGTGTCCGCTCGACCAGAGGTTCCTTACGTTCGTGGGCGTTGATCCCGAGACGCTCAAGAAACAAGTTGCCGCGGGCAAGAGCGACGGAGAAATCCTGAACTGGATCGAGGCGAACTCCACGCGCAAACCTTCCGCGGGCGAAATCCTCTCTTGGTCCATGGCTCAGGAACAGCGCGGGCCGATGGACGTGGACAGCCGCGAGTACTTCAACGAAACCCACAAAAAGATCGCGCCGCAGCGCGAAGACATTTCGACGTGGTTCGACTTGCTGGATCTGGACGATTACGTGAGCTACGGTGGAAGGGCCTAGCAGCTCAAAGCAGCTTGATCTGAAGCTCTTCTTTCGCCAAGGCTTCGCCAATGCCTTCGGTGCGATTGCGGCGGCGTTCGATAATGTGCTTGTCGAGCAGCGGGTCGTACTCGACCGGGTAGTTGCCGTCGTAGCACGCCATGCAGAAGGAGTTGGCGGGCAGGCCGGTGGCCTTCACCATGCCTTCTTTCGACAGGTAGCCGAGTGAGTCCGCATTGAGATACTTGCGGATGTCGTCGATCGAGTAATTGGCGGCCATGAGTTTGGCGCGGTCGGGAAAGTCGACGCCGTAGACGCACGGATGCATATGCGGCGGACAACTCACGAGCACATGCACTTCTTTCGCGCCGGCTTCTTTCAGATTGTTGACGCGCGCTTTGCACGTTGTTCCGCGGACGATGGAATCGTCGACGATGATCACGCGCTTGTTCCGCACCAACTCGGGAATGAGGTTCAGCTTCACGCGCACATTGAAATCGCGGATCAACTGGCTCGGTTGCAAAAAGCTGCGGCCCACGTAGTGATTGCGAATGAACGCCATCTCGTAGGGAATGCCCGACTCCAGTGAGTAACCAAGGGCGGCGCAATTGCCGCTGTCCGGCACCGGCACAACGATGTCGGCTTCGATCGGATACTCGCGCGCAAGTTCGCGCCCCATGTCGACGCGTACTTTGTAAACGCTGCGGTTCGCAAGGTGGCTGTCTGGCCGCGCGAAATAGACGTATTCGAAAATGCAAAACGCGCGCTGTTCGTGCATCGGGAAGGCTTGGACGGAGCGCATGCCGTTTTTGTCGATAATGACAATCTCGCCCGGTGCAACGTCGCGGACGAACTTTGCCTGGATGAGATCGAGCGCGCATGTTTCGCTGGCGAGGATCCAGGCGTCATCTAGCTTGCCGATGCATAGGGGCCTGAAGCCGTGCGGGTCGCGCACGCCGATCAACTCGTTTTCGGTCATGATCGCGAGCGAGTAGGCGCCTTCGATGCGGTTGACCGTCTGGACGAGATTGTTTTCGTGCCCATTGAGCGCAGGCTGCGCCATAAGGTGCAGAATGATCTCGCTATCGACCGTCGTCTGAAAAATCGAGCCGCGCGATTCGAGTTCCTCACGAAGCTGCGAGGCGTTGGTGAGATTACCGTTGTGCGCGATCGCAATCTGGCCTTTGGCGCAATCCACTGTCAGCGGTTGCGCGTTACGCAATAGGGAGGAGCCGGTCGTCGAGTAGCGAGTGTGACCGACGGCCATCGCACCTGGAAGCTGCTTGAGGATGTTGGCGTTAAAAACCTGCGAAACCAGCCCCATGCCGCGGTGGGTATGAAAAAGCTGGTCGTGACACGTCACGATGCCGGCGCTTTCCTGGCCGCGATGTTGCAACGCATAGAGGCCGTAGTACGTCAACTCGGCGGCTCTCGGATGCCCGTAAACCCCAAACACCCCGCAATAATGTTTTGGATATTCCTGCATCGGTTCGCTCAACAAGGCGGTTACTATTCCACCGTCCGCTCAACGTGCAACTTCAAAAGCCAATTTAGCACGAATTTCAGTCTTTTGTGCGCGGATCCCAGGCATCCCGCAGGCCGTCGCCGACAAAGTTCAGCGCCAGCAGCGTGATGGCGAGCAGGCCTGCAGGGAAGGCGATCATCCACCAATAGGTGCGGATGGGATTGATTTGGGCCGCGCCTTCGGCGATGAGGGAACCGAGGCTGGCCTGGGGAGGTTGGACGCCGAGGCCGAGGTAGCTGAGAAATGACTCGTAAAGAATGATCGAGGGGATAATCAGCGTAACGTAAACGATGATGACGCCAAGCACGTTTGGCAGGATGTGACGGAAAAGAATCCGCGCCTGGCCTGCGCCCAATGAGCGGCTGGCATCGACGAATTGACGTTTGCGAAGCGAGAGGACCTGGCCGCGGACGATGCGCGCCATGGTGAGCCAAGAAACGGCGCCCAAACCGACGAACAGAAATACCATGCGGCCGCGCGCGCCCATTTCCGGGCCGAAAACTTTGTCCAGCCAGTCTTTGAAGTAACCTTCGAGGGTCGTGATAATGACGATGACAAACACGATGGAAGGCAAGGCATAGAGGATATCAACGAAGCGCATCATGCGCTCATCGGTCCGCCCCCCGAGATAGCCGGCGATCGCGCCCCAGAGTACGCCAATGACGAGACTGACGGATGCGCCGACCACACCCACAAGCAGGGAAATCCGCGCGCCGTAAAAGATGCGGCTGAGGATGTCGCGACCATTGGCGTCGGTGCCGAACCAATGTTGCGCGTCCGGCGGGCTGAAGGGATGGTCGGTGAGGGCTGTCGGCGAATGGGTCAGGGGTTTGGGTGTGCGGAGACGAGGATTGCTCAGGAGGGGCCAGACCAGAACGATGGTGACCAGGCAGAACACGAACAGGCTGCTCAGCACCGCCATGCGATTGCGTTTGAATCGTCGCCACGCCTGCTGGTTTGGGCTGAGGTGTTCCGGGCGCACCTGGCGGGGGAGGGCAACGTCAGCCGTTGTTGCGGTGGCACTAGTCATAACGAACGCGCGGGTCCAGCAGCGCGTAGCCAAGGTCAACAGCCAGGTTCAGGAGGAGCAGCAGCACGGCATAGAGCAAGACTAGTCCAACCACCATCGTATAGTCGCGGCTCAAGGAGCTGTTGACCATGAACACGCCAATGCCCGGGATTTGGAAAAGATTTTCGACGACGAAGGAGCCTGTGAGAAGGTCGGCCAGCAGTGGACCGGAATACGAGACGACGGGCAACGCGCCGAGGCGGAAGGCGTGCTTCAATAACGCTGCAGACTCGCTCAGGCCCTTGGCGCGTGCGGTGGTCATGAACTCCGCGTTCAGAGTCGTCATCATGCCTTCGCGCATCAACCGCGCGATGCGGCCGGCAAAATAAATGCCCAGCGTGACGGTGGGCAGAATGACATGTAACGGCGATCCCCAGAGCGCGACGGGCAGCCACTCGAGCTTGATGGCGACGACCATGATGAGGGCAGGGCCCACGACAAACGCCGGGATGCAGAAGAACAGCAGTGCCAGGAAGCTGCCTGCGTAATCGACCCATTTGCCTTTATAAACCGCAGTGACGAATCCGAGCGGAATTCCTATGCCCAGGGCGAACAGGAACGCGGTCCCACCGAGCGCGAGAGAAATTGGCAGCCCCTGGAGGACAATGTCATTGACGGTGTGGTTGCGATATTTAAGGGACGGCCCCAGATCGCCGCGCAGCAGGCCCTTCAGATAAATCCAGTATTGAATAAGCAAGGGCTTGTCGAGGTGGTACTTTGCTTTGAGTTGTTTCTCGACTTCCGGGGACGCAGGCTTGCGCTCCTTGTCGAACGGGCCGCCCGGGGCGACGCGAACGAGACAAAACGCGAGGAAGCTGATGACCAGGACCAGAGGGACGAGAGAAATCAAGCGGCGCAGGAAATACATGCTAGGACAATGACGAATGTCGAGTGACTAATGACGAAAGAAGCTCGAATGACCTAACTTCCCTCATTGGGGATTCGTCATTCTTTTGGCATTCGTCATTCGTCATTCGGAATTTCTTGCGTCTGCCCGTTCGACCGGTTGTTTGTGTACTTGAATCGTGCGCACGGGATGTTCGGCACGGATGTTTGAGAAGATTCCGGACACCTTGGTTTTGTCGTAGTACTCCAGGCCTACGTAGAAAAACAACGGCACGATGGGCACTTCCTCGCGGATGAGCAACGATTCAGCCTGCTGCAGAATTCTTTCACGCTCCTTCGGATCGAGCTTCCCATTGGCTTCGCGAAGGAGCGAATCGTAGCGCTGGCTTTTCCATCCCGTGCGATTGTTGCCATTGTTGCTCATGAACATGTCGAGGAAGGTGTTGGGGTCATTGTAATCGCCGATCCAACTGCTGCGGCTCAAGCCGAATTCAAGGCGCGATTGCGCCTGCAGGAAGACTTTCCATTCAAGATTGCGCAATTCGATTTGAATTCCTAGCTCCCGCGCCCACATCTCTTGCAACTCGACAGCAATCTTCTCGTGCGTTTTTACGGAGTTGAACATGTAATCCACGCGTGGGAATCCCTGGCCGCCGGGAAAGCCGGCCTCGGCGAGGAGTTTGCGCGCAAGTTCTGGATCGTAGCCCAGCCCTTCCGGCGATCTGTAATTGGCGACGCCAGGCGGCACCAAATGCGACGCGATCTTTTCGCCCGCGCGCGTAATTTTTTCGACCAGCCGGCGCTTATCAATCGCGAGCGCCATAGCCTTTCGCACGCGCACGTCGTCAAACGGCTTTTGCAGTACATTGTAGCGGTAAAAATAGGAGCCGAGATAATTGTAGGTGTGGAAATCCTTCCGCTCGCGCAGGAGATCGAGCAACTCGATTGGCACCAACTCCTTGTCCCAAACAATGTCGGCTTCGCCGGTCTCATACAGGTTGAGGGCCGTCGTCGCGACGGTGCAAGGGATCATGTCGACGACCTCGCAGTGCGTGTTAGCCGCATCCCAATAGAGGGGATTCTTGCGCATACGGACGCGATCGTTGATGCGCCAGCTAACCAGCTCATAGGCGCCGCTCACCGGCAGTGGCTTCGCCATCAACCACCGATCACCGTGTTTCTCAATGATCCACCGCGGCACGGGAGCCAGGGTCTGGAACGCGCAGAGATCCAGGAAAAACGGCGTGGGATCGACCAGTTCGACGCGCAACGTTTTCTCATCGAGCGCTTTGATCCCAACCTGTGAAGGATCTTTTAGTTTGTTGAGATCATAGTTTTCGACGCCTTTGCGGAAGTACGTCTGACCAAACTTCCACGGTTCCGACAAATCCACGGCACTGTTGTAGGCTTCCGCCCCTCGCACGTAGTACAGCTGCCCCGCGTAATCCGCACCGGTCAGCGGGTCCAGGACGCGCAACCACGAATAAACAAAGTCCTGCGCGGTGATGGGCTGGCCTGTCGACCAGACAGCGTTGCTGCGGAGGTGAAAGGTGTAAACGCGACCATCGGGCGAGATGTCCCACCGCTCAGCAAGGCCAGGCAGCGGTGTGGCATTGGTTTCGTTGTAGCGCGTGAGCCCTTCAAAAACTGTCAGGGCGATACGGGCGTCAGCCTGGCCGGTGATGATGGCCGGGTCAAGAGACTCTGGTTCGGGGCCGTTGACAATGACCAGATCGGCGCGCTCATAACGCGTACAGCCTGCCAGCGAAAAAGCGACGGCCCCAAACGCCACCGAAAGGCGAAACGCCCTCCGACAATGTCGAAGGGCGTTTCGGAAGTCATTCATCCGACCGCTATTTGTTCTCTACCGGGGCGGGCGTGGTCGCGGCATTGGTCGTCGGATTTGGTGCAGCAGTGGTGTTTGTCGGTTGGGTCAGCATCCTAAGCGGAACCCCCGATGTGGGCGACGTCGTCGGGGTCGCCGCAGGCGTGGTTGGCGCCGCGGGCAAAGCTGCGCTGTCGCTCGCCGCAGCCTTTTCCACGGCGCGTTGGAGCCCGGAGCGCTCACTCTTCGATTGCTGCGCTTTAAGGATCGAAAGGGAAAGCGTCAGGATAAAAAATCCCGCCGTGAAATACTTCGTTAATTTCGTGAGCGCGTTGCCGCTGCCCGCCCCGAAAAGCGCGTCGGTCGTGCCGGAGCCAAAGGCCTGGCCCAGCCCCGCTTCTTTCTTGGGCAGTTGCACCAGGACCAGCAGGACCAAAAACAAACAGTCGATGATCAGCAAAACCGTCAATAAAATAACGAACCAAAACATAATCTTAAATTGAGTTCCGAACGATATCAGCGAAGCTGCGATCTTCGAGCGACGCACCGCCCACCAACGCGCCGTCCACGTCGGGAAGCCCCATCAGTTCGCGCGCGTTCGACGGCTTCACGCTACCACCGTATTGGATTCGCACGCGTCGCGCAATGCTTTCGTCGAAGAGTTTCCCGATCAACCGGCGGATGAACGCATGCGCTTCCTGCGCCTGGCCTGCCGTCGCGGTCTTGCCCGTGCCGATGGCCCACACCGGCTCGTAAGCCACGGTTGTCTCGGCCATTTGTTCCCTGGTCAGGCCCGCCAGGCTGCCGCGCACCTGGGTATCGAGTACCTTTTCGGTCAATCCGCCCTCCCGTTCCGCCAGCGTCTCACCGATACAGACGATCGGTTTCAAGGCAGCCCCATGCGCCGCCAAAGCCTTCTTTGCGATCAAATCGTCCGTTTCCTTTTGACATTGTCGGCGCTCGGAGTGGCCAAGGATCACATAACGGACGGAAAACTCCTTTAGCATCCCCACGGCAATCTCGCCCGTATAGGCGCCATAACCATGCTCGCTCACGTTCTGCGCACCAAGGCGAATGTTGGAATTGAGGACCGCCTTGGAAACTTCGCACAGCGCCGTGAAAGGCGGACAGACGACAATGTCCACTTCCTTGACGTTGGTCAGCTCGCGCTTGATGCCGTTGACGAGGGCCAGCCCCTCGGCGACGGTTTTATTCATCTTCCAATTGCCGGCAATGATCAGTCTGCGTTCCTTGTCCACGTTCGCCGTATCCTTGAGTTAGAGTTTACTTGTCTGAGAGCGCGGCCACGCCCGGCAATTCCTTGCCTTCGAGGAATTCCAGGCTCGCGCCGCCCCCGGTGCTCATGAAAGTAACCTTGTCGCCCAGCTTCGCTTTGTTGAGTGCCTTCACACTATCGCCACCGCCGATGATGCTGGTCGCGCCGTTCCTCTGCGTCGCGTCGGCGACCGCCCGCGCGACCGCAAATGTCCCTTCGGCAAACCGCGGATCTTCAAAGATTCCCATCGGCCCGTTCCACAGGATCGTCTTCGATTTTGAAATCACTTCGGCGTAGCTGTTCGCCGTCGCCGGGCCGATATCGACACCTTCGTCGGCGTCGGCAATGTTCGGTTCCGCGTTTGTACGCGGATTCTGGAGATCCATGACGGGGCGGCCCTTCTTGTCCAGCTTTTCGGTTTTTACGGGGGTTGCGACGGTATTATCCGTCGGCAGCAGGAACGCAACTCTTCGTTGCTTCGCCTTTTCGAGCGCCGACCGCGCCACGTCTGCTTTGTCAGGTTCGACGAGCGATTTCCCGATCTTGAAGCCCTGCGCCAGCTTGAACGTGTATGCCATCGCGCCGCCGATCAGGATGGTGTCCGCCTTGTCGAGCAGGCGATCGATGACATTGATTTTGTCCGAAACTTTTGCCCCGCCCAAAATCACTACGAACGGGTGCGACGGGTTCTCGAGTTCGTCCCCAAGGAATTTCAGTTCGCGCTCCATCAACAGCCCTGCCCCGCACTGTCCGCCGCGTTTTGCAACCACACGCGCAATGCCTTCAGTCGAAGCATGCGCTCGATGGGCCGCGCCGAAAGCGTCATTCACATAAACGTCGGCGACGCGAGCCAACTTCTCCGCAAAGCCAGGGTCGTTCGCTTCTTCTTCCGCGTAAAAGCGGACGTTCTCCAATAACAAAATATCGCCGGGTTTAAGGGCGTTGGCTGTCCGTTCAACTTTTTCACCAATGCAATCATCGACGAAGGCCACGTGGCGAACGATCATGTCCGCGAGTTTCTCCGCGACCGGACGCAACGACATCGAAGGCTCCCGTTTGCCTTTGGGCCGTCCGAGGTGCGCCGCGAGAATAATCTTCGCGCCTTTGTTGATCAGCAAATCGAGCGTGGGAAGCGTCTCCCTGATGCGCGTCGCGTCTGTGATGACCATTTTGCCATCCTTCTCCTCGATCGGGACGTTGTAATCCACACGCACAAAAGCGCGTTTATTACGCACATCAATGTCGTTGACCGTTAGCTTCGCCATACAACAGGGGCGCAGAACATAACCGACCAAAACACGGAGTCAAAGCTTTCAAGGACGCGACCGGGAGCGGCCTTTTCTCGGCATGCGGCGTGCTCCGAAATTGGGGATGAATGGCGCTAAAGAATCACCGCCTGGGCCACGAATCCTGATTGTTGAGGATGATCCCGTCGCCGCACGCGTTTACGGGCAGTACCTCAAAAAGGGCGGCTATCACGTTATGGTGGCCACGGACGGCCATAGCGGGCTTCAAAAAGTGGCGCAATTGCGGCCCGATGGAGTGTTGCTGGATATCATGCTTCCGGGCATGAGCGGCGTGGAAGTGTTGAAGCAAATTCGCTCCACCCAGCCCAACCTGCCGGTGGTCGTTTATACGAACGGCTTTGTCCCATTGTTGGTCGATGAAGTGGTCGCTGCCGGGGCAACCCACATCTTCAACAAAATCAGCCTCACCTCGCAGGAACTCTCCAACGCATTCGACAAATCGCTGCGTCGCAAAGCCGCCGCGTAAGATGGGCTGGTTTATCCGCCTTGCTCTCGGTCGTTCGGCGTCTTGGTTGAAGGCTGTTCACCGGGCCGGCTGACTTGAGGCGTGCGAGCCGTTTGAAGCCAATATCTGAACATTTCGCCGAGCGTGTTTCCAAAATCGAGCAGATCGAGAGGTTTGGTGAGAAATGAATTGGCGCCGAGCGCATACGCTCGATCCACGTCGAAAGACTGTTCCGAGTTCGTCAGCACAATGGTCCTCAACGGAGCGAGCGACGGCTGCTGGCGCAGCCACTCCAAGACCTCGAATCCGTCACGATGCGGCATTTTCAAATCCAAAAGGAACAAATCCGGCAGGGGGTACTCGGCGCGATTGTTGAATTTGCCCACGCCACGGAGATACGCGATGGCTTCTTCGCCATCGCTGACCACTTGCAATGGCGTGTCGATGCCCGTGCGGCGCAGGGCTCGACGCAACATGATGACGTCGTCATCACTGTCCTCGGCTAACAGAACGACTGGTTGTGTTGACAGCATGAGTACGGCTGTAGAATCAGCAGTAATTGAGAGGACTTGGTGCACTGCATTCGTCAAGGCCTGTTGCTCTGGAACCACCCGGGTGCTCCCGACTACTCCGATCTTTTAATCCTATGACGCGGTGTTCGGCTTCAGCTAGTAGGGTAATTTGCTACTGTTTCTGTCGTTGTGACTATAAGTCGGTGCGGGCATCTAGGCGGTTGCGCCAAAGACCGTTCGAGTCTACAGTGTGGTTCGGCCTTGGGAGAGCGGCAAGAGCGCTGGCCATTTAACCTTTGAATACTATGATCAATGACGAGGCGGCATCAGAACCGCAGGGAAATCCTCCGGCTTGGAAACAGATTGTCGCGAAATATCAGCAACCCTGTGTTCGCCGGGCCGTGTGGCAACTGATCAACACGCTGGTGCCGTATGCGGCACTCTGGACGTTAATGTATTTTGGGGTGGCGATATCGTGGTGGCTTGCTGCCCCTTTGGCAGTACTTGCCGGCGGGTTTCTTGTGCGGGCCTTCATTATTTTTCATGACTGCGGCCATGGTTCGTTTTTTAAATCGCGTCGGGCGAACAGCTTCGTTGGCTTTATTACGGGGGTGCTTACTTTTACGCCCTATTCGCAGTGGCGTTGGGAACATGCGCTGCATCATTCCACGTCAGGTGATCTGGACCGCCGTGGAACTGGCGATGTCTGGACGTTGACCGTGCAGGAATATCTCGAATCCTCGCGCTGGCGGCGATTTTCGTATCGGCTCGCGCGCAATCCAGTCATTCTCTTTCTGATCGCGCCCCTGTTTTTGTTCCTGGTGAAGTACCGCTTCGCGTCTCCGAAGGCGAGCTTTGCCGAACGATTGTCGGTCTATGCAACGAACCTCGCGCTCGCTGCAACGATCCTTGGCATGAGCTGGATTTTCGGTTGGAAAACTTATTTGTTGCT
>Ga0075428_100002324_pt1 | contig 20606 bp, 10 predicted proteins | sample RhiMetdeltSRZDD2_FD_75291 | JGI IMG/M metagenome (GOLD analysis project Ga0075428, IMG submission 75291) | Populus rhizosphere microbial communities from Tennessee, USA - Rhizosphere MetaG P. deltoides SRZDD2 | ecosystem: Host-associated > Plants > Roots > Rhizosphere > Soil | place: USA... | reverse complement strand
CTCATCGACGGCGTCTTCTACGAGCCGCTGCCGGGTGAGAACGGCGTCTCGCCGCCTCTGACGATCTCCGGGCCGGTGCTCATCTTCGACAAGAGCGGCCCCGCGACGATGAACCTGGGGCAGGACGGCGATTTCACCCTCGACGTCCACAACACGGGGTCGATCGACGCCTGGGACGTCTCGCTGCAAGATCTGCTGCCGGACGGCCCGACGGGCGGCATGTGCGATCTGCAGCCGCAGATCCTGAGCGCGCAGGTGTTCGCCGCCGACGGCGTCACGCCGGTCCCCGGGAAGGGCCCGCTCGTCGCGGGCGTCGACTACACGCTGACCTGGAGCGGCGCGCCCGCTTGCCGCCTCGACCTGAGGATGCTGACGCCCGCGGCGCGGATCGGGCCGAACGAGCGCCTGATCGTCCGCTACCGGACCCAGCTCGACGCCAACACGCAGGACGGCATCGCCCTCACCAACTTCGCCGGAGCGATCCAGTGGTTCAACGGCGCGAGCGGGAACCCCCAGCGTGTCGTGACCAACAAGAGCGTGAGCGACGGCACGGTCGGCGTCCCGGATCACGAGGACGCCCACACGGTCACGGTGGACCTGCAGGGGTTCTTCTTCGACAAGACGGTCGCGGACCTGACGAGCGCCGCCAACCCCGCCACGACGGCCGCGCCGGGGGACGTGCTGCGCTACACCCTGACCTTCCGCACGACCGACCAGCCGCTCAACAACTTCCGGATCTTCGACGAGCTCGACGCGCTGAACGCGCCGCCGGCGTTCGCGGCCGGGACCCTGGCGCTCGTCACCGTCCCGCCCGGGGCCAACGTCAACTTCACGAGCAGCACCGGCGGCGCGAACGGCACGGGCGTCGTCGACATCCGCAGCCTGAACCTGCCGGTCAACAGCCAGGCGGTGGTCCAGTTCGACATCACGCTGCTCCCGGTGCTCCCCAACGGGAAGGTCGTCTCCGACCAGGCGATCGCCCGCCTCCCCAACAACACGGTCGTCGCCTTGAGCGACGACCCGAACGTCAACGGCATCGCCGACCCCAACGTCTCGGGGGACGAGGATCCGACGCGGGTGACGATCGTCTCGACGCCCACGTTCGTCGTGAAGAAGACCTCCACGGACGTGACGGGCGACCCGAACCTCCTGCTCGCGGGCGAGACCCTGCACTACACGATCACGGTCAAGAACATCGGCAACACCGACGCCGTGAACGTCGTGCTGCGCGACGCGGTGCCGGCGAACACGGCCTACGTGGCGGGGAGCACGACCCTGAACGGCGCGCCCGTCGCGGACGTCGGCGGCCTGTCCCCGCTCGTCAACGGCATGCTGATCCATCCGCCGTCCGATCCGACCCCGGGATCGATGCCGCGCGACCCCGCCGGCGCCCCGGCGAACACGGCGACGATCACGTTCGACGTCGTCGTGGATCCGGGAGCCGTCGACGGCACGATCATCTCGAATCAGGGGTTCGTCAGCGCCGTCGGACAGGGGGTCGTCGACGTGCCGTCCGACGACCCGGACACGCCGATCGCGAACGATCCGACGCGCGACATCGTCGGCAGCCTGCCTCTCCTCTACGCCGAGAAGCGGGCCGCGCTCTTCACCGACCTCGGCTCACCGGGGATCGTCGATCCGGGCGACGTCCTGCTCTACACGATCACCATCCAGAACTCCGGCGCGATTCCCGTGACGAACGTCGTCCTGATCGACTCGGTCCCGGCGAACACGACGTATCTCGCGGACACCACGACGCTGAACGGCGCGGCGTACGGCCAGCCGGACGGCGGCGCCCCGCCGCTCGCGTCGGGCATCAACGTCGGGACGATCGCCCCGGGTGACACCGCGGTCGTTCAGTTCCACCTGCGCGTCAACCCCGGCACGCCCGCGGGCACCCTGATCGTCAACCAGGCCGTGGTGCACAGCACCGAGCGGCCGGACCTCCTGACCGACGGCGACGGCAACCCCGCGACCGGTCCCGAGCCGACGGTCGTCGTCGTGGGCGCGGGGCAGCAGCTCTCGATCACGAAGCAGGTCTCCGTGGTCGGCGGCGGCGCGGCCGTCCCCGGCGCGACGCTGGAATACGTCGTCCAGGTCACGAACATCGCGGCCGTCCCGGCCTTCAACGTCGTCCTCACCGACGACCTCGCCGCGTCGGCGCCGGGCCAGCTCGCCTACGTGCCCGGCTCGGCGACGATGAACGGCGGGACCGCGGGCGTCAGCGTCGCCGGCTCGACGATCACCGCCGACTACTCTGCGGTCAACGGCCAGCTGGACCCGGGCGGGGTCGTCATCCTCAGGTTCCGCGCGGTCCTCGATCCCGGCCTCGCGAACGGCACCGTCGTCACGAACACCGGCGTCGTCGCCTGGAACACGCCGACGCAGACCGCGAGCGCCAGCGTCTCGATCGTCGTCGGCGGCATCCCCGGCTTCGCGACGCTCAGCGGGTCGGCCTGGCACGACGCCGACTTCGACGATGCCCGCGATACCGGCGAGCGGCCGCTCGCGGGCTGGGCGGTGGACCTCTACCGCGACAGCCAGCTCGTGATCACCGTCACGACGGACGCGAGCGGCGCCTATCGCATCGTCGGCGTCGAGCCGAACCAGGGAACCGCCGTCGAGTACGAGCTGCGGTTCCGCGCCCCGGGCTCGGGTCCCACCACCGCGCTGCTCGGGCGCGCGGCCTCGCCATTCACGAACTGGCTCCAGCGGATCACCGACATCGACGTGTCGCCCAACGCCACCCTGCAGGGCCTGAACCTGCCGATCGACCCGAACGGCGTCGTCTACAACTCGATGGCGCGCGTCCCGATCGCCGGGGTGACCCTCACGCTGCTGGATGCCGGCAGCAGCTCGCCGTTGCCGACGAGCTGCCTCGAGGACGCGGCCCAGCAAGGGCAGGTCACCCTCGGGGACGGCTACTACAAGTTCGACATCAGGTTCGATCCGACGAACTGCCCCAGCGACGGCGACTACGTGATCTCCCTGACGCCGCCGTCGGGGGCGACCTTCGTTCCCGGGTTCTCCCAGATCATCCCGCCGGCCCTCGACCCGACGGCAGGGTTCTCGGTGCCGGAGTGCCCGATCAACGGCAACGACGTCATCCCGGGCACGCCCAGCTATTGCGAGGTCCAGACGTCGGAGTTCGCTCCGCCGCCGTCGGTCCCGGCGCTCGGCCCGGGGACGGTCTATCACCTCCACCTGCTGCTGAACGGCAGCGGAATGCCCGGCACGAGCCAGATCTTCAACAACCACATCCCCGTCGATCCGCAGCTCGCAGGCTCGGTCTCGATCTCCAAGACGACGCCGCTGCTCGAGGTGACGCGCGGACAGCTGGTCCCTTACGCGATCACGGTCAACAACGTCTCCGGCCTGCTGCTCACGGACGTGAGCGTCGTCGATCGCTTCCCGGCGGGGTTCACCTACGTCGCGGGCTCGGCGCTCGTGGACGGCGTTCCGCTCGAGCCCTCGATCACGGGGCGGGAGCTGCGCTGGGGCGGCCTCAGCCTCGCGGGCACGCAATCGCGCACGCTGAAGCTGCTGCTCGTCGTCGGCGCCGGCGTCACCGAGGGTGAGTACGTCAACCGCGCGCAGGTCGTGAACGGCACGACCGGCGAGACGATGTCGGGCGAAGCGACCGCGACCGTCCGCGTCGCGCCCGATCCGATGTTCGACTGCACCGACGTCACCGGCAAGGTCTTCAACGACGCCAATCGCAACGGCGTGCAGGACGGGGGCGAGGAGGGCCTCCCCGGCGTCCGCGTGGTGACCGCGCGAGGCCTGCAGGCGACGACGGACGCGTACGGGCGCTACCACATCACCTGCGCGATCGTGCCGAACGAGAGCCGCGGCAGCAACTTCGTGCTGAAGCTCGACGACCGGACCCTCCCGAGCGGCTTCCGGATGTCCACGGACCAGACGCAGGTCAAGCGCGCCACGCGCGGCAAGGTGCTGCGGATCAATTTCGGCGCGTCGATCCACCACGTGGTCGCGATCGACCTCGCCGATGCCGCGTTCGAGCCGGACGCGACCGACATCCGCGTCCAGTGGCGGCCGCGTCTCGACCTCCTGCAGGAGGAGCTGTGCAAGGCGCCGTCGGTGCTCCGCCTGTCCTACGTCGCCGACACCGAGAGCGCCGCGCTCGTCGAGCGGCGCGTGAAGGCGGTCATGGCCCAGTTGACCGACGCCTGGGACGAGGCGAAGTGCGGCTACAAGCTCGTCGTCGAGCCCGAGATCTTCTGGCGCCGCGGCGCCCCGGTCAAGCGGCCGGACGTGCCCGCGCAGGACGGCAGGTGAGCGGCATGCGCACCCACCGCCGCCTCGCGTGGATCGCCGGATGCCTGCTCGGCGCTTCCGCTTGGGCCGCTCCGGCCGATACGACCGCCCCGGGCGAGTCGGTCGAGCGGCACCTGTCCGGCGACCAGACCTTCCGGCAGTGGTCGCAGGACCCGGCCCGGCTCGCGAGCGAGCAGGGGGATCGGCTGGAGGTCCGCCAGGTCGTCGCCGAGAAGCTCGAGACCGTCAAGCTGAAGAACGTCGTCCCGCCGATTCATTTCGAATCGGGCGTGGCGAAGATCCCTCCCCATTACGTCGACGTGCTGGCGAAGATCCTCGAGAGCATGCGGGCGCGCAAGAACGTCCGCGTCCACTTCGTCGGCCACGCCGACTCGCAGCCGCTCTCCGACAGCCTGGCGCGCATCTTCGGGGACAACGCGGGGCTGTCCCGCGAGCGCGCGGGGGAGGTCGCCGAGTACTTCAAGAAGGCGCTCGGCTTGCCCCCGGAGGCGATCACGTACGAGTGGGTGGGGGACACGCAGCCGCTCGCCTCGAACGTGACCGAGGAAGGCCGGGCGCAGAACCGCCGCGTCGAGGTGGAGGTCTGGTACGACGAGGTGCGCGACGCCCCCAAGGACGAGGAGGTCGTCGTCTCCGACGACATCAAGCGCATCAAGGTCTGCCGGATGGAGACCTTGTGCAAGCTGCGCTACAAGGAAGGCCAGGCGCGCCGGGCCCGCGTCCGGAACCTCGTCGAGCCGCTGCACTACGAGGACGAGACCACCGCGATCCCCGACGCGTTCACCCTGCGGATCCGGCAGGCGCTCGCCAACCTGAAGGAGAAGCAGGGCCTCAAGGTCCGGTTCATCGGATACAGCGACGACGCGCCGCTGGCGGGGCGCAACCAGAGCATCTACGGCGACCACCTGGCGCTGTCGAAGGCGCGGGCGCACCGCGTCGCGCTCGCGATGCAGGAGGCCCTCGGATTGCCGTCCTCGGCGATCGAGAGCGACGGTCGCGGCGCCACGCGCCCGGTCGGCTCCAACGAGACCGCGCAGGGACGCGCGCTCAATCGCCGGGTCGAGGTGGAGTTCTGGTACGACGATCCTCTCCAGGAGCTCTCGGACGAGCCGCAGCTCTGCCCCGGCGATGCCGGCGAGGAGATGGTGACCCGGGTCTACGATCCGCCCTGGGGCCCGATCGCCGCCCTCCAGCTCGAGAACGGGCAGCCGGTCGTGCCTCCCGGCTACGCGGCCGGCCTGCACCGGGCGATGACGGAGATCGCCGACCGGACCAACGCGCGGCTCCGGTTCATCGGCTACACCAAGAACGAGCGCATCGACCGCCGGACGGCGTCCGTGTACGGCGACGACATCGGCCTGTCCTCCGCCCGCGCCCTTCGCGCCATGGAGGTCCTCGAGCAGGATCCGGTCCTCACGGGCGCGCGGGCCGAGCACGAGGGGCGCGGCTACGTCCAGTCCGACGACGTGGTGAACGGCGGATTCACTCAAGGCGACACGTCGTTCGTGCGCGTGCAGGCGGTCTACGACGAGCCGATGCCCCTCGACGACTACGACGGCGTGGACATCACGCGTCTCACCCGCGAGCTGGACCCGAAGAGCCCCTACGAGCTCAACGTGATGCGCATCACGGTGGACGGGAAGCCGATCGACGACCCGAACCGCAGCTCCTCCGACATCCAGCGGTGCACCGACGTCGCGCTCGACGGCGCCAAGATCCGATTCCACTTCGACAACCTGGAGTCGCGGCCGCGGCTCGCCGTCGCGGCGCATCCGGTCGCGGTGACCGTGGGCGAGGCGGGCGGCGGTCCGGCCGCCTCGGTCGTGCGCTTCCAGATGTACGACAACTACGCGAGCTTCATCCAGCGCGCCGAGATCCGGATCTTCGAGCGCGATCAGTCGCCGCAGGACACGCCGCTCCAGATCATCCCGATCGGCGAGGCGGGGCTCGCGGAATGGCAGCCGGCCGAGGGTACCGTCACGGGACCGACGCGCGAGCTGAAGTACCTGCTGCGCGCGTACGACGCGAAGGGACACTTCGACGAGACCGATCCGCGGCCGCTCTGGCTGTACCGCGAGCCGGCGCAAGAAACCTCGACGACGCAGCCCGCGACGACCTCGACGCCGGACGCAGCCTCGACGCCGGAGGCCCCCGCGGCCACGGCGCCGGACGCGACGGCCGCCGCGGCGTCCGCTTCCACCGCTGCGGTGCCCTCACCCGACCTGCTCGCCGCCTACGGCGAGAGCGACCTGCTGCACCAGCGCATCCCGGTCGACGGCGGCACGGTGAAGGTGCAGGGGACGGGCATACCGCCGGGGCACACCGTGTGGGTGGCGGGCCGCCGCGTGCCGGTCGATCCGCAGGGGAACTTCGCCGCCGAGGAGCTCCTTCCGGCGGGCGCGCACACGGTCGAGGTCGCGGTGCTCGACGAGGCGGGAAACGGCTCGCTGTACCTCCGCGACCTGGAGTTCAAGCGCAGGGACCTGTTCTACGTCGGCATGGCCGACGTCACGGTCTCCGAGAGCCGCACGAACGGGCCGATCGACCTGGTGCAAGGTGAGAACGCTCCGCAGCCCTACGATTCGAACGTGGACGGCCGCCTCGCGTTCTACGTCAACGGGAAGGTCAGCCAGAACTGGCGCCTGACGGCGAGCGCGGACACGCGCGAGGGCCCGATCGAGGACCTGTTCAAGAACTTCCTCGACAAGTCCCCCGACTCGCTCTTCCGGCGGATCGATCCCGACTACCACTTCCCGACGTTCGGCGACGACAGCGTCGTCGAAGAGATGGCGCCGACGCTCGGCAAGTTCTACGTCAAGGCGAGCCGCGGCGAGAACTACGGGATGTGGGGGAACTTCAAGGTCGGCTACATGGGGAACGAGCTGGCCCACGTCGATCGCGGCCTGTACGGCGCCAACGTGCACTACGGCTCCGAGAAGACGACGAGCTTCGGCGACCGCCGCGCCGGCGTGGACGGGTTCGCCGCCGAGCCGGGGACGATGCCGAGCTACGAGGAGCTCCGGGGAACCGGCGGCTCGATCTACTTCCTGCGCCACCAGGACATCCTCACCGGCTCCGAGCGCGTGCGCATCGAGCTGCGCGACAAGGACTCGGGGATCGTCACCGGCGTCGTGAACCTCCGCCCCGTCCTCGACTACGACATCGACTACCTCCAGGGCCGGATCCTGCTCACGGAGCCGCTGTCCTCGACCGCCGAGGACAACCTCCTGGTCCGGAGCGCCGGGTTGAGCGGCGACGAGGCGTACGTGGTCGCGCGGTACGAATTCACCCCGGGCTTCGACGACCTGGACGCGATGGCCGTCGGCGGGCAGGGGCACTACTGGTTCAACGACCACGTCCGGCTCGGCGTGACCGCCAACTCGAACGAGGACGGGGGCGTCGACAGCAACCTCGGCGCCGCGGACCTGACCCTCCGGATGAGCTCCGAATCCTGGTTCAAGGTGCAGGGCGGAAAGAGCGAAGGGCTCGTCTCCACGCCGCTGCGGTCCAACGACGGCGGCTTCGCGTTCGCCGGCCCGGACCCCCTCGCGTTCACCGACGCGGAGGCCGGCGCTTACCGCGCCGACCTGAGCGTCGGACTCGGCGACTTCTTCAAGAATCACAAGGGCCGGATCACCCTCTACACGCAGAGCCAGGAAGCCGGCTACTCGGCGCCGGGGCAGGCGACCACCAAGGACACCGACACCCTGGGCGGCACCTTCAGCATGCCCGTGACGAGCAAGCTGAGCCTGTCGGCGAAGGGGGATCGGCGTGCCGAGGACCAGGGGCTCAAGACCCGGGCGCTCGAGCTGAACGTCGGCTACAAGGTGACCGACAAGTGGACCGTCAGCACGGGCGTGCGCAACGACCTGCGCGAGGATCATTCACCGGTCCTTTTCGTTCCGCCGACCCAGGAACAGGGGGAGCGCACGGACGCGGTCGCGCAGGTGGCCTTCGAGCCCAGCACGACCTGGCGCGCCTACGGCTTCGTCCAGGAGACGGTCGCCTCGAGCGGCGGTCGCGAGGACAACGGGCGCTTCGGCGCGGGCGGCTGGTATCGCCCGACGAAGCGCTTCCGGATCGACGCGGAGGCGTCCGACGGGGACCTCGGCACGGGCGGCCGGATCGGCACCAACTTCCTGGTTTCCGAGCGGACCAGCCTGTACCTCAACTATTCACTGGAGAACGAGCGGACCGACAACGGGCTGCACGTCCGCAAGGGCAGCCTGGTCTCGGGCGCGAAGAGAAGGTTCGGAGACAGCTCCAGCGTCTACCTCGAGGAGCGCTACCAGCACAGCGGGACGCTGTCCGGCCTCACGCACGCCACCGGCGTCAACCTCGTGGCCAAGGAACGCTGGAACGTCGGCGGCAGCGCGGAGGTCGGCACCCTGCTCGACTCGCGCACCGGCGCCGAGACCGATCGCCGGGCCGCCGGGGTCCATCTCGGCTACGGCTTCGACTGGCTCCAGCTCTCGACCGCGATCGAGTATCGCCGCGACGACGCGGAGCAGCTCGACCTGACGCGCACCGAGCGGATCTCGTGGCTGTTCCGGAACCGGTTCAAGCTCCAGCTCACTCCCGACTGGCGCATGGTCGGGAAGATCGACCACTCGTTCAGCGACAGCTCGCTCGGCGACTTTTACGACGGCGGCTACACCGAGGTGGTGCTCGGCTACGCGTACCGGCCGGTGAAGCACGACCGGTTCAACGCCCTGGTCAAGTACACGTTCTTCGACAACGTCCCGACCGCCGAACAGGTGACGATGGTGAACACTCCCGTCGAGTTCCTCCAGAGGAGCCACATCGGCGCGTTCGATCTGTCCTACGACATCACGCCCAGATGGACGATCGGCGGGAAGTACGCCTACCGGCTGGGCGAGGCGAGCCTGGACCGCCTGAGCCGCGTGTACTTCGACAACGCCGCGCAGCTCGCGATACTGCGCGTGGACTGGAAGTTCCTCAAGAACTGGGAGAGCCTGGCCGAGGGCCGCATGCTCGACCTGCCCGACATCGAGCAGCGCCGCATCGGCGCGCTGGTCGGGGTCTATCGCTACTTCGGCAAGAACCTGAAGGTCGGCGTGGGCTACAACTTCACCGACTTCTCCGACGACCTGACCGACCTCAGCTACGACCAGCAGGGCGCCTTCCTCAACGTGGTCGGGACGACCTGGTGATCCGCTACCCGAAGCGGTAGTGCTTCCGGACCGGCTCGCGGACCTCCCACGTGCACGACATCCCCGCGGGGAAGGTGACGAGGTCGCCCTTCCCCACGCGCACCGGCGGTTCCCCCTCGGGGGTGACCACGACATCCCCCTCGAGGAAGTAGCACGTCTCGGGCTCGTCGTACGTCCACGGGAATGTTGAAGGCTCCTTGGTCCAGATCGGCCAGCTCTTCACGCCGAGCTTCGAGAGCTGCTCCTCCGCGGGCGTCTTGTTCACTTCGATGCGCTTCATCGCGGGTCCTCCGATCGACGTCAGCATGGTAGCGGGGCAGCGCGCGACGAGCACGCGACGCGAGCGCGTTCTCCGGAGTGCTACCCTCTGTCAGACTTCGATCGTGGGCCGTTAGCTCAGGGGTAGAGCACCAGCCTTTTAAGCTGAGGGTCGGTGGTTCGAATCCACCACGGCTCACCATCCTGACGGGCAGGCGCATGTCTGGACCCGTCGCGGCCCGTCAGGGGACCGTACCCGAGACCGCGATCCAGCACTTGAGCTGTGCCTCGCCAGTAACAAGAGAGCTCGTTTCGCAGTATCCGCCGCCGATCGACTGCTCGTGCCCTGGCTCGCCAGCAACCAGGCGTGCTCGGAAGTCACATGCGTACCTCTGATTGTTGAAGACCACAGGCGACTGTCTGAATCCCTGGGTGAAGCTCAGGTGAGCGCCCTGAGGCTGCTGCCCCATGGAGATCGTCACAGGAAGCGGGCTCGAGGTGCCGACGAGCCGAGCGCATCCCACGCAGGTGCCCGGCGGATCCACGGCATAGCACCGCCCGTCCTGCTCACTGAAGGCGGACATCACGAAGGCGACCGGGACTGTGATCGGCGCCGTCGTGACGGTCACCTCCCCGGACATCATCGTGGCCGCGCCGCTCGCATCGGTCACCGCCACGCGCACGTCGTATGTGCCGGTTGCGGGATACGTGTGCGTGAACGTCGCGGCGACGGTGTGCGCGTCGAACGACTGCGTCTCGTCCACGGTGCCGTCGCCCGTGTAATCGATGGCCACCGTCCTGACCGCGGTCTGGTCGTTGTGCGCCGTGACGGTGAGCGCGACCGGCTCCCCGACATGGGGAGCCGGAGGGGACGACGCGAGCTCCACGTGGGTGGAGATGGATTCGCGGCTTACCGAGCCAGTGTCCTGGCAACCTGCGACCAGGAGGGCCGCGGCCCCGAAAAGAACCAACGCTGCGAGCTTCATGTTCCCCCCCTTTCTGCCCGGCATTCTCGGACGTACGGACCACGATGAGCCGCCCGGCGCCGGTTCGTGCTGTATCTAAACAGCTTACGCTCGCTGGGACGTTGCGGCCGCATGTTTCCATCACAGCTCGCCATGATGGGCGACGGACGACCCTCGTCCTTCCTCCCTCGCCGACCACGCCGGCCGCGTTCGGCGCGAGCGTCATCGGCTCGCAGCGTTCCCCGGAACCTTTCCCCTCCCGCGTCGACTAATCCTGACGGACACGTGCCGGGATTCCGGCAACGTCATTCGAATGGAGGAGGATCATGAGCAAGCGAATCGCGCGTCTCGCCACCGTCTGTCTCGCCCTGTTCGCGATCGTCGTGGGAACCGCCGTGCTGATGTCGCCTAAGGTTTCCGCCGTCGAGTGCGACGCGGGCGGTGGGGAACCGTCCTGCCCGGCCTGCACCACCGAGGATCTGGGTCCGTGCGTCCAGAATGGCCACGCCGGCAGGCTCCACAAGACGACCTGCTGGACTTGCCAACTCGGAGTGTGCGTTCCGCACACGACCTATTCCTGCGACTGATCGTGAGGGAGGAGCCGGCGGGGCGGCTTCGGCTTCGCCGGCGACAGCCCCTTCCCCAACCGCGACGAAGGCCCCCCACAGCGCGGGGTGCGGCGTGATCCCGGCCGACCGTAGCGTCTGAAGCAGCTCCAGGCTCGCGCGGCGCACAGCCTGCGCGGCGCCGAAGGGCGTGACCGGAGAGTCGTAAAGATGCCGCGCCCACTCCCGGGCCCACTGGTCCTCCACCGGCCACAGGCTCAGGATGAGTGTTCGCGCTCCTGCGATCTGGAACGCGCGCCGGATCCCGAGAACTCCCTCTTCATTTCTGATCGAACCCAAAGCCGTGCCGCAGCCGGACAGGACGACCCACTCGACCCCGCCTAGATCGAGGCCCGCGATCTCGTCGTAGGCGAGGAGCCCGCCGTCGCCGCGATTCGCCCCGGAGAGCGCGAGCCCGCTGTCTCGCCAGGAACCTCGGTACGCGCTCGGCTGAGGAGCGTACGCGTGCGTGGCGATGTGGATCACGAGCTTGCCCGGCGCCTCCTCCAGGAATCGGGGCGCGCTCGCGGCTGCGCCCACGGCGAGCACGGCGGCGCCACGTCCGAGCCATAGCGAGCGCACCTCCCGCGCCTCTTCGCGCGCCCCGGGGAGTGCGGGGAAGGGGACCCGCGAAGCCCCGGCGACGGCGGACGGGCCCGCGTCGAAGTCTGGGCCGCCGACGACGAGGAGGCCTCGGCCCGGCGGGGCCTGCGGGCGCAGGAGATCCCGCTCCGCCCCGAGATACGCGACCGTCGGCGCCGTTTCCACGAGGAACCGGCCGTCGGCTGCGGGGAGGGCGAGCAGGTTGACCGAATGGAGACTCCCGTCGGGGACGACGAGGACCTCATGGGCCTCGCCGAAGTCGCGGACGAAAGGATCCCAGACGACACGTCGAAGCTCGGCGCCGACTCGCGAGCACTCCACCGCTTCCTCCAGGTCGCGAGGGGGCGTGCGCGCGAGGGTCCACCATCGATCGACCAGTGCGTCGATCGCAGCGCCGCTCCCCAGCGAACGGAACCGGACGACGCCGGAGTCCCCTTGCAGCACGAATCCCGCGTAGCGGTCTGACCGCGGTCCTCGGACCCGCACGAACGCGAGCAGCGCCGCGTCGCGGCGGATCCGGCGTCGTACCTCGGCGAGGCCCGAGCGCTCCCAGTCCTGCTCCCTTCGGAACCGGGAGCTGAGAGCCGCCAGATCCCGCTCCGCAATCTCCCGCTCCGCGATCGCGACGCGCAGATCTTCGGTTCGAGGCTCCGCGCCGACGAGGTTGGCCAACCGGCGCGAGGCGGTCTCCAGCCGCTCCCAAGCCGGGCCGACGTCCGGCCCGGCGGAGCCGATCCAAGCGCTCGGGCGGCGCGTCCGGATCTCGTCCAGCGTGACGGCGCGCGCGCGGATGACGGCATCCCACGTTCGATCGAAAGCGCCGACCCCGCGGTGCCGCATCAAGATGCCGAGGGCTTCGGAGATCGCGCGCTGCTGGACCGCTTGGTAGTCGAGGGCCTCCTGTTCCGTCAGGGCGCGCGCGACCCGCCGCCAATGTCGCGCCGCCAGCTCTGCGGCGCGGAGCGCCGTGGCGAGCGCGGCCTTGGGATGCGATCGCTGCTCCTCGAGCCGTGAGGTCTCGATGAGGATCTCTTCGAAATCGGGATCGTTCTCCCTGCCCGGGCCGTCGACGATCGATCGCGCGCGTGCGATCCACCGAGAGGCCGATGCCGGGTCGGACCGAGAGAGGTGGGCTCGCGCGAGACCGAGGCACAACATGGCAACCCGACGGTTCCGCTTCCCCAGCCGCTTCTCTTCGATCGGAAGCGCGCGCGCGTAGACGGCCAGGGCCGCCGTGGTCTCCCCCTGGGCCGCCAGGACCTCCGCCAGGCGCTCGAGCCCCCTCGCCAGGTCGATCGAGTCGGGACCCGCGACCCGCTCGAGGATGGCCAGAGCCCGCTCTGCCGAGGCTCGGGCGCCGGGCAGATCGCCCACGTGGAGCGAGACGCGCGCCGCTGCGGTTAGGGTGCGCGCGACAGCGCTTTCCCAGTTGCTCGCGCCGGACCGCTCGTCGATTCGGATCGCCTGCTCGAGAAGCTCGCGAGCCCGCTCGTATCCACCCATCGCGTCGAGCGTCAGGGCCTCGTTGAACATCGCATAGGCGACGGTCCAATGGGCGGGGCCCGACGCCGCCGTCGTCAGGGCGAGCACGCGCTCGTTGAGGCTCAGCGCTCGCGCGTAGTCCCCTCGCATCCTCGAGATCAGGGCGAGGTTGGAGAGGCTTTTGGCGACGGATGAGTCCTCGGGACCGAATGCCTTCTCGCGAATCGCCAGCGCGCGCTCGTGGCAGCGTTGCGCGACGTCGAGCTCCCTCCTCACGATGTGGAGGTTCCCGATGGAGTTCAAGCTGTCGGCGAGGCTCGGGTCGTCGGGAGCGAGGGTCCGCTCCCGGATGCGCAGCGCGCGCTCGTGGATCTCGAGCGCTTCGGGGAATTCACCGGACAGCTCGAGCACCCGCCCGATCTGATACAGGGCTCGGGCGACCAGCGGATGCTCCGGCCCGAGGTTCCGCTCGCGGATCCCGAGAGCGCGCAGCGCCGGCGCACGAGCGGCATCGATCCTGGAGGCCTCCACGTACGCGGCCGCGAGATGCTCGAGAGAGCCGGACAAGGCGAGCTCGTCCGGAAGGTCCTCGCGAAGCGCCACCGCGCGCTCGGCGAAGCGGAGGGCCTCCTCCGATCCCATTCGCCCCTGGAGGCGTAGGGTTTCGAGCTGCGCGTCGGCGGCATCCGCCTGGGCGGCGGGCCGTTCGGGCTCGAGGCGCCCCCGCATCGCGCAGACCGGCAGCATGAGCGCGACGCCCAGGGTCGCGGCAGCGAGCCCGCAGCGCTCGCCGAGCCGCACTCAATCCCTCGATCGCGGCGAAGCGGTCGTGAATGGGTATTCGTACGAGCGCGGCTGACCCGAGACTTCCGCATCGGTGACGACCAGCGTGTAGCTTCCGAGCGTCGCGACGGTGTGGGCCGGCAGGACGATCGTGGCACGACCGAAGGGGTCCAGGGGTCCGAGGCGAAGATTGCTCACGACCGCCGCGGCGCCCCCTCGAACGATGTCGACTCTCGCCTCGGGCCCGATGGCGGGGTTCGGCCGGAATGACAGGACGACCCAGGGGGTCGCGGAATCGAGAACGAGCGTTGGGGCCGTCACCCCGCCTCGGGTCGCGCCGGCGCCCAGATCCAGTACCGTCGCTCCACCGGCCGCGGCCGGTGGCGTGGAGGGCCTTCGCAACTCCAGGAATCGCGCGCCGAGGATCACGACGAGCAGGACCGCGGCGGCGCCGGCCAGGATTCCAAGCACGGTCTTTCGTCGGACGACCGACCCCTCCGCCCGCAGCGAAGGCGCCACGACGCCGACCGCGGCGTTCAAGGCGTCGAGCTGGTCAAGGCACGCATCGCACGTCTCGAGGTGAGCGCGCACTCGGGCGGTCTGCTCGGCGTCCAGCGTCCCGTTGAGGAACCACGGAAGGAGATCCGCGACGTCCAGAGAGCAATCGCCGCGGTTCACGGGTCGATCCGCCCTGAGAGCAGCTTCGCCTTGCATCGAGCGACGCGCGACTTGACGGTCCCTTCCGCGATTCCGAGGCGCTCCGCGATCTCCACGTACGAACGGCCGTCGAGGAAGATCAGACGGAGAAGGTCGCGCTGCGCCGCATCGAGTCGCGAGAGGATCGCCGCCGCCAGGATACGCGCGTCCGCCCCGCTCTCTCCGCCGGCGATCGCCCGCGTCATGGACCGGCTCGATTCCTCGTTCGCGCGCCTGCGGGATCCTGCGCGGAGCGCGTCGATTCCCGTGTTCCGGGCGACTCCGTGGACGTACGTCCGGAACGAGGAGCGGCCTTCGAACCGGCTCCGCCGGATGTTGTCGAGGATGCGCACACGGACCTCCTGGCGGAGGTCGTCCCAATCGTCCTGTAGCGAGCGGAAGTGTCGACGGAGGACGGCGTCGATCCACTCGTCGATGCACCGAACGGCAGACGGATCCCCGACGGCGTACTTTTCCGCCAGGGCACGATTGGCGACCCGTTGCTCAGGCGACGACACGACGAGGTTCCCGCTCATCCGCCCGCTGTGCCCCCACCGCCGCGCTTCTTATACCCGCGCCGGGCGACAATGCAACGACCGGCAATCAGGGAACCTTCGGCGCTCTTCGACGACTAAGGGTCAGGCCGCGTCGCCGGGTCAGCCGACAGCGGCCCCAAGTCCCGTCTGCCCGCGAAGCAGGGCCGAAGCTCGCACTCCTTCATCGCCCGCGCAACCGCCGCCTCAGTCGCGTGCCGGCTTCCCCGTCTGGGCGATCATCCGCCCGAGGACCTCGACGTGGGCCTTGAGCGCGCGGCGCCCCGAGGACGTGATCGCATACCAGCTCACCGGCTTGCGGTCGACGAACTCCTTGGAGACGAGGACGTAGCCCTCGTCCTCGAGCTTGCGCAGGTTCGCGCCCAGGTTCCCGTCGGTCTCGTCGGTCAGCTCCTTGAGGCGGGAGAACGAGAGACGCTCGTAGCGCGTCAGGAGGACCGCGATCGCCAGGCGCAGGCGGTGCTCCAGCACGCGGTCGAGCCGCTCGATCTCATTCTTCATCCAGGTCTATTCCGCGACCCGGCGACCGCGCGCCACGCCGAGGATTCCGGCGGCGGCGAGGCTCATCGAAAGGACGGTGGCGGTGATCGTCCAGAGATAGGGGACGCGCGCGTAGATCGTGAACAGGTATAGCCCCGCCATCACCGCTCCCAACGGGAGGAAGCGGCGGTCGTCCCGGAGCCCCGCCGACCAGTAGGTCAGCGCGAGGATGAGGAGGATCACCCGCGGGATGTCGTCCGGCGCGAGGCGGCCGGTCGCGACGAGCGGGATGACGAGGAGCACCCCGACCATCATTCCCGCCCAGTGGAGGGTCTCGACCCACCCCTTCCGGTCGGAAACCTGCCCCAGGCGCCGCGCGGCGCGGCTCCCCAGGACCGCGCTCAACACCCCGCCGATCGGGCCCGCGAACGCCCAGTAGATTCCGGTCTTGTCGGGTTCGAAGTCGAGGATCGCGTATCCGAAGAACGAGAGGACCGCCCACAGGAAGTAGATCGACGCTGGATTGTCGACCCCCTCGGATCGGCGCAACACGCCTCGCACGTAATTGAGATCTTCGCGGATCTGCCCGTCGTCGGTCATGGCGTCACCTCGAGCGCGACGCGTCGCGCAGGGAGAGCGGGCGCCCGCTCCCCCCGAACGCCGCGCGTCAGCGGGACTGAAGCGATTCCTTCCACACCACGGAGAAGCCGGGGCCCGATTTCGCCCCGAGAACGGTCATCCCGTCCTTCGACCACCGGAAGGACTCATCGATGTTCACCGGTCCGAACGTCGCGCGATACGAGCACGCGTCACCGTAGCAGTAGCCCTTCCCTACGACCTGGCCATTCTCGTCCTCGACGTCGAAGAGCGGCTCCGCGCTCTTGGCGGCGAAGGTGAAGGTGTGCTTCTCCTCCCTCGCCTGCGTGTCGGTCCAGGTGTACCGCGAGGTCATCGTGGCACCGTTGAACATCTTCTCGACGGTGTAGGTCCCCGTGCTCCCGCCTGGACCGCGCCAGTCGGCCGTCCCGGTGTAGGTCCCGGACGGGAGCCCGGAGCCGGGGCCCGCCTGGGCCATCGCCGGCAGCAGAATCGCCAACATCACGCCGATCGTTCTCATCGCATCTCCTTTGCTCCGATCCGTGCCCGCCCCGCCCATCGAGGCTTTAGAATCAGAGTACTCTGGATTCTAGAGTGAAGAGGTTCGGCTGTCAAGGAGAATCGAGGGCCGGGGGCACCGACGCTTCGCTGAGACGGACTCGTAAGGCGATCGCCTCGAGGGTGGAAGCCCCCGACCCTCCCGACACCCCCCTCACACCCGGGCCCGGGTTCCGAAACTCGTCGTTGAAGACACGTTCGAACACTCGTAAACAATCGCGGACCGTTCGGAACGGGGACCGTGCGGGCGCGAGGTACCCATGCTTCCGTCCAATCGTTCCCGTCAGAATCCCTTCCTCACGCTGACTCTCGGTGCCTCCTTCCTTCTGCTTCCGGTCATGGTGCGCGCGGCCGGGTCCGACTACACCGGCCGATACGAGTGCACCGAGGTCCGCGGGGGCGACCAGGCCGTGACGATGACCTTCTCCGTGTCGGTGGTCAGTCACCGGAGCGAGGAGATCGTCGGCGCGAAGGTCAGCCTCATCGACGCTTCCGACCCCGGGGTGGTCTACGCCGAATTCCCGGCCCTGAGCTTCAGCGACGGGGTGGACGTGCCCTTGACGACTTCGGTCAGCCTGGAGCGATCGGAGTGGGACCGGTGGCGCAGCGGCGCGCCGCCGCGCGTTCGTCTCGAGGCCTTCGGCGCCGACGGGACCGATCTCAGCGCGATGGTCGAGCTGGTGCGCGTGTCCTCCCCGGAGGTGATGCAATGACGACCGCACGAACGCTCCTCGCGGCCGCTTGCTTCGGGCTCGCCGCCTCTTCTGCAAGTGCGCAGACGATCCAGACGGTCGCGGGCGGTGGGCCCGGTGACGGGTCGCCCGCGCTCGCGGTCAACCTGCGCACGCCGCAAGACGTCGTTCGGGACGCGGCGGGGAACGTCTACGTCGCCGTCTCGGACGACCGGCGCGTCTACCGGATCAAGACCGACGGCACGATCCAGCTCGTCGCGGGAAGCGGCGGCTCGGGCTCGTCGGGCGACGGCGCTATCGCCGTCAAGGCGGAGCTGGTCTCCCCGCGCGGCCTCGCCTTCGACACCGACGGCAGCCTGCTCGTCGCCGACGAGGGAGGACGCCGCATCCGGCGCGTCGATCTCGCGGCCGGCACGATCTCGACCTTGATCGGCGGCGGCCCTTTCGCCGGTAGTGGAATCCCCGCGCTCCAGATCACGCTCGACGGCCCTCGCGACCTCGTCGTCGGTGCGGGCGGGAACGTGTTCGTCGCCGACGGCCACCGCGTGCGCAAGCTCGACCGCGCGACCGGACTCGTCAGCACGGTCGCCGGAACCGGAACCGCCGGCTTCAGCGACGGCTCGCCGGCGACCGCGAGGACGCTCAACGAGCCGCGGGGGCTTTCGTTCGATCCCGCGGGGAGCCTCCTCATCGCCGACGGCGGCAACGGCCGCATCCGGAAGCTCGACCTCGCGACCAGCACGCTCTCGACTCTCGTCAGCGGCGTGTGCAGCCCCGGCGGCGTCGCCGCCGACGCGGCGGGCGCGGTCTACCTCAGCAGCAACACCGGATCCTGCGGCTCGAGCTCCCAGAAGCTCCTCAAGTGGGCCGCCGGATCGCTCTCGTCGATCGCGGCGACCGGATCGTCGTTCGTGGCGCAGCTCTCGGTTCTCCCGGACGGGACGCTTCTCGTCGCGGACCGGGACAACTTCCGTCTCAAGTCGGTGACTCCGGCGGGCGTATCGACGGTCCTCGCGGGGAACGGGACGATGGGCTACTACGGCAACGGCGTCCCGGGCCTCTCCGCCAGCATGCTCAGCCCCACGCATGTCCGCGCGGACGCCGCGGGGAACATCTTCGTCTACGACAACACGAACCGGATCCGCCGCGTGACCCCGGCCGGCATGGACGTGAACCTCGTCTCCGCCGCGAACTGCGGGAGCGACCCCAACGCATTCCTCTGCTCCGTGGAAGGGCTCGCCATCCTCCCCGGCGGCGCGCTCGCCTTCTCCGAGTCCAAGGACGACAAGCTCCACAGCGTCGATCCCGCCACCGGCATCGTGAGCGACGTGACGACGGCCGCGCTCGGCCGGCCGCGAGGGATCGCGGCGACCGCCTCGGGGTTCGTGTTCGTCGCCGATCGAGGGCCGGGGAACAACAACGGGACCCTCCGCAAGGTCAGCGTGGCGACGGGCGCCGTGAGCGTCGTGGCCTCCAACCTGAATCGCCCGCAGTACGTGGCCGTCGACGGCGCCGAGACCCTCTACTTCACGAGCCTCAACGGCTCCTCGATCCAGAAGATTCCGGCCGGCGGCGCGCCGGCCGCGTACGTCACCCTCACGAGCGCGGTGACCGGGCTCGACGCGGATGCCGCCGGCAACGTGTACGCCTCCGACTCGAACAACCAGGTGTGGCGCATCGCGGCCGGGAGCGGCGCGAAGGTTCTCTTCGCGGGCTCCGGGATCGCGGGCCTCGGGGACGGCGGGCCGTCCGTTGCGGCGAGCCTCTCGGGACCGGGAGGCCTGTCGGTCGTCGGGACCGAGCTGTACATCGCCGACGCGCTCAACTACAGGATCCGCCGCGTTCGAGCGAACGCCGGCCCCCACGCGGTCGCGGGGCCCGACCAGATCGTCGAGGCCACCTCTCCGGCCGGCACGACGGTGGCGCTGGACGGCGCCGCGTCGAGCGACCCAGACGGGAATCCGTTGACGTACACGTGGACCGGCTCCTTCGGCACCGTCTCGGGGTCGAGCGCGAGCGTCGCGCTTCCGTTGGGGACCCACACGATCACGCTGAGCGTGAGCGACGGCGAAGAGTCGGCGAGCGATACGCTCTCCGTCACCGTCCAGGACACGATCGGCCCCGTGATCACATTCGTGCGGTCGCCGCTCCCGAACGCCCAGGGCTGGAACAACACGCCGGTCACGATCACGTTCACGTGCACGGATTCCGGCTCGGGGCTCGTCGCCGCCCCCTCGGCTCCCGCGATCGTGGCCTCGGAGGGTCTCGAACAGGAGCGCAGCTTCCAGTGCGCGGACGCCGTAGGCAACGAGGCGAGCCTCACCGTCTCCGACATCAACATCGATCTGACCGCCCCTAGCGTGACGGGCTCCTTCGCCCCGGCGCCCAACGCCCACGGCTGGAACAGCTCGAGCGTCACGGTCGCGTTCCAGGCCACCGACGGCCTGTCCGGCGTGGCGTCGTGCGATCCCGCGGTGGTCCTCTCGAGCGAGGGGGCCGGTCAGTCGGCCTCCGGGGCTTGCATGGACAACGCCGGTAACAGTGCGCCGGCGAGCGTCTCCGGCATCAACATCGACAAGACCGCGCCGTCGTTGAGCTTCGGGACCGGAAGCCCCGCCGCGAACGCGAACGGCTGGAACAACACGGACGTGCTCTTCGCCTTCACGGCCTCGGACGCCCTGTCGGGTGTCGACGCGACGAGCGTGCCGAGCCCGCTCGTGCTGAGCGCGGAAGGCGCCGCGGTGTCGGGAAGCGTGACCGTCACCGATCTCGCGGGCAACGCCGCGAGCTTCGTCTCACCGGTCGTGAAGATCGACAAGGCGGGTCCCGACATCACCGGGTCCCGGTCTCCGCTCGCGAA
>Ga0075428_100002321_pt1 | contig 20615 bp, 18 predicted proteins | sample RhiMetdeltSRZDD2_FD_75291 | JGI IMG/M metagenome (GOLD analysis project Ga0075428, IMG submission 75291) | Populus rhizosphere microbial communities from Tennessee, USA - Rhizosphere MetaG P. deltoides SRZDD2 | ecosystem: Host-associated > Plants > Roots > Rhizosphere > Soil | place: USA... | reverse complement strand
GCACGAACATTCTTCTCACCGACACGTCAGGACGCGGTAGCAGCGCGGCGCTTCACGCGCTCGGCCTAACAGGCGTGATCGGTTCGAGCAATGTCGAGATCGCGACGCCGGCGGGCGGCGTCGCGCAAGCGAACGGAATCGGCGCGCCGCTCGGGCTCCTTGCGGGCGAGGCGGGAGGTCTTCGCGTCACACCGTCACGCGGCACGATGATCCCAACGGTCGTCGCGATCGACAACCGCTCGAACGATCCGACCTGGTTCCCTCCCGACATCTCCACGAGCGTGCCACGCTTCATCCCGGTCGTCGGCCATCTGGACGGCGTGAACGGCGCGCGCTTCCGCAGCGATCTCTATCTGCTCAACACGACCGACGAGCAGCGCACCATGACGCTCGAGGTGAAGTCGTGGGACGGCTCTGCGCGCAAGAGCGTGCAGCTCACGCTGCTGCCGAACGAAGCGCGCGTGATCCCCGACGTGCTGTCGACCACGTTCGGCATGACCGGTCTCGCGCGGCTGCGCTTCGAAACGTACGCGTTCGGCGAAGGCGTCCGCGCGACGTCCCGCACGTACACGGTCGAAGAGAGCGGCGCGACGTACGGCTGTCTGATTCCGCCGTTGACGCACACGCAGATCGCGGCGCGCCACGATCGTCTCGAGATCATCGGCGTGACTGGCGGACCCGAATTCCGCGTGAACCTCGGACTGGTCGAGCTCTCGCAAGGCGATTCCACGGGGGTGGTCGACGTGCATGTGATGATTCTCGACACGACGGCGAAGCCGATCGACAGCTTCACCATCGCCGTGCCGAAGACGGGCGGCCTGCAGGTCAACGATCTCTTTGCCGCGCGCGGCATCACACCGCCGGATGCGGCGGTAATCATCGTTCAGAACGTCGGGGCGGGAGGTCTCATCGGCGCGTACGTGACGATGACCGACAACAAGACCAACGATCCGACGTTTCTCGGGGCACAATTGCCATGAATGACGATGACCTACTGCGACGTCGCTCCCGGACATCCGTTTCACGGCCCCTATCACGATGAAGAGTACGGCTTTCCGATTCGCGACGACGATCGCCTCTTCGAGCGCCTGGTGCTGGAGATCAATCAGGCCGGACTCTCCTGGCTGACGATTCTTCGCAAGCGCGACGCCTTTCGCGATGCGTTCGCGGACTTCTCACTCGACAAAGTTGCGCGCTTCGATGCGCGCCGCCGCGAGAAGCTCCTTCAGAACGCCGGCATCATTCGCAATCGACAGAAGATCGAGGCCGCGATCGAGAACGCGAAGCGTATCCTCGCGCTTCGCAAATCGCACGGCTCCTTCGCGCACTGGCTCGACGAGCATCACCCGCGCGACAAAGCGGCGTGGGTGAAACTGTTCAAGAAGACGTTCGTCTTCACCGGCGGCGAGATCACGGGCGAGTTCCTGCTCAGCACCGGCTACCTCGAAGGCGCGCACCAGAAGACGTGCCCGGTGTATCGGAAAGTGATGCGTGCGAAGCCGCCTTGGTTTGGAGTGCGGTAGCGCTCAGCTACCGCTTTGGTAGTGCGGGGGCGCCGCTCCGCGGCGTTTGAGAGCGGTAGCTGCGCGCTACCGCACTCCAAACATGTACCGCGCGTACAGCTCGTGAAAGTGATGCACGCCGTTCTCGCGCTGCGGCGAGAAGCGTCCGCGGTCGTAGGTCTCGGAGCGCAAGCCTTTCTGCACCGCCTCGCAGATCTCGATGTCTTCGAGCTGGATCTCGTCGCTGAACGTGACCGTCTCGTCGATCTGCTTTTTCACCGACGACGGATCTTTGAAGTACCAGTCGAAGATCGTCGCGGTGCGGCCGTGGCCTAACGGCAGGATCAGGTTCGTCGAGAAGTTGTCGGGGTAGACGTTGAGCATGAGGTTCGGGAAGATCCAGAAGTAGCGCACCTCATCGCCGCCGTTCGCGGTGCGGATGCGCTCCGGTCTTCGCGTCGGCGCGAACTGGATCGAGTACGACTTCTTCGTCTCCGTGCGGTAATTCGCGTAGTCGAGCTCGCGGAACAGGCCCGGATGCACGATCGGGATGTGGTAGCCCTCGAGATAGTTGTCGACGTAGACCTTCCAGTTGCAGTCGAGCTCCCACACCTTGCGCGCAGCCAGACGGAATCCGCTGTAGTCGTGGCGCGGCATGTCGCCTAACAGCTCGCCGAGGAAATCGGGGAGCGGCTCGGCCTCGCGATCGAGATTCACGAACACGAGATCGTTCCAGACGTCCACGCGGAACTGCGGAAGCGCGCAGTTCGCGCGATCGAAGTCCTGCACTCCGTCGAACTCGGGAGTCTTCGCCAGGCGTCCGTCGAGCGAATACGTCCAGCCGTGATAGCCGCACTGCAGGACGGGACGCTTCCCCTCCCCTTTCGCGACCGGACCGGCACGATGGCGGCAGACGTTCGACATCGCGCGCAGCACGCCGTCGTTGCCGCGCACGAGCAGCACCGGCTCCTCGCCGATCGTCGCGGTGAAGAACTGCCCCGTCTCGCGAACCTGGTCGGCGTGACCGACGAGCTGCCACGTGCGCCCGAACAGACGGCGGTTCTCCTCGCCGAGGATCGAGGGATCGATGTAGTAGCGGGAGGAAAGCGTGGAAGCGAATTCGAGTCGTGAATCGATCATGGGTTTTTCGTGGCGCGCCAGCGGATCAGCAAATATACAGGCACGCTCAGAAACAACAACCCCGTCGCGTGCAGCGAGCTTTCCATGTCGCCGAGAATCGCGCCGACGAGAAACATCGCCGAGGCGAGCAGCGCGAGGCCGGTCGTCCACGGATGTCCCCACGCGCGATACGGCCGCGGCGCATCGGGCTCGCGTCGTCGCAGGACGAAGAGGGTCACGAAAGAAAGCGTGTAGTTCGCGACAAAGAAGAACGAGAGCTTGGCGATGACCTGCTCGAATGTTCCGGTCGTGATGAATGCCGCCGCGAGAATGCTGCTGATGAGCAGCGAGACGTCGGGCGTGCCGCCGCGATTCACTTCGCGCGCGCCGCGCCAGAACAGGCGGTCCTTGGCCATCGCGTACAACACGCGCGGCGCCATGAGCACGTTCGAGCTCACCGCGCTGAGCAGCACGAGGATCACGAGCACGCGCAGGATCTCGTCGCCTCTCGCGCCGAAGAGACGCTCGATGACCACGCCGCCCGCGAACTTGCTGCCGGCGATCGTCGGCAGCGACACCACCGCGAGAAACGCGACGTTGATGAGGATGTAGAGGAACATGATCGTCACGATCGACGAGAGCATCGCCCGCGGGATGCTCTTCCCGTGATCCTTCACTTCCTCGGAAAAATAAATGACCGCGGACCAGCCGTCGTACGTGTAGATCACCGACTGCAACGCGAGGATGAAGGGGACGAAGAGCGAGCCTTCGTGCTCCGTCGTGATGACCGTCGGCGCCCACGGCGTGCGCGTGCCGAGCCAGAAGCAGATGGCGATGAAGATCAGCAGAGCGCCCGCTTTGACGATGCTGGTGACGTTCTGCACCGCGCCGCCCGCGCGCACGCCGAGCCATTGGATGATGGTGAAGATCGCCACGACGGCGAGCGCGACGACCTGCTCGGTGCGCGCCTGCGGAAAGATCGAGACCGTGTACTCGCCGACGACGATCGCGACCGCGGCGGTCGTCCCGCACGTCGAGATCCAGTCGCTCCATCCGACGATGAATCCCGCGTAGTCGCCGAGTCCGTGGCGCACGAAGACGTACTGGCCTCCGGAGCGAGGAACGAGCGTGCCGAGCTCGGAGAGCGCGTTCGCGCCGAGGAGCGCGTAGATGCCGCCGGCGATCCAGACGGCGAGGAACGGCCAGAAGGTTTGGAGTTGCGCGGCGATGCTGCCGGGCGTGCGCAGGATGCCGGCGCCGACGGCGTTCCCGATCGTCACCGCCAGCCCGAAGCCGACGCCGAGCACCGCGAGCAGATGCCCGCGGTGCGGTGCTACGGCAGTCGCGGCGGATTCCGGGACCGTCATTCGGTGACGGGTAGTGTAACGGAGCGCCGCCGCTATTCGTCGCGGATCGTGATCGGCCCGTTCACCGTCGAGAGGCGCACGGCTTCCGCGCCGGTGCCGAGCTGGATCACGCGCGGCTCATCCCACTCGTCGTCGGCCCACGAGCGTGTCTTGCGCTCGCAGCCTTCCGCCCGGCACGACACCGGACCGCGGCCGCGCGACTCCACGGTCACGCCCGACGCGTACCCGCGCGGGATCCTGAGGCTGAGCGGGCCGTTCTTCGTCGCGGCATCGAGCACGCCGCCGGTCCACGCGCCGCCTTCGAGATGCACGGAGAGCGGTCCGTTCGACGCGCGCACTTTCATCGCTCCCGAGCCGCCGCTCACGCTGATCGGTCCGTTCGTCGTCTGCGCATCGACATTGCCGGAGACGTTGTCGAGCGAGAGCGGGCCGTTCGAGGTGCGCACGTTCAGCGTTCCATCGACGTCGCGAATCGCCAGCGGACCGTTCTCCGCTTCGAGATCGAGGTCCGCGCCCCGCGGCGCATGGATGTGATACAGCACCTGCCAGCGGCGGTGACCTGGGCCGCTCGCTTTGAGCTCGCCGTTCTCGAAGGTCACGCGAATCGCGGCGAGATCCTCCGCGCGGCGAGCGGCCTTGCAGACTTCGATCGAGTAGCCGCCGCGGCTGTCGCCGGTGACGGTGAGCGGCGCGTGCTCGACGGCGGCCTTCAGCGAGCGCACCGCACCCGCGTCGATGGTCTCCTTGGCGACGAACGCGGGCTCGTCGTCGAAGAAGAAGTTGTCGGCAGTGCACCGGTCGCCTTGGATCGTGATGGTGCCGCCGCCATGGCGGTGATCGTGGGCGAGAGTCATGACCGGGAGAATGAGTGCGAGAGCGAGTGCGTAGCGTCGCATCGGTGGGAATCCCCTTTCTTTCGACGTGATAGACGCCACGCGCCGCCGAAGGTTAGATGCGTACAATATGGCCACACTTCAGCAACCACGGAGATCCCATGATCCGCAAATTGATGGCCATCCTCCTGTTCGCCGTTCCGCTGTCGGCGGCGAGCTGGTACGACAACTACGAGCAAGGTGTGCGGCTCATCGAGCAGGGGCAGGCCGGCGCCGCGATGAAGGCGCTCGAGTCCGCGCTCGCCGAGCACCCCGAGGAAGGCCTGCAGATGCCGACGTCGATGCAGCAGTACATCGATTACCTGCCGCATCTCTACCTCGCCATCGCCAGCCAGATGTCCGGCGACGTCGAGCGCGCGCGCAAAGAGCTCGCTCTCGCGGAGACGTCCGGGATGGCCGCGAAGAGCGAAGTCGGCCGTCCGCTTCTCGTCGCCTACCAGCTGCTCCTGCGCGGCAACACCAGCGCGAAGAAACCGCTCTACGCGACGTTCGAGAACAAACCGCCCGTGCTCACCGACGCCGACTTCACGATGCTGCGCAACGACGTGCTCACCAAGTGCGACCTCCCGCTCGACACGAAGCTCAGCGAAGCGCCCTGGTATGCGAACTACGAGCTCGGCCTCCGGCTCGAGCGCAAAGGCGACTACCCGCGCGCGCTCACCCACTTCCTTGACGCCGTCGCCCGCCGCCCGAATCCGCAGAAACAGGCGCGCATGTACGGCATGTGGCTCATCGACTACTACCCTTACTTCCACATCGCCCGCTCGCACGTGCGCCTCGAAAACTGGCAATGCGCGAAGAACGCGCTCGACATCTCCCAGCGACTCGGCGAGATCCCGAACGGCGCGCCGGAGATGAATGAGATGCTCTCGCTGCAGCGGCAGGCGGAGCAGAAATTGGCGGTGAAGTAGCGAGTGGCGGGTTGCGAGTGGCGGGTTGCGAGTTGCGCGGAGAAGTAGCCTGTGGCCGGTTGCCAGTTGCCAGTTGCCCGGGCAGTTTCGCTTGGACGAAAACGCTCGGCGACTCGCACGCACACCTTAGTCATTCAGGGCGTCGCCTGCTCCGGCAACGGGTGCGCTGGGTGGGTGGAAAACGGGCGGGCGGTAGGGCGGAAACCGGGAGGGCGGGATGGGTGGAAAACGGCGTCAGCCCCCCAGATACGCCTTTTTAATCCGATCGCTCGCCAACAGCGCTTTCGTGTTGTCAGCGAGCGTGATTCGTCCCGTCTCCATCACGTAGCCGCGGTGGGCGGTGACGAGGGCCATGTGGGCGTTCTGTTCGACGAGGAGGATCGTCGTTCCTTCCGCGTTGATCTCCCGGATGACGCGGAAGATGGTCTGGACCATTTGCGGGGCGAGACCTAACGACGGTTCGTCGAGGAGGAGCACCGTGGGCTTGGCCATGAGCGCGCGCGAGATGGCGAGCATCTGTTGTTCGCCGCCGGAGAGCGTTCCGGCGTTTTGTTTGATGCGCTCTTTGAGGACGGGGAAGAGCGAGAACACGCGCTCGTACTCTTCCTTCGCGATCTTGTCCTTGCGCAGGTACGCGCCGAGCTCGAGGTTGTCCTGCACGGTGAGGTTCGCGAAGATGCCGCGGCCTTCCGGCACGTGCGATACGCCGCGTCCGGTGATCACGTGCGGCTTGACGCCGGTAATGTCCTGACCATTGAACGTGACGTGACCCTTGCGCGGCTTGAGCAATCCCGAGATCGTGCGCAGCGTCGTGGTCTTGCCCGCGCCGTTCGCGCCGATGAGGGTGACGATCTCGCCTTTCTGCACATCCAGATCGATGCCGTGCAGCGCCGAGATCGCGCCGTAGCCGACTTCGAGTGCGCGGATCGAAAGAAGCGAAGTCATAGATCCACCGTCTCCGCAGGCTCGCCGAGGTAGGCCTCGATCACGTCGTTGTTCGCGCGGATTGCTTCCGGCGTTCCTTCGGCGATGGTCTTGCCGAAGTTCAGCACGACGATGCGCTCGCAGATGCCCATCACCAGCTCCATGTTGTGCTCGATGAGAAGAATGGCGATGTCGAAGCGATCGCGGATGTCGTGAATGGTCGCCATCAGCGCGCGAGTCTCGCTGTCATTGAGGCCCGCCGCCGGCTCGTCGAGCAGCAGAAGCTTCGGCCGCGCCGCGAGCGCGCGCGCGATCTCGAGGCGCCGCTGATCGCCGTACGGCAGGTTTCGCGCCGCGTCATGCGCGCGATGCGCGAGTCCGAAGATGTCGAGCAGCCGCAGCGCCTGTTCCTCGGCGCCGGCCTCCGCGTCACGAAAGCGATTCGTGTGCAGCACGGCCGAAGTGCCGGAATACTTGTAGTGGATGTGCCCACCGATCTTCACGTTGTCGAGCACGGAGAGTTCTTTGAAGAGGCGGATGTTCTGGAACGTGCGGGCGATGCCGAGGCTCGTGATCTGGTACGGCCTCATCTCGCGCGTGTCCATGCCGCCGACATGAATCGTTCCCTCGGTCGGCTTGTACACGCCGGTGATCATGTTGAAGATCGTCGTCTTTCCCGCGCCGTTCGGACCGATGAGTCCCACGAGCTCGTGCGGGCGGATCTCGAAATTGAAATCGCAGACCGCGGTCAGTCCGCCGAAACGGATGGTGACGTTGTTCGCGTCGAGAATCGCGTCGTTCGCCATGCGTTAGGTCACCGGAGGAGCGGCGTCGCGATCGAGCTTGTTCTCGCCCGCATCGCGCGGCTCGGTCGGGATTCTGTCTTTGCGCTTCGGCAGGAACTGCCACAGCTCCTTGCGGCCGAACAGTCCTTGGGGCCGCGTGAGCATCAACACGATGAGCATGATCGAGTAGACGACCATGCGCGGATCGCGTCCGCCCGGCATGTAGTCCTTGATGGCGCGCAATCCCTCGGGGAGGAACGTGAGGATGATCGCCGCGACGATCGAGCCGGAGATCGATCCGAGGCCGCCTAACACAACCATGGCCACGACCTCGAACGACTTGATGAACGTGAACATCGTCGGATTGAGATACGCGGGGGTGTAGTGCGCGAAGAGCGCGCCGGCGACACCGGCGAGGCACGATCCGATGATGAAGGCCTTGACCTTGTAGCGCGTCGTATCGACGCCCATCGCCTCCGCGGCGATCTGATCTTCACGCACCGCGAGAAACGCGCGTCCGACGGACGAGTGCACTAGACGATGCGAGATCAGAATGGTCAGGCCGCAGAAGAAGAACACCCAGAAGAAATTGCTCCACGCGGGGATGCCGGTCAGGCCGCGCGCGGCGCCGACTTTGTCGATGTTGAGGATGAGCACGCGGATGATCTCGCCGAAACCGAGCGTGACGATGGCCAGGTAATCGCCGCGCAAGCGCAGCGAGGGAAGACCGACGATGTATCCGGCGATCGCGGAGACGATCGCTCCGGTGACGATCGCCACGAGCAGCAGCACGTTCTGCCAGACGACGCGCTGCACGCTCCCCTCGGCGAGCTTTTCGACGTACGGACCGAAGTAGTACACGGTCAGGTACGCCGAGCCGTACGCGCCGACGGCCATGAATCCCGCGTGTCCGAGGGAGAACTGGCCCGCGTGACCGTTGATGATGTTGAGCGAGACCGCCAGGGTGATGTTGATGCCCATCAGCACGAGGATGCGGTTGTAGTAGCGCATCGACGGCCAGTAGACGGCCGCGTATTCGAGTGCGATCCACACGCCGTACAGCAGCCCGATGTAGGCGATGAGGAAAATGAAATCCCGCAGCCACCAGCGCTTGGGCATTTAGTGCCTGCCTCCGATGGCGGGGCTGAAATTGAAAATTGAAAATTGAAAATTGAAAATTTTCGCCGTGAACGCGCGGTCGCGACGAACGTTTTCAATTTTCCATTTTCCATTTTCAATTTTCATCATCAAACCTTCTCCGGCTCGTATTTGCCGAACAATCCGCTCGGTCTGAACAAGAGAATCACGATGAGGATCACGAACGCGATCGCGTCGCGGTAGTTCGAGAATTGCGAGCCGCCGACGAAGGCCTCGATGACACCGATCAGGATTCCGCCCACGACCGCGCCGGGCACGTTGCCGATTCCGCCTAACACGGCGGCGACGAAGGCTTTGAGTCCGGGCATGATGCCCATCAGCGGATCGATCTTCGGATACGAGAGGCCGAAGAGGATGCCCGCGACTGCTGCGAGTCCTGAGCCGATGATGAACGTCGTCGAGATCACGCGATCGGTGGGGATGCCCATGAGCGACGCGGTCTCGAAGTTGAACGAGACGGCGCGCATCGCGCGTCCGAACTTGGTGCCGTAGACGATGTACTGCAGGAGGCCCATGAAGGCGATGGCCACGCCGAGGACGATGAGCTGATAGTTCGTCGTCACGACGCCGCCGAAGTTGATCAGGTGCTTCTCGACCAGCGGCGGGAAGAACTTCGGATCGGGACCGAACACGAACTGCCCGCCGTATTCGAGAAGAAACGACACGCCGATGGCGGTGATGAGCGAGGCGATGCGCGGCGCGTTGCGCAGCGGACGGTAGGCGATGCGCTCGTTGAGATAGCCGAGCAGCCCGCAGATGAGCATCGCCAGCAGCATCGTGATCGAGGCGTTCACGAACGGCGGTGCGTCGGCGTTGTTCTTCGCGAGGTAATGCCCCGCATAGAAGCCGACGAACGAGCCGATCATGAAGACATCGCCATGGGCGAAATTGATCAGCTTCAGGATGCCGTACACCATCGTGTAGCCGAGCGCGATCAGGGCGTAGATCGAGCCCGCGGCAATCCCGTTGAGCAGGTTTTGTAGAAGAGTCTGCATGAAGGCGAAAAAAAGGTCCGGCGAAAACTACCCGCCGGACCGTCACTTGTAAAGCCTTTTCGAGAGGCACGTCACGTCTTCGTGACGCGACCTACTGGGTCGTCGTGCCGGTCGTTCCCGGCGTCGGCGCAGCCTGTCCGGACGGATCGACCGAAGCCTTCAGGGTGAGCTCTCCGCCCTTCACTTCGACGATGACCAGCTTCTTGCCCTGGGGGTTGCGATCCGGGCCGAGGTTGATCGTGCCGGTCACGCCCGAGAAGCCTTGCGTCGCGCCGATGGCGTCGCGGAGCTTCGCGCCGTCCGTCGTTCCGGCGCGCTTGATCGCATCGGCGAGGACGCGCGCTGCGTCATACGCGAGCGCGGCCAGCGCGTCGGGTGTGGCGCTGTATTTCTCGCGGTACTTCTCGACGAAGTCGCGCACGGCCGGCGCGGGATCGCCGGGGAAGTAGTGGTTCGAGTAGAAGCAACCCTCGAGCGCCTTGCCGCCGATCTCGATCAGCTTCGGCGACTCCCATCCGTCGCCGCCGGCCAGCGGCTGCTGCATGCCCAGGTCGCGGGCCTGGATGGCGATCTGTCCGATGTCGTTGTAGTAGCCGGGAACGTAGATGACTTCCGGGTTCATGGCCTTGATCGCGGTGAGCTGCGAGCGGAAATCGCTGTCGCCCTGCGCGTAGCTCTGCTCGCCGATGATCTGTCCACCGGCGGCCTTGAATGCATCGCCGAAGAACTTCGCGAGACCGGTCGAGTAGTCGCTCTTGTTGTCGATGAGGATGGCGACCTTGCGCACGCCGAGGTCGTTGTAGATGTAGCGCGCCATCGACTGGCCCTGGTAGGTGTCGAGGAAGCACATCCGGAAGATGTAGTCGCCCTTCTCCGTGACCGAAGGATTCGTCGACGAGGGCGTGATCATCGGGATTTTGTTGCTCTGGCAGATCGGCGCCGCGGCGAGCGAGCTCGATGAGGCGACTTCGCCGAGCACGGCGACGACGTTGTTCTGCGAGATCAGCTTCGTGACCGCGTTCGCCGCCTCATCCGCGCGCGACTGATCGTCTTCGGTCAGCACTTTGATCGTGCGTCCGTTTACGCCGCCCGCGGCGTTGATCTCTCCGACGGCGAGCATGATCGCGTTGTGCGTCGACTGCCCGAACGTCGCCTGCCCTCCGGTGAGCGATCCATATTCGCCGACGACGATCTCGCCGCCCTCGGCCGCACCAGTCGTCGTCCCGGTCGTCTCTCCCGTCTTCGGCGGACATCCGAAGAGCACGAGCGAGAGCACCGTGACTGTGAGAAAAGTCCATTTTTTCATGGGAACTCCATTGCGTTTGTCGTTAATTTGCGGGCGGATTCTACCGTGTTGTTGGTTATTGGTTGTTAGTTGTTTGTGGTGTTGTGGTTTACGGCTCACGTGCCGCCAGCCTCAAAACCACAAACAACCAACAACCAACAACTCAGAGATTCACCCACACGCTTTTCGTCTGCGTGTACTTCTCCAATGCGTCGCGTCCCTGGTCGCGGCCGAAGCCGGATTCTTTGAAGCCGCCGAAGGGGAGCGCGGGATCGTAGAGGTTGTATGTGTTGACCCATACGGTTCCTGCTTTCAGCGCACGCGCGATGCGGTGCGCTTTCGAGACGTCGCGCGTCCAGACCGCGGCGGCGAGGCCGTAGACGGTCGCGTTGCCTTTGGCGATCGCGTCTTCGGCGTCCTTGAAGCGGATCGTTGCGAGAACCGGTCCGAAGATCTCTTCACGCGAGATGCGCATCTCCGGATCGACGTCGTCGAAGATCGTCGGCTTCACGAAATAGCCCTTGCCCGTTCCGATGTCGGCGCGCTCGCCGCCGGCGACGAGCGTTGCGCCTTCGTTCTTGCCGGAGTCGATGTATGCGAGCACGGTCTCCATTTGTTCTTTCGACACTAGCGCACCGAGACGGGTCTTGGGATGGAGAGGGTCACCAGCGGTCATTTTCGCGGCACGATCGGTCACCTTCGCCAGCAGTTCATCGTGCGCGGACTCTTCGACGAGAAGCCGCGAGCCGGCGGCGCAGACTTCGCCTTTGCCGTAGAAGATCGCGTTGAGCGCGCCGCGCGCGGCGGCGTCGAGATCGGAGTCGGCGAAGACGATGTTCGGCGACTTTCCTCCGAGCTCGAGCGAGACCTTCTTCAATGTTTTCGCCGCGCGGGCCATGAGACCGCGTCCGACTTCGGTCGATCCGGTGAAGGCGATCGCATCCACGCCGGGATGATCGACGATCGCGTTGCCGACGACGCTGCCGCGTCCGGGCACGACGTTCAGCACGCCCGCGGGAAGTCCGCATTCCTTTGCGTACTCCGCGAATTTGAGAAGCGAGAGCGACGTGTTCGACGCGGGCTTGATGACGACGGTGTTCCCGCACGCGAGCGCCGGCGCGATCTTCCACACCGCGAGCATCAGCGGAAAGTTCCACGGCGTGATCGCGCCGACGACGCCGACCGGCTCGCGCAGCGTGTACGTGAACGCGTTGTCGGCGACGGGAATCGTCTCGCCCGTGACTTTGCCCGACCATCCGGCGAAGTAGTAGAGGCACTCCGCAGCCGCGGGCGTGTCGACGAATTGCGATTCGAAAATCGGTTTGCCGTTGTCGATCGTCTCGATCTTTCCGATCTCCTCCGCGCGCGCGGTGAGCATGTCGGCGATCTTCCAGAGCACCTTGGCCCGATCGCGCGGCTTCATCTTCTGCCACTCCGATCCGGGCTCCATCTGCGCGCGCGCGGCGTTGACCGCGAGATCGACGTCGTCCGCACCCGCCGATGCGACGTCGGTGATTTTTTCTTCGGTGGCGGGATTGATCGTGGCGAACGTCTCGCCGGAGCGCGCGTCGACGAACTCGCCGTTGATGAACAGTTGGTTCTGCATGGCGGGCGAGAGTCTATCGCGGGTTCGCGCTCATCTCGATCACCGCCGATTCGCGGACGAGCAGCGGGCGGCAAGCGAATCGCTCGCAGAGGATCGGCAGCTCCGGCGCGCGGCGCTCACCGATCCAGACGAAGTGCGCGTACGGAATCGCGCGCGCCTCGGCGCGGAGCTGCGCGGGCGAATGCATCGCCCGCCAGCCCGGATGCTCCGCCTGTTCGGCAGGGAACGCGACGACGCTGCGTCCCATCGACGTTGCCGCCTCGAGATAGAGATATCCGCTGGCGATGACTGGCGTCGACGCGGGAACGCGCTCGCGCGCAGCGAGCACGATCAGTCTGGGATCGGTCAGAGGCCGTTGCGCGTGATCCGCGATTCCGGCAATGCAAACGTAGGCACCGATGAGGCACAGCGCCGTCGTGAGCGCGACCCGCACGCGCGGACTCCAGCGTTCCAAGGACTGTGCGGCCCAAAGCATCAACGGCACGGCGATCACCGATTCGAAGCGCATCGGGAAGTAGACCGGTCGTCCGATCCATCCGAAGAGAACGCTCAGCGCGAGGGGAATGAGCGCGAAGCGAGCAACACGCCAGTCGCGCGCCGCGGCGGCGATGATCAACGCGAGCGAAACCATCACGAGCAGCCACGGCGCGGGCTTGAACAGCGATTCCGGGTAGTCGCCCGCCATCGACAGCGTCATGAGCGGATTGAAGGTGATGTCCGAGAGCCAGCCCATCGCCCCGGCCGGTTGTCTCGATGCGAGCAGGAATCCCGGAATGAAAAGCACCGCGGCCAAAGCGATCGCGCGAAGCCGCGGCAATGTGACGAAGAAAAGAACGCCGTAGTAATGACAATACGCCGCGGCGACGAACGCGATGGCCGCGAGAAACGCGCGCTCGTACACGATGGCGACGATGCCCGCGGTCACGAAGAGCGCGCACAGCGCATACGCGCGCGCGTCGACACCGTGCAGCGCCGCGGGCGCGTAGAACGCGACGAGCAGCACGGCGATGAATCGCGCCCGTCCGAGCTTTTTCGCGGACAAGAGAATCAGCGCCGACGCCAACGAGCAGACCAGCGACACGACGCGCGCGGCGATCACCGAGCTCGCGCCGGTCGCTTTCAGAAGAACGTAGTAGAGCGGCGGTCCGGAATCGTGACGCAACGCTTCGAACATCGCGCCGAACGGACGGGCGACGAGCCACGCCGTAAAAACCTCGTCGTGAAAAAAATCGCGAGCGACGAGGATGGCGATGCGAATGACGAGAAAGGGAACGAGAGCGGCGACCGCCCACGCGAGGTCGCGGCGCCGCTCCGAGCTAGTCGACACGATAGACATCGATCGAGCCGCCGACGGTCGTGACGTAGCGCGCCTTCGACGCGGCGAGGTACGTATCGTAGTCGACCGGCGACTCCAGCGGATCGAACGACGTGCGGTAGAAGTGACGGCTCAGCGCGAACCATCCCTTCGGCAAAAGCCGGCGCCGCGGCGCGGGCCAGCGCTCCGCGCGCGGGCCGAGCTCATAGCGCGGCTCGCCGCCGCCGAAATAGTCGACGCGGATGAACTCGACGCCGTTCGCGTCGCACCAGAGACGAAGTCGATGGAGGTCTTGTCCCCAGTCGAGATTCGAGTCGATGAGGAATCGATCGGCATTGCGAGGGCTCCCGATCCATTCATTGAAGTAGCTGATGTACGACGGATACGCGAGCACGCCGGCCAGCGCATGCCACGCAATCAGCGCCGCCACCAGGATGCCGAGCGCTTTCCGATGCGGTCCGGCGTCGCGCGCGGCATCGGCGAGAGCGATGGCGATCGCCGCATAGACGAAGGGAAAAATCGGCAGGACGTAGCGGATGCCGAGGTCGATGTGGCTCGTCGCCGAGATCGCCAAGACCAGGAACACGAACCCGACGCACGTCAGGAGCGCGGCGCTGCGGCGGCGCACGGCGATCACGCAGGAGACGAGGAAAAGGATCTGCGCTCCGATCGGAACCTTGAGCAGGAACGCCACGAAGTAGTAATGCGGCCAGCCTTCGCGACGCGAGAACTCGCCCATGAGGAACTGCGGATGCTCGTGTCCTTTCGTGTACCAGTGGCGAATGTGCTCGACGCTCTGCGCGTATTCGCGAAACGGCAGCGTGATCGCACCGGCCAGGCTCTGATCGCGCGCCAGCAGCAGGTAGGTCGCATACACGACGACCACACTCGACGCGAACACGAGCACGAGCGGCACGACCAGCGGCCTCCACGGCCGACGTCGAACGAGATGAACGACGAGCAGCAACGCCAGCCACGGACCGACGATGAGCCCGGACGTCTTCGACAGAATCGCGCAGGCGGCCGCGGCACCGGCGCCGATCGCGACGGCCTTCGATGGTTCTCGCAGCAATCGGAGAAACAACGCCGTGGCGATGAAGAGGAACGCCGTCGCCGCGAGATCGACGGTTGCCAGACGGCCGTGCGCCAGAAGGTTCGGACAGAGGCCGGTCATGAGGAATGCCACCAGGGCCCAGGTCTCGCTTCCCGTCTGATCGCGCACGAACCACCAGACGGCGACGCAGAGCGCGAGGAAGAGCGCGATGGTCGGCAATCGCGCGAGAAAGAGAATGCGCGGAGGCGAGTAGCCGGAGAGATAGAGCAGCGCGTGACCGACGGTCCAATGGTTCTCCGTTTGCCAGAGCGGAGGAACGCGCACGCCGTCGAGAGCGAGCGGAATCGCCGAGAGCACATTCATCAGCGGCGGCTGTTCCGCAAAGAAGCGAAACGAGCCGTGCTGAAGGCGCACCAGACCGGCGGCGATGTGCGCTCCCTCGTCGGCGGTCGCGGAGTCGAGCCGCACGCTCGACACCGCGAGAACTGTGATCAGGATGGTGAGTGCGGCGAGGATCGCGCGGGCCCGCGCCGCCTTCACGACGGCACCGCGACCTGCTCTTCCACGTACGGCGTGATGTCGAAGTTTCTCTCGTACATCGCGTGAATCTGCTCCATCTCCGCGTCGGTGAGAGGAGCGTGCTCGGAGGCCGCGGCGAATTCGTCGAGCTGCGCGTCGTCGTAGATGTTCGGCAGCGCGGAGACGATCGATGGATGCGCGTAGAGCCAGAGCAGTGCGAGCTGTCCGATGGTCACGCCGCGCGCCTCGCACAACGGCTTCAGACGCTCGACTTTCTGCAGTCCCTCGACGAGCCACGCGCGCGGGCGATGGGAGCGGTGATCGTCCGCATCGAATTTCGTGTCCAGCGTGTACTTCCCTTCGAGCATGCCCGAAGAGTGCGTGACGCGAATGAGGAACTGCGGATCGGGATTCACCTTCCACGCGCGGAACGAGCGCTCGAAATACGATGTCGGCTCGCACACGCGCTTGTTCGTCTCGCCCTTCATTGCTTCCGCGACACCCGCGTACGACGGGCCACGCTCCGCGGCGAGGATGAACTCGCGTCCGGGGTCTTGCTCGAGCACGTTGTAGATCATCTGTGTGACCGGCGCGCGCCGGACCGCAGTCGAGTAGATGCCCTCATCGCGCCATCCGATCGCCGGCCCGAGTGACGGGCCGTACGACGAGATCTTGCCTTCTTCTTTCAGCCGTTCGAGCGTCTCCCAATGCTCGTCCTGCATCAGCACGACCACGCGTGGATTGTGCGGCTGGTAGATCGCGACGTGATCGGTGCCGAGGCGCTTCAGCGACTGCTCGCATGCGAAGCGGACGAACTCCGGCGCCATGTTTTGCGGCAGCTCGCGCTGTCCGCGCGGACGCTCCGGATTGTTGTAGAAGTCGTACCCGAACTTCGTGCCGATGACGAGATCGGGATGATCGCGCAGCACCGGCGCGAGCACGGTTTCCCCGCGACCGTTCCCGTACGCATCCGCGGTATCGATGTAGTTGATCCCTTTCGCGATCGCTTTGCGGATGATCGTCTCCGCCTCGGCATCCGAATACGTGCCCCACCATCCGGTGGTCAGCGTCCAGGTGCCGAGGCCGAGCTCGGAGAGCGTGAATGGCGTGTTGTGCAGATTTCGGTAGCGCATGATCGTCTCCGACGAGGGATTGGGTGCTGGGGTGTTGGGTATTGGCGGTTTCGTCGCCAGAACCCGAGAACCGCTAGCACCCAACACCCCAGCACCCAGCACCATTTTCCGGCCTAACGGCCGGAAAACGATGGCTTGCGTCTCTGGTTATACGCTCCCAATCCCTCTTTCGCATCGTCGCTCTGGAACAACTGCTGTTGCAGCTCGCGCTCGACGGCGAGTGCGGACTCGAGCGGGAGCTCCCATCCGGTCTGCACGGAGCGCTTGATGCGGCCGACCGCTTTCGCGGCTTTGTTGGGCGGGCAGAAGCTCCAGGCGTACTCCATCACCCGGTCCCACCACTTCTTCCCGTTCTCTTCGGCGGGCCAGAGGTAGTTGATGATTCCGAGCTCGAGCGCCTGCTCGTATTCGTACAGGTTGCCCTCGACCATCAGCTCGATCGACTTCGTCTTGCCGACGAGGCGCGAGAGGCGCTGCGTGCCTCCCGTTCCCGGAAGGACGCCCAGCGAGACTTCCGGAAGTCCCCATTTGCCCGCCCCCTGCATCGCGACGCGGAGGTCGGCGGCCATCGCGATCTCCAGACCGCCGCCGACGGTGTGTCCGTTCAGCGCGGCGATGACGAGCTTCGGCGTCTGCTCGAGGCGATTGAGGGTCTCGTTCGCGTGGAGGCAGAAGTAGTACTTGAACAGCGGCGTGACCTCCGAGAGCATCTTGATGTTCGCGCCCGCGGAGAAGAACTTCTCGCCCGCGCCGCGCAGCACGATCACGTGCACCTCGTCGTCCATGCGCGCGCGAAGGATGCACTCGTCGAGCTCGCGGTTCATTTCATACGTGTAGGTGTTGGCGGGCGGATCGTTCAGCTCGAAGATCGCAACGCCCTTCTCCACACGATAATCAATCAGATTTCCAGCCATTCGTGACTTCCTTTCGTGCCAGTGCGCAGTATGCAGCCGACAGTACGCAGGAGACTATCTCCTGCAAACTGCGAACTGCAAACTGCCTACTTCTTCAACGGCCGTCCCCGAACGAGATCCCCACGCTTCGCGCCGTGGAAACCAGCTGTCCATCGGGATCGACGTACTTCGGGCGCGACACCGCGTCGCGGATCGGCACGGACACGATCTCGTCGCCGCGCAACGCAACCATCTCCCCGAATTTTTTCGTGGCCACGAGATCCGCCGCCACTTTCCCGAAGCGGCTGGCCAGGATGCGGTCGTACGCGATCGGCGATCCGCCGCGCTGGATGTGGCCCAACACGGTGACGCGGATCTCGAGATCGATGTGCTGCTGGATGTCCGCCGCGACTTGATACGCGATTCCGCCTAACCGCCGCGCCGCTTTGTCGAGATATGCCTCCTCGCCGCCGAGGCGATGCGCCCCTTCCGCGACGACGATGATGTCGAACTTCGCGCCTTCCGATTGCCGCTCCCGGATCGTCTCCACGATCGTCTGCGGACGATACGGAATCTCGGGAACGAGAATGATGTCGGCACCGCCGGCGATGCCCGCGTAGAGCGCGATCCATCCCGCGTTGCGACCCATCACCTCGAGGATCATCACCCGGTCGTGGCTCTCCGCGGTCGTATGCAGCCGGTCCACGGCGTCGGTCGCCACGGCGACCGCGGTGTGGAATCCGAAGGTGTAGTCGGTCGCGGCAAGATCGTTGTCGATCGTCTTCGGCACCGCGACGATGGGAATGCCTTTTTCGCAGAGCCGCTGGGCGATCTTCAGCGTGCCGTCGCCGCCGATGGCGATGATGCCGTCGATGCCGAGGTCGTGGATGTTGTCGATGCACTGCCCGGAGCGGTCCTCGGCGCCCCCGCCGGCCGTCGGATACTCGAACGGATTGCCGCGATTCGTCGTGCGCAGCAGCGTGCCGCCCTTCGGAAGAATGCCGCGGATCTGCTCGAGGCCGAGCGGAACGATCGAGCGCGTGAGCAAGCCTTCGAAGCCGAGCTGGATGCCGACGACCTCGATGTCGTAGTCGCGGATGAGCGTCCGCACTGCCGCGCGAATCACCGCGTTCAGGCCCGGACAATCGCCACCACCCGTGAGAATCCCGATGCGCTTCATGGCGGCGAAGGGTATCAAATGAAGTTGGGGGGTTGGCGGTTGGCGGTTGATGGTTGGCGGCAGAGAGCGCCTAACAACCAACCTCTACCGCCAACCGACAACTGCCAACCGCCAACTGCTTCCTCTGGCACCCCTGTTGCTCAACAGTGATTCGTCCGGCCTCATGGCCGCGGCGCTTGAAACTGGAGGAAAGCGCATGAACATCTTGGGATGGATTCTCTTCGGTCTGATCGTCGGCGCGATCGCAAAGTTCCTCATGCCGGGCCGCGATCCGGGCGGTTGGATCGTCACGATTCTCCTCGGTATCGCCGGCTCGTTCGTCGGTGGTTTTTTGGCGACGACGTTGATGGGCAGACAGGAACAAACGGCGGGGTGGATCGGGTCGATCGTCGGCGCGATCGCTCTGCTGTTCATCTATCGTCTCATCGTCGGCCGGCGCACCGTCGTTTAGGCGCGCCCGAAACGCAGTTCTCTCCTGGGTGGTTATGGCCTCGCGGGTAGCGAGGCCATTTTTTCCTGTCCTCGCGCGTAGCGAGGCCTTTTTGCAGTTGCCGAAACGTAACGCACTCCTGCGGAACATTTTCCGCGTCATCGCGTCAGAAACGGCAGCGGGAATGACCGCCTACCTGTAGCACTTACGGTGCATGACGGGAGTCGTTCCCGCCTAACCCAGGAGGAGTCAGCGAAATCATGAATCAATCCACTAAGCGCATCCTTTCGACGATCGCGATCGTCATCGCCTCGGTGGCGTTCGGAATCCTCATCAGCGCCGATCTCGGTCTGATGCGGAAGTCGAAAGCACAATCGGCCGCGCAGACCAGCGTCGGATCGGTTCCCGCCGTCACCATTCCGTCGTTCGCCGACGTCGCCGCGCGCGTGATGCCCGCCGTCGTCTCCATCCGCTCGACCGAGATCGTGAAGATGAGCGAGCAGCGCCGCCGCGGATTCGGCATCGATCCGTTCGAATTCTTCTTCCCCGATCCGCGCGACCGGCGACGCTTCAACGGCGGCGATGACCAGGGAGAAGAAGAGGACGAGCAGCGCCAGACCAGCGGCGGCTCCGGCTTCATCGTCTCGCCGGACGGTTTCATTCTCACCAACAATCACGTGATCGAAGGCGCGACGAAAGTCGAAGTGCACTTCGGCGCCGATGAGAACGGCAACGGCGGACGCACCGTCGCCGCGAAGATCGTCGGCCGCGATCCGGCCACCGATCTCGCCCTCGTGAAGATCGATGTCGATTCCGAGCTGCCGTGGATCCGCCTCGGCGATTCCGACCGCATCCGCAAGGGCGACTGGGCCGTCGCCATCGGACATCCGTTCGCGTTCGAGAACACCCTCACCGTCGGCGTGATCTCCGCGAAGGGACGCGCACTCGGCCTCTCGCGCGAGACGCAGTCGTTCGAGAATTTCATCCAGACCGACGCCGCGATCAACTTCGGCAACTCCGGCGGCCCGCTGCTCAACATCAGCGGTGAGGTCGTCGGCATCAACACGGCGATCCGCGGCGGCGGCGCGCAGGGCATCGGCTTCGCGACGCCGATCAACACCGCGAAGACGCTCCTTCCGCAGCTGAAGAAGGGCAAGGTCACGCGCGGCTACCTCGGCATGAACATCAGCGATGTGTCCGAGGAAACGAAAGAAGCGTTCAACCTGCCGGAAGCGCGCGGAGCGCTGGTGCAGGCCGTCGAGCCGGGCAAGCCGGCGGACAAGGCGGGCATCCGCCACGGTGACGTCGTCGTCGAGATCGACGGCAAGCCGATCCGCAACAACCGCGAGCTCATCGACTACGTGTCGTATCTGCCGGTCGGCAGCGACGTCAAGATCGGCATCATCCGCGACGGCAAGCGCATCACGCTGACGGCGAAGACCGCGGAGCGTCCGGATGAGGGCGCAACCGAAGAAGAGACTTCGTCGGACGCGGTCGAGCCGGTGCGCGACAAGCTTGGCATGTCCGTGCAGAACCTCTCCGCCGA